>Ga0214471_10000792_pt1 | contig 25615 bp, 36 predicted proteins | sample RVTome_5_FD_207665 | JGI IMG/M metagenome (GOLD analysis project Ga0214471, IMG submission 207665) | Soil microbial communities from uranium-contaminated site in the Upper Colorado River Basin, Wyoming, United States - RVT142D155 | ecosystem: Environmental > Terrestrial > Soil > Contaminated >... | reverse complement strand
CCCACGTGTGGACAATCTTGTCCCACAGCATACGCACGTACTACACTGTTGACGGGCGGTACGAGGGGCAGTACGATTAGCCATGCCCCGATTACGAACCCTACGCCCCAAGCTGCTACAGCGTCCCGCCGCTCCAACCCACAACTGGAAGAGTGACGAAGTGCGCGGCACGCCAGCCGAACGTGGCTACGATCACGCATGGCGCAAGCTGCGGCTGGTAGTGCTGGCCGCAGCACACGGACTGTGCCAGTGTCCGGACTGTCAGGGCGGTTTGAAGAGGCTCATGCCCGCGAACCAAGTCCACCACAAAGTCGGGCGAACCGAAGCGTTGCGGATGGGCTGGACGCGGGAACAGATCGACGCATTAAGCAACCTCATGGCGATCAATTCGGAGTGCCATGAGAAAATTACAGGAGGACAACACAGTGGGTAAATTAATAAAGATGGCGCTGCGCTTTGTTGGATTTGCGTTCGCGCCACTAATGCTTTTTATCCCGCTCATCGCGGTTGACCTCACGGGGTGGGTGTTTAGCGACGACGATAGCGAATACGATTGGTGCATACCTGAGGGCGTCGCGCACCTGTGGAGGGCGTTCAAATGATTGGCAGCGTGGTAGTGCCATCACTGCATGGTCAAATCGGCATTGCGGTCATTCTGCCGGAGTGGGTGGTATGGTTGTGGTCTTGTGCTGTGGTTGCATTGGTTGCTGCGGCCATATGGCAGGCGTGGAAGGGGAGAAAATGATTAAGAAAGCGCAAGTGCTTGCGGCGAGAGATGCGCTTCGTGCGATGGGGGTGATAAAATGTCCGGCCCGATAAATTGGGAAGCGATCGGCAAGGCGTTTTGCGCCGACACGATGAGCAACGTCAAGCTGGCGAAGGCGCACTGCATCACCGAGGGCGCAATCCGTAAGAAGGCGAAAGAGCGTGGCTGGGTGCGCGGCCTGCCATACCCTGAGTTGCCCACATCTCTTCCGCCCGTGCCGAAGGCGCTGCTGCGTCGTGAGCCAACGCCGCGCCCTGCACCGGCACAGCCAACCCCCGCCGCCACGCTACCCCCCGTCCCCGCCACGGCGCTGCGCCACGAACCGACCACGCCTGCCACGGCGACCAACACGGAACTTACGGGCGACCTCATCCGCCGCATGCTGGACGAGTTGGATTGCGTGACCAGTCACATTGGAGAGCTGGAAGAGTTGATCGAGGCCGAGACGGCGGGCGATCAAGACGGGCGTCGACGTGCGGGCATGATGAAGGCGATCAGCTTGCCGACGCGCTCCAACACGTTACGGCTGTTGCTGGCGGCACAGGTCGAGGCCAACAAGAAGCCGGAGAAGGGTAAGAAGGCTACTCAGCAGGACGACGCCAACAAGGTTGTGGGTAGCAGTAAGTTCAGGCCGAGAGTCGTTGCGTGACAGATCGCACCACTTCCTGCCCGGATTGGGAAGAACGCATCATCGCGGGTGACACATTACTCCCATTTCCCACACTATTCCCCGACGAAGCGGCGTGGAGCCTCGATGTTTTCACGCAACTCAAGGTCGCGGACATCATCGGATGCCCGACAATCGGCGAGGTTTCGCGCCCGTGGCTGCTGGACTTTGCGGAAAAGGTGTTTGGCAGTCTGGACGACAACGGTGTTCGGCACATAACCGAGTATTTTCTGCTCATCAGCAAGAAGAACTCCAAGAGTACCCTCGCGGCAGGCATCATGCTCACGATGCTGATATGCAATCGGCGCGAGTCGGCGGAGTTCTTAGTGCTCAGCCCAACTAAGGAGGTCGCGGACAACTCGTTCAAGCCGATGCGGGACATGATCGCAAAAGACCCCGAATTAGCCACACTGTTCCAAGTTCAGCAGCACCTCCGCACCATCACGCACCGAACCACCAACGCCACGCTGCAAGTCGTTGCAGCAGACAGCGCGACGGTCGCGGGCAAGAAGGCGACAGGCGTTTTCGTGGACGAATTGCACGAATTCGGTATGAAGGCCGGGGCCAGCGATATGCTGCTGGAGGCCACGGGTGGTCTTACCTCACGCGAAGAGGGTTTTGTCATCTACGCGACGACACAATCTAACGCCCCGCCCGCAGGCGTGTTCCTTGAGAAGCTGCAATACGCGCGGGGAGTACGCGACGGGCGCATCCATGACCCGAAATTTCTGCCTCTCATCTACGAGTACCCCGAACGGATGCTCAAGGACAAGAGCTACCGAGATCCCGCGAACCTCTACGTCACCAATCCGAACCTCGGCGCGTCGGTCAGCGAGTCTCGCCTGATGCACCTGCGCAAGCAAGCGGAAGAAGCGGGCGAAGAGAAGATGCTGGAGTACCTGGCCAAGCACCAAAATGTCCAGATAGGTATGTCACTACGCTCCGACCGTTGGGCCGGGGCCGACTATTGGGAGCAATTCGCCGACAAGAGTATCACCCTGGACGCGCTTCTTGAGCGTTGCGAGGTCGTCGATGTGGGCATAGACGGCGGCGGATTGGACGATTTGCTCGGTTTTGCCGTAATTGGACGTGACAAAGTGACCGGAAAATGGTTACATTGGGGCAAAGCGTGGGCACATCCGAGTGTTTTGGAGCGCAGAAAGGCCGAAGCGCCTAGATTTCACGACTTTTCACGCGACGGCGACCTCGTGCTGGTCAAAGACATCGGCGACGACGTGATGGATGTGGTAGACGTCATCAAACGCATCCACGAAGCGGGCGTGCTGGACAAGATCGGCGTTGACCCATACGGCATCGGCGCGATACTCGACGCCCTGATGGAAGCCGACATACCAGAGGACATGGTGGTTGGCATATCGCAGGGTTGGAAGATGGCGGGGGCTATCAAGACGGCGGAACGGCGGCTCGCCGAGGGCAATCTGCTGCACGGTGGCTCGCCCATGATGGCGTGGTGCATCGGCAACGCCCGAATCGAGCCGAAGGGTAACGCGGTGAGCATCACCAAGCAAGCCTCGGGCTTTGCCAAGATCGACCCGCTGATGGCGCTGCTCAACGCTGTGTCGCTCATGGCGCTCAATCCCGCAGCTACAACCAGCGTGTATAACGAGCGAGGCGTGGTTGCGATATAGTTGACCCCTCCGTCAATTTCAGGCAGTATTCGGCTGCGTCCAACTTCGGGCGTAACGACTGAGGGGAATTAAAATGGCTTTTGTATCTATTTCGGACATCACGGGACACACTGGGCGCAAAGGGAACAAGCCCGCGAATGCTGCCGACGTTGTAGTTGCGGTGGACAAAGCGTCAAAGAAGGGGGAACCTACCAGATTCTCCTTGCGCGTGTCGATTTCACCGGACATCGCAAAGAAGGCTCGGCTCATCGCCGGGGATCGGGTCACGATATTGTTTGACCGAGACGCACCTACCCCGCAGGCACTGCTCAAACGGGTGGCATCGGGGGGTTGGATGTTGTCGGCATCCAGTAAGCACGTCGTCAAAGGCGGCGTGGCATCTCGACTCACTGCGCGGTTCACTTGGACTGTCGGCCTGCCGTCCCTCGCTGAACCGGAACAGTGCGATGCGGTCGTTACTGACGAGGGGGTGTTGTTTGACATTCCGGCGAGTGCGTCTTTCACCAAGAACATGCGCCTCGTCGGCCCCTAGTCGCTCGCGTCATGGCGAGGCATGGTTGCGAGATAACCAGACCCGTGCTATCTTGCCGCCCATGCGCAAGATTCTGTCCAAACTGACTGACCTTATAGACCTCCGCGACACCTTCGTGTTCGGGGGTCTCATCATGCTCGGCTACGGCATCGCGCAAGTCTACCCCCCCGCTGCATGGATCACTATCGGCGGCATCCTATTCTTGCTAGGTGTGCGCGGCTGATGGCTATTCTGCGCACTCTTGAGTCGCGTGCCACGGCTGGCGTAGTCGGCCCACCGCGCGACCCTGTTGTGGCGGAATGGCTCGGCATGGGTTCGCGCTCGGCCTCCGGCATGAACGTCACGGCGGACACCGCCATGCGCGTCACCGCCGTATTCCGCTGCGTCTCGCTGCGTTCCCAAACACTCGCATCGCTACCCCTCACTGTCGAGCGCAATCTGGCAGACGGTGGGCATGAGGTAGCGCGGCAACACGCCATGTTCAATACGCTGGCCTACCGACCGAATCGTTGGCAGACTAGCTTCGAGTGGCGCGAGATGATGGAGGCACACTTCTGCCTGCGCGGTCGATGCTACTCCGAGTTGGTCAGCACGGGCGGGCGTGGTGTGGCGGAACTTGTGCCGCTGCATCCTGACCGCGTGATACCGTTTCGCGCGCCGGACGGCAAGCTCGCATTCAAGTACACGCCGCTCGACGGCGCGGAGCGCATCATCCTGCAATCCGAGATGTTCTACCTGCACCTGATGAGCATGGACGGTGTTAATCCGATCAGCCCCATCGGTCTGCACCGTGAAGCAGTCGGGCTGGCGCTTGCCACCGAGGAACACGGTGCGCGACTGTTCGGCAACGGTGCGCGCCCAGGCGGCCTGCTCAAGATGGCAGGCTCCCTCAAAGACCAAGAAGCAGTCAAACGCCTGCGCGAATCGTGGAGCGAGGTGCATGGGGGAGTCAGCAACTCCAACAGAATCGCGGTGCTTGAGAATGGGCTGGAATGGCAGCAAGTCGGCATGACCAGCGAGGACGCGCAGTTTCTTGAGACGCGCAACCTGCAAATCTCCGAGATATGCCGCATCTTCGGCGTACCGCCGCACAAGGTCGGGGAACTGACGCGGTGTATGCCGGCGGACACACTGGTGTTCGCCGTGGGCGGGCCGAAGCGCATCGCAGATGTTGTAGTCGGAGATCAGGTGTGGAGTCCTACGCCTGACGGAATGGTGCTGCGCAAGGTCACGAACACGTGGAACAATGGTACGCGAGAGTTAATCGAAATACGCACAACCAACCGGACGGTGCGTTGCACTGAAAATCACAAACTGCTCGTTCGTCGAGAACTCCTGCGCGAACTGCAAAAAGGCGAGATCGGCGGGAAGAACATCGGCGGCAAAAAGATGCGCGTCGAATGGGAAAATCAATACGTTATGGCGGGGGAATTGCGTATCGGGGACACCCTCGTCACACTTGATAAACTGCCAGAAGAGGGTATCTCAGTTGCCCCGAATGGACGCGCTCTGACGCCCGGCTTTATGGAGTTTGCGGGGTTGCTGATGGCCGATGGGAATCTGACAAGAGAGAACGGGCGGCTTTCCGGCGTGCAGATCGCGCGGGGCGAGAACACTTCGTACATGGAGGCGTACCGCGAGACAATGGCTCGTGAGTTTAGAAAAGCTGACGGCGTTTCTGTTATTTTCTTCACAGAAAGCGTTAGGCAGACAAAATTCAAGTCCACTGTCGCCGCAAATGAACTGAACGAATTAGGGTTTTCTGGAACGGCGTTCACTAAACGCGTGCCTGGATGGGTTTTTGAGGTGCCGCGCGATTTGAGGCTCGCGTTCCTGCGCGGCTTCTTGGATGGCGACGGCACGGTTGATGGCAAGGGCCGCATTACGTTCTACTCGGCGAGCAAACCGCTGTTGGATGACGTACGCCACCTGTGCATGTCGTGCGGCGTGCCAGTCACCAATACCCGCGCGGATCGCAATAGCGGGAAAGCGTTTTGCCCGAAGAGCGGCGAATTCACACTGATGCACAGGTTCACTTGTAGCGATCCCGGCGCAAACTCAGAAATCGGGTCACACGATGACAGGTACATCGTTCGTTTCGCGTCCGGCAAGTCGTTTTGTAAGAAAGATCGCGCATACCCGCGCTTCGGCGGCACGAATTTCAACATGCCCGGCGCATCACTGGCTCGAATTTCATCGATAGCGCAAGTCGCAGCAGAACCCACTTTTGACATAGAGGTCGAAGAGTCGCATTGCTTTATAGCTGACGGGGTTGTTTCGCACAACTCGACAAATAATAACATCGAGCATCAGGGTATCGAGTGGGTCACTGACACCATCGGCCCGCAGGTTGTCCGCTGGGAACAAGCGATGCAACGTGACTTGTTCGGTGATCGCTACACGCACTCGGCAATGTTCGATATGGACGGCTTGATGCGCGGCGACAGTGATGCGCGGAGCAAGTTCTACGCCTCCGCGTCACAGAACGGCTGGATGAACCGCAACGAGATTCGTCGTCTGGAAGGCCGCAACGCCAGCACCGAGGGCGGGATGGATGACTACACCGTGCAGATGAACATGATTAAAATTGGCGACATGGGCAAGACTGACCCGAAGCCACTTGCGCCCGAACCGAAGCCATGATACGGTGCGCACATTAACAGGAGTCTGCTATGGACAAGGAAGAACGTCGAATTGTAGTAGGTGAGCTTCGCGCCGTTACTGGCGAGGGTGGCGCGCCGACAAAAATCTGCGGTCATGCCGCTAAATTCGACTCGCTTTCCGAGGACTTGGGCGGCTTCCGCGAGCGCATCGCGCCAGGCGCATTCGCCAAAACGATTCAATCCGGAGACGTTCGCGCGCTGTGGAACCACGACGCAAACATTGTGCTGGGCCGCAACAAGTCCGGCACGCTGCGCATGTCCGAGGACACGGCGGGACTGTACTACGAGTGCGATGCTCCCGACACGCAACTCGTGCGCGACATGGTGATGTCACCCATTGCGCGCGGTGACGTGAACCAGTGCAGCTTCGGCTTCCGCACCCTCTCTGACCGCTGGGACAAGGTGGACGGCGAGTGGCTGCGCACCTTGCTTGAAGTCGAACTGTTCGACGTATCCCCCGTAACTTATCCCGCCTACGCCTCAACAGACGTGGCGGTGCGCTCTTTGAAGCAACTGCAACAGACGGACGACTCGTGGCGCACGGGCCTGAGGGCTCGGCGCTTGGACTTGGCTATGTTGTGACAAATCTTGGCAATCCGCGCCACCCGGTAGCGGATGTCGTAAATGATGTTCTTTACCGGGCAAAACCAACGCCGTGAGGCAGTAGGGAAGGAAAAATTATGAGCAAGCTCAAAGAACTCCGCGATCAACGCGGCAAGCTGGTACACGACGCACGCGAACTGCTGAACAAGGCCGAAGCGGAAAAGCGCAGCCTGAACGAAGCCGAATCGCGTTCGTATGACGAACTGATGGGCAAGGTTGCCGACATCGGCGCAACCGTGGAGCGTGAAGAAAAGCTGGTGGAAGCCGAGCGTTCCGCCGCTGCTGATGTTGCACGCGGTATCGACAGCGCCACAGGCGAGGCGCGCGGCAAGTCTGTCGACCCCGAAGTTGAGCTGCGCACCAAGGCGTTCACCAAACTCATCATCTCCGGCGCTCGTTCGCTGAATGATGCGGAAGTACGCGCCCTGCAAGCCGACAGCGACACCGCTGGCGGCTTCGTGGTCGCCCCAGAGCAGTTCGTCGCGGGCCTGATTAAGAACATCGACGACATGGTGTTCATCCGCCAGCGCGCCACCAAGTTCTCCATCCCGACTGCGGCATCGTTGGGCGCGGCATCGCTGGCTGCTGATCCGGCTGACGCGGATTGGACGACCGAACTGGCGACCGGCAACGAGGACGGCGACATGTCTTTCGGCAAACGTGCGCTGAACCCGCACCCTGTAGCGAAACGCTTGAAGGTGTCCAACAAGTTCTTGCGCATGGCTGCTGGCGCAGAGGGTATCGTGCGTTCGCGCTTGGCTTACAAGTTTGGCATCACGCAGGAAAAAGCGTTTCTGACTGGCTCCGGTGTAAACCAGCCGCTCGGCCTGTTCACCGCCAGTGCTGACGGCGTTACCACCGCACGCGACGTATCGACCGGCAACACCGCAACCAGCGTCACCTTCGACGGCCTGATGGAAGCCAAGTACAGCCTCAAGGGTGGTTACTGGAACCGCGCTGACTGGATGTTCCATCGCGATGCGGTGAAGCAAATTGCCAAACTGAAAGACGGCGACGGTCAGTATATGTGGCGCGAGTCGGTACGTGCTGGCGAGCCTGACACCCTGCTGGGCCGTCCGATGATGATGTCCGAGTACGCACCCAACACCTTCACGACAGGTTTGTATGTCGGCATCTTGGGTGATTTCAGTAACTACTGGATCGCCGACGCGCTGGACTTCCAAATCCAAGTGCTCAAGGAACTGTATGCTGAGACCGACCAGACTGGCTTCATCGGTCGTTTGGCCTGCGACGGCATGCCGACGTTGGCTGAGGCTTTCTCGCGCGTCAAGCTGGGCTAATCGTGACGGGGCGGCGTGAGTCGCCCCATCTTCAAGGAGAATGAAATGAATCTGAGCAAAGACATCAAAATCACCGTAGTCGAGGCCGCTGCCGCTGCCGCACAAACCGAACTGGTTACCGACGTGCTGGATATGTCCGGCTACGAAGGGGTCATGTTCATCGCGCTGACCGGCGACGTAACAACCGCCAGCGTGCTGACACTGACCGTGAAGGGCAACAGCGCCAACAGCGTGTCCAGCCCAACACCCGTGACGCAAAAGGCCACTGATGCGTTCACTGCCGACGGCACCTCAGCGGACAGCAAAGTCCTCATGGTGGACGTGTACAAGCCCGCGCTGCAATATGTGTTTGGCAGCCTGACCCGCACCACTGCTGACGCGATTGTTGGCGGCATCATCGCCATCCAGTACAACGCGCGCACCAAGCCGACCACGCAAGCCGCGTCGGTCATCGCTTCCGCGTTCGGTCTGGGCGTAGCAGCGTAACAAATCGGCGGGGGCTTCGGCTCCCGCTCCAAATTTAGGAGATCAGCATGTCTGACGCAAGCTATCAACCAAAAGTTTACACCAAGCAGGGCGGCGATGAGAAAGTCATCAAGCCCGGTGGCTATATGCGCAACCAGGGCTACGACCTGAGTACACAACCCGCGCCGACCGTCAAGACCGTTGCCAACACGCTGACCATCGCCGAGTTGCTGACCAAGATCATCAACGCGACGCCGACAGCCACAGGCTCCACTGCCGCGTACACGCTGCCCACGGGCGCACTGGTCGACGCGGGCCTGACGCTGGAAGTGGACGACAGCTTTGATTGGTGTCTCATCAACAACGCGCTGGCTGCTGCCGACACGATCACCGTGACCGCCGCGACAGGTCACACCATCGTCGGCAACGCCGTGGTGCAATCCCTGCACGCCAGCACGGGCGCAACGATGGGTTACTCTTCGTTGTGGCGTACTAGAAAAACGGCTGCTGATACTTTTGTAACTTACCGCATCGCATAAGCCATGAGCTACGTGCAACGAGTCGCCGTGACTGTGACCACGGCAGCAGACGGTTCGGCCACGGCGTACTCGGAAGTGCTGACGGGCAGGTTGTCGCAGGTTCGCTACGTCAAGACTGACTTTGCGGACAATTCAACCTTCGCCATCACTGCCGAAGCCACTGGCGAGACGTTGTGGGGCGAGTCGAACGTCAACGCAAGCGCCACACGCGCCCCGCGCCAAGCCACGCATAGCACGGCAGGCGCAGCATCCCTGTACGCCGCCGCTGGCGCTGCCGTAAACGACAAGATCGCGCTGGCGAACGACCGCATTAAAATTGCGATCACGTCTGGGGGCGATACAAAGACTGGGGTGTTCCACTTTGTACTGGATTAAGCCATGACCATCATCCTCAAAACCACAATGTGTGGCCCGCACGGTTCGTTCCAAGCGGGCCAGCGCGTTGACCTCGATGCAAAGACCGAGCGTGACTTGGTGATGGGCGGCTACGCGACAGATGTGTCGCCGCGCCAAACCATCACACTGCCGGAGCGTGCGGTCGTCGCGCCTGCTGTTGAACAGGCCGTAGCGCCGCAGCAGCCCAACCCAGTCGCACCGACTCGCCCTGAAACCCGCACGCCGCGCCGAGGCCGGTAATGGGCCAACTCACCGTCGTCACGCCACCCGCGACTGAACCCGTCACGCTATCCGAGGTGATGGCGCATTGCCGCCTGGACGAGACAAATCAGGAACCCGCCCCGTCAGCCGTAACCGCCGCGCTCGCATCGCCTGCCGCAGCGGGCAATGTGGACAACGGCGCGCATCGTTGGGCGGTGGTATTCCGCACGGCTGACGGTGCAACACAACTTGGCGTCGTGTCCAGTGCCGTCACCGTGGCGGATAAGACCATCAACGGGCAAGTGACGTTGACCAGCATCCCGCTCGGCGGTTCGTCGGTCACGGCGCGCGACCTGTACCGCACTGCCGCAGGCGGCTCGACCTACCTGTTGCTGGCGACTATCGCCGACAACACCACGACGACCTACACCGACAACATCGCCGACGCATCGCTCGGTGCTGGCGCTCCGACGACCAACACGACTGGTGATCCGTTGCTAAACATCCTCATCCAAGCGGCACGCCAGCACGCCGAGACAACGCTGCGCCGCTACATCGTGACACAAACGCTCGACCTGCACCTGGACGCGTTCCCGTGCTGGACGATAAAGCTGCCACCGCTGCAATCTGTGGCCAGCATCACCTACGTGGATAGCGACGGCGTAGAGCAGACGCTTGCCGCTGACCAGTACCTTGTGGACACTACGACCGAACCTGCACGCATCACGCCCGCCTACGGCCTCGTGTGGCCGGTGACACAGTGGCGCGCCAACGCCGTCAAGGTTCGCTTCGTCGCGGGTTACACAACCGTGCCTAGCTGCATCAAGAACTGGATGCTGATACGCATCAAGACGCTGTGGGATGGGCGCGACCAACTGGTCAAACAACTCGGTATGCCCGTGTTCGAGCCTGTGCTCATCGACTCACTGCTCGACCCCGAGCGCGTAAGGAGCTATACATGACGATCAAATGGACGCCCGACGGCATCTGGCAAGGCGAGACGGTCGCTATTCTAGGCGCTGGCCCAGACATGACCGAAGAGTTGGCGCTGACTGCCAAAGGTTTCAAGACCATCGCGGTCAATCGCGCCGTCAAGTTCGCGCCGTGGGCGGATATGTTCGTGGCACTCGACCCCCACCATCCGTTTTGGGAAGAGAAGGACAACGTGGGTTTCGCCGGCATTTGCGTGTGTGGTGTGGAGACGAATGCGTACCCTGATGCCAAATACGCGGGCATGTTCTACGAGCGCGTCGGCAACGGCGGCTTGGAGATTCGCAACAACGCACTGGCTGCGTTCCGTATCGCCATGCGCTCCGGCGCAAAGCGCATCAAGCTGTTGGGCTTCGATACGTCCCGATATGAAGAAGTCCACGCTCACACCAGCTTCCGTGGGCTGACGGAAGGTTTGAAGCAGATGGTCGCCGAGGCGCGCGCCGCAGGCATTGATGTCGAGCAGATTGACTCGCCAGTGCAGCACCCAGGCACACGCGCACCGCGACGTGGCGAACAGATCGACCCCGCCACATTCCCGCAAGTGAAGCGCCGGAGATGATACAAGTCGCCAACATGGACACGCGGGTGCGCATCGAGGCGCGCAGTGTGACCCAAGACCCCACTTACGGCACAGACGTTGTGACGTGGGTTCCCGTGGCGACGGTGTGGGCGGAAGTGTTCGACGTATTGCCCGCCCGTGCGCAAGCCGAGCAAGTGCGTAGCGGTGTGCAAGTCGCCACGTTGCGCTCAAGGCTACGGATGCGCTATCGCACCGACATTGACGCGTCTATGCGTGTGCTCATCGGCGGCGAGGCGTATCAAATCGTGGGCGGGCCAGCCGAGATTGGGCGGCACGAATATATGGAACTGCTGATTGAGGCGTACAGCACACAATGACCGCCGACACCATACACGTCAAGGGTCTCAGCGACCTCGCCAAAGCACTCTCCACACTCGGTGTGAAATTGGAGAAAAACATCATGCGCGGCGCACTCCGCGCAGGCGGCAACGTGATGCGTGACGATGCGCGCAAGAACGCCGCACGTGCCACGGGTGCGCTCGCCAAAGGCGTCAAGGTATCCACCAGCGCCAAGCGCGGCACGGTCTATGCCAAAGTACGCACCACCGGCAAACACAGCTACGTCGCGCACATGATCGAGTTTGGCACAGCGCCACATCGCATCAATGCGCGCAACGGTGGCACAATTTACATCAACGGTCGTCCAGTCGGTAGCGGTGTTGACCACCCAGGCTCCCGCGCCATGCCGTTCATGCGTCCCGCGCTGGACGGTCAAGCCACAGCCTCGGTCAACGCAACGGCGGCATATATCCGCAAGCGCCTGACTGCCGAGGGCATCAACGTGCCGGATGCAGGAGATGAGCCGTGAGACTAATAACGGACGAAGCTGGGGTCACGCACGAACTGGTAGACTGTGAGATTCTGCGCGACTTTGCAATGCTGCGCAAAGGCGAGGTGTTGACGCAGACGCGCGACCATGCCGAAAAAAATCTAGTGCCGGACGGGTGGGTGCGGATACTTGGGGACGAGTCGTGAGTGGTGTCGCCATAATTCGTTTCAAGTTGGCCAACGCTGCGGGCGTGACGGCACTCGTGCCCGCCACACGCACCCAAGCCGGGACGATGCCAGAGAACACGGCGCTGCCGTTCATCTCGGTCACACAGATAAGCAGCACACCGCTCAACCAAGTGTCGCAGACCAGCGGCCTGCGTATGGATCGTGTTCAAGTCACGGTCGAAGCGACAAGCTACCCGCTGGTGCGCCAGATACTTGCGGCGGTACGCGCGGCGCTGCCCTACACACGCGCCACGGTCAACAGTATCGCGTGCGACAGCATCACACCAGATGTCGAGGGGCCGGACGGCTTCGACGGCGTGCTGATGAGCTATTTCCAGTCCCAAGACTACATCGTGGGCTGGACAGAGTAGTAGATGCGTGGTATTTTGCGCGACGTAGAGTAGTATCTTTTAACCCGCTCATGCCGTGAGGCAGTGGCAACCCCGCAGAACATCGCGGGTTCCCTTTGATGGAGGCACACATGGCCGCTCGTACCGTAGTCGGAACTATCTCTGGCGCAACGCTGGCAATCAGCGCATCGCTCCCCGCAACTTATGACGCAGCCGGTTACGGCGCTACGTCCATCACCTACACCACCATCGGCGAAGTTGAGAACTTCGGCAATCACGGCGTCACTGCCACGATCACCGAGTTCGTGCCCATCGCCACCGCAGTTGTGGCGAAGATGAAGGGTAGCAAGAACTACGGCACGATGTCGATGACATTGGGCAGCATCCCAACCGATTCAGGTCAGGCCATCATCACCACCGCCTCCGAGTCCACCGCCCACTACAGCGCCAAGCTGACCTACCCAGACAACGAGATTCACTATCTCGACGTGCTGGTGGCGAAGGACGAGTATCAAGACGGCTCGGTCAATGACGCGATGAAGCGTTCCGTTGACTTCGCCATCTGCCGCGCCCCTGTGATCGTCGCAGCGGCTTAACCGAGCACCGACCGGAGCGTGTCGCCTTCGCAGGCGCACGTCTCTGGCACGGGCAGTACCGACAAGGGGTTGGTCCCGTATCCGCGCATCCAGAGGCGGCAAATACTGTGAACCCTGCGTCACCCTAACTAGCTAACTTGCGAAGGAGTTTCAAATGTCTGACATCCGTAAATTTGCTGTTGAAGCAACCGGCCAACTGCACCTGCGTGACGCGAACGATGAACTGATGCACGCGGACGGTAAGCCGATGGTGGTCAACCTGTACGGCCCCGGCTCGAAGCAATACGCCAAGGCCCAAGCCGCACAACAGAACCGCATGATCGACAAGTTGAAGCGCAAGGGCAAGACGGAGCAATCCGCCGAGTCCAAAGCTGCCGAAGCTGCCGAGTTTTTGTCCGACTGCACTGCCAGCTTCGAGAACGTCGATTATGACGGTTTGACTGGCGGCGAACTGGCGAAGGTGATTTACTCCGACGTGACCATCGGCTTCATCGCCGACCAAGTTGCGAAGCACCTGGGCGACTGGAGTAATTTTACCAAGCCCTCTACGACGAACTTGTAACATACGTCAGGCATCTGGCGTGGCTCAACGTCACGCCAGACAAGCGAGAGGGCGACACCAGCAAGCGTGCGAACAAGTCGCGTCGTGACACATACGGCTCGGACGTAACGATGCCGGAATGCGACGCACTGCATATCGTGTCGTATCTGATCGAGATGGGCGTGTCGCAGGGGGAGCACCCGCTGACGTGGCAAGAGATTGAAAGCTGGCAACGGCAGAGTGGTGTGGAACTTCAACCGTGGGAGATACGTTTCGTGAAGCGACTGTCGGAAGCATACTTGAGCGAGTCCCACGCTGCCCGCGACCCAGATGCGGAAGCGCCGTGGTCTGACGCGCCCTACGTTGTACCGACTCCGAACATGGTGGCAATGCGCATGAAGGCAATGATGCGCGGATTGGCGAGTACCTAATGCGCGTCGGCACGCTTGAGATACAGATTATGGCCGGTCTTGCGCGCATCAGCCAAGACATGAAGCAAGCCGAGCGCATCGTGAGCAGTTCCATGTCGCAAGTGGAGCGTTCCGTTGCGGGCGCGAAGCGTGCGATGCAATCTCTCGGTGTCGGCGTTCCTGCTGCGCTCATCGTTGACCAAGTGCGCCGCATCACCGACGCATACACTAAACTCGACGCACAACTCCAACTGTCCACCAAGAGCCAAGCGCAGTACGCGCAAGGTATGGCGGACATTCGCCGCATCTCCACCGTCGCGCAAACCGACATCACCGCCACCTCCATGCTCTACACGCGCTTGATGAACGTGATGGACGGGACGGGCGTGTCGCAGGCCAAACTCGCCACTGTCACCGAGACGGTCAGCTACGGCCTCAAGGCGTACGGCGCGACAGCACAAGAGGCTGCGAGCGCGTCACTTCAACTGTCACAAGCGATGGGTGCGAACCGGCTGGGCGGCGAAGAGTTCCGCGCCGTCATGGAGGCCATGCCCAACGTAATGAAGGTGCTGGCGACCAGCATGGGCGTGCCGTTGGGCGAACTGCGCGCGCTCTCCATTGCTGGCAAGATTACCGCCGCTGAGATGGTCAAAGCGTTCGGCGATCCCGCCATCGCAGAAGAGTTCCGTAAGCTGGCAATGAACGCGCAGACCATTACTGGCGCGTGGACAGTTGCGCGCAATGAGTTGATGTTGCTGGTCGGCGAGTTTATGAAGGGTAGCGGGGCAACGGGCGGCATCATCACGGCGTTCAATGCCCTGGCGGGGGTTATCCGTATCACGGCTCAATACCTCGACCAGATCATTGCGGCGTTCACCATATGGGCGGCGGTGAGCGCGGTAAATTTCATCACCGCAATGACGCACGCTATTGTTGTGACAAGGGCTCATGCAGAGGCGTTGCTGATAAACGCTGCCGGGAACAAAGCACATGCGGAAGTCGTTGCGGCGACATCCGCCGCCGAGACGGAGGCTATCGCAGTCGCTACGGCGGCGAAGAAGGCGCAGGCTGTGATGGCGAAGCAAGCTGCTGCTGAAATAACGCTCGCGGCAAATGCCGAAGCTGCGGCGGTCACTGCGGCGTCCGCCGTAATCAAGACTGCGGCTGCGGAGAGTGCTCTGGCGGTTAAGGTCGAGAAAGAGGCTATTGTTGCGGCTAGTCGGCTGGCTACTGCGGAGGCCGTGGCCGCGTCCGAAAGAACCTCCGCTACTAAGCTGGCTGCTGCCGAGGCAAGTGTCGCGGCTACGCAGATGGAATTGGCGGCGACCCGTGAGATGATATTGCTTGCGAGAGAACAGGAATTGTCCAAACTCGCGGCAGCAAACAGTAGCGTCAAGGCCGCTGAGCTTTTCGTCGCAGGCGCGCGCGCGTCTGGCGCCGGTTTGCATTTTCAAACGATGGCAGAACGCGAACTTATCACCGCGATACAAGCGCGCAGTGCGGCAATGGCGGAACTCGCAATGCTGGGTACGCAGCAGGCTCGCGTGGACTTGGCGCAGGCTGCGGCCTCATCTCGGCGCTCGGCGTTGCAGATCGAGGCAGCTTGGGCGGAAGCGCACGCAATGAATGCGGCATTTAACACGCGCACCGCTCAAGTTGCCGCAGGTGAGTCGCAGCGCACCGCAATTATGGCGGCGGCGCACACCGAACGCCTCGCGCTTGCGGAGGCGGCAGTGGCGCGCGAAGCGGTTTTGAATAAGGCACGCATCGCGCAGTCCGAGCAGTTCATCGCGGCAAAGTGGGTTGAGGCGCACGCGGTGAATGCTGCAATGAATAAAGAGATTGCGGCAACTGTGGCGGCAACTGCTGCGGAAAAGGCGCGTAACGCAGCCACCCTGACCGGGCTGGGAAAAATTGCTGGGTTTGTCAAAGGCGCGGCTGGTAAAGCCGGATGGATAGGCATGGCGCTGTTCGGCGCATGGTCGGTTTACGACTTCCTGAACGGGATGCAGCAGGTGGCCGACGGTGCTGACAAACTGAGCAACCAACTCAAAGAGATGACGCTACAAGAAGCGCAACTTGCCCGGCAGAAGGAACTCATCCATCAGATCGGCTTGCGCAACAGCGTATTGTCCAAGTTCAACGAGGCCGAGATACGCGCCTCGCAAGACAGGATGCGCGAGTATGACAAGCAGATAGCCAAGATGGTTGAACTCGCCAATGCGAAGCAGGTTGTTGCGGACGTGCCGAGCGGGTTTACGCATGACCAGATGGTGATATTGGAACGATACAACGACTTGTTGGATCAGAAGAACAAGCTAAAGCTGACCGAGGGCGAGTTCGAGAAGAAAGTCCATGAGTTGTACTTGGGCAGCACCAAAGCCATCGACAAGAAGAACAAAGCTATCGACGACCACATCGTAAAACTGCGCGAAGAGGCCGACACCTACGGTATGACCGCCGAGGCCATCGCGCAGTATGAGTCGGCGCGGCTCGGGGGCAATGTCATCCAGCAAGAGCAAGCTGCGGCGGAAGCGCGTCACGTTGAAGAGTTGAAGAAAATCGAGAAGTATTTGAAGGAAGGCGAGGAATTGAAGAAGCGTAGCGACGACCGCAAGCGCGACTACGAGGCCGAGGACATCGCCAAACGCCAAAAAGAACACCAAGACTTCTGGGACTCCATCGACAAGACCGCACACGACACATTCGTATCAATCCTTGACGGCGGCAAAGACGCGGCGACACGCCTGCGCGACACCTTCAAAAATATCTTCTTCGACTGGTTGTACCAGATGACCATGAAGAAGTGGGTCGTCAATTTGAGCGGGACGGTCAGCATGGGTGGCGCAGGCGGCGCGATGGCGGGCGGCATGGGTGGCGCAGGCGGCGCGATGGCGGAGGGCATGGGTGGCGCGGCAATGGGCGGCTCACTCGGCGTAGCAGGTTCGGCGCTATCGGTCGGCCTGAGTGCCGGCACGGGCGCGAGTGCGTCATATGCTGGCGCGGCGTTGAGCACGGGGAGCTACGCTTCCGCCATAGGTTTCAGTGCGGCGGCAGCAGTGCCGTATTTGGCGGCGGCGCTACTTATCGCCAAATACGGCTTCGGCATGGGCAACTCCGCAGAAAAAGTTGGCGCGCAGCGTTTGTCAGGATCGGTGTCATCTAGCGGCGTTGACGCACGGCTAGAGCAGGATTGGCAGAAAAAGGGTGGGTGGTTTACATTCGACAAGAATTGGAAAGAGTACACCGCCATGTCAGAGGCCCTGCGCAAACGCATCGCATCCGACGCAGAGAGCGTTCGGCAAGTGTTCATCGCCTACGGCAAGGCGGTCGGGGATACGACTGTCCCGATGAAGTATTTTAACGCCGATGTGAACGACCTCGCCAACGGCATCGGCTCACAACTTGTCCCCGCCCTCGAAGAGTTCCGTCTGGAAGGCGAGACGCTGGTGGATACGGCGCAGCGCATGACCGCGCAGATCGAGGCAGCGAACGCATACGTCAAGTCGCTGGAGGATGTGGCGATTGCGCAGTTCAAGTCGGCGGTGGACGCCAAGAACGCCCTGCGCGCTACTGCCGCGAGCATTCGAGAGTTCGCTGCGGGCTTGACAGCCGCCACGCCTGGCAGCTTGCAGGCGGCGTTCTTGAAACTCAGCGCACTCGCCGCCCAAGGTGACACTGCCGCACAAGGCAAGTTGCAAGGCGCGGCAACGAACTACTTGGCCCAAGCCAAGACGGGCGCAGGTTCGGCGCTCGACTACGCGCGCATCGTGGGGCAGGTGCAGGCCGAACTGAACGCCACGGCCAACGCGCTTGATGCCACGGCCACCGACGCGGAGTTGCAGTTGACCGAGTTGCAGGTTGCGAACGAGTATTTGCGCGCCATCAGCGTCGGCATCCAGTCGGGCAATATCGCTACGGAAGTCACGAACGCAGCATTGGCCGACGGCATCATCACCTACAACGAAGCCAACGACATAGACCGCGCCATCGCCGCGAGTGTGGAGCTTGGGACGATGACGGCGGAGGCCGGAGTTGCCATCAATGAAATGATGCGCGCCGCGATGTTGGACGGTAACGCCACGGCAGACGAGTCTCGCGCCATAACCGACGCGCTTGCTCAGTCCACCATTGACGGGTCGGGCGGCAACGCTGCCGTCAGCGCGATCAAATCGCTTGAGACGGTCATGGCGCTTCTTACCGCCAGCACGCAGCAAGCCGCCAACGTCGCAGCATTGAAGAACATGGTGGGCGCGGACTTCGTGCAAGCGAACCTGACGCTCGACAATGCTGCGGGGACGGCGACGTACCAGCAGGATCGGTACACGCAGTTGGTTGCGTCGGCGGGCGGCGACCTCAGCACGGTGGTGGATACCGCGCTGCAAAAAGCGGACGCGGCGGCACGTAAGCAATACCTAGACGACCACCCGCGTGAGCAGTACCTAGATATGTACAAAGACGTTGCGAACGACCCAACCTACGGCTCGCGCCCGTGGGATCACTGGCGCGCTTACGGATGGCGCGAGGGGCGCAAGTGGCACGGTAAGACTTACGACCAAGCGCCAGAGTACCCGCTAGCGGCTATTAGGATGCGGGAGTTCGCTATCGGAACGAACTACATCCCTCACGACATGGTAGCGAAAGTCCACGCTGGCGAAGAGATCAAACCCGCCCCCTACGTCGATATGGAGCGTGCGGAGCGTACCGAGAGCACCCGCTCTATGCGCAGCATGGTGGCAGAGTTGACCGGCTTGCGCAGCGAAGTAGCGCAACTGCGCGCCGAGGCCCAGTCGGAGCGTGTGGCGCTGGTCGGCACATCGCAGCGCACGGAACGCATCCTCGACAAGTGGGATCACATCGGTATGCCCGAGGTACAGACAGCATGAGTGACGTAAGGACATCGCTGCGCAAGTTCGCCGGGACGGGAGAACAATACGTGCGACTGGACGGCGTGGGCGTTGACTACGCGCTGTCCGTCGCACGGGGCGACATCTCCGGGGCCGAACCATTCGGCGCATACGGCGAACGCACAACAACCGGAGCCGAGGTGAACATCCTATGGCCGGACGGGGCCTACGCACTTCCGCCAGCGGCGGGCGTTCAAATATCTCTGGTAAGCACGTCGGCGAGCGATGCCGCCGCTGGTACGGGTGTTCGCACACTGGATATGCACTACCTTGACACAGACTTGGCGCGGCGGGTCGAGTCGATGACATTGAACGGCACAACGCCAGTTCTGTCTGTCGCCACAAACGTCAGATTCATCGAGTGCCTGCACATGGTCACCTACGGCTCAGGCAAGGCGGCGGACGGAACAATATCGGCGTCCACGGGAGGTCAGGTGTATTCGCAGATCGTCACAGGCGCAGTACGGTGCGCGTCCAGCGTGCGCATGGTCCCCGCAGGGAAGCGCGCGATGGTAACATCCATGTACGGCGGCTCTGTGAGTGGTTCAGCAGCAGCGGGGGCAAAAGTGTATCTCACGAGTTGCCATTTTGGCGGACACGACTACACCGCAGACAGCATATTCTTCCCAGTGGGGGCTGCCGCATTTCAAGACGGGTCGGCGGGTCTGCAATTTGACCCCCCGCTGGTGTTTGAAGAAGGCGCGACTATGGCGCTGTCATTCAGCACAGATAAGGCTGCGACAATTGTCGGGTCGTGGTTTGGGTACTTGGAGAACGCAGCATGAGCGCCAGCATCTTCAAAATAATCCGCCCGTTCCAGGTGAGCGATGTGTCGCTGGTGTCGAGCACGGTGAGCGCGACCGACCCGCTGGCTTCCGGTGCGTACAATCCGGCCACGACCTACGCGGCGGGGGCGCTTGTGCAAGTGGACAGCCCGACGTTCGCCTTCACGGCCTCGGGTTACACCTTCACGGCAGCCGCACACGGTTTTGCCGCAGGTACGTTGCTCAAGGTGTCCACCTCCGGCACGCTCCCCGCCGGATTGACCGCCGACACCGATTACTACATGGTGAGCGTGGCGACCGACACGTTCCGCTTGTCACTCACCAAAGGCGGCGTGCCAATACCGACCACCTCGGCTGGGGCTGGCACGCACACGGCGACCGTGACGAGTCACCTAGTCTACGAGTCGTTGCAAGCGTCAAACACGGGCAACACGCCGCACACTTCTCCGCTATGGTGGGTTGAGACGGGCGCAACGAACCGATGGAAGTGCCTCGACTTGCAGACGGCTTCGCAGACCTATGACGCGGATACGATGACCTACATCATCCAAACGAAGGGGCGCGTCGATTCGGCCTACTTGGGCAACGTCTCGGCTACGGAGGTAATCATCACGGCGCGGGAGTCGGGCGGCGGGGCTATCGTTTACGGCCCATCCACCTACTCCTTGCAGGCCAGCGTGTCGGTGTCGAGTTACTGGTCGTGGTTTTATGAGCCGATCCGCCTGGATTCGGAGTTTGTGGACATCGACTTCCCGCCGTACCTAAATTTGGAGCTCGAGATCACACTGAACAACACGGGCGGCGTGGTACAGGTGGGAACAGTGCTGGTCGGGTTGTCTAAGTCGTTCGGCACAACAATGAACGGCGCGACATTCTCCATCAATGACTACAGCGTCAAGTCTGCGGACGACTTCGGCAATATCTCCTTCACTGAACGCGCCTACGCCAAGCGCGGCAATTTTCAAGTCGTGCTCGACAACTCGGCGGTAGACGGGGTTGGTTACGAACTGGCGAAGTACCGCGCGACACCCATTGTTTACGTGGCCTCCACCGCGTACAATTCCGCCATTTTCTACGGGAAGTACAACAGCTTCTCCACACTCGTTGCCTACGACTCATACTCGATATGCAGCATTGAAATCGAAGGGCTGACATGACGATACCTGTACTCCCGACACCCGCGCCATCGCGCACCCAGTCCCAAGACGTGTTCGAGGCGGCGGTCGATGCGTTCGTTGCGGCATTGCCCGACACCGTTGACGCCATCAATACGACGGTCGGAGAGATGAGCGCCATCGCCGCATCTGCGGCATTGGGGACGACCGCGACGAGCACGACGAGCCGCACGATAGGTACGGGCGCTAAGACATTCACGACGCAATCCGGCAAGGGATTCGTTGCAGGCCAATATGTCATTGCGGCAAGTATCGCTGCGCCCGGAACGAACTACATGGTCGGCACGGTGACCAGCTACTCGGGGTCAACGCTGGAGGTTGAAGTCACCTATGTCGGCGGGAGCGGCACGCTGAACGACTGGTCGATAAGCGTGTCGGCATTGCTCACGCTCGCCAGCAACCTCACAGTCTCCACATCCTCCGGCGATGCCATAACCATCAACAACACCGGAACGGGTAACTGTCTGGTGGTCAATGACGTTGCAGGTGATACGACGCCGACCGTGATTGACGCGGCAGGCCGCATCATCAACGGACATACAACCCCGATTGCTGGCGCAGGAACCATACAACGCAATGTCCAGAACATCGGAATATCCGGCGCTGCTGGCATAACAAACGCAGTATTCAATTCCACGACAACTGCAAATAGTCAGCTTGAGTTCGCTAAATCAGCCAGCGACACATTAGGCGCACACACAGTAGTGTCTGACGGCGAGGCGCTTGGCGAGGTGCGGTGGTCTGGCTCTGACGGAACGGCATTCATCCGCGCAGCATCCATCACTGCGCAAGTTGACGGCACGCCTGGCACTAGCAACATGCCCGGTCGGTTGATATTCAGCACAACGGCAGCTGGTGGAACAGCGCCTACAGAAGCCCTCCGTATCGACTCGTCGCAACGCACGCTGATGAAAGCCGCACACGCCGTAGCGCCGCTGTTTACCAATCCAGCAACAGGCACTACCGTCACCCTCACCAACACCGTGAGCCATTGGCAGAAGGTAGGCGCGTCGACTATTGCTGCGCTCACTATAAACCTACCCGCAAATCCTGTGGATGGTCAAATCTCGTCCGGTGGCTCACGCGCCGCCATCACCACGCTTACAGTAGGCTCTGCCGGAACAGCTACTGTCGTCGGTGCGCCGACCACCCTTGCCGCCAGCGGTTACTACGAGATGATTTACGAAGCTTCTACAGACATTTGGTACAGGAAAGGATAAGCCATGGTACTAGCCATTGAAGAAAACGCAGGCGCATACGCCATCTGCACTACCTACGGCAATTTTGCAGTTGCCGACTTGGTGGGCGGAGAGCTTACCGAGGCTGATGTGCGCGAGGCGAACAAGATGACTGGCGACGCTATCCCTGCCGACTATGTGCCGCGCCAGAAGAAGTACGTCGAAGAGGTGCGCAAAGTGCCGGTGATGGAGACTGTGCAGGAGCAATTCACCACAGTTGGGATTGTGGACGGCGTGGCCGTGCAGACCGTTGCGACACGGACAGTTGAGCGTCAGGCTTATGACGAGTACCCGCTATTCGGCGCTGACGGCCTCGCCATCATGGAAGAGGTGGACGGGGTGGTGGTGCCGAAGGTGTTCCGCAAGCTGCGCTTCGTGGAAGAGACTGTGATGGTAGAGGTGACGGAATGACCGCGCTGCTCATCACGCTCTGGCTGGCATGTGTGGCTGTGGCATATGCTATCTGGTGGACGTTCAGCAGCATGGATAAAGACCTAGAAGGCTATTAATGAGCCACCTCGCCCACATCTTCGCCGCCTTCTCGCAGCTATGCAATGCGCTGATCGGCGGCCACTCGAACGAATCTATCTCGGGCCGTAGCTACCGTGAAGGATGGGCGCTTGCAACAATAATCAACGCAGTGTTCTTCTGGCAGTCGAGCCACTGCCGAGGCGCGCACCATAAAGACGTTGAGTGGGCGAAAGAATTTTCTAAACTGTAACAAGGGGAGCAACACTGTGGACGCGCAAATGATAATCAATATCCTGCTCGGTCTGAGCGCATTCTTCGGCGGCATATGGGTCAGAGGTATCGCTGACTCTATGAAGGAATTGAAAAAGACCGATTCTGAGCTTGCGGAAAAGGTGCAGAAGATCGAGGTGCTGGTGGCGGGCGATTACGTCAAGCGCGAAGAGATGGAAAAGCTCGGGGATGCGTTGTTCAAGAAGCTCGATAGGATTGAATCGAAGCTGGATGGGAAGGTGGACAAATGATTACCCTCCTACAATACTTCGGCGACAAGAAACACCCGATCGACCATCTAGCAAACGCGAACATCACGCTCGCCCAAGTGAACCTATGCCTCGACAAAGCCAAACAGGACGGATGCTATGCAGACTGGATCGACCCCGACACAAATACTCAAATCAGCGGCTCTAAAGGTGGTTCAGGTGATGGCGGTTATCGCACTGCTGATAGCCGCACTGGTGGCCCTTCCTCCTCTCATCGTAGCGCAAGAGGTGTGGATATTTTTGACCCGAATCGAACGCTGGCACAATGGTGCGTTCACAACACGCAGACGTTGGCGGATTTAGGATTGTGGTGCGAGGATTTTCGCTATACGCCTGGATGGTGTCACTTCCAGACCATCCCGCCGAAGTCTGGAACGCGCGTCTATGTTCCGTATGTCGGGCCGCCGTTAGCGCCCGCGTTGGACGGCCAGAAGCCGCTACCTTTTACAGTGAAGTGAGGACGATATGAAAGACCTGATCACAGACTCAGGAACAGGCCAGCTCTCGCATACGAAGATATGGGCGAACGTGGCATACGCCTCGGCTACGGTAGGCTTCCTGTACGCTGTCTACAAAGGCACTGCAACCTCGGACATATGGTTCGTGTACCTTGGTATCGTTGGCGCTTCTGCAACGGCTAGTAAGCTGTTGTCGCTGAAATTTGGGAGCAAGAAAGAATGAACCCCTACGCCATCCTCGCCGCTCTCGCTCTGTGCGCCGTGCTTACCGCGTCGGCGTATTTCAAAGGCGCGTCTGATAACGAAGCCGACCACGTTGAGGCCGAACGTAACTCACTGCTTGCCTACGCATCCCGCATATCTGAAGGAGTCGAACAACATGACAAAGACCGTCAAACTATTGCTGATCTCAAGCGTACTGCTGACAAGCTGCGCGTCCACATCCCAACCTGTCCCGCCAAAGATTCAGACGGAGCAGCCGGGCTACTTTCAAACCGAGTGGATGAAGAGTTTGGAAAGCTTCAAGCGCGGGCTGGCGAACTTTTCGAGCGATGTGACCGACTGAACATCGACGCTATCCGGCTCAACACGATGCTTGAATAATGTACGTCAAATGCCACAAGTGCGGAGTGTGGCAGAAGCGAGATAGGGTGTGCTTTTGGTGTGGGGCTAGATGTCATCATCTGGCGCAGTCATCTTCCAAAGATACCACGCCGCCCATAGCAGCCCTGCGATGCAGCAGGCCAGTATCCAGTAGCGGTCGAAGTCGCTCACAGTAGCGATACCAGAAGCACGATGCAACTGCCCCAGAAGCACGCCGCCTGTAGGCGCATACGGCCTGCACATTTATGTGCGTTAGTGTAGTCCTCCGCTGCCACATGAAAGTCCTCCTCCATGCTTGTTGCTACCAGCGCCACTGTAGACGCGCCAACGGCTACTATTGATACGGCGGTTATCATCTCTCATCCCTCCTTCTGTTGGCGGAGCTCGTCCGCGTAATCCTGCGCCGTACTCAATTCATCAATATGCGCACCGTCAGCTTCCATCCTGCGTTTCAGCTCATCTACGGCCTCAGCCTGCTTCTCCCGTAGCCACTGCGGGTCGTACTCGGATGAGAGCGCTTGACGGCAAGCCATGCACGCGGAGTGTATGGCGGCGTTGTAGTCTGCTCCTACTTGGGTGACGAACGCAGTCTCAGCCTTAGTGCAGGCACCCACCAGACGCGCTACTCGTAGCTGTAGGGCTTCGATTTTCTTGCGAAGTATCTGACCTCCTTTGAGATGCTCGGCGGTAAGTACATCTATTGACTTTCGTGCAGCTGCCAGCTTCTGTTTCAGCTCTGCGTTCTCGGTAGCAAGGTGGTCTGCACAATTCTTCCAGCCAGCATCATGCCCAGCCTCGAATACTTTGCGTCTGTCAGCATTGTCGATTTGTGGCCGCGCCTCCATATGAGCATCAAGACTTGAGATTCTGTGCGCTTCCATCAGTGCGCGTTCATGCTCTGTCATTTTCTATCCCCCTTCCTTGTTAGCCTGTGGTGGTAGCACATACGGTGACTTCCCCCAAGTATATGAACTCTGCTCAGGCTCTTTAGTCTGTGGTGGTGGTAGTGGGCGAGGGATGAATGCGCGCAGTTTGTCTATGCGCAACCGTATTTGCCTAGTCACCTCTGGTGCTGTTGCTCCGAACGTGTCAAGGTCTATTAGTCGCAGTACTTCTACAAAGGCTGCTTGTAAGTCAACAGGTTTCAGCTCACTCATCTCCAACTGCTTCGCGTCCTTGCCAGCTTGGAAT
>Ga0214471_10000791_pt1 | contig 25635 bp, 21 predicted proteins | sample RVTome_5_FD_207665 | JGI IMG/M metagenome (GOLD analysis project Ga0214471, IMG submission 207665) | Soil microbial communities from uranium-contaminated site in the Upper Colorado River Basin, Wyoming, United States - RVT142D155 | ecosystem: Environmental > Terrestrial > Soil > Contaminated >... | reverse complement strand
CGAAGGCAATCGCACGTCGTTCCGCTCAGCGGAGGCGTCGAGCGAGAAATGGTGGTTCGGCCGCCACCGTGCGTTGGCCCGGGCCGATCGCTTGGTCCCGTCGTAGAAGCTGCCGTAGCTGCCCCGCGCGCCGAGAGAGAACGGCCGGCCCTGGTCTGATTGAAATCCGGCGCTTGCGTCGCGAAACCGGTATTCGCCCGGTTGCACGGTTGCGGCAGACCCGGGCACGCGGAAGGGGTCGGTAAGCCGCTCGTATGTGTCCCGGAGTCCCACGTCGGCCTGCGCCCCGGTGAGAAACTCGGCTTCGAGCCCGGCGGACAGCTCGCGCGTTTCCAGCACGCCGTCGAGGTCCGTGATGAAGTTGCCCTCGACGAAGGGATTTAGTTCCTGGAGCGACGCGAACCGCGGCTGTGGGTGGGCGCCGAGCGTCGCATAGGTCTGGCGCACCCCCCTTCTCCGGATAAAGCCAACCCCTGGATCGAACCCTTCACCCACGTGCTTGATGAACCCCGAGAGGTTGAGCGTGCGGTCGCGCCAGGCAAGCAGCACGTTGCCGACCTTGTTGTCGCCGGTGGCGGCTTCCTGATCCGTCGCCCCGCCGTAGGCGTTCACCAGCAGGTGGTCGAACAGGCGCAAGGACAGGTCCGCCCCATAGCTGCGGTTGAACCCGGGGCTGGAAGGTCCCGTGGTCTCTCGATTGATGAAAATGGCACCCATGCGGGCCGGCCCCACATCGGTCTTCACACGGGCCACGCCGAAGTTCTCTGCCGCAGCGCCGGAATCGGCCCGGGTCTGCATGTTGATCAGGCCCAGGTCCAGCGGGCCGACTGTGCCGGTGAGTCGACCGCCTCCGAACATGGGTGCGGGCTGCCCCGAGGCGAGTAGACCGATGCGGCGCGAATAGAAGAGGCTGAAGTCGCGGGGCGAAGAGCCCAGACGGTAATTCTGGATGGACACGTCGCCGAAGGCGAAGACGCCCGCGTTCTCCATGAAGAAGTCGCGCTTTTCCGGAAAGAACGTCGAGAATCTGGTGAGGTTCACCTGCTCTTCATCGACCTCGACCTGAGAGAAATCCGTTCGGTAGGTGAGATCCATGGTCATGCGCGACGACACGCCCCATTTGACGTCCACGCCACCATCGGCGCTGGTCCCGTGTTGGTCCGGCGGGCGCAACTCCCCCGCGCCCTTGGAGGCGAGGGCGAACGGCTTGAGCGAAAGGTTGCGGCCTTGCCGCAGACCGGTGAGCCCCTGAATCGTGCCCGCCAGAGACATGGTGTGAATGCGATGATAGCGGTGCATCGGGGCCCAGTAGGCTTCCTCGTTGCGGCGCCGCACGCGCCGGAGGAAGTTAATGCCCCAGGATTGGTCGCCCGGCGAGCTCTGGAAACGGAGTGTGGTCAGGGGGATAGCGAACTCTGCCGTCCAGCCTGAATCGTGCACCGCCGTCTTCACCCGCACCACGCCCTCCCATGCCCGGTTGACCAGGCGACTGTCGTCGAAGGCCTGTGCGTCGAACAGCGCGCCGGACGGGTTGGTCGCGAACATGAACGCGTTCCGGCGATCGAGGTACGTGTCCAGGGAGATACCAAACACGTCGCTGTTCTGCGTGTCAAAGTCCTGGTCAAAGCCCGCCGAGAAGATCTTACGGGGATCGGAGTCGTAGCAGATCGCGCCAACGTAGATGTACGCGGAATCGTACAGCACGCGCACCACCGTGCGCTCGGAGGCGGGCGCGCCTGCGCGGGGCTGGGACTGGAGGAATCCCGAAAGTAGCTCGGCCGTGCGCCAGCTCGGCTCGTCCAGGCGGCCGTCCACCAGCAGACGCTCCGAGGTCCGGACCGCCACCGTATTTGGCCGGGGGATGGCCTCGGGATTTGGCGGTCGGGCTTCCGGCTCCGCGGACCGCGGTAACTCCAGCCCGGTCTGGGCCAGGAGGGCGCGTGGGCCCGCGGCGGCCACGGCGACGGCCATCGCCGTGCCCACCCCGATGGCCCGACCAGCCAGCGTCTTCACCACCGTGAAGGTAACGGCGCGCGATGGTCCGTCATCGGCGTGGCTATGTCTGGCCCCTACTCCTCCGGCCGGTTGAGGACGCGACCGTGTTTCCCGGCCGTCACCCGACCCTGGTCCAGGGCGAGGCTTCCATTTACCAGGACGTATGCCATGCCCTCCGCCAACTGGTGGGGCTGTTCGTAGGTCGCAGTGTCCCGGAGACGAGCGAGGTCAAACACCACGAGGTCAGCCGCTGCGCCTTCCTGCAATACGCCACGATCCCCCATACGAAAAACGGTGGCCGGCAACCCCGTCATGCTGCGGACCGCGAAGGCCAGGTCAACCACCGCACGGTCGATCACGTAGCGACGAACCTTCCGCGGGAAGGTGCCGTTCCCGCGCGGATGCGGAACGCCCTCGCCCATCCGCACCAGGTCGCCGTCCGACGCCGTCATGGTCCACGGCTGCCGCATCAGCATCTCGATGTCACTCTCGATCATGTTGAAGGAGGCGATCGAAGCCCCCCCAGCGGCGAGCAGGTCGAGCGCCAAATCCACCGGCTCCATGCCACGCTCGCGTGCCACGTCTGCCAGCGTGCGTCCCTCAATGGAGGGATCGGCTCGATGCCGCCGAACCTGGAGCCGCGCCGCGCCGCCCCGGCGGTCCAGGTTTTCCAGCATCTCGGCCCGCAGGCGTGCCCGCTCGGCCGGCGTGCGCAGGCGCCGTGCCAGGGCCGTGTCCCCTCCCACCTCGGCCCAGCGGGGCACCAGGGCCCCCGTGATGCTCGTGCCCGAGGCCTCATACGGGTATTGATCCGCCCAGACTTCCACCCCCTGCGCTCTGGCCCGGTCAATCCGATTCACCAGGGCAGCGGAGAAGCCCCACACTCGTGGTCCCAGCGCCTTGATATGCGTGACCACACCCGGCAGCTTGGCCTCGCGCGCCACCCGGATGACTTCATCAACCGCCGCGACCAAGCCGATGGTATAGTCGGCTTCGTCGCGAATGTGACTGGTGTAGCTGCCCCGGAACTCCGCGGCAACCTTCGCCAGCTCCACCAGTTCATCGGTGCTCGAGAAGCTCCCCGGGGCATAGAACGGTCCGGACGACAAGCCGAAGGCGCCGGCCTCCATTCCGGCTCTTACCAGTTGCCGCATGCGACTCAATTCGTCCGCGTTGGGGGCCCGGTCCCGCATCCCCAGAACCGCAGACCGCACGGAGCCATGCGGCACCAGCTGCGCCACGTTGACCCCCAACCCGTCCTTGAGCAAGGCGGCGCGCTGCGCCACCAGATCCACCGGTCCGCCACCGTCGGGGTTTACGAACACGGTGGTCACCCCTTGTACCACTAGCTGCTCGGCGCCGCTCAGTTCCGGCGTGGCCAATGCCGGCCCCGCGTGAGAGTGGGCATCGATGAAGCCGGGTGCGACGTACAGCCCCGTCGCGTCGATCACTCGGGTGGCCGTCGCCCCGTTTAGGTTCCCGACCGCGGCAATCCGATCGCCGCGTACGGCCACATCCCCGCGGTACCAGGGGTTACCGGTGCCGTCCAAGACGCGGCCATTGCGGATCAGGACGTCGTAGGGTGCCTGGGCCTCCGCCGCGGGGTGAGAAAGGAGGAGAGCCAGCCAAGGCAGGTAAAGCAGTGCCCAGATTCTCCCGCCTTTCACTCCTCGTCTGACTTCCTCCGTACTGGATGGTCGTTGGTGCATCGGAATCACCTCACCGGCTGGTCCGGCCGCAACCGCTGGCCAATGAACCGCCAGATCTCCGTCCGGGAATCACGTGCGAGCCTGGTATCCAGGCGATTGAAAATGTGCCCGCCCGGGGCATCCTGATAAACCTTGTACTCGAAGCCGGTCTTGCCGGCGGCCTGGAGCGCTTGAATCAGGCGTTCCACCTCCAGCACGTTCACGTCCTCGTCATTGGTGTTGGTGTGAATCAGCAAGGGTGTGCCGCGGTACTTGTGAACGTTCCACGAGGGCGAACGGCGGCGGTACTCTTCAACGTCTTCGAATGCATCCTTGCCGATGTGGTAGTTCGCCGAGAAGAGGTCGCGATAGCCTTGCGTCTTATAGCCCATTCGGGCAATGAGGTCGCTCACCGGAACGCCAGCGTAGGCCACCGCATACGCGTCGGGGTGCTCAAAGACGTTCATGAGCGCATGCAGGCCGCCGTGGCTCCACCCCACGATGCCCACCCGGGCGGGATCAAGAAAGTCGTAGGTCTCCAGCATGAAAGTGCGAGCGGCGTACGTGTCTTCGACTTCGAGGCCGCCGTAGTCGATGTTCTCGTAGAACCCGCGCCCGTAGCCGGTGCTGCCGCGGTACTCCGGAGCCACCACGGTGTAGCCCTGATCCAATAGCTCGCCCAGCACGTGAGCGTAGCCCATGTTGAAATTACTATGCACCCCGTCGTGCGGCAGCACGATGAGCGGCTGCTTCCGGCTCCGGTCCAGTCGCTTGGGGATGAACACGTAGGCGGGAATACGCAGCGGATTCCCGGCTCCCTGGGCCGTGGGATTCGGCTCGCGGCGCCGTGGCGGTCCCGTGAAGCTCACTACGTCCATATCGGCGATATCGGAGAATCGTTGAAAGAACATCAAGTCGTCCAGACGACGATTCAGCACGTCCACCTGGTGTCGCATGCTCTCCATGTGAGCCTGGATCAGGCGTTCCAATCGCGCCGTTGAGGGTACGTCCTGAGCACTCCCGGTGCTCCAAGAGCACATGATGATCGCGCCAGTCAGGAGGGTTCTTACGAATGTCATTGGTGCGTCCTTTTCCATCTCTCGGTGATTGTCAACACGCTGTCCAGACAGTCGGTCGATTCTCGACACCATACCAAGGAGTTACGCGCCAGTATTATGGCATATATAGGACACCACAGGTCTGCCTATGCTAAGCGCACCCGCCTGCCCACGCGGCCGCCACGTTATCGGCTCTCCACAGGATTAGGGCTCACGAAGTTGGTGGGCCTGCGGGTCGAAAGCTACCTTTCGCGCTGACTCGAGCCAGCGACAAGTCTCAGTGGTGTCTTCGGTGGAAATGGTGGTTTATCGGGACGACTGCGACCCCGCCGGGCGACTTACGGAGTCGGCGCTGCTCCGCCTCCTGGACCGAGCTCGATGGGAACAACTGGGGTCGGCTATGGCCGCCGGGGGAGGAGCCGGCCCGATGCCCACGGCGCGGAAAGCCACGTTGGAATTCCATGCTCACCCGACGCCGGGGGACCGGCTGCGCGTCGACACCACGCTCACCACCGTGGGTCGGACCAGTTACACGTTGCGGCATACGGCCCGAGCACCCGACGGGAGAATCATCGCCGAGGCGGAGATCGCGTTCGATTGCCTCACGTCTGAAGGGGATCCGACTCCGGTGCCGCAGGCGATCGTCCAGGCGTTCGGCCGCAGGCCGTCGGTTCGCGCCAGCGAAACGCAGCACCTGGCCGTGCGCGGGCTCGCTGTGGCGCTCGATGTGCAAGGGGAGGGAAGTCCGGTGCTGTTCATCCATGGGTTTCCCTTGGATCGTACGGTGTGGCGCCAGGTCATGGCCACGCTCACCGGTTGGAAGCGGATCGCGCCGGACTTGCGCGGGATGGGTCTCTCGGACGCCCCGGGAAAGTACGCGATCACGGAGTACGGTGACGATCTCGCGGCGCTGCTCGACGCGCTGCATGTGTCGAAGACCGTGATCTGCGGCCTGTCAATGGGCGGGTACATCGCCTTCGACCTTTTCCGGCGCTATCGGGACCGGGTGCGTGCACTGGTGCTGGTCAACACGAGGGCTGAGCCGGATACCGAGGAGGCGCGAGGGCGCCGGAATGACATGATTGCCATGGTGAAGCGAGATGGAACGGGGGCTCTGGCCGAGGTGCTGATCCCACAGCTTCTCGCTCCCTGGTCTGTCTCGGCGCTGCCGCACGTCGTGGAACAACTCCGCGGCATGATCACGGGCAACCCGGCACCGGGCATCGTTGGAGCACTGGAGGCCATGAGAGATCGGGTGGACAGTACGGACCTGCTCTCAACGATCGATGTGCCAACCTTGGTCATCGCGGGTCGGGAGGACCGGCTGATTCCAGCCGCCGCGTCACGTACCCTTGCCGACGCCATCCCATCGGCCCAGCTCACGCAGATTCCCGAAGCCGGCCACCTGACACCCCTCGAGCAACCCGTGCCCACCAGTCGGGTGATCGCGGAATTCCTCGATGCGCTGGGACCCCCGAGTTCCTGACGAGGGGTCCTTCGCTCGCTAGAGCACGTGCGCGCCACGCGGCTCTTCCCGCGGCGTGGGGTCACTGTAGCGACCCTGCACAGCCCAGTGCTTCTCCCATTCCTCGCGGAGGCAGAACGGGTCGATTCCAGTAGCACGATCCACCGCCAGCACGCCGTCCAGATGATCGATTTCGTGCTGCAGTAGCTCCGCGAGCGCCCCCTCCGCCTCCATCGTACGATCGGTTCCTTGGGGGTCTTGGTACCGAACAGTGACGTGATAGGCTCGCTGGACCCGCACCAGCAATTGAGGAAAAGAGAAACAGTCGTCCCACACCAGGAAATCGTCATCGCCGACGTCGGTGATTTCTGGGTTCACCAGAGTCCATCGGCGATCGGGCAGCTCGATGTGCACCATCCGGATTGGAGCCCCCACCTGAGGTGCCGCGAGGCCGCGACCGGATCCGTGCTTCTCCCGCCAGTCCCGCAGCGTGTCACGGAGATCGTCCGCCACGATGCGCGCCGCCGGCGACCGGGGATTAACCGGGGCACAACGAGCCCTCAAGATAGGGTCGCCAAGCTGTCGAACGCGCCGAACTGCCATAGCTCAATACTACTCCGCGCCACTGGGGGCGAAAGGTTGAAACTACGGGAACGGCGGTTATCAACCGAGCGGTTGATGCACCGGATCGTTGCGATCCTACTGGACGATGGCGACCAGGATGTTGCGCAAACCGTGATGCGGCTCGCACCTACCCACTAAAACAACAAAACAGTTGCCGAAGTTCGCCTTTGTCGGCTAGATTATCACCCCATGGAACCTAACTCTCCGTCGCTCGCGGCTCACAGGGGACTACGCGGACAGGTACTGATTGAACTGAAGCGCAGTCAGCCGCTCACCGCCAGGGAGCTGGCTCACCGCCACGGTGTGACGGCAGCGGCCGTCCGGCGCCATCTCAAGGAGCTTGAGGTCGAGCAGCTCATCGCGTTTGAACGTGAGCAACGCGGACAGGGGGCCCCGACGTTCGCCTATCGACTGAGCCCAGCCGGCGAGGCGCTGTTTCCCAAACGCTACGAAGAGACGCTACAGGAGGCCCTCACCTTCGTCGAGCGAAGCGGTGGTCGGGAGGCCGTCCGCCGCTTCTTCGCCGAGCACTTCGCGGGCGAAGCTGAGCGGCTCAAGCCATCGCTGCGCCACGCCACTCCGGAGGAGCGATTGGACGCTGTCGCCGACCTGCTGACTAGTCAGGGATTCATGGCGGAGTGGTCGCCCGAGCCCGGCGGTCTCCGCATGGCCGAGCACAACTGCGCCATGCACGCCGTGGCGGAACGTTTCCCCGAGATCTGCAACGAGGAGCTGCGGTTCCTCGAAGAGGTGCTTGGCGCCCAGGTTTCCAGGGAGCGGCACATTGTGAGCGGATGCAACGCATGCGAGTACGCGGTGAGCTTCACTCGGCCGGCTCCACCGCCGGAGAACGCCACATGACGTCAACCTCAATCGAAGCCCAGGTTCTTCAACCCTACAAGTACGGGTTCGTCACGGACATCGAGTCCGATCTTGCCCCAGCCGGCTTGAACGAAGGCACCATCCGGCTGATTTCGGAAAAGAAGGGCGAGCCGCAATGGATGCTAGAATGGCGCCTCAAGGCATTCCGGCAATGGGCCAAGATGACCGAACCGCGCTGGGCCAACGTGAAGTATGAACCCATCGACTATCAGGCCATTCATTACTATGCGGCCCCCAAGCCCAAGAAGGCGCTGAGCGGCCTGGACGAGGTGGATCCCAAGGTCCTGGAAACCTTTGAGAAGCTGGGAATTCCGGTCTCGGAGCAGAAGCGACTAGCCGGCGTGGCAGTGGACGCGGTGTTCGACTCGGTATCAGTCGCGACGACGTTCAAGGAGACCCTCTCTGAGGCCGGCGTCATCTTCCTGCCTGTTTCCGAGGCCATCCGGGAGCACCCCGACCTGGTGCGCCGGTGGCTGGGCTCCGTTGTGCCGCACAACGACAATTTCTTCGCCGCCCTCAACTCGGCGGTGTTCACGGACGGGTCGTTCGCCTATATCCCCAAGGGTGTTCGGTGCCCCCTGGAACTCTCGACCTATTTCCGTATCAACGCGCAGTCCACCGGGCAGTTCGAGCGCACGTTGATTATCGCGGAGGAGGGCGCTTCGGTGAACTACCTCGAGGGCTGCTCCGCGCCCATGCGGGACGAGAACCAGCTGCACGCGGCGGTGGTGGAGCTGGTCGCGCTGGACAACGCGACCATTAGGTACTCGACCATCCAGAACTGGTACCCCGGGGACGAACACGGTCGTGGCGGCATCTACAATTTCGTGACCAAGCGGGGGAAGTGCCTGGGCCGAAACTCCAAGATTTCCTGGACGCAGGTGGAGACCGGCTCCGCCATCACGTGGAAGTATCCCGGCTGCATCCTTCAAGGGGATAATTCCGTCGGGGAGTTCTACTCCGTGGCGGTGACCAGCCGCCGGCAACAGGCGGACACCGGCACCAAGATGATTCACATCGGCAAGAACACCAAGAGCACCATTGTGTCGAAGGGGATTTCCGCCGCCCGGGGCCAGAACACCTACCGCGGGCTGGTGAAGATCATGAAGGGCGCCGACGGTGCGCGAAATTACTCTCAGTGTGATTCTATGCTGATCGGCGACCAGTGCGGAGCCCACACGTTCCCCTACATCGACGTGCGCAACAGCACGGCGATCATGGAGCACGAGGCGTCGACCTCCAAGATCGGCGAGGACCAGATCTTCTATCTCCGGCAGCGTGGGCTGAAGGCCGAGGACGCCGTCTCTATGATCGTGGCGGGATTCTGTAAGGAAGTTTTCCGGGAGCTGCCCATGGAGTTCGCCGTGGAGGCGCAAAATCTGCTCTCGATCAGCCTGGAAGGCAGCGTTGGCTGAACCCGGCAACCGGTCACGAACTCCTGACAACCGATACCTGACAACCGATTGAAGCCTCATGCTCGAAGTCAGAAACCTCCATGCCTCCGTCGACTCCCGCGAGATTCTGAAGGGCGTGGATCTGAAGGTGAACGCGGGCGAGATCCATGCCATCATGGGTCCCAACGGTTCGGGAAAGAGCACGCTGGCGCAGGTATTGGCCGGGCACCCCGCGTATACTGTGACCGAGGGATCGATCCTCTACCAGGGTCGGGACCTGCTGGACATGGAACCGGAGGAACGTGCGCAGGCTGGCGTGTTCCTGGCGTTTCAGTATCCGGTGGCAATTCGAGGGATCACCAACGGGTACTTCCTTCGCGCGGCGGTGAACGCGGTGCGCGCGAGTCAAGGGTTGTCTGGGCTGGACCCGCTGGACTTCTTGGACGTCCTTCAGGAGAAGCTCAAAGCGATCGGGTGGGACGACAGTTTCCTGAGCCGTCCCGTGAACGACGGGTTTTCGGGTGGAGAGAAGAAACGGAACGAGATCCTGCAGATGGCAGTGCTGCAGCCCACGCTGGCTATCCTGGACGAAACGGACTCTGGGCTCGACATCGATGCCCTGAGAACCGTGGCGGAGGCTGTGAGTAAACTCCGCACACCGGGGAACGCAACGGTCCTGGTAACCCACTATCAGCGGCTGCTCAACTACATCGTGCCCGACTTGGTGCATGTTCTGGTGGACGGCCGGATCGCGCGTTCCGGCGGCAAGGATCTGGCCTTGGAGCTTGAGGCGCGGGGGTACGACTGGATCCGGCCGGAGGTGGCCGCCGCGTGACGCCGGAGCCCGCTGGAGGCGCGGCAACGGACCCGAAGGCCGCCCTTCTGGATGACTACCGCAAGACCGTGGCGCCCGCCGCGGCCCAGGGACCGACCTGGCTCGCTCGGCGCCGCGAGGAAGCGATCGCGCGGTTCGCCGATGTCGGGTTCCCGACCACGCGGCAGGAAGAGTGGCGCTTCACCAGCGTGTCTACGCTGGCCAGCCTGCGCTTCTCGGTGCGGTACCAGAACCGCGCCCCCAACATCGGGCGGGACCACCTCGGACTGATGTTGCCGCCGGGGCCGGGTGCCGCTCACGCGGTGTTCGTGAACGGACGGTTCGCGCCAGCGTTGTCGTCGGTGGGCGGACTTCCATCGGGTGTGACGTTCGGAAGCCTCGCCCTGGCGATCAGGTCCAATGGTACGCCGGGCGGCGCCATCGAGGAGCACCTGGGCAAGCACGCACTGGTCCAGCGCAACCCGTTTACCGCGCTCGCCACCGCCTTCCTCGACGACGGCGCGTTCCTCTATGTACCGGCTGGCGTTGAGGTTGAGGCGCCGGTTCAACTGCTCTTCCTCACGGCTCCCGGCGATGGTCCATCCGCCAGTCACCCCAGGATTCTGGTGATCGCGGAACGAAATGCCCGAGTGTCGCTGGTGGAGGCGTATGCCGGTGTTGAGGATCGCGCGTATCTGACGAATGCGGTGACCGAGTTGGTGGCCGCGGAAGGCGCCCGGATCTCGGCGTGCCGCATTCAGCGCGACAGCGAGCTTGCCTACCACATGGCCACCACGCAGATGTACCAGGGGAAGGATGGCAGGGTCGAGACCTGCGCGGTCGCCGTGGGCAGCGCGTTATCGCGACACGACGTAGGCGCGGTGCTCGGGGGGGCGGGCGGGTATCTGATCCTGAACGGCCTGTCTGTGCTGCACGGGCACCAGCACGTGGATCACCACACGACCATTGATCACGCCGCGCCGCATTGCGAGAGCCACGAGTTGTTCAACGGGATCCTGGCCGATCACTCACGGGGCGTCTTTAGCGGCCGGATCATCGTGCGTCCTGGTGCGCAGCGGACCGACTCGAAGCAGACCAACAACAATCTGCTGCTCTCCGAGGAGGCGCGGGCGGATAGTCAGCCGCAGCTCGAGATTCATGCGGATGACGTGAAGTGCACCCACGGCGCCACCCTAGGGCCATTGGATGACGCCGCCCTGTTCTACCTTCAGACCCGAGGCATCCCGCAGCACGACGCTCGGGATCTCATGACCTACGGTTTCAGCGCGCAGGTCATCGGCACGGTTCCGGTGCCCGAGGTGCGACGCCAGATCGATCGGCTGGTCCGGGCGACCCTCGATCGTGGTTCCCGGCGCCCCCGCACGGTCCCGTGACCACCACGTCTCGGAGCGAAGCACGCCGCGCCAATCGACCGGGCCCTAGACGCGCGCCCGACGTCGAGGCGCTCCGGGCAGACTTCCCCATCCTCCAGCGCACGGTCCAGGGTCATCCACTGGTGTATCTGGATAACGCGGCGACCACCCAAAAGCCGCGTGTGGTGATTGACGCGCTGCGACGATACTACGAGGAGATCAACGCCAACGTGCACCGAGCGGTGCACACCCTGAGTGAGCAGGCGACTGCCGCGTACGAAGGCGCGCGCGCCAAAATCCAGCGCTTTGTGAACGCCGCCGAGCCGCATGAAATCGTGTTCGTCCGCGGGACTACCGAGGCCATCAACCTCGTGGCCCAGAGTTTTGCCCGCCCACGCCTTCGCGCGGGTGACGAGATCCTGATTTCCGCCATGGAGCACCACTCGAACATCGTGCCGTGGCAGATGGTCACCGCCGAGCGCGGCGCCACGCTCCGGGTGATCCCCATGGATCGATCGGGAACGTTGCTCCTGGACCAGTACCGGGATCTCTTGACGGAGCGCACCCGTCTGGTGGCTCTGGTGCACGTGTCCAACTCCCTGGGCGCGCGGAACCCGGTGGCCCAGATGATCCGTGAGGCCAAGGCCCGGGGCATCCCCGTGTTGCTGGACGGCGCGCAGGTGCTGGGGCATCACCGCGTGGACGTGCGGGAGCTGGGCTGCGATTTCTATGCGTTTTCGGCCCATAAGATGTTCGGGCCCACGGGAATCGGGGGGCTCTACGGCCGCGCCGAGCTTCTTGAGGAGATGCCGCCCTTTCAGGGCGGCGGCGACATGATTCGCAGGGTCACGTTCCAGGAGACCACGTACGCCGCACTGCCCCACAAGTTTGAGGCGGGGACGCCCAGTATCGCGGACGCGGTGGGGTTCGGAGCCGCCGTTGACTACCTGGCGGGCCTCGATCGGGACGCGCTGGAGGCGCATGAGGCAGACGTGGTGGCCTATGCGGTCGAGCAGCTCGAGGCCCTGCTGGGCGTGCAGCTCATTGGGCGGCCGGCCGATCGGACGGGCGTGGTGTCATTCATCATGGACTGCGCCCACGCCCACGATGTCGGCACCATCGTGGATCAGGAGGGCGTGGCCATCCGTACCGGCCACCATTGCACCCAGCCCGTCATGGACTTTTTCGGGGTGCCGGCGACCTGCCGAGCGTCCTTTGCCTTCTACAACACCCGCGCGGAAGTTGACGCACTGGTCAGAGCCCTTGCGCGGGTGCGGAAGGTCTTCGCGTGACCGACCTGCCTGACCTGTATCAGGAGCTCATCGTCGATCACAACCGGAACCCGCGGAACTTCCGCGTTCCGGCCGACGCGAACCGAACCGCCGAGGGTGACAACCCGCTCTGCGGGGACCGCATCAAGCTGTTTCTTCGGGTGCAGGACGGGCGAATTGCCGACGCGGCGTTCCAGGGTTCAGGGTGCGCCATTTCGAAGGCCTCGGCGTCCATGATGACGCAAGCCGTCCAGGGGAAGACCGAGGACGAAGCCGAGCGCTTGTTCAAGGCGTTTCACGCCATGGTGACCGCGCCGGTGACGAACCCGGCGGAGGCGGCGGCGCTCGGCAAGCTCGCGGCGTTCGGCGGCGTGCGGGCCTTCCCTGCGCGCGTGAAGTGCGCCAACCTGCCGTGGCACACCCTGCGTGCCGCGCTCCAGGCGCCGGGAGATCGCGTTTCCACCGAGTAGGTAGCGCCGGTAGCGAGTGCGTCGGGCCCACCGTATCGTAGACGGCACGGACCGGCCGCTCACCTCAAGACCCAGACGGGCTATGACCCCCGACAACGTGGTTGTCCTGGAGGGCGTCACCAAGCGATTCGCGACGCACACGGCGGTGAGCGATCTGTCGCTCGTCGTGCCGCGGGGGAGCATCTACGGCCTGCTCGGTCCCAATGGAGCGGGCAAGACGACGACCATCCGGATGATCCTGAGCATCATCGTGCCAGATGAAGGCGCGATCACCTTGTTCGGCGCAACGGATTCTGGCCGGGACGTGAGCGGGCGAATCGGGTACCTGCCGGAAGAGCGCGGGTTGTACCGCAAAATGCGGGTGGGTGACCTGTTGGTGTTCTTGGCAGAGACAAAGGGGATTACCCGGGGCGTCGCTCGCGCCGAAGCACGACGATGGCTCGAGCAGCTTGGCCTTGGAGCGTGGGAGCACCAGAAGCTGGACGCCCTCTCGAAAGGCATGCAGCAGAAGGTCCAGTTCATTTCCACCGTGCTGCACCGGCCCGATCTGGTGATCCTGGATGAAGCATTCGCCGGTCTCGATCCAGTCAACGCGCAGGTCATGAAGGACACCGTAGTTTCGCTCGCGCGGAGCGGTACCACGGTGGTGTTCTCCACCCACGTAATGGAACACGCCGAAAAGCTGTGCGACGCCATCTGCATCATCGCGCGCGGCCGGAAGATCGTTGATGGCCGGCTGGCGGACGTGCGGCGCGGCCACGGAGGCCGCCACGTCATCGTCGCCGTGGAGCAGGGCGTGGGATCGGCGGAGCGGGTCCTGACGGATCGCGCGCTCGTCGCCAAGGCCGACACGTACGGGCAGTACGCGGAGCTGGAGGTCGCTCCGGGAGCCGACCCGCACCGGATCCTCGAAGCGCTCCTGGCGGCCGGGTCCCGAGTGACGCGCTTTGAGATCGCGGAGCCGACCCTGCACAAGATCTTCATTGACAAGGTCGGGGCGGACACGGCATCAGCGCTGGCCAACCCCGGGGGTGACCATGCGTAAGATGTGGGTGGTCATCCGGCGGGAATTCGTCGAGCGCGTCCGGACCAAGTGGTTCATCATCTCCACGGTGTTGGGTCCGTTGCTCATGGTCGCGTTTGTGGCGGTTCCGCTGATCATGGCGCGCAAGGGCGCGCAGGAGCGGGTGATTGGCGTGATAGACGCGACGTCTACGGAATTCGGGCGCCGCCTTGCGGCATCCTTGGACCGTGCGCCCCCGATCAAGGCAAGTTGGCTCCCGACGCCCGTCGCGGAGATCGAGCAGGCGGCGGACTCACTGGCGGTCCTCATTGGGGCCAAGGTGGTGGATGGTTTCATGATAGTCTCGGATGAGGCGGTGGATGACGGCAAGCTCGAGTACCGTGGCTCCAACGTCTCCTCGCCCCGCGACATGCAGATCCTCTCCACGCTGGTTGAGGAAGCCGTGTTTACCGAGCGGTTGGGGCGGGCGGGTGTGGACGCAGCGCTGGTACGCCAGGCGAAGATCCCGCTCCAACTGCGCACGCTGAAGGTCGCTGGCGCCCGCACCACCGCTTCCTCCGGCGAAGGGTCGTTCATTCTTGCGTACGTCATCTGGTTGCTGTTGTACATGGGCATCCTGCTGTATGGCGTCAACGTGATGGGCTCCGTGGTTGAGGAGAAAACGTCGCGGATTGTGGAAGTCCTTATTTCCAGTCTGAAGCCCTTCCAGCTCCTGGCTGGAAAGATCATCGGTGTGGGCGGGGTCGGACTCTTCCAGTTCGCCATTTGGGGTCTGTGTGGGGCGGTGTTGATTGACCGGAGAGAGCTGGTGTTCCGCTTGCTGGGTGAGTCGGTGCCTGGGGGATCCACGGCGGCGTTCCCCGAGGTTCCCCTGGCGACGGTCGCCGTGTTCCTGCTGTATTTTCTGCTCGGCTATTTCCTGTATGCCGCTATGTTTGCCGCCGTCGGCGCCATGACGAGCAGCGAGGCGGAGGCGCGGCAGGCCGCCAATTTCGTGGTCATGCTGCTGGTGCTGCCGTCTGTGTTGATGATCGGGATCCTCAATGATCCCGATGGGACCATGGCGATTGCGCTCTCTATTGTGCCGTTCACCTCCCCCATCGCGATGCCGGTCCGATGGGCCGCCGCCGAAGTGCCCGCGACGGAGATCATGTCGTCGCTTGGGGCGTTGGCTGCGGCTCTGCTTGCGGTCACGTGGGTGGCCAGCCGGATCTACCGCGTAGGTATCCTGGCGTACGGGAAACGGCCCGGGCTGCGAGATCTGGTGCGCTGGGTGCGCACCGCCTGATCCGTCCGGCGGCCGTTGTTCCAAATAGGATGCAGTGTCACCTCTCCGCCGTCAGTCAGCAATCGCGCCACCGTTGCCCCACGGTAAATGACCGGCTTGCACGGAGTATGATGGAGCGGCTACTTGTTGGTATGCGCGCGAAACCAACCGTGGTCGTTGTGGGGGGGGGCCACGCGGGGACGGAAGCGGCCTCCGCTGCGGCCAGGCTCGGGGTCCAAGTCCTGCTGGTGACGGCCAACCTGGACACGATTGGGCAAATGTCCTGCAACCCGGCTGTGGGCGGAATCGCGAAAGGCACGGTGGTTCGAGAGATCGATGCCATGGGTGGCGTCATGGCGCGAGCGACGGATCTTTCAACCATTCAGTTTAGGATGCTGAACCGGTCGAAGGGACCAGCCGTTTGGGCCCCCAGGGCTCAATGCGATCGTACGATATATCGTCGTGCTGTGCGCGCCCTCCTAGAGGAACGCCCAGGGATCACGCTGGTTCAGGGAATGGTTCACTCGCTCGTGGTCGAAGATGGGCGCGTGGCAGGGGTCGTTACTCAGGATGGTAGGCGGCTCTGCGCCGACGCGGTGGTAATCACGGCCGGCACGTTCCTGAGGGGTCGAATTCATCTTGGCACCGAGGTGTGCGTGGAGGCTGGCCGCGCGGGGGATCCACCGTCGGTCCCTTTGGCGTTGCAGCTCGAGGGATTGGGGCTGCGAGTCGAGCGCTTCAAGACCGGCACACCGCCACGCGTGGACGGCCGGACCGTGGATTACCGTGCCCTTGAGCGCCAGGACGGTGAGATGCCGTCTTTCCGTTTCTCACACTTCAATGGGCAGGAGCGGCCGGAGCAGCGCCCCTGCTGGATCTCTTGGCTGGGCGACGAAGGGCGGGAGATCATTCAGCGGAACTTGGGTCGCTCGGCCCTTTACGGTGGGGCGATTGCCAGTCGCGGTCCGCGCTACTGTCCATCTGTTGAAGATAAGGTCGTGAAGTTCCCGGATGCGCCTAGGCATCAGGTATTCCTCGAGCCCGAGGGCTTGGACACGTCGGAACTCTACTTGAACGGATTGTCGACGTCGCTGCCCGTGGATGTCCAGCTCGACATCTTGCGGTCGGTTCCGGGTCTAGAAGGCGCGACGATGACCAGACCAGGCTATGCCATCGAGTACGATTACTACCCACCCGACCAACTCACCCCGTGGCTGGAGCTGAAGGCGATTCGTCGGCTCTTCCTCGCTGGCCAGGTTAACGGGACGACGGGATACGAGGAGGCCGGTGGCCAGGGCCTGGTGGCCGGTCTCAACGCGGCCTTGATCGCTGCCGGCCGGGAGCCACTCGTGCTTGGTCGTGATGATGCGTACGTCGGTGTCCTGGTGGATGACTTGGTAACCAGGAGTGTCGATGAACCGTATCGACTGTTTACGTCGCGCGCCGAGTACCGCTTGCTCCTCCGGCAGGACAATGCGTTACGCCGACTGGGGCCGTTGGCTGAGAAGATTGGTCTGCTCAGCGACCGTGAGCGACGAGTGCTCGAACGCCGTTTGCGCGCCGAAGAGTCGTTACTCGTCGCTGCGCGGGAGACGTCACTGAGTGCCGAAGCTGCCAATGCATTGCTCAGGTTGGTTGGTGAAAGGGAGGTGACGGCGGCAACGAGGCTGGCAGAGTTGGTACGCCGCCCACGGGTGGGATTGCGGCAGGTCGTGCTCGCCGCCCAGCTGGATGCGGGAGTAGATGACGATGCCTTGATGTCTGCAGAGATCGAATTGAAGTACGAGGGCTACCTCGCGAGAGAGCGTGAAGCCGTACGCCGAATGCAAGAGCTTACTAGTTTCCCGCTTCCTGGAGATCTCCCGTATTTGGCCTTCGCCAGTCTCAGCACCGAAGCCCGGCACAAGTTGCATCGGGTTCGGCCGGGGTCCCTGGCGCAGGCGAGCCGGGTCTCCGGCGTTTCTCCCAGCGACCTACAGAACTTGGTGTTTGAGGTTGTCCGCCTCCGGCGCGCCCTGGCCCCAACGCAATAGGGAGCCCATGAGCTAAGTTGCTGCGAGCAAATGACGTCCAGCAGTAGTGTTTCACGTGAAACACGCAAGCGGCAACACGCTGTCTCTTTGCTCCCCGACCAGCACGTGGTATATTCGCACCGCCGAGCGAACCGCGGGTTGTTCTTGTTACACGATACTATAAGCGTTTAAATTACAAAGGCTTACGCGATATATGGGCAGGGTGATCGCCATCGCGAATCAAAAAGGCGGAGTCGGGAAGACCACCACAGCCGTCAACCTCGCCGCGTCGCTCGCCGTCAGTGAGCGGCGCACGTTGCTCATCGATGGCGACCCACAGGCGAACGCCACGTCTGGCGTCGGGATCGATCGCCGTCGCCTCCCTGCCTCCTTGTACGAAGCGTTGATGGAAGATGTACCGCTCGCCAGTGTGGTCCGTAGCGGGGTTCACGTCGCCTACCTCGACGTCGTGCCCGCCACTCAGGACCTCGTCGGAGCCGAGATCGAACTCGTCAATCGTCCGTCGCGCGAAACGGTGATGCGGCGCGCCCTTGCAGGACTGCGGGACGCCTACGAGTTCGTGGTGATCGACTGCCCACCGTCGCTCGGTCTCATCACCCTCAACATGCTCACGGCGTCGGACTCGGTGCTGATACCGATCCAATGCGAATACTACGCCCTCGAAGGGCTCTCGCAGTTGTTGAATACGGTGAAATTGGTCCAACAGAATTTCAACCCGGACCTTGCGATCGAAGGCGTGCTGCTGACCATGTTCGACAACCGTTTGAACCTGTCCAAACAGGTGGCAATGGAGGCCAACGAGTACTTCGGGGCCAAGATGTTCCAGGCGGTTATCCCCAGGAGCGTGCGCCTGGCGGAAGCACCAAGCTTTGGCAAGCCAATTCTCATGTATGACGTGCAGTCGGTTGGGGCGAAGGGATACCTGGCGCTGGCGCAAGAAGTGATTCGCCGCGCACTGGTCGCGCCTCCCGTCGCAACCGTGGCGTCGGTGGGAGATCTCCTATGACCGATGTTCGCAGCCGGCGCCGGCTCGGGAAAGGGCTTGAGGCGCTCTTGGGACCCTCCGCGACGGCCGTCGAGGGTGATGGTGCGCTCCGTCGAATCGCGCTCTCGGACGTGCGCCCGAATCCGTATCAGCCCCGTCGAGACTTTCCGGAGGAAGCACTGGCCGAGCTGGCGGAATCCCTGCGGACCTCGGGGCTGCTCCAGCCCGTGGTGGTACGGGCCGCTCCTGAGGGCAAGTTCGATCTGATTGCCGGCGAGCGCCGGTGTCGGGCGGCGGAGCGGTTGGGGTGGACCCAGATTGATGCTGTGGTACGGGACGTCGACGACCGCACGTTGCTCGCTTTGGCCTTGGTAGAGAACCTGCAGCGGGACGATCTCTCCGCAATGGACGAGGCGCGTGGGTACCAACGGCTCATAGCGGAGTTCCATGCCTCGCAGGGTGAGGTTGCTACGTTGGTGGGCCGAGCCCGGCCGACGGTCGCCAACGCCCTGCGCCTGCTGACGCTGCCGGAGGAAGTCCAGGAGTTGGTCCAAACCGGGAGACTCACCGGGGGTCACGCCATGGCGCTGCTCCAGCTGTCCAATCCGCACGACATGCGGCGCCTGGCCCGGCTGGTGGTGGAGCAGGAGCTGTCGGTACGCGAGCTGGAGGAGATGACGCGTCGCGATCGCGTGAATGACCCCCGCCAACGCACCCGGAAGACGCGACGCCGTTTGGATCCTGACCTCCAACGCGTGGCGGATGCGCTGCGCAAGCGGCTTCAGACCGACGTCTTTCTGGTGAGCCGCGGCAAAGGCGGACGGTTGCTGGTCAATTACTACTCGCCTGAGGATCTCGAGCGCCTGCTCGAGGTAATTCTGGGAGAGGCCTACCAGGCGTGACGGCACCGGCTCGTCGCTTCGTGACTGTCCTGGTTCATCGGGACGGCGCGCTCACCTCCCCCAGCCTGCGCCTGCCGTTGTGGGCCGCCCGAGCCCTTTCGGTACTCGGCGTCGCGGCGGCGATTGCCATCACCGGGGCTGCGATTTCGTACGCGCCGGTGGCCCGCTTGGCGGCGCGGGTGCCTGCCTTGGAGCGAGAGGTTGACCGCCTGCGGATCGAGAATGACCAGGTCCGTGAACTCGCCGCCCGCCTGGTTGAGTTGGAGGGTCGGTACGAGCAAGTCCGCACCATGCTCGGCGGGAATCTAGTTCCCCGGCGGATCCGCGCCGATAGCCTTGCGGTTGCCCACCCGGTTCTGGCGCGCGTGCCCGGGGAGAGATCCTACGAACCCGGCCCGTCGGTGCCGCGGCGTTGGCCGCTGGACGATGCGGGCGTCGTGACCCGGGGACAGGTGGGAAGCGGGTCGGGCCAGGAAGTCCACCCCGGCCTCGATATCGCCGTCCCCAATGGCACGCCTATTCGCGCCGCCGGTGGGGGGACGGTAGCCGAGACCGGAGATGATGCAGAGTACGGACGGTTTGTGCTGATCCAGCATCCCGAGGGGTACCACACGCTGTACGGGCACGCGTCCCGGCTCCTGGTATCGGCTGGAGAAGTCGTGGGCGCGGGCCAGGTAATTGGTCTATCGGGGTCCACAGGACGCTCGACAGCGCCGCACCTACATTTCGAGACCCGGCAGGGCGGTCGGGCCATCGATCCCCGTCCGCTGCTGCGCGCGGAAAGTCGGTGAGGGATCTCGAGGGCGAGACAGCGGCGGACGGACGGGAGGGAGTGGCCATGAAACACAGTCCTGGCGGCGCCAACGACGGCGGGTTGTCTATCATCGCGCCCGGCATGCGAGTGGAGGGCGAGATAGTCACCAGCGGCGTGGTGAAGGTGGAAGGTACGGTCGTCGGCGCCATCAACGCGGAGCAGCAGGTCCTGGTAGCCGGTGGAGGTCGAGTGGAAGGCGACGTGAGAACACGCGAGGCCATCATTGGCGGGGCGGTACACGGAGCCATTTTTGCGGGCGAACGCGTGGAGGTGCAGCCGTCGGCAACGGTTCACGGTGACATCACTACTTTCCGACTCCTGATCCACGAAGGTGGAGAAGTGAACGGCCTGGTGCGCATGGGGCAGCCAGCTGACGTCTTGAGTGAAGCCGCGGCGAGGACACTGGCAGCGATGCACTCCGATACAGGGCCAGCATAGCCCACTGCGCTGTTGACAACCACGCCGGTGTGTGGATTTCTCTATCACATGCTGTAACCGCTAACATCACAATCTATTACGCGGCAATGCGCTACCTGGCGCCAACTGGAATGGCGGCATAATGGCTCTATACTGTGTTAATGATGTCGTTTCGTATACCGATGGATTCCTCAGAGTCGGGGATATCGGGGACGACCCCAGGGCCCTAAACGGCCTCCAAGTCGAAAACTCGGGCCGTCTGTCCAGCATTCTTGCGGCCGTGGATGCTTGCCAGGCCACCATTGATGCCGCCGTTCGTTTGGGAGCGTCGCTGATGGTGGTGCATCACGGCATCTTCTGGGACGGTCTTAAGCCCTTGGCTGCACGGCACGGCCGACGCGTGCGGGCCTTGGTTCTAGGCGATGTTGCCTTGTACGCCGCCCACCTTCCCCTTGATTGTCACGCCGAGGTTGGGAACAACTGGGTCCTTGCACGCGAGTTGGGCGTGACCGGCCTGTCGTCGCTCGGCGTCGTGAAAGGGTCGGCGGTCGGAGTTCGCGGGCTGCTGGATGTGAGCCGAGAGGAGCTCGTGGCCCGGCTCGCGGCGGTGCTTGGAGGCCTACCGCGCCTGGTTCCCACGGGCCCAAGCCAGGTTCGGCATGCGGCCATCGTCACGGGGGCGGGCGCATCGGAACTGCCTCGGGCCCGCGACGCGGGCGTGGATACCTTCATCACAGGTGAAGCCTCGCATCACGCGTTCTTCGACGCCGAGGAATGGGGGATCAATCTGGTACTCGGCGGTCACTACGCCACCGAGACGGTGGGCGTGAAGGCTTTGGCGTCCCACCTGGCGCGCCGGTTCGAAGTCGCCTGGCGGTTCGTAGATCATCCCACAGGCTTCTAGCCGCGGCCGATGGTGACCGTTACACGCAGCCGTGGCCGCTCCACCGTCATGGTCCATCATCGCCGGCCATTCTTTCCAGGATCGCCAGGGCATTTCGGCGCAGGCCGGCCGGTCCGGCCCGGCGCATCGCCGTGTGCCCGTACCGCTCGGTCAGGGCCGCGTCGGGAAGTTCGGCGAGGGCTGGAAGATCCAGGGAAGCCAATTCCGGATCGGGCTCTAACACGGTATCTGAGGGGGGTCGTGCGAAACGTTCATTCCACGGACACACATCCTGGCATACGTCGCAGCCGAACACCCAGTCGCCCAGCGTCGAGGCGACCCCGAGTGGGAAGTCGCCTCGATGCTCGATGGTCCAGTACGAGATACAGCGTCGAGCGTCAAGCACCCGCTCCTGGGGGATCGCGCCCGTGGGACACGCGTCCAGGCAGCGCCGGCAGGACCCGCAGCGGTCACCGGCGAAGGGCAGCTCCGGCGCGAGCTCCAGGCTGGTGAGAACAGCTCCAATAAACGAGAACGACCCGCGCTTGGGGTCGATGAGCATGGTATTCTTCCCAATCCATCCCAGACCGGCGCGCTCGGCGAGTTCGCGCTCGGGCACGGGTCCGGCGTCGATGTACGCTCGCCCGACCGTACCGGGCGGTCCCAACGAAACGAGATAGGACGTCAGCGTCGCCAAGGGTGCCCGCAGCGCTGCATGATAGTCACGGCCTCGTGCGTATTTGGCGACTTGCCCACGACCCGGCGCTGGCGGGCGATCCGGTGTGAGGTAGTGTTTGGTGACCACCAGAGCCCGACTGGCTCCCGGGGCGATCTCGGCGGGTTTCTTGCGTCGGGCCGCCTGACGGTGCATGTAGGTCATCCCCGCGGCCATCCCCTCATCCAACCAGCGGTCAAGCGCCGCGGTGTATCGGCTTGGTGCCAAGTCGGCGACGCCGGCCGCGTCGAACCCCAGTGCGAGCGCTCGCGCCTTGGCGAGGAAGGCCGCGCGCTCAGGCGTCACAACCGGAGCATGCGTCGTCGCCAGGTCGCGAACCGTACGACATCCTCGATGGGCGGAACGGCATCCGGGTCCCCGTACGCGGTGTACATGCGCCAGCGGACGTAATCCCGGGGAGGCAGGGGGAAAAACGGCGGGGCTCCATACCAGCCGCGGCGGCGGAAGGCCCAGACCAACGACAGGAGGTCACGCGCCAGCGGCGGCCGTGCGGCAGCCCGAAGAACAAGTCTCAGGACAAGCCCGACCCAGGAGCCGCGAAACCCGCCTGGCTCCGGAGCGGAGCTGTCCCCATCTCCGATAGAAGCGTGTGGTGGAACCCTCACCGTTACTTGGGCTTCTAGTATATTGGCTCCGATGACGGGAGCAATGAGAGCGCCCTCACTCGCGCGCTACCGTGCCGAGTTCCCGGTCTTCGACCGTCAAATCTACCTCAACACCTGTTCTCTGGGAGCGCTGTCGCGCCGATCACGTGCGCGGGTGCAGGAGTTCCTGGACCAGTGGGATGCCCGCGGCTCCGCCGCCTGGTACGACGTATGGTGGGCCGCCCTGGACGAGCTGCGCCGGCGGTACGCGGCGGTGATCAAGGCCTCGGCCGGGGAGATCGCCCTGCACGCAGCGGTGTCCACCGCCACAGGCGTCCTGGCGAGCGCGATGGATTACCGCGCGAGGCCCAAAGTCGTTACCACGGCGCTTGACTTCCCGACCGTCGCGTACCAGTGGCTGGCCAAGCGTCCCCTCGGTGTCGAGGTGACCGTGCTGGAGAGTCCCGACGGTGTGACTGTGCCCATGGATGCGTTCGCCCAGGCGATTGACGAGCGGACGGCCTTGGTGGCCACTTCCCACGTCTTCTTTACATCCGGGGGTGTACTCGACGTCAAGACGGTGGCCGAACTCGCCCATGCCAAGGGGGCCCTGTGCTACGTGGACGCCTACCAGAGCGTCGGCCAGATACCGCTGGACGTTCGCGCCACCGGGGTGGATTTCCTGACTGCCGGGGGCCTCAAGTGGCTGCTTGGCGGTCCGGGCATCGTCTTCCTCTACGTGCGTGGAGAGCTGGCGGGGCGCTTGCGTCCCACGGTCACGGGCTGGTTCGCGCACGAGCAGCAGTTTCGTTTTGATCCACGCGGCCTGGACTTCCACGACGACGCCCGCCGCTTTGAGCAGGGGACGCCGGCGTTGGCAGCCGTGCACGCCCAGCTCGGCGGGCTAGACGTGTTGGACGAAGTTGGGCTGGACCGGGTGTTCGCGACGGTGCGGCACCTCTCCGAGGACTTGATCGCCCGCGCGTCCGCCGCTGGGCTCAGGCCCAAGGTCGGCCCGGTGCCGGCGGAGCGCTCCGCGATCGTCATGCTCCCGGCGGCGGATCCGGCAGCGGAGGTGCGACGGCTCGCTGCCGCCGGGGTGGTCGCGGATGCGCGGCCAGGCCATGTTCGCCTGTCACCATTCTTCTACAACGTCCCCGACGACTATGAGCGAGCAATCGAAGTCCTCAGCCGCTGACGAAGGCTTCCGTCCGATCGGCCAGCGCCGAACCGCTGACGAGGTCCTGCTGGCACCCCGACCGGCGCGGGAACGGCAGGCGTTCACCCGGACCGATCCGTGGCGGGCCCTCCGGATTCTGGGCGAATTCGTGGAGGGCTTCGACAGCTTGTCCGACGTCGACACTGCCGTAGCGATCTTTGGATCGGCGCGCCTGAAGCCGGACGACCCCTGGTACGCCCGGGCGGTGGAGACGGCGCGTCGGTTCGGCGAAGCCAACTTTGCCGTAATCACCGGCGGCGGGCCGGGAATCATGGAAGCCGCCAACCGGGGGGCGACCGAAGCGAAGACGCTCTCGATCGGTTTGAACATCGAGCTGCCTCACGAACAGCATTCCAATCCGTATCTCAGCCGTGGGATCAATTTCCGTTACTTCTTTGTGCGCAAGACGATGTTCATCAAGTACTCGCGGGCCTACATCTTTTTTCCGGGCGGCTTCGGCACGCTGGACGAGATGTTCGAGGCGCTGACACTGATTCAGACGGAACGAATCAAGAATTTCCCGGTCGTGCTGATGGGGCGGGACTTCTGGCGGGGATTGTTAGAGTGGCTCAAGGACACGCTCGCGCGAGAGCGGATGATCAGCCCCAACGATCTGAACCTGTTCCACGTGACCGATGATCCGGAAGAAGCAGTGCACGTGGTGGTTGAGGGCGTGGGCCGGCACCTCCTGGAAGAGCGGTCGAACGGGTGATGGCCGTCGCAAGGAGGGGGGCATGACCAAGCGGCGGAGCGCGTTCCTGAAGGGTCCCCGGATCAATCCGGCGGCGCTCACCGGCGGCGAGTCGGTCGCCGACCTGATGGACAACGCCTTCCTGGCGTACAATGCCGGTCGCTTGCGGGAAGCCGCTCGCCTGTTCACCGAGAAGATGTTGGCCCGCGACGTAACCGTGGGGATGAGCCTGACCGGCGCGATGACGCCCGCGGGCCTGGGCATGTCATGCGTGATCCCGCTCCTCCAGGCCGGATTCGTGGACTGGATCGTGTCCACTGGGGCCAACCTGTACCACGACGCCCACTTCGCGCTGGGTCTGGCGCTCCATCGGGGATCGCCCTTTGTGGATGACGTCGTTCTCCGGAAGGAGGGGGTGGTTCGGATTTACGACATCCTGTTCGACTACTCCGTCCTGCTTCGCACCGACCATTTCATGCGGCAGATTTCGGAGCGCCCCGAGTTCCAACGCGAGATGACGACAGCCGAATACCACCATTTGATGGGCGGATTCCTGCGGCAACGGGAGAAGGCCCTCGGGCTCGATCGGCCATCCGTGCTCGGCGTGGCGTATGACTGCGGCGTTCCCATTTACACCTCCTCGCCCGGCGATTCCTCGATCGGCATGAACGTGGCTGAACAGGCGTTGGTCGGGGGCCGGCTGCGCTTCGATGTGTCAGGCGACGTGAATGAGACCGCGGCCATTGTGTTGGATGCCAAGCGCCGGGGGAAGAGCGCCGTGGTGATGATCGGCGGCGGGAGTCCCAAGAATTTTGTGCTTCAGACCGAGCCGCAGATCCAGGAAGTGCTGGGAATCAACGAGAAGGGGCACGACTACTTCCTCCAGATCACCGACGCCCGGCCGGATACCGGCGGTTTATCCGGCGCAACCCCAGGCGAGGCCGTCAGCTGGGGCAAGGTCGATCCCGACCAACTGGCCCAGTCGGTGGTGTGCTATCTGGACAGCACCGTGGGCCTTCCGCTCCTGACGTCCTACGCGCTCGCTC
>Ga0214471_10000789_pt1 | contig 25644 bp, 43 predicted proteins | sample RVTome_5_FD_207665 | JGI IMG/M metagenome (GOLD analysis project Ga0214471, IMG submission 207665) | Soil microbial communities from uranium-contaminated site in the Upper Colorado River Basin, Wyoming, United States - RVT142D155 | ecosystem: Environmental > Terrestrial > Soil > Contaminated >... | reverse complement strand
CAGTAGAATGCAAGCCATGAACGATAGTGGGCTAATTTGAAAATGATCCGCACGTTCCAATACAAGCTGTACTTGAACCAGGCCCAGGTTAAGACTCTGGAACGCTGGATCGGTACATTGCGCAGGTGATTCTCGCTCGCGCGGTCGGGGTAACGGCCGCGAATCGCCCGTGGACGGACCCCGCCTCTGACGGTGCGCTTGTGGCGCACGGTCAAGCGGGCCGGATGAAGCGGGAAGGGTCAAATTAACCCACTACCCCTAAAACAGCGGCCGCTGCGAAGCCCGCCGCCTGCCCTTCCCCTTAACCTTATCCTCCCACTTGCTTCGTCGCCAACCGAACGAACCCAACGGGCACTCGTCGATCCGAGTTTTCGGCGGCAGCGGCGGCAACGTGGCCTTCGTAGCGCCCGGTTGGCGCATCTCTCGCGCGGCGCGCCATGCGAGTGCGTCCGCAATGACGACGTCGCCGTGGCTTTTGCCCTTGCCGGTCGGGTCGGTCGATGACATTGCGGCGACGTGCTCGACGTGGTTGCCGTCGACCAGCACGTAGGCCATGATTTCCTCGAGCGCCCATTTCGACGGGTTGATGAACTCGCCCGCCGACAGCGCCCGCACGTACTCCGTCAGCACGCGCGCCTTGGTGGTTCCGCTCTGACCCTGATTGAAGCTCACGCCCGGCTTCTTCGCTCGCCCTCGCATCGTCTTGCGAATGTTGTCCTCCTGCATCCGGTAGAAGTAATTGGTGTGGCGCAACTGCTCGATGCGGTCGAAGAACGAGCCGCCCGGCCCCTGCGCTTCCCAGATTAGTTTGGCGTTGTGAAACCAGCGGGCGGTGGCTACGGCGATGTCGGCGAACTGGTAGGCGGCGATGGTATGGTCGGAAAACTCCGCAACCTTTCTGCCGGTGTGCGCGTCGAACACGCACATCGTCGAGTAGGACGTTGTGGCGCCGCCGCCCCACGCCACGTCGCAGCCGATGACGTAGCGCCCGTCCGGCGGCCTGCGCCCGGCCCCGAGATGGAACCACAATCTCAGCCGCCCCCTGCCTTTTTCAGTCGGCACGTAGAGCGGCCCGCCGCCGTCGTCCAGCAGCATGATGCCCTCTTCCTTCGGGTCTTCCGCCGTGCTGGCCACCAGTCTGTCGATGATGGCGCGCGGCACGATCGGCGAGCCGCTGCCGATGAAGTCGCAGTCGAGCTCCTGCGAAGAGAGTTGCGGAGTGGGGCTGCGGGCGTACTCCACGTCGTACCACGGCGAGCGGGTGCGCTCGTCGGCGACGAAATTGTAATCCGCCGGGAATTTGTAGCCCTTGTCGAGAATGATGATTTTGCCCTTGCTCGTGCTGCGGTACATGCCGGCGAAGCGGGGAGGGTGGTCCGTCCAGTGCAGGCGCAGACGGAGCAAGGCCCGTTTCGGGTCGTGGTGCATGTTGTAGAATTCGCCCCGCGCGCCGTTGGGCGTCGAAACGAACAGCCGGCTCTTGGTCGTGTACTGCGTGCTGGCGAGCGCGGCGGTATCCTGCCCGTCCTTGTAAAAGGCGAATTCGTCGAACCAGAACCAGAGGAAACGATCGCCGCGGGCGATGGTGTGCTTGGCTGAGTAGCCGGCGATAACTGAGGCATTGTCGCGGTTGTAAAGTCGGAACAGCCGATCATCGGTGTCGGGCCGCAACCAGTCCGGCAGGTGGTTGAGGGCGAATCTGATCTTCCAGAGAAGCGCGCCGGGATCTTCCGTCGCGTCGACGTCGGCCTTTTCGTAGCTGCCGATGCCCACGACGGCGCGGGGGCGGAAGACGTACAGCCACGTCGCGACGTAGCAGCCCATCCAGGTGTATCCGAAGTCGCGCGTTTTAATCGCCGCTACGTCCTGCACGCCGACGTTCTCGGCGATGGCCTTCAGGTGCGGGATTTGGCACTCCCACGGCACGAACGGGCGCACCTCGCGCTCACGCGGCTCGAAGCACCACGCCATCAGCGAGACGAAATAGACGAAGTCGTCGCGGCAGGCTTCGAAGACCGACTTGCGAGCCTCTCTGCTCACCTGGCAGATGTCGAGCGTCCGCCTCCGAACGGCGGCGTTCTCGATCGGGTCGAGCGGGATGGGGGCGGGAGATTTTTTCATGTCACGGAGCACCCCTGCCCGTGACGGTTTATTTATTCGGCGAAGCCCATGTCTTTCAGAAAGGCATCGATTTCCTCCTTGTTCATGTCTTCGTTCAACGCCTCTCGCTCGTCAATGGTGTCTTTCTGCGACTGCTTAATGAGCATAGGCACGATTTTCCCCATCAGGCCGTGCTTCGGGTCTTTGAGGATGCGCCACCACATCGTCGCGTATCGCGGTCGGTCGAACGCCGGCGACTTGTCGATTTGCGTTTCGGTCTGCACCCAGCGCGCGATGCACCATTGGGTTGCTTCGTAGGCGTCGAACGGCTTGCCGTCGTCGGCGGGCGGGTCGTCGGACAGGCCGAACTCACGGCACGCCGTCCGGCACGCTTCGGCGGGCGAGAGAGTTTTTCGGTGGTACTGCGCCCGCTGAAGAAACTTGCGCCAGTCGTCGCCGAGCCGCTCCTTGGCGTCGGCGACGTGCATCAGGTTGTTGTTGTCGTCGAGAATGAGGAACATGTTCTACTGGCCCAATTCGCGGCCAAAGTGCTTTCGGTACTCTTCGCGGATCACGTCCTCAGCGTACTGCAAATACTCTCTCGACTCTTTGGATTCTCCGTTCTCTTTGACGATTTCCAACAGCTTACGCATGTCATTTGCCAAGCTCGCCACGGCAAGCGGAAACATGCAGACAGCGCGCTGGCGTTCCCGCTCTGACCTATCGAGAACATCTCTCGTGATCGCCATTTGTTGAGCCCGGACTGACGAGCTACCAATATGTTCGGCGTGGCTTTGCCGAACGTCGGCAATTCTCCTTTCAAGTTGCCTCGCCGCGATCTCCGCGATGCCGATTTGCTGGTTGTCTCTTGCGGCGTCGGGGTAGGCGGCCTTCCGAAGCTCGTTGAACTGGTCGTTTCTCATGGCTCCCTTTCGTGCTTGAGGACGATTCTCCCGGACGGCGATAGAATACGGCGATATTATAATCTAAGGTCCTCGCCGTGAAGCGGGCGGCAATTTATTCCTCGCTTCAAGCTCAAAGTCTCTCGTCGACCAGCGGCGGCGAAGCTCTTTGAATCTTATTTGATACAGGCGCCCGTCACTGTGGTGGAGAAACATTGTGTCTCCGTTGAGCGACGGTGTTATGCCGCCGTCGCTGAGGGCGCCTCGTTCCGGTTCGTCGAAACACCACCACACAACCTCGAAGCGGCCGTCCTTCCACACCCACCCGATGTATTGCGCCCACTCGTAGCAGCCGTGCTCGTCGTACTTGGCCTGCCATTCGAGCACGTCGCAGCGCGATTCGACGACGGCCGCATCGGCCAGAGACGGGCCGGCTGCAATGGCGGCGGTTAGCAGAAGGGTGGCCATACCTGAATTATAGGGGCGTTCACTCCCGATGTGGCAAACGCCCGGCCCGGCGACTGGAGACCACCGGCCCCTCGTATTTTTCTAGCTGTTCGCGGCAGTGCCGCCGCTCCCAGCACGCGGCGCACCACCAATCTTTCTTGAGGCGGTATCCGCCGCGGCAGGGACGCCCGCAGTCATGGCACGTCGGCTTCTCCGTCGTCGTTGTAAACAACTACTTGAGCTTCAAGAAGTTTGGCGGTGTTCTGAAATGCCTTTGCCAGAACATGCACCGGCAATTCTAACGGCCTGACGCTCCCGCTGCGCGCCATGCCGGCCATCACGCAGTCGGCGATATAATCAAGCACGTCAATCAGGTTTACGTCATCGGGAACGCCATCGGGCATTTCGAGGTGGTGGCGGTTCACTTTGCGGTGATTATCCCACCAGCCTGTTTCTTCAAAGCCCGTCTTGAAGTCGTGAAGGAACCAGTCGATGCCGCTAATCTTGTCGTGGTCGTGGCGATCGGCTGCCTCATTCAGCATTCTCCGAAATGCCTTCAACCCTTGTCGCACGTCCTCGATGTGCTGAATACTGGAATCCAGCAGCGTTTCACGGTTGACGTTTCTGAAGTCGCACGTTCTCGTATCGGCTGTGGGTGATTTGCGAATCTTAATCTTCATCGATTGGTCTGTTTCCTGAAGGGTCATGCTCGTGGGACGTTTCGGCGTCCATTGCCTCCTCGTAGGTCTCAACGTACCCGCACTCGCTGCATCGCCAGCCGCCGGGGATGGCGATTTGATACGCGGCGCATCGCGGGCAACTCATGATTTTTTCCTTGTGTGAAACAAGCACGGGCCATATAGGTTTTCAGTGTCCGCGTAATTCACCTTGATCTCTGCCTCGTGATCGACAAGGTTTATAATCACATCTTGAACGGCATGCGCGCAGAACCCGTCACGGACGCAGATATGCTCACCGACGCGCGGAAGAATATCTGTTTCCCCAACGAAAATGCACTTTGGCTGATCGGAGGCAGACAGCCCGTTATTGCTCCACTTCGTCCAGACAGTGACTTTCATGACGGCAGTAGCCTTTCGATGATCTGCCAGGCAAGCAGCGCCACCGGCGGCACGCCCACCACGAACGCCCACCATTTCGACGCGATTTCGGCGAGGAACGTGCGTCGATATTCCATCTTCCGCAGCGGCAGAAACTTGGCGTCGATGTCGAGCCGGTGCCGATCGATCGCCGCCGTCAGCTCGTCGATCTTCCGGTTGAGTCCGTTCAGGTTGTTTTGCACGGCTACGGCCCGTTCCTCGGCGTGCAGGTGCCTGACGCCGCACTCGGCGAGATGCGCCATCAGCGCGGTGTGGTCGTCCGCCTGATGATCTCGCACGTCGTCGATGCGCGAGTGAATTCGATCGTTGTCGGATGGAGGCATCTTCGCTCGATCAACTAGTCGAGTTCGGGGTGTGCCGGGAGGCGTCAGCTTCTTTCTTGGCAGCTTTCCATTCTATCAATCGAAATCCATGCGTGGAAACGAGCGCAAAAAACGGCCCGCGGGAAGATTTTCCGCAGGCCGCCGGGTCCAAAGGTTGCCCGGCTTCACCGACCAGGCGCGAGGGGCGAGGGTCGACACCCTGCCGTCGTTAGCGGCCAACGCCCCACGTTACGGGCCTTGTCGATGCCCGCTAGTCGTTCACTCGAAACGCGCCGATGCCGATGAACCCGACTCCGCGACGTTGGGGGCGTGCAACGACGGCGGCCGCAACCGCCGCGGCGACCGGGAACCGCGGGCCGGCGTTGACGTTAAGCTGCACCGGCTGCGGCGCGTAGTAGACCTGCTCGACTCGCACGGCCTGCACCTTGACCCGCTGCACTTTGTAGCCGAGCACGACGGCGGGCGGGCCGTACACGGGAGCGGCCACCGCAGGCGCGGCGTATCCGCACACCGGCACGGCGAGCTGCGCGTAATCGCACGCGGCCACCGGCGCGGCCAGAAACAAGGCGGCGACGGCGATGATGATGATGAGGGCGAGGGCTTTCATGGGGAGGTTCCTTTTGAGTGGGGGTGGGTTCGCGCCTGAATAATTCTATTGATGAGTTCAGGTTCTGTTTCAATGTCATCTTCCGGGTGCTCTGCGTCATGCCAATTCAGTCTGAGTCGATTCGCAACTCGCATCATTGACTCTCTAAGTTTCTCATGTGCCCTCGCGTCTTTGCGTAGTCGCATTTCGAGGCTGACCATCTCCACGAGCTCAAGTGCAGCATAGGCGAGCCGTTGCGATGCATCTACATCGCTAGGGTCGTAAAACTTGAGTTTTTCATCAGGTTCCATCGGCGTCACTGGCTCTCCGGTTGCACCGGCCAGTTATCGGAATTCAGCAAAAACTGTACCACCGCCGCGCCGTCCTCCTGACTCATGGCCGACATCGCGGCCTTCATGCCGGACGGCATCTTGCCCGGCACCATCAGCACCTCGGCGGCGCGCGCGCGAACGGCCGGACTGGCGAGCGCGTCGATATGAAAAACGTCGCTGTGCTTCCCTTCGTTGCCGTGACAGCGGGCGCAGTGCTGTTGAATCGGGTTCGTCTTGATCGCCTTGGTTTCGATTCCGAGCGCCTCAAGTGTTTTCACCGTGGCTTCGCTGGCGGCTTTCGCGGCAATCTCCGCAATTCGCTCGTCCTCGCTCTTCGTGACGGCCTGGTGGCGAAATCCCTGATACTGATACGTCGCGCCGTAAGGCGACACGGCGGCCACTGGGACACCGACCGGCACGGCGAAGGATACGGCATAGTGCTGCGCGACGACGGCCTTGCGGCACGGGTTGCACTGCGCCGACGCGGTGGCGGCAAGTCCGGTCAGGGCGAGGGTGATGGCGAGGGTGGTTTTCATTGTCGGTTCCTTTCACTCATTTTGCCGCGCGGTCGGCGGAAAGTAAAGCCACGATCTCGCGGCAGTAGCGTCGCGGTCCATCATCCACCGGGATTCAGCTTGGCGCGAACGGCTGCGTCTTTTGCTTCCAGCAGCTTCCGGAGCGCCACCGTGCGCTCCGGGCCTGGCTCGATTCCTTCGGCGATCGTTTTAGCCAGTTCTCCGAATGGCCGCGACACCGCCTGCAAATGCTCCGGCAGATGCGAAAATTCAAACCACTTCAGCATTCTCTCGTCCACTTTGTCCTCCGATGGTGAAAGTCCTAGATCTCGCTTGAGGCAGAAAGTTATGTATTCCTGATAAAGCAATAGCTTTCGCAATCTCTCGCTCATCACTTACCTCCCGCCGCAAGTAAAGCCAACTCCGCTTCCGCCCGTTTGAGGATGGTTCGCACGCGCTCGCGAGTAACTTTGAAAATGTGCCCGATTTCCTCAAGCGTATATGTCTCGTCGTGGCCGATTCCGTAACGCAGCTTTAAGACTTCGCGTTCGCGATAGCTCAATCGCTTACTCAAACGCTTCCATTGCTCGGCAGTGAGTTTCATTTCGCAGCCGCAAGTAGGGCCAGCTCCGCATAGCACGATTGAAACTGTACCCGGCTGACGCTTTCGCCGTCAAGCAGAATGAGCGCCACTTCGTCCGTCGTCGCCCCACACGCCGCGGCCAGCGACTCCACCGGCAGGAACGGGTCCGCGGGGATGCCAAGCTCGCGGCAGGCCGTCAGCGCGTCGATGCGTCCGTCATTGTAGCGGTCGATGACGTTCACCGCCGCCGTCGCCGCTTCGTTCGGCGAGCAACCGCACGCGATCATCACGGCCTCGGCGAGGTCTTCGCGGTCGCGGGCGACTTCGCGCTGGAGAAGCTCCTGCCGATCGAACACCGCGCCGTATTCTTGGGCGGCCTTGGCGGTGCTGAATCTGATTACCGCCGATCGTGGCGCGTAGTGCTTGAACGAGCGCAGGCCCTCGTGCTCGTCGTGATAGTGGCATCGCAGGCACGACGACGCGGTGCGCAGCTCGCCGGGCTTCTCGTAGTCGATCGCCACCTTGATGTCAGCGGCGTCAAGGCGGCTGCCAGAGCCGCTCCACAGGGCGAATTCATGGAAACCGTTCGGCCTGGTGAAAATTGTCTCATGAGCGTCTGCCTTTACGAAAAACGCGGGTGCTCGAAACGGGTCTTTATCCGGCGATTCTATCGCGTCGAATGTAATCCATCCGCTACCCAGTGGAGTTGGGTAGCGAGCGATTCTGCCGGGGGCGCTCTTGGGGCTTGGGCCGCGCTGTTGGATGTTGGCCGCGTGCGCCGCGTACAGCGAGCGCACCTGCTTGTCGTCGAGTCCATGCGACTTGAAATAGTCGGCGAGCTTTTCGGGGATGCCGACGAAGCGGTAGTAGGCCGGCCCGTCCAACGCGCGTGAAATGAAATCATCGACGCGCATGATCGCCCCGGCACTGCCGGTCATCGCTCGCAGCGCGGCGGCATCTTTCAGGTCAATCGCGCCGGAATCGGTGACGACTGTTTTCACGGCCTTGGTTCGCGGGTCGATGGCCTGTGTTGTCAGATGCCAGTACGTCTCGTCGGTCACCATCGATTCCCACGCACCGAGCCAAGCATTCCAGTCGCTCGTTTCGGGCGCGAGCCTGGTGGCGTCCAATCTGTAAAGTGTCGGCGTCACCTGAACCGGTTGCACGATGAGCGCGGTTCGCGAGACGCTGTTGACGGCGAACCGCAGGGCCGTCAGATACTCGTCGTGCTTGCCGGCGGGGACGGCGTAGAACGAAATGAACCTGGCTTGCAATGCCGACTGGCCTAGCGTCTCAGCGTGAAGGCGGGCCGCGTGCAACTCGCTCCGCGGCGAGTCTTGCCCCTTGGCAATCGAGACGGCCAGCGAGACGAGCGAAAGCGCGAGCGCCGCGACTGCAATCCACGTCAGCCGCCGCACGCTGCGCGTGAGCGAGTCGTAGGGATGCTCAGGCGGGTGGCGGTCGGGGAAGATCATTTGCGGAGTTTCGGTTTTTTGGAAAAGTCCGGCAGGGCGATGTATCGCTTTTCCGCCTCTTCGAGTGCGGCTCGAAACTTCTCAAATTCGGCTCCGTCGCCCACCGTCTTTTCGCCATGTATTCGCTCCAAAAGGCCAACCGCCTTCACAAAGAATTTCACGCCGACGCCGGCTCGTTCTGTCACGGCTTGCGCCTCACGATGATTTCCCATTGTCCATCTCGTGAATCGAACGCGATCTCGTCCGGCGTCGGAACGGGAGGCGGGGGCGGCGGAATGATTACCGGCGGGCCGTAGAGATTGCGGACGACGCCGACAGAATACCCGGTCGGGTGCGTGATGTGCCCTAGCGTCGGGTCCATCAACTCCGGAATGCCGTTGTTCGGGTCGGTGTGGACAAGGCCATGCGCATGGCCGATTTCATGCGTAAGCACCGTCACCAACGGCACCTTGCCGGGCGGGGCCGGTTCTGACAGCGACCACGATTCGGTGATATCAACCCGCATTCGAAGCTGCTGATCCGGCGAGCCGTTGGGCAACGTCTGGTCGGCCAGCACGCCGCCCTGCCCGCCGAGACTGACGGTGATGACCTTGAGCGTCGCCGCCGACAAGTAGCTCGTCTCGCTCCACAACACGTCGCACACGTCGCTCCACCGCGAGGCGGCCTCGGTGAAGGCCCGCTTGAAGTCGGCGTCGCTGATGCCGCGGGCGGCGAGACTGCCGTTGAAGTGCCATGTCGGCCGCTTGGTGGCGAGCCGCCACTGCGCGGTGCCGTCCCCCAGCATTTCGTCGTTGCCGCATTGCCAGCTCACGCTGCCGCCTCCAGTTCGTCAAGCCCGCTTTGCAGCATCGGCGGCAGGTCGAGCGGTGCTCTCGCCGCGGGCACGCCGGCCAGGTCGAGCAGCCAGTCGAGCAGGATTTCGTACAGCACGGTGTCGAGAAACACCTTGGCGGCGAAGGCCGCGCGGTCGTCCCACGGCGTCGTCGTCAGTTCGGCCGCCTTGACTGCGAGGTCGACGCTGCCGCGGATGAAAAGGTCGATCGTCTCCCGCGTGACGGGCAGGCCCGATGCGAGAAGCTGGTCGAACGCTGAATTGGAGAGGCTGGCGAACCAGTCGCCAAGCCAGAAGGGTTTCATCGCCAGCGGTTCGGTGAATTCGGTCATGGTCGGTTTCCTTGGTCGGGGTGGTGGAGGTTAGTTTACCGATCGGCGCGGGCGTGGGCAAGAACGATCGACACATGCAGCACCTCGCCGGTATCGGGGTCCAGTCCGCAGCCGCTTATCGCGTAACGCTCGATCAACTGCTTCGCCGTCCGTTGCGCCGCCGCGTCGTTGCCCGGCGCGATCACGAGTTCGGGCGGCTCGCCGGTGAGGACGTGGCGGTCGATGTAAATCTTCATTCGATCACGCTCCGTTGGATTTGGGGAAACACCGCCGCCCGCTCAATCAGCCACGAATAGTCGTGGCTCGAATCGCCAAGGCACTTCGCGCCGCCCGGCAGGTGAAACGCCGCCATCCGCTGCCAGCCGGATTCGTCGATTCCCAGCCGTTCCGCCAGCCGGCCCGTCGCGCCGTGCCAGTAGCCGCGGCTCTCGGCCCGCAGCTTCTTCCAGTACCGCCTCCACTCGACGCGCGAGATGGGCACGACGACGCGCAGCAGCGCGCGGTCTTCGGGTAGTCGGCGCTGGAAGTGCGCGTCCCATACGAGCGCGTCTAGTTCGGATTCAGTCATGCTGGGTCGCACCACTCGATCGTTGTTGCGCTCATATTAGTTTCTTTTGAATGGCGGGCGGCGGCTCGAACAGCGGCGCGCGGTTCAACTCCGCCTCGACGCGCTTGACGGCAATGTCAAAATACTTGCGGTCGATCTCCACCCCGATCGCGCGGCGGCCGAGGCGGACGGCGGCGACGATGGTGGTGCCGCTGCCCATAAAGGGGTCCACTACGAGGCCGCCAGGCGGGCAAATCTCCACCAATCCCTCCAGCAGACTTTCCGGTTTCTCGGCGACGTGCTCTTTTTCCATCCCGGCGGTTGGCACAGTCCATAGGCCGGGCAAGCATGGAATACCATCTGTTGACGTTCCAACTTCAGTTCCCAGCGCGCCGCAGGAACCCCAAACGATGTATTCGCACTGATTGCGAAAACGCCCCTTAGCCGGGCGCGCCGCTTCGGTTTTGTTCCACACGGCAATTCCGCGCCACACCCACCCTCCGGCCTGCATAGCATCCGTCGTCGTCGGCAGTTGCCGCCAGTCGGTGAACATGCTGCACGTCGCGCCGATGCGAGATGCTCGCAACAAACCGGCGAGCCATAGTGAGCACCAATAGCCGTAGGCTCGTTGGTCACGGTTGTCGCCACTAAAGGCCGCGTAGGCACGCTGCACATTTGGCGTGTATTTTACGGATGGCGATTGATTGCGGTCGCTGCGAAATGCGCCGCCGCTTGAATACGGCGGGTCCGTCACCACTGCCCCCACGCTCCCCGCCTCAATCAACGACAGCACGTCGAGACAGTCGGCGCAAACGAGTACGACCGATTCATCCTCCGTCGCCCACACGGGCCAGCCTCGGGCGCGGCATTGTTCGGCGAGCGTCATACCGGCGGCCCCCATTCGAGTTCATTGCGAATCGACAGGCACTCAACTCCGCCCGTTTCGTAGTCTTGGCAAATCTCCGGCCGGTGATCGTAGTGCCGGCAGCGGCGAGTGAGGAGGTCAAGGAACATGCACGGCGTCTCGTCGGCACCCGTCGCCGCGTACTGCATCGCCCGCGTTGTGCTGGCTGCCGCAAGTGAGTCTTGCACGTCCGGCGGCAGCGCGGCTATCTCGTCGCGGTGATACGGCGGAAACGACACGTGCAGGCAGCACAGGCCGCAGCCGTCGCAAGATTGAATCATTGGCAGACTCACGGCGCGGCCTCCTCGCAGCGAATGTATCTCGTCCACTCCTCGCCAGCCTCTTCCGCGGTCAGCGGCCCGAACCAGTATTCACACGGCATCGCTCGCAGATACGCGAGCGATTTGTCACCGAAACGCTGAACGTGGTAGTAGCCGCTCCGCTGCCACTGCGCGCCGAACCAGACGCCCGGCGCGGACGGTTTCTCGCGGCTCCATGTTACGCGGCTGTCAGCCTCGTCGTAGAGACGTTTTTCACGAGCTAGGAATTCGCGGAATTCGACGAATGTCATTCGTAAATCACCGTCGTTTTCAGATCATACGGATTCTCGCCTCGCCGCAGCGCCGCCTCCAGTTTCTCGATGCCCGGACTCCAGTTGCGGCCACGCACCGGGGCGCGCTTGATGCTGTTCTGGCACGTAGTGCAGATCGGGCCGGTCACACTACCGTGAAGTTCCTTTTTCCAGCGGCGCTTGTGGCAGAGGCTGCATTTCATCGCATCACCGTTTCGTCGAACGTCACCGCGACTGCCAACGCCGCCCAGCAGTGGTTAGACACGCCATACAACGGGCCGGGGTGTTTCTTGGTGCCGACCTGCGGAGTTTTGCCGCCGCCCGTCGGGGCGAACTTGTCCAGCAGCGACTGCCGCACGTTCGGGTCTTTTGCCCGCATCGACTGGCACAGGTGCAGCTTAACGTCCTTGCGACCGAGTCGAACGATTCGCCCGCCCGCCGCCTCGTCGAACCGGCCAATCCAGTAGACCGTTTCAAACACCTCCCACCCGACCGGCATCCCGAATGACTCAATCCACTCACAGGCGATCGCTGCGTCTCGCCAGTTGTTCCCGGCCAGCTCGCACGCCAGCGCGGCATTGTTCCATTCGACCGCCGAATGCACTCGGCCGTCCCAGAGCGTCACGACGGCGCTTTTAGACGGGCCGGGGTCGAGTCCGATAATCTGGTTAAATTTGATCTTGTCTGACATGGTGCGAAATAGATTTTACTTTGGGGTTGATTTTACGATTCCGGCTCGCCGAACAAGTTCGACGAAAGCAACTGCCGCTTGTAGTGGGCATACTGAATTGCCAATGCAGCGGAGTTTGTCGGCTCTAAATTCGTCCAACCCGGCAATTGCCCCATCAGCCATTCGGTGAACAAAGGATTCAGCCTCTTCCGCGCTGATTGCTGGGTAAAGCCATCGCGGCGATCGATCCCATCCGTCGAAATCACCGGGACCGGGGGCGAAAAGAGGAATTCCGCTGCCTCGTCCAATTGGCCCATCATGCGATCTCGCGAGTCCGGATTCACCGCTCCCTTGGAGTCGCGGGCGTTCGGCGTCGGCCAGAGCAGCACGTCGTAATTCAGAATCGACGGCTTCCCCTGCGGGCGCGTCAACTGTGCTTCGGTGTAGCCGCCGTTGCCGCGCTGCGCCGCCGTTGCATCCGGCGTAGCCCAAGATGAACACTCGCTCCCGCTTGTGCGAAGCGCCAACGGCGGCCGCCGACAAATGACACCACTCCGCATCGAACCCGATTTCGGCCAAGTCCCTGAGAACGACTCCCAGCCCGTCTCCTCGAATAGAGACATTTGTGGGCAAACCCATTGCCCATTGTGACGCACCGCAATAGCGCCCTGCGGAAACACCGGACTCGTAGGCCCTTTCGAGTTCAACTCGTGAATCTTCGTTTTCAGTTCCGATGCCTCCTGCCTGGCAGGCTGCGTCCATTTGCGGCGAATTCCCTTTGGCTTCGCCAGTTGTTCGATGATCGACTGCAAGCGAATGCAGCATTCCGCCTGCTCCCCCTTCAGCTTCAGGTATGGCTGAATATCGAGAAGCAGGTTCGCTGCCGAAGCGCCGTACAGCGTCCACGAAAATGCCGCGCTCCACTTGATCGATTGATGCCGAGTCTTCCGAATGCTTCCACCAAGTTCTTGCTTTAGAAATTTCAACAAGTTGATCGCCTTTTCCGACATGCCGACTTCCACCACTGGCAGATAGCTGCCACCACCCTTCTTTGCCTTGCCGTGCTGAATCGAGATGCACCCCTCGCCGTCGATCAGGCCCGCTACATACGCCGCCTGAGCAGAGTCCCGGCACATTCTCAAGCACGACGATTCCCGGCTCCACTTCGCGGACGATCCGAACGAGATGGGGCCAAATCCATCGCTCGTCGGCTCGCCCCCGTTGCTGGCCGGCAACGCTCCAAGGTTGGCACGGGAAACCGGCAGAGACGCAATCCACTCGGCCGCGCCACGGTCGGCCATCGAAGGATTCGATATCGTCCCAAACAGGAGCCGCAGCCAAGGCCGAGTCTTCCATCCGCGCCACGAGAGTCGCCGCGGCGTAGCTACACCGCTCGACGTGACACACAGTTCGATACTCGATTCCAAGGTGTCGGCAGGCAAGCTCGATTCCGAGTCCGAGCCAGCCGACGCCGGCACAGAGTTCGATACCAGTCCAGGAACGTATAGCCATGTCATCACTCGCCTCCTCCGCATTTGCACTCCACGATCGCCTCCTCGCACTCCGTCCGCTGTTGATGGTCCATCACGAAACTCCCAACGACCATGCGGCTGAAGAAAAGTATTCCTCAGCACTCTCTGGACGCCAGCGTTGAATCCGCGGCGTCACCACCCTTACTTGTTTTTCTCCAGTCCACTCCACTTCGTCCTTAGAAAACAATGACCGTCGCTCCGCAATCAGCATCGCATGATCGATCTCCCGAATCTTCGCCGCGTGTTCGCCGAATTTGGCATTGAATTTAATCGCCACAGCAAGCTCGACAGAAGCCTCCACTTCGCGATACTCCGGCATCATTACCTTCAGTGGTTTCACCATATCGCCGATAAATGCTTCTGCGGCGTCATGCAAAAGCACGGCCAGTTGCACGTCTTTTGAGCAGCCATCTTCATAGGCAATCCTCCAGCAGTGATAGGAGTGTTCGGCGACGGAATAGAAAGATTCGATTTGCCCACCGAACCGGCAAATTTTCGACAAAGCGCCAGCGATGTCGCTGAACTCAAACTGATCTGGATGTGGCGCAGCGAGGTCAAAGTATCTGCCGCTCCGCAGGCGAATCGTGTTGTTGACGCAGCCGAACGGTGATTGTTGGTCTGTCATTGTCGCTCCTGGTGCTGCGCGCGAACCACCTTCGCCACTGGGCCGCACAGTCCGCCCCGCTCGGCAAAGCGGCGCGTGTCGCCGCGTGTGTCGGGGTTGTCGGGGTTGTGCGTCATCAAAAAAACCTCGCATGTTCTTCGCGTGTCGCCGTCCCTGATTCGATCTCCTGGCCGCTGGTCGCGGCTGTCTCGAATCGCGTGTACTCGCCGCGCCACACGAGATTGACCTTGCCGGTCGGCCCGCTGCGTTGCTTCGCGACGATGGCGATCGCCCGGCCTTTGTTGTCTTCGGTCGCATGGTAGTATTCCGGCCGATGAAGCAGCATCACAACGTCTGCGTCCTGTTCGATAGCGCCAGAGTTGTGGACGGCGACACCGTTCGCGAGGAAGCTGTGAATTCCGGCAATGCGAATGTCATAGACCTCCTGCACGCCTCGCGGCTTGACGGACCGGATTCCGTCCCACACGAAGTCGCTCTCGTTCCATGCCCGCAGCACCGGATCGTCGGTCTTTTCGAGGATCGCCGTACACCGCTCGCGACTGATTCGCCTGCCCTGGTCGCGGTAGTTGGACACAGCCGCAGCGTAGGAAGCCGCCTCTCGCGGGAGCGACAGGAGATTTGCGCGGGTCTTGGTTCCCTCCAGTTCGATCGCCATTGCGGCGAGCTTCCTGCCGCGAACCCCTTTCGCAGGAACCACGTCCCCGAACCGCCGGAGGTTCGCCGCCGCACCGGCGATCGAAACTCGATAGATGTCCCTCGTCGCCAGCGCACTTCGCGCCCCCGGACTGACGGTCGACGCAATGCCCAAACGACTCAACAGATGGGCCACGTCATGCGCGAGCCGAAGGCTCGTCGTGTCGAACCGTGCTGACCATCGGCCGGTCTGGGTCCTCGTTACGCATCCATCCGTTTCCAGGTATCCGGCGAGGAACTCCGCCGCACCCTCCGTGCCCGACTCGAAAACGAACGATGGCACGGCTTTCGTGTCGTCTCGGCTGCCGATGACGCCAATTTCCCGCAGCCACTCTCGGAGTGGATTCCCGTGCGGCTTGCCCCAGCCGTTATCGTATGTTCTCGAAATCCACGCATCGTTGTACTCGCCCGGCTTGACGCGAATCTCACACTCCGGCCAGTGTCGCCGCACGATTTCACAGGCATCCCCGAACGCCTCGGCGTCGGGAATGATGATCCCGATCGTGCGGTGGTGCTGAACACTCCCGTTCCCGGCGAGGTAGCCGAGCAAGCGACAACGATCATTCCGATCGAGAAGCTGCTTGCCGTGCGCCGGGAGCCGGAACGCAACGGCGATCTGGTCTGACTCGTCGAGTTCGTCGAGCCGCACCCAGCCGCGCGAGGTCAGCAGCGGGTGGTTCCCGGTCGCGACGACTTCGCGACCAGTTTTGGTTGTAACCGCAAAAACCTTTTTCTTGCCAGTCTCCCAGACGGACTCCACCAGACCAGATGCGACTCGCAGCGTCGGTGTCGCGCCGAGGATTCGCATCCCAGGTTTGACGTCCGCGATTACAACTAGACGACCAGTGTCGGCGTCCACGAGTTTCGTGGTGGCGATGACGCATTCGCGGAGATCTGACAACCTCGGCTCGGTGTTCGTTCGGGTGTCCACCTGACGGTTGAGCTGCGCCGCGCAGACGACCGGCACGTCAATCTGTTTGGCGATTGCCTTGAGGCCTTTCGATATCGCCGCGACCTGCTCTTGCCGGTTGATTTTGGCGTCGACCGGCTGCATGAGTTGCAGGTAATCGACCACGACGAGGCCGAGGTTTTTCTTTCGCTTCATCCGCCGGCAGACGGCCGCCAGCCGCCGCACGTCCATCGACGGGTCGTCTTCCAGGAAGACCTGCGCGCCGCTGAATTCCGCCGCGGCGTCAACGATCGCCGCGCGGTCGTCGGAGTTCAGCGCGCCCGACCTGCCGCGGTAACTGCTCACTCGCGACCGGCTGAAAAGCATCCGCTCGACGGTGGCCAGGTTGCTCATCTCCAGCGAGACGATCAGCGTCGGCACTCCATGCTCGACCGCTGCGGCATCGGCGAGGTTGGCGACGAATGCCGACTTCCCCATCGACGGTCGCCCGGCGATCACGATGAGCTCCCCGTTACGCAGCCCGCCGCTGAGCAGCGAATCAAAATCAGCGAAGCCCGTGCGCACCGTGCCGGATCGCTTCCCGCACAATCGCTCATCGATCTCCGCCAGCACGCCGCGCATCACGTCGGTCATGCTCTCGGCCTCAGTGACCGTGCGATCGCGAAGATGAAAGACCTTCGATTCCGCCTCGGCCAAGATTGCATCGGCCTCGCCCTCTTCGGTGTAGCACCGGCGAATGAGATCGGTCGCGTAATCGATGGTGTGACGGTAGATCGATTTCTCGCGGACCTCGCGAGCGTAGTACGAAACATGGCCGGCGTGCGGCGGAGCGTGTACGATCTCCGCCAGCGCTGCGGCGTTTACGGGCTTGCCGTCGTACACGCCGCGCTCGCGGAGATGCTTGACGACGATCGCGATGTCGCCGGTTTTCTTGTCGGCATGGTGCATCGCGAGCAGCGTCACGAAAACTTCGCGGCAGGCGTCGTCGTAAAAATCATCCGCTCCGACAACGAGCAGCACGTCGTCAATGCAGCCGGGGTCGAGGAGCATCGACCCGACCAACGATCGCTCGAGCGGCACGGCCTGCGGCGGCGCGCGGTCGAGCAGTTCACGAGGGGTTGCCATTTAGTAATTCCTTTCGCCAAGGGGTGTGTTTCAGGAGCGCGTTGAAATTTTCGCCGCGCTCGTCCAGTCGCCGCTTCAAGACGCCGTGCAGGTACGCACGCGGGTTGTTCGGCGATTTCCGTTTCGTCGTCTCGATCGCCGTCGCCAGATCGTCTTCAGGGACGCGGTTCGAACCGTACACGAGCTCAACCAGTTTGAGCACGAGCTCGCGGTCCATGATGGTGACGGGTGGCACCGCTTCGGCGATTCGATTCGCGAGAGATTTGGTTTCAGACTCCGTCAAGAAAACCTTTTCAACATTGGCGTCAACGTCGACGTCTACGTCGACGTCAATATGGTTAGGTTTTACCTGGTTAGGTAAGACAGGTTTGGTTAGGTTGCGCGCGACGCGCGTGCGAAGTACCGTACTCTGAGTACCCGACTCTAGTACCGTACTCTGAGTACCCGACTCTAGTACCGTACTCTGAGTACCGTACTGGCTTGCGAACGACTTTCCGGCCCTCGTCAGGTTGCCGCGCAGGAAGTTCGGCGCGTGATCGTGCCAGTCGTGAACGACAAGTCGATGCGATTCGTGCCTGTCCAGCCAGCCCGTTTCGACGAGGGCGTCTACCAATTCGTCGCCATCACCCTGCCAGTCGAGCAGGATGGCAATTTCTTCGTTCGCGAACCTACCGATGTCTCCCTCCGGGCACTGCTTGATCGTTTCGATCCAGAGCAATTCCAGGAGTCCAACGGTCGACCGTTTTGTCTCACCAAGCCGACGCTGAAGTCGCATGAACTTCATCAGTTGTGGTGTGGTGTGCTTCAATTCCGACTCCATTCGGTGTCAGTCCGGGATGACTTCTGGAGGTTGCAGGTCCGGCACGCGACGACAAGATTCTCCATCGTCGATCGACCGCCGCGAGAAAGGGGGATTTTATGATCGACATGCAGTCCGCCGCGATCGTCAACGCTTTTGAAGCAATAACTACAGACCCGTCCATCTCTCGATATGACTGCCGCTCTTAGTCTGGTCCATTCATGATGTGTGATCTCCTCATCACGGGAAAACTTAGCAATTCGATAGTCTCTAACTATCGATCCCCAATCGTGAATCGACAGAGAATCTCCGTCGCGGTCCAGCCAGCGGGTCTCGACGAGGGCCTCGATAAGCTCATTTTCGTCGCCCGGCCACTCAATCCAGCCAGCGATCTCCAGCGCGGAGAAGCGACTCAGATCGCCGTCGCGAGCGTTGCAGCAAGCGAACGTCCAGAGCGATTCGAGCACGCCGATCGTCCAGCAGCGAGGCAGGCTAAGCCGCTTCGAAAGTGCGCTGAATTTCACGAGTGTGATAGCCTGATGTTTCATCTGCGGGCGGTCCGTCACGCCTGTTTTCTGGATCGTCGTTCGTCCGCCAATTCCGCCCGCTTCGTCGGGTCGCTGAAATAATTTCCGCCTTCCTCCGGCTCGCCGTCGAACTGGCAGCGGCAATCTCCGCACCAGTAGATCGAGTCCGGCCCGGTGTCGGGCTGCGGGCGGTTGCAGCGCGGGCAACGGACCTGCGGCACCGCGCGGCGGATGGTGTCACGTTTGCGTTTTTTGCCGCGGCTCATCAGCCATCCCCTTCCGGGATCGCCTCCACGCTGGCGATCACCAGCGCCCCCTGCCCCTTGGCGAACTTGGCCAGCTCGCGAACGTCGATGTCGCCGAGCGAGAATTGCAGGCTGGTCGAGATTGCAGTGCTGTTGGCGCCGATCCGCTTGCAATCGGCGACGCCGGCGAACTCGAGTTCCGACTCGAACAGCTCGCCCTGCCCCTCGTCATGCTGCCGTCCGAGTTGCAGCGTCACCCCGAGGCGGTGCCCGACGAAGGTCTCGTCGGCCTGGTTGACCGTGATCTTGCTGCGGTCGATCCGCAGCGCCACGCGGGCGGTCGCATCGCCGATGCTGACCCCGCCGAACTCGCACGGCCACATCGGGTGCCCGTTCTCGCTCGTGCCTTGATTGTTTCGACTTCGTTTCGCCATCGTCTCGTCTCCTCGGTGAAAGAAATGGTGATTGCAGCGGACGCAGCGGAGTGTCGAGGCGTCGCCGCGGACCGCCTCGCGCTGAAATGAATGCGTGCGGTATGAGTCCTCGATGTCGGCATCGTAGATCGTCCCCCGCCCGCCGCAGGCCGGGCACTCGACGATCGGCTGAGTCGTCGGCGGGCTGGTCGCGGTCGTCGGCATCAGACCGCCCCCCCGTCGTGTTTGGGTGTTTTTTTGGGGGGGAGAGCGTCGGTGACCTCGCGGCGAAACACCCGCACTTCTCGCGGCGCCGTGATTCCGAGACGCACTTTGTCACCGCGAATACTGGTCACCACGATCTCAATGTCGTCGCCGATCATGATTGTTTGCTTTTCCTTCCGTGTCAAAACAAGCATCGAATTACATCCTGATTGTGAAATGAAAAGGTGCCCGGCGTCGTCGCCGGGCGAAGGGTCGCTCCGTCTGCCGCGCTCCTCGCGGCCTCGTCAGTCAGGTCCTGAAAATCAATAGGCACCGTCGTCGTCGCGGTCACGTCCAGCGTAGGTCAGCGCCGGCGAGACATAGACCTCGACCGGCCGCGCGCAATTCTGCCGCGCCACGGCCGTCGCCGTCGCCTCATCGGTGATCGTGATGGCGTAGATCGCGCCCGATCCGAGCAGCTTCGTGAACGCTGGCTGCCTTTCGGTCGCCGGCACGTCGACGCGGACGAAAGCGGTCCCGCCGATCTGCTGCTCCGTGATGCGGCCCGCGAACCGATTGTGCCCCATGACTTCGACGATGCCCCACGAATCGAACTTGTCGCTGTCGTGCATGTTTCACCCGTTATCCGTTTCGGGTCGCCCCGAGGCGACCGCCGTGTCAGTGATATTCCGAAGGCGGGTTCGGTCGGCAGAAGGCCGAAGAAGCCGCCGGTGTCAATTCCGACCGGCGAAAATACACCGCGGCGAAGAAATTGTCAAGCTGTTTTCGACGAATGTTTTCGCGGGCGCCCGCGGACGTGCTCGACGCTTCCCATCTTGACTGCGTCTTCGCGCAAAATCATCCACGAATTGCTGAACTTGCGGCCAGGGAGACTGCCGCGAATCAGCATGTACCGCACATGCGCGTCCGAGCAGCCGATGATCTCTGCCGCTTCAGCGACCGTCACGAACTGGTCGATGTCGTGTTTTGCCATGCCATTACTTTACACATACTCGCAGAATCTTCAAGCGCAAAAAACTTTCTGTTTTTGCGCTTGCATTATCTACGCCAGTGATTATTATTGTGGCTGTGAACTGACCACGGCTCATGTAAGGAGGAATCGCGTGACGACCTACAGCCCCAATCTCGCCGACCCCAACTGGCGGCTGAAAGAGGTCGAACTGACCTCGCGCGTCGAGCGGGCAGCCCGTTCGACGGGATTCGAGCGGCTCGGATGCCTTCTCGCGGCGATGTCTTTGGCCGCCAAATGGGAGATGCGCGGCTATCTAGATGATGAGTGCAACAGGATTTTGAGGAAGGACTCGGAATGAGCGACGCGACACTCCACTGGTCCGACGAGCTCCGCAATCTCGGCGCATGCAGAGAAGCCGTCACGTGGGCTTCGACGCAGCGGAACGCCTCGACCGCGTGGAAAACATGCGAGCGCGGCGACTGGATGCTGTGGATTGTCGGCAGGCACGCTGGCGAACCAGAGAGTGACGCCCGCCGCCGGCTGGTGTTGTGCGCGTGCGAGTGCGCGCGGCTGGCGTTGCCGCACACGAACGACGCTCGCGTGCTGAATTGCATTGAGACCGCCGAACGATGGGCGCGCGGAGAGGCGACAACCGCCGATCTAAATGCTGCTGCTGCTGCTGCTGCTGCTGCTGATGCTGCTGCTTATGCTGCTGCTGCTGCTGCTGCTGATGCTGCTGCTTATGCTGCTGCTGCTGCCGCTGATGCTGCTGCTTATGCTGCTGCTGCTGCCGCCGATGCCGCCGATGCCGCCGATGCCGCCGATGCTGCTGCTGCTGCTGCTGCTGCTGCTGCTGCTGCTGATGCTGCTGCTTATGCTGCTGCTGCTGCTGCTGCTCGCAATCACATGCTCTCCCAGTGCGCCGCAATCGTGCGCCGCTACTATCCCACGATCAGGTCCATACGCCACCAGGTGACAGTATGACCACGCAAACACCAGAGGCGGCCCCGCACGCGGGCATGACCGACACGTGCGGGACAATCAACTTGCCCGCTGAGTCGCAAGACGGCGGGGCCGCCTCGCTTATTTGCTCGGTCTGCCATTCGCCGCGGCGTCTCGACCCGACCGGGCGACACTGCACCGTCTGCGGCGCGGCGGTCAACAGCGAGGGGAGATTCAGTTTATTCACCGTCTACGGCGATGTGCCGCTGACTTACGACGACCTCCCGGAGCGTCAAGCGAACGCGCTGGCGGAGCAGATGCGCGAGGCGGGGTTTCCAGTGGAGTTGAAGAGTGCATGACCTACCCCGTAAGCAACTCCGACGAGTTCAACGCGAACGCATACCGCGACGCCACCGGCGCACACTCCGGCTGGCTCGACGAAATCCCTTGCGAGAAAGAACCGATGGACGATTCGATATTCGTCGAAATGGTCCGCGAGATGCGAGAGCTTCAGCGGACGTATCGGCATTCGCCGGACCACCCCGGCTTTCGAAAAATCGCCGAGGCGGAGCGGAAGGTTGACAACGTGCTGCGGCGGCTGAAGTGGGCGAGTGAAACGATAAACCCTCAAACGAAAGGCGAGTGATGCAACAGAAAATCAATTCCAAATCCGGCGCGGTCGAGATGAAGCTGACCGAGGCCGAGAAGCGGCAACTCCGGCAGGCGAAACTGCTGGTCGATCTCATCGGCCAGGTCTCGATCGACAAAACCATCAAACCCGCGGCGGAAGCGGCGAGCGAGGGGCTGAAGACGCTCGTGCTGAAGTTCAGCGGGGTGAAGGAGGAGGAAGCGGATGCCTGACTACACCCCCATCGAAGTCGCTGTCGCGCTGAGTCTCTACGGCTTCAACGTGTCGGTCGAGAGGAGAGCAGAGAAGCTCTACAACCACTTCAACGGCGACTGTGCGGAGGAGGACGAGTTGGTCCGTATTTTGCGAAACAGCCCGGCAAACGCCGCGACCGAACTGGCTTACCCAACGGCCAGCCTCTACGTCGAGCACGCGCTGGAGCGGTACGGCGAGGAGGCGCGGAAGCGGTGTATGGTGGAATTTGAAGGATACATGCGGTTTTTGGGGGAACGCGATGACTGACACCCGCATCATCACCGACCTTTCCGAGAGCGACTACCACGCCCACACCGCCATCGGTTCATCGACGATCAGGAAGTTCGCCGAGTCGCGCCGCGATTGTGAGTCGCTGCTGAACGGCGACAAGACCGTCAAAGTCACGCGCAAAATGGACGTCGGCAGCGCTGTGGACTGCGCGTTACTCACGCCGCGCGACTGGCAATCGCGGTTCGTGCTGTTTCCCGATTCGCTGTTATCCGGACCGAACAAGAGCATCAGCAGCAACGAGGCGAAGGCGTGTCGCGACGAGCAGCTTGCCGCCGGGAAAGTGCCGTTGAAGCAGTCCGAGTTTTTGCACGCGAAGGCGGCCTGCGAGAAGGTCTTCAGTTCGCCCATTGGCGAGTTGATTTTGAAGGGCGAGCCGCAGCTTTCGCTCTTCTGGTCGTTCGGCGGGATGGAGTTCAAGGGCCGGCTCGACTGCCGCCTCGACCACACGATTTTCGACCTGAAGTGCAGCGAGCGCGTGTCGCCGCGCGAGCACAAGAAGCAGGTCAAGAACTTGCGCTATTGGATTCAGGCGGCCCACTACGTTGAAGGCTTGATCGCCTGCGACCCGTCGATTCGCGTGAGTCAACTTCGCTGGCTGTGGGTGGTCGTGCAGCCGACGCCACCGTATACGATGGCGGTGCATGAGTTGAGCGGCGAATCGCTGGTGCGGGCGCGAAGCAAATGGGAGGAAATCGCGGACGATTTTGTCGCCTGTCACAAGAGCGGCGACTGGTCGGAACCGTGGGAGGGAGACGTTAATCCGATGAACCTCGAAGAAGGAGAAATGTGGTATGACGCAGCGTGAAACCGCGCCGCAGGCGCAGACCGTTCATAAGGCGACCACGCAGTCGCTGCTCGATGAAGTGCTCAGCCGGCCCGTCTCCGAACGGCAGCGTTCGCTCGACGACTGGTTTCACAAGAACGTGGACCGCATCGAGGAACTGCTGCCGAAGACGATGAAGGGGGAGGGCTACCGTCTGGCGAAGCGGGCGATGGTCACGTTCTCGAAAAACCCGCAGCTTCACGAAGCCGACGCGGCGTCGTTTGTCCGCTGTGTGCTCGAAGCGGCCGAGATGGGGCTCGCCATCGACGGCAAGCTCTGTCACGCCGTCGTCTACAACACCAAGGTTCCTAAGACGAACCGCTGGGTGAAGTCGCTTCAGTGCCAGCCCGACTACAAGGGTTTGATCGCAGTCGCCAAGCGCACCGGACAGATCATCGACGCCGACGCGGGCGTAGTGCGGGCGAACGACCGCTTCGTTCACGGCAAGGCGGGCGCGTCGTGCCGCTTGGAACATTCGTGGGACCATCGTCTGTCGAACGATGAGCGTGGCGAAATCGTCTGCTGCTGGGCGCGGCTATTTCTCCCCGGCGGGCGATGGACATACGAACTCATGCCCATCGCCGACGTGTGGTCGATTCGCAACCGCAGCCAGTCGTGGAAGGCGCACGTCGAGAAGGGCTATCAATCGCCCTGGGCAAACGACGAAAGCGAAATGGTCAAAAAGACCGTCCTCCGCCGCTCGCTCAAGCTCTACGCCGACGACCCCGGCCTCGTGCGGGCGCTCGAAATCGACGACGCCGACTACGACGTGACCGGCGTGCCGGTCGCCCCGAGACAGGACCGCAGCATAGACACATTCGTCCGCGATACGCTCGACGGCGCGAACGGCAACGGCGACGCCGCAGAAGCCCCTCAGGGCGACGACAGCGACCTCCGCGAATGGGCCGAATCTGCCGTGGGAGACACAGACGACGCCAGCGAGAGCGACGCTGCGGGGCCCGAGCAGCCTGAAAACGATCAGCCCGCCGAGGACGACGACGATCTTCTGCCGACTGAGGCCCATCTCGACACACTGGAGACCGTTGAACAGGTCAACGATTTCGAGCCGCGCGAAGTCGAGCGGCTGCCGCACCTGAAGGCCGAGGTGCAAAAACTCTGCCAGCATCGACGGGAGAAGATTCGCGCCGCGGCGGCCGGTGGGAAGAAAAAAACTCAGAAGGAAGGGAGGTTTGCACCGTGACTACACTGGAAGACAAGATCGAAGCCGCCGCCGCCGAGATTCACGCGGCGATCGCGGATAAATCCGACGACCGTTGCCACGCTGACAAGGCGGCGGAGATTATGAAGCAGCACCTCATCGCCCCGCCGCTGCCGAAGCCCGACGTGCCCGGGTGGTGGATGGATAGGGGGGGGGTCCTGATCAACTGGAGCCAACACGAACTACCCACGTGCCCCAGTAAATTTCCTCCCTACCGCCGCGTCTACCTCCCTGCGCCACCCATGCCTCGCACCGACGCGGAGCGGTTGGCGGATGTGCGGAAGGCGATCGATGACGTCGATAGTGCCGATGAGCGGCTCGTGCAAGTGCAACATATTAAGCAAGAGTTCGATCGGCTGATTGATGAGAATGAGCGGCTGCGCCAAAAACTCCTGACTGCGGCGGGCGACGATCTCTGCCGCCTGACGCAAGAGGAGATCGAGGAACTGTCGTCTGGTGCCGTGAAGATTCCCCCGAAGGAAGAATTCCTCGCCTCGTGCGAGCGATTTCATTCGCAGATGGCGAACGAGAACGGTGTCATGGAAGGCTGCCTGACATTGGCTCAGTTGGTCGCCGAGAACGAGCGGCTGCGGGCGACTCTCGATTCCATCGCCGAGTTCATCATGCCCGACGCCGTCGTCGGCACTGAAGACGATTGGACAATGCTGCGAACGCTGATCGAAGAATACCGAACCGCTCCCGCCGCGCAGCCGCCGCGTGGGGGTGACGATACCAGCGGCGAAGGAGGGTGAAGGGATGAAGCTGCAAATCGACAAGCACACCATCGACGTGGCGTGCTATTCACTTGATGACCTGAGAAACCTTCTCGACGAGCTGGAGGACGCGGCGGAAACCGTCCGCATCATTCGCGGCGACATGGCGTCTCGCGAAGAAGATGATGAAACCAGCGGCGAGGGATAAATGAAATGAAACCAATTCGTCTCAAATCGTACACGACGTTTTTCGCAGACGGCAAATCGAGCGTCAAAATCAACCACAGGTCCAAGCGCAAGCGCGTGTTCGTCGCGCTCGTCCTCGGCGACGAGCCGCTCGTGCTGGAACCGGGCGGCGAAATGCTGGACGCTGAACAGGCGATTATCGACTTGGCCAACGACATCAAACGCTCCCGACGCGCAGCCGCCGCGCGGGGTGATTCAACCAGCGGCGAGGGCGAGGGAGGGTGACGTGAGAATACGAATCGAC
>Ga0214471_10000787_pt1 | contig 25789 bp, 26 predicted proteins | sample RVTome_5_FD_207665 | JGI IMG/M metagenome (GOLD analysis project Ga0214471, IMG submission 207665) | Soil microbial communities from uranium-contaminated site in the Upper Colorado River Basin, Wyoming, United States - RVT142D155 | ecosystem: Environmental > Terrestrial > Soil > Contaminated >... | reverse complement strand
AGGCCCAATCGCAGCTCTCGGACCGCCCGCGGGACCCCCGCGCGCTGGAGCACCTGGCGGTGGGAGTCCAAGCACACCAGGGACTCCGCCTTTCTTGGTAGTCACCGGTGTCGCGATCCTTGGTCTTGTGGTGACCGGTCTCGTTCTGCTGAACGTCGGCGGCATCACTCGCGTCCTTGGACGGCGAGGCCGCAAAGCACAGATCGTGTAGCGGCTCCTCCCTTGACTTGGGCCGTCAGGCGTGTATCTTGTGACTAGACTGACCGGTCTATTCGTGGGGAAGGAAGGGACGGCATGAAGCTGAGCAAGGAGAACGTGGATGTCCGGATGGAGATCCCCGGGGCGACGATCCGGCAGACGGCGTTGTTCGGCGACTTCAGCGGCTACAGCAAGGTGAGCACCGAGTACTTCACTCTCTCCGCCGGGGTGGACACGACCCCACTCTTCGAGGGTCTCGAGGGCAACCTGTGTCAGTGCCCGCACTGGGGCTACGTCCTCAAGGGGCGACTCACGACGACGGACGCGGATGGCGCACCAGAGACCGTCGACGAAGGGGATCTCTTCTACTGGCCCCCCGGGCACAACGTGCGGGTGGACGCGGACGCCGAGATCATCATGTTTAGCCCCGAGGCCGAGCACAACACGGTGATCGACCACATGATCGACAAGACGAAGGGCTAGAGTTACAAGCGGCTTGCACCCATCACACGCGACCAAGCAGCGCTTGATCGAGGTCGGACTCCCCCTGCTCCTGGAGCACGGGTACAACGGTCTGGGGATCCAAGCGCTGCTTGACGCTGCCGGCGTCCCCAAGGGGTCCTTCTACCACCACTTCGTGGACAAGCAGGACTTTGCCCTGCAGGTCGTGGATCACTACATGACCGGGGTGCACGCGGCGCTCGCCGAATGCCTCGGTGATGCGAAGCGCCCCCCCCTGGACCGGGTCCGCCGGTTCTTCGAGCAGACCCAACGCAGCTACAAAGCCGAGGGATACCTCGGGTGCTTGCTCGGCGGCCTCGGGCAGGAGCTCGCGGGAACCAGCGACGTGTTCCGACGCAAGATCGACGCTTGTTTCAACGAGATCGCCCGACAGACCGCGCGCTGCCTGGACGAGGCCAAGAAGAACGGTGACCTCCCTTCCGACACGGACACCAAACGCATGGCCAGCCTGCTGGTGGACTGCTGGGAGGGCGCGGCGCTCCGAAGCCGGCTGCGCGGCAGTCCCACTCCCCTTACGGCGATGCTCGACTTCTACTTCACGGCCGCCGCGCACGTGACGCCGTAGATCATGGTAGACAGCCCCGTTCCATGTATTCGTCTCTATCGCGTCGGTGCGGGTGGACACGCCAGGGAGGACCTTCAAGTCAAGCGGGTGCTAGCGACTGGGCGCTCAACGCCTGCCGGGGGATAGCAAAGGAGGGTCATCGTGGGACAGGAAGATCCGACCGATCTACTTGAGATCGCCCGGGAGTTGCTCGACGAAGCACGCCGCAACGACGCCGGGCGAGCGGCCCGAACACTGACTCCCGGTGCCGGCTCTCCTCTCAAACAGACTGTTCTCGCACTGACCGCGGGCGCGAGTCTGCGCGAGCACGCCGCCCCCGGCGCCGCCACGATCCAGGTCTTGATGGGAGCAGCGCACCTCACATCGGAGGGAACGTCGACGCCGCTGCTGGCCGGCGAGTGGGCGAGCATCCCCGACGCGGTTCACGGCCTCGAGGCGACCGAAGACCTTGCGGTTCTGCTCACCGTCGCCTCGGCCTGACCCTCGCCGAGGAGGCCGGTGAGAACAGCAGAACCATCTCGGGCCGCCAAATTACATCAATGTGATCTTGAGGCTCGATGCGCCAGCCTGTCTTCCCACCGGCCCCCAAGACTTCCCGGTCTTGGCTGAGTCACTCAGGGTCCTGATAATTTGCCCACCCCGTGCGGCGGTCGGCGGGAGGGATGGAAGCGCAGGATAGCCTGCCGAGATCGGAGCGGAGCCTTGTCCGGAGAGACGAACCAGCCCGGTGGTCGGACCGAGCTCGAGTTGGACGAGCAAGCGAGGGGAGTTCTCCCGACCCAACTCCTGGCGCGCGCGGTCGAGAAGGGCTTCATCGACGCCGGGGAGTACAGGATCCAACCCTCGAGCATCCAGCCTGCCAGCCTGGACCTGCGCCTCGGCGAGGTCGCGTACCGAATCCGCGCGAGCTTCCTTCCCGACACGCGTCCGGTGGACGTCAAGCTCAAGGATCTCATCATCGACGAGCTCGACTTGCGCAGGGAGGGAGCGGTTCTTGAAACGAACCGGCCGTACCTCATCCCGTTGATCGAGCGGCTGAACCTGCCGCCGGACATCCGGGGCAAGGCCAACCCGAAGAGTTCTACGGGGCGCCTGGATGTATTCACCCGAGTCATAACCGACCACAGTTACCGCTTCGATGAGATCGCACCCGGCTATCAGGGCCGCATGTATCTGGAGGTCGTGCCGCTGTCATTCACCGTCCGGGTCCGCCAGCACCTCGCGCTGAACCAGCTGCGGCTCTCCGTCGGAGACTCGTTCTTGACCGACGAGGAGATAGAGGAGCTCCACGCAAGAGATCCTCTTCTCTATGTCGAGGGCAGCCCCGTCCCCCAACAGGATCTGGCGACGGCGAACGGTCTGTTTCTCGCCCTGGATCTGTCCGGAGATGAGAGGGGACGCGTCGGCTATCGCGCGCGGGACAACGCACCGGTCCTCGACATGTCGAGAACCCACGAACATGACCCGAACGACTTCTGGGAGCAGGTACCCGCCGAGGAGGGAGGCCGCGTCGTTCTCGCGCCGGAGCGTTTCTACCTCTTCCTGTCCGAGGAGAGCGTGCACATCCCTCCGGGATTCGCCGCAGAGATGACGGCCTATGACCCGACGAGCGGCGAGCTCAGAACGCACTACGCCGGATTCTTCGACCCGGGCTTCGGGCACGACCCCGACGGCGAGTTCTTCGGGACGAAGGCCGCGCTCGAGGTGCGCGCCCACGACGTGCCGTTCATGATCGAGCATGGGCAGCGGGTGTGTAAGCTCCGGTTCGAGCGGATGGCCACGGTGCCCTCGACGCTGTACGGCAGTGCGATCGGGTCCTCGTACCAGCGCCAGGCCGACACGCTCGGCAAGCACTTCATGTCCCGTTCTCAGGACCCTGATGAAACGTAGCCCCGGCTCCCGAGCAGGGGCAAGGGCTCGGAGCCCGGACCAGACTCCGGTTACGCCGGGGCGGCTCGGCGCGTGTGCGCTCCGGTCACGGCGCCGGACGGACGCAGCAGGCGCGCGCTCGCCGCGAGCAGCGGCAGCGTGAACAGCGCGGGTCCGATCAGCCACAACGGTCTCGTCACCCACCACAACCCGGTCGGCGACTCGGGCACCGTCACCCAGAAGCGCAGCACCACGAAGAACGCGGAGAAACCGACCGAGTGCCACAGGAACAACGGCATCGCGTTGCGGCTGAGCCATGCGACCGCATCCGCGACACGCGGCCTGGCCGCCCACGCCGCCAGGCGCTCGCGCCCCGCCACGACGAGGCCGAGCTGGAAGGCGAACAACGCGACGATCGGCAACGTCGGCGGACCCATGTTCGAGAACCGATCGAGCGGCGAGGTCGTGCCGACCATCGAGCGCGGATAGAGCCCCATGTTGGTCAGCCCGACGAGCGCGGCGAACCCGATCAGCATCAACGCGTGACCGAACCGCGCGGGAGCAGCGCGCAACCGCTCCCAGGACCAGCCGACCTGATGGCAGGCAGCCCAGACGAAGATCAGGTTGGCGAGCGCGATGCCGCCGATGCCGTACCGGAATCGCGCGACGTCCACGCCCATCGCGCACACCGCCAGGCCGATGGGGACGAGCTCGCCGAAACGCCGGTGCAACCGGTCCCACACCGGCACGCTGACGACAAGCATCAGGTACACGATCAGGAACCACAGCGGGGACAGTACCAGGATGATGCCCCGAGACACCCACGGGTCGGGGCCCGCTCGGAGCAACGCGATCAAGGTCGTGGCACCCAAGACCACGGCGACGAGCATCAGCGCCGGCACGAGCAGCTGTCCGGCTCGCCGCACGACGAAGCGCCGCCAGGCACGCGGTGTCTCGCGGTACTTCGCCCACGCCCGCGAGTGCGTGTAGCCGCCGGCCATGAAGAACAGCGGCAGGACCTGGAGGATCCAGGTCAGGCTCCACAGTCCGGAGACGTACCCGATCGGGTTGTCCGCATGGGGACCATCCGGACGCCACACGATGATCGTGAAGATCCAGTGGTAGAAGACAACGGTCGTCGTCGCGCCCGCGCGAACAAGGTCGATGACCACGTCGCGCGCACGTTCGGCCTGATCGGATGCCGACACGCATCTATCTTGCATCCGGCGGCGTCCCGATCGATGGAGGAAGGAGCGCCGGGACTCCGATCTGTCAGCTGAGGTCGAAGGTCAGCTCGCCGCGCTGGTCGATGGTGTCGTCGATCACGATCAGCTTGTACGTCCCCGCGACCGGGGCGCGCACGGTGAACCGCACCTGCTGATCGGGCAGGGTGGTGCCGGCACGCAACAGCTCGATGGGCCCGTCGTCGACGGCCACGGTGGTGCCATCGGGGAGGGTGAGGGCGAGGTTGTCCCGCCCGAACGGGTAACCGCCTGCATGGTCTCCGATGTAGGTGATGTCGAAGTCGATCGTCAGCGCAAGGCGACCAGCCTCGACCTGATCGTGTTTCTCGGGGATGTCGGCTCGAAGCTCGCCGGCGCGCGCGGTGATCCTCAGCTCGCCACCGGTGGCGGCTCCGGCGACCTCGACCGTTTCCGGCGCGAGATCGACGAGGTCGCCCGTTGAACCGAACGGGACAACGGCCTGATTGTTGGCGGGGTTCCCGATGGTGAGCACCGCATCGTCGAACGAGAAGGCTTCGTCGACGGCGAAGGACAGGGTTCCGCGCCCCTCCGTCTTTCCGGGAACCTCAGGGAGCTCCTGGGTGCCGCGCTCGGGCTGATAGTGGTTGCCACCGGAGGACAGGTTCAGCGTCGCGTTGAGCGTCGCGTTGTTCGTGCCCTCGTTGGCGAACAGAGTGTCGATGTCGACACGCGGGATCCCGTCGCCCACGACCAGCTCGGCCGTGCCGAGCGTCAGCTTGAAGCCGCCGAACCAGACGGTCTTGTCGAGCGTGACGGTGTCCCCCGAAAGACCCGCGGTCGGGGTCGTCTCCTGGGTCGGGCTTCCCGACGCGTCACCATCACCTCCGCCACCACACGCCGACAAGAACAGGCATGCGATGCACGAGACGATGACCCTGAGTCGAACACGCTCCATCTCCGCTCTCCCTTCTTCCCCCACGCGGCGTTCCACCATAGTGCAGAGACGTGGCCGGGCAGTAGTCCCGCCGCCTCGGCGCTGCTCAGCCTTTGCGAGCAGCGCTCGACGAGACGGGGCGCTTGGGGAGATGGCGGAGTCCCATCCAGGCAAGCGCCGAGATGTGGCTCGAGACCTCTTCGACTGAGGGCTTCCGCGCCTCCGTCCACCACTGGCCGACGAAGGTCACCATCCCGATCAGCGCATGCGCGTAGATCGGCGCGGCCTTGATGTCGTAGCCGGCCTTCTTGAACTCGGCGGTGAAGATGTTCGAGACGCGCTCGGCCACCTCGTTCAGCAGGCCGGACATCCCACCGCTGGCGGTCGCGACCGGCGCGTCGCGCGTCAGGACCGCGAAGCCGTCGGGCTGGTCTTTCACATAGCTGAGGAAGGCGAGGGCCGCGCGCTCGAGCCGCTCTCGGGGCGATCCGCTGGAGATGGCTTCGGTTATCCGGGCGACGACGTACTCCATCTCACGATCCACCACAACGGCGTACAAGCCCTCCTTGCCGCCGAAGTGCTCGTAGACGATGGGCTTGGAGACATCGGCGCGCTCGGCGATCTCCTCGACGGAGGCGGCCTCGTACCCGCGCTCGGCGAAGACGCCTCGGCCGACCTCGATCAGCTGGGCGCGTCGCGCGGCCGCCTTCAGACGGCTCCGCTTCCTGTCGGCAACCATGACTTGACAACGATACTACGCTGCCGTAACCTACGCAGACGTAAGTTACGGTAACGTAACATCGAGAGGGAGGTTCCCATGTCGTCTGGAACCGCGACTCGCACCGATGTGCTCCGCGAGCTCGAGCCGGTCGTGGAGACCATGCTCGAGAGGCATCTGAAGGTAGCTCAGGAATGGTTCCCGCATGAGTACGTCCCGTGGGAACAGGGCCGCAGCTTCGAGCAGGAGCCCTGGGATCCGGCGAACAGCCGGCTGCCGGACGTTGCGCAGACGGCGCTCGAGGTGAACCTGCTGACCGAGGACAACCTGCCCTACTACCACCTCGCGATCTGGGAGACGTTCGGCGGCCAGGGGCCGTGGGGCGAGTGGGTGCGCCGCTGGACGGCTGAGGAGGGGCGACACTCGATCGCGATCCGGGACTTCCTGACCGTGACTCGCGGGATCGACCCCATCGCGCTCGAGCGCGCGCGGATGGATCACGTCTCGCGCGGCTACTACCCAGACGGCCTCACACCGCTTGACGGGCTGGTGTACGTGACGCTGCAGGAGCTGGCGACGCGGATCTCGCACCGCAACACCGGCGCGATCACCGAGGACCCGCTCGCCGAGAAGCTGATGACCCGCATCGCCGTCGACGAGAACCTGCACTACGTCTTCTACCGTGACCTGACTGCGCACGCGCTGGAAATGGATCCGTCGGCAACCGTGAGCGCGATCCGACGTCAGGTCCTCGGGTTCGCGATGCCGGGGCTCGATCTTCCCGGGTTCCGCGAGAAGGCGATCCGGATCGCGAAAGCCGGGATCTACGACCTGCGGATCCATCACGACCACGTGCTGCTTCCGGTCGTGTTGAAGAAGTGGGGGCTCGAGGATGTCGGGGGTCTCGACGACGAAGCCGAGCGCGCGCGCGACGAGGTGATGGAGTTCCTGCCCCGCTTGGATGCCGCAGCGGCGCGATACGAGAGCAAGCGTGCCGCGAGCTGAGGACATCGAGGTTCGGCGGGCCCCCATCCACGGGAGCCACATCGACTATCGCACCGCCGGAGACGGCCCCGCCGTCGTGCTTCTGCACGGCATGGCCGGTAGCTCCGAGACGTGGCTGCCGGTCATGTGCGACCTCGCCGGAGCGGGAACGATCATCGCGCCCGATCTCCTCGGACACGGCACATCGGCGAAGCCTCGCGGCGATTATTCTCTCGGGGCATTCGCCGCGAGCGTCCGCGACCTGCTGGTCACGCTCGGCCACGAACGGGCGACCATCGTCGGACACTCGCTCGGTGGCGGTGTTGCGATGCAGTTCGCCTACCAATTCCCCGAACGGTGCGAGCGCCTGGTCCTGGTATCCTCCGGCGGCCTCGGCCCCGAGGTGAGCGGACTGTTGCGCGCGCTCACCTTCCCCGGTGCGGGCTACATCCTCGCGGCGGCGTGCGCGCCGGCGGTGGTGAACGCCGGGACGTCGGTCGGCCGCTGGCTGGGCAGGATCGGCCTGCGGCCGGTTCCCGCGGTCGCGGACGTGTGGCGGAGCTACGCGTCGCTCGGCGATGCCGAGGCGCGCGCCGCCTTCATCCAAACGCTCCGCGCGGTCGTCGACATCCACGGCCAGCGGGTGAGCGCCGTCGACCGCTTGTATCTCGCGGCCGAGGTCCCCACGTTGATCGCGTGGGGCGACCGCGATCCATTCATCCCGGTCACGCACGCGCACGCGGCGCACGAAGGCATGCCTGGTAGCCGCCTGGAGATCTTCGAAGGTGCCGGGCACTACCCGCACCGCGACGCCCCGGAACGGTTCGCCGAGCTGCTCGCATCATTCATCGCGTCGACGACACCGGCATCGCCTTCGGCCGACCGGCTGCGCGCGCGGAGGTCGTGATGCTCACCTCCGGCGCGACCCGGATCGAGTTGTGCACGGTGCATCGTTCGACGACCCGCAGCAGCGCCTGACGACGATTCCGGGCTCGGGGCACCCCACCTAGGGCCGAAGGACCCGAAGGCTGTGGGCGTCGTGACCCCTCCGTGGGATCGAGCGGGTCGATCTCGGGGGCTGCGACGGTCGGGGCTGGACTAGCGTATGGGCCGTCATGGACCTGATCGTGGTTGCCTTCGTGGCTTTCGTCGCCTCGACCGTGACGTTCTTCTCGGGCTTCGGCCTGGGCACCGTGCTCCTTCCGGTGTTCGCGGTTTTCCTGCCGACCTCGGCGGCGATCGCCGCCACCGCGATCGTCCATCTGCTCAACAGCGCGCTGAGGCTCGGCCTGGTGCGACACCACGTTGAGGGAAACGTGGTCATGCGCTTCGGGCTCCCGGCGTTCGCCGCAGCATTCCTCGGCGCCGTGGCGCTTCACGCGTTGGACGGCCTCGACTCGCTCGCTCACTACAGGCTCGCCGGATCGGTGAGGGACGTGACGCCGTTGAATCTGGTGGTCGCGGCGTTGCTGCTCGGCTTAGGGGTGCAGGAGATCCGGCCGCGGCGCCCAGGCGAGGGCATCCCCGAGCGTTTCATGCCGGTCGGCGGCCTGCTGAGCGGGTTCGTCGGTGGGCTGTCCGGACTTCAGGGGGCGCTCCGCAGCGCGTTCCTGATCAAGACGGGCCTCAGCTCGGCCGGCTTCATCGCGACGGGAGCCGCGATCGCGCTGCTCGTCGATACGTCACGGATCATCGTCTACGGGGTGCAGGGACAGCTCACGGCGTCCGGACAGGATACATCGGTCCTCATCACCGAGATCGCCGCCGCCTCGGTCGGCACGATCATCGGGAACCGCTTCTTGACGCGGGTGACCCTGGACGTGATCAAGGTGATCGTCGGGACCGCGCTGATCATCATCGCCGTCGCGCTCGGGATGGGGATCCTCTAGCGCCGAGATGCAACGCCCTAAGGCGCTGCCGTCCGGATCGGTGTCGATGCAGGTGCCGACGCCTCGCCCGCAAGACCACATCGACGCCCCCCTGGCCCCCCTCCGACGGGCCATCCGCCTCTGTGCCGCCCGGGTTCCACGCGCAAGGGTGAGGAGAGGAGGCGAACCGTCATGGTCGCGCTCGCGAAATGGTTGGAGGATCCCCTGGTCTACTGGGGTTTCTGGCTGGGGTGGGTCACGCTTTGGATCGCCTGGACCGTCTGGCGCGATCTGGGCGGAGGCAGCGGAGTCCACCGTCGCCGTTGAGCCCTCTGAGGGCCGACCTGACCAGCATCGTGTCTTCGAGGGCTTCGGTCGGGTAGACACATCGCAAGGTGAGACGATCCGAGATCGCGATCCCGTTGCCGCGGGGCGACGCGCTCGGCGGCACGCTCGTCGTCCCCGAGGAAGCGCGCGGCGTGATCGCGTTCGCGCACGGAAGCGGCAGCAGCAGAAACAGTCCCCGTAACAACGCCGTGGCCGCGACCTTGAACGAAGCCGGATTCGCGACACTGCTGATGGACCTGCTGACCGGGGACGAGGAGGAAGCCGAACGCCTCACTCGTCACCTCCGGTTCGACATCGAGCTGCTCGCCGAGCGGCTTGGGATCGCGATCGAGCATCTCGACGCAACGCTCGCGGTTCCGATCGGCCTGTTCGGCGCGTCGACCGGGGCGGCGGCGGCCTTAGTCGCCGCCGCCCGCGAGCCCGCGCGCGTGCGAGCGGTCGTGTCGCGAGGCGGCCGGCCGGATCTGGCGGGCGACGCGCTCCACTCGGTCCAGGCTCCGACGCTTCTGATCGTCGGCGATCTCGACACCGTCGTGATCGATCTGAACGAAGAGGCGCGACGCCGGATGAAGGCGCCCGTCGAGATGAGACTGATCCGCGGCGCGACGCACCTGTTCGAAGAGCCGGGCGCGCTCGGGGAGGTCGCGACGCTCGCGCGCGCCTGGTTCGAGGATCATCTCTCGTCGGGCTCGTAGATCAGGCGAGGTGCTCGCGCAGGAAGGCGACGGTGCGCCGCATCGAGCGCGTGTACTCGGCGTAGAGCTGATGCCCTTCGTCCTGATAGCGGTGATAGGTGACGTCCACCTCGCTGTCGCGCAGCGCGGTGACGGTCTCTTCGGTCCACTCGATCGGGCATGTCTCGTCCGCGGTCCCGTGGTGGACCATCATCGGCGCCTCGATCTGATCGAAGAACGTGCGCGGCGACACGTTCGCCCAGAACTCGGGGTTCGCCTGAGGCGAGCCGTACTGCCGGATGATCCGAGCAGCAAGCTCGGGCCTGCGACGGATCCACTTGTTGAAGTTGTCTACGGTGTCCGAGCTGACCGACGCGAACACCACCGCCGCGTCGACGATGTCGGGGAACGCCACGAGCGCGTTGAACGTCACCCCGCCGCCCATCGAACGCCCGATCATCCCGATGCGTTCACGATCCAGAGATGCGATGGATGACTTCCTGATGGCGAGCACCGCGTTGATCGCATCCTCCGCGTACCCGAGCCGCAGGTTCGCATCGCTCTCGGGATCCGTGTCGGACTGCGCGTGGTTGCGGTAGTCGATGTGCACGACCGCGAACCCGTTGCTCGCGAGGTATTGCTGGCTGCGCTCGAATCCGCGGCCGGTCGTATAGACGTCGGGATCGATGTAGCCGTGATTGAGCACGACGACGGGGAACGGGCCGTCGCCGCGCGGCACGAGCATGATCCCCGACAGGGTCAAACCGCCACCGCGGTAGCGGATCGCGGAGGTCGTGTAGGCGCTGGTACGGTCCAGCGTGCGAACGACCCGGAAGTCGCGCCCGTCGAACTCGGTCCGCATCAGAGCCTGCAAGGAAACAGGGTGAGGGGCGGCGGGTGCGGCCGGCGCGCTGCTCGTTCCGGAGGGAGAAGGTCCCGTCGCCTCGGGGGATGATCCGACCGGCGCCGCGGTTCCCGCCGAGGGTTCGGGCGAGCCGCCGACACACGCGGTCGCAGCGAGCGCGACGACCAGCAGGGCCGGCACCACCCGGCGCACCCGGCGGCGGGGGCCGAACATCCTCGGGATCGCCACCATAGGCCCTTCATCGTGCCACAGGCCGGCAACGCTTGGTGGGGGTCATCCCGTTGACCTGGCCTCCAGGAACGCGAGCGCGACGACCGCCGCGTTCTCGGCGGCGACCTGCCGGTATCGGTTGGGAGCTGCCGCCGTTGGTGGGAGCTGCCGGTAGTGGTTGGGAGCTGCTCGCATCTGGGGGCTGATACACTTTGTCCATGCGTGCTCCTGCACCGCCGGACCACGACCACGCGATCGAGGAAGTCGACCAGCTGCTGCGCTCGCACGGCTTGCGCCGCACGCCGCAGCGGCAGGTGACGCTCGAGGCGATCCGCGAGCTTGCCGGGCACGCGACCGCCGATCAGATCGTCGAGCGCGTGCGCGCAACCTTGTCCAGCATCAGTCCCTCGACGGTGTACCGGACGCTCGCGACGCTCGAACAGGTCGGCGTGGTCTGCCACGCGCACCTCGGGCACACCGCGAGCGTGTACCACGTCGGCACCGCCGGCCTCCACCAGCACCTGGTGTGCGAGCGCTGCGGCGCCCTCCAGGAGGTCGACGACGCGCTCACCGGACCATTCGCCGAGCAGCTCGCGCGCCGCTTCGGGTTCCGCGCCAACTTCACACACTTCGCCGTGCTGGGCGAGTGCCGCGACTGCGCGCGCGGCACCCGAGCTAAGCCGCGCCGTGGGCGGAGGGCAACGACCGCAGGCGACCGCGCGCGCCGCTGAACGCGTAGGCGCCCAGGAACAACGCCCCCTGCGTCAGCACGATCGTCGGCCCGGACGGCCAGTCGCGGAACCACGACAGGTACATCCCGGCGATGCCAGAGACCGCACCCAGCAGCACCGATATCCAGATCATGCGCGAGAACGAATCGGTCAGCAGCCGCGCCGTGGCGGCCGGGATCACCAAGCCTGCGGCGACGAGGAGCACGCCGATCACGTTCATGGTCGCGACGATCCCGGCGGCGAGCATCAACGCGTAGAGTGCATCGAGCCGCGAGATGTTCACACCCGAGGCTTGCGCGACCTCGGGATCGAAGGTGGCGAACAGCAGCCGCCGGTAGCCGAAGAACACGAACAGAGCTGCGCTCGCCATGACGGCCGCGACCACCGCCACGTCGAGCCCGCGCACGCCCAGCACATTGCCGAACAGCGCGGCGTCGAAGCTGCGCGCGAAACCCCGTCGCGTCGCGATCAGCAGCAGACCGACCGCGAAGCTGATCGTGGTCACCACACCGATCGCCGCATCGGCGCCCAGCGTGCGGCGCCGCGACACCCGGTCCACCAGGCCCGCGGCGACGAACCCGCCGGCGAATGCCCCCACATAGAAGTTGACACCGACGACGTAGCTCGCGACCGCCCACCCGAGGATCGCGTGCGACAAGCCGTGCCCGATGTAGCTCATGCCACGCAGCACGACGAACACCCCAAGCAACGCGAGCAGCGCGCCGGCCAGCGCCCCGACGATCATGCCGTTGCGGAAGAACGCGAACTCGAACGGCTCAAGCAGGGTGCTCATGATGCTCTCCTCGCATCGGCAGCACGTTCACCGGCGCCTCCACCACGTCCACGATCACGGGCATGCCCCCGTGACTCAGCACCTCCATCGGTGCCCCGTAGGTGCGTTCCAACACCTCCGGCGTCAGGACCTCGGCCGGCGCGCCGTGCGCGACCACCTCTCGGTTGAGGCAGACCAGCTCGGGCAGGTGCGCCGCGATGCCGTTGAGATCGTGCGTGGTGACCAAGATCGCGAGTCCGTCGTGATGCAGCTCGTGGAGCAGGTGCACCACGTCGTGGCGCGTGCGGACGTCGACGCCGCTGGTCGGCTCGTCCAGCAGCAGCAACTGCGGGCGCTTGAGCAGCGCGCGCGCCACGAACACGCGCTGCTGCTGCCCTCCCGAGAGTTCGCGGATATGCCGGTGCGCGATGCCGCGCAGGCCCAGCTGCTCGAGCACCTGGTCGGCTTCGCGCTGCTCGTCCCGCGACGTCCAGGGCATCCGCCGGTCGACGCGCGCCATCAGGACGGCCTCGCGCACGGTGATGGGGAAGTACCAGTTCACCGTTTCGACCTGCGGCACGTATCCGATCCGCACACCGGCCGGCGAGCGAACGACGCGGCCGGCAACCGGCCGCACGGCGCCGGTGAGCGCCTTCAGAAGGGTCGTCTTCCCCGAGCCGCTGGGACCGACGACGCCGATGAAAGCGCCCGCCGGGATCGACAGGTCGATGTCGACCAAGACCGGGTCGCCGCCGTAGCGGCAGGTGACCTTCTCGAACCGGATCAGGTCGGTGGGGTTCATCCTCGGTACTCGGCGTTGCTTTCTGGATGCAGGTTGGAGGTGTCGAGCTGCTCGAACGGCGTGACGTCGCCGCCGAGCGCCTCCATGAAGGTGCTGAAGTTGAACGTCATCATCGCCAGGAAGCTGTGATCGTGATCGCCCGCGTCCCCCGGCAGGTCGTCGTCGCGCAACTCGTCCACGTAGCGGGCACCGGTCTCGCGCGCGATCTGCTCGAGCACCGGGCTGGGGAACACCTCGGAGCCGAAGATCGCCGGCACCCCTTCGTCGCGGACCTGCTCGATCAGGCGCGCGACTTCGCGCGGGGTCGGCTCGGCGAGATCGGACGGCTGGATCGCGCCGATGATCTCCCAGCCGTACTCGCGCGCGAAGTACGGGAACGAATCGTGATAGGTGAGCAGCTTCCTGTTCCCCGCCGGCACGGTCTCGGTCACTTCACGCACCAGCCGGTCCAGCTCGTCGAGGCGCTGGGCGTAGGCGTCGAGGTTGCGCCGGAAGTACGCGGCATCGTCCGGGCGCAACGTGGAGAGCGTCTCGGTCACGATCTCGGCGTATCGCTTCGCGTAGGGAGGGTTCGTCCACAGGTGCGGATTAGGATCGCCCTGCTCGCGTGGGAAGCTGAAGTCGTAGATGTACTCGTCGGGCGTGATGGTCAGGTCCCCGAGCTTCACGATCTTAACGCCGTCGCGGACGTTGGCCTCCGCGAGCACGCGTGTGGGCTCCTCGAGGTGCAGCCCGTTCATGATCACGACGTCCGCCTCGACGATGATGCGAGCATCGGTCGGCCGCGGCTCGAACTCGTGGCTGTTCTCGCCCTCCGGAACGAGGCCGGTGACGCGCACGCGGTCGCCGCCGATGTTGGCGACGATGTTCGCGATCGGCGACACCGTCGCGGCAACCGCCAGCCGGTCGCCCGTCGACCCTGACGGACGATCAGGTGCACAGGCGCCCGCGACCACGGCGAGAGCGACGATCGCGACAGCGGATCGAACCCGGCGCACGGTCCTCCTCGTCGGCCCGGAAACCCTTGGGCCACGCTAACATCCCTCTGGTCCTTGTTGCAAGCAGCTTGCAAATAGAACCGGCTGGAGACTGGCCCTTGCCTGGAACGAGCTTCGAGCGGCGCGCAGCGCAGCGCCGTCAGCGGTGCTCGGGGTTCGGGAAATCGAGTCGGGTCCCAGCGTCCCATTCCGAGCGCTGGTTGCCGTGCGCGGGGATGCCGCCGGCATCCTTCAGCATCCGCGCCATGTGCAACAGGTTCCAGGTCATGAACGAGGTGTTGCGGTTAGTGAAGTCGTTCTCGGGGCCGCCCGAGCCGGGATCGAGGTAAGACGGACCGGGACCGGCTTCGCCGATCCAGCCGGCGTCGGCCTGCGGCGGGATCACGAACCCGAGGTGCTGTAGCGAGTACAGGATGTTCATCGAGCAGTGCTTGATCCCGTCCTCGTTGCCGGTGATCAAGCAACCGCCCACCCGGCCGTAGTAGATGTACTGACCCTTGTCGTTGAGCTCGCCCGACTGCCCGTAGAGGCGCTCGATCACCTTGGTGCACACCGATGATTTCTCGCCGAGCCAGATCGGCGAGCAGATCACCACGATGTCGGCGGCGCGCACCCTCGGGAAGATCTGCGGCCACTCGTCCCTCTCGAACCCGTGCTCGGTCATGTCCGGATAGACGCCGGGTGGGATGTCGTGATCGACGGCGCGGATCAGCTCGACCTCGACCTTGTTGCGACGCATCATCTCCATCGAGATCGCCGCCAGCCCTTCGGTATGCGAGATCTCGGGCGAGCGCTTCAGCGTGCAACTGATGAACAACGCGCGCAGGTCCGAGAAGTCCCCGTCATGCTCCGCGCAGAGCTTCTCCATCCGCTCGGTCAACGCCATGGTTCCGTCCCCCCGACTCGTCGGCGACCCCTCGCCGCCGTGCGTCGGAAAGGCTACAACCCGCGACGCGTCCGGCGCGTTCCCGAGGCTAGGCCGACCATCGCTGCAAGAACGCCAGCGCCACCGCGGCGGCGTTCTCGGCGGCGAGCTGACGATAGACGAAGAACTGGAACGGGAAGCCCGGCAGCATCAGCGGGTCGCCCGACCCGTCGGAGAGCGCGCGGAAGGCGATGAACGGGATGCCGCTGTCCGCGGCGACGCGCGCGACCGCCGCGGTCTCCATGTCGGCGGCGTCGTAGTCCCCCACCGTGGGCGGGTTCTCGAAGTAGCCGAAGATGAAGCCGGGGTCGAGGAACGGCACGATGCCGGTCACGAAGCCATCCGGATCGGGCGGCGCCGTCGTCTGCGCGCGACACGGCGAGCATCCGAACACGTCACCACCACCGGGGAAGCAGGGGAAACGCCGCCCGCCGAACGGATCCGAGCTGCGCCCGTCGCCACCGATCAGGATCTGGGGTGTGCGGCCGAGATCCACGATGCCGACAGCGGTCGGATCCACGCCCACGCAGAGCGGATCACCCGCTGGGACCGTCGATGCGAGCGCGACCTCATCCGCGACGTCCTCAGCGACCGCGAGCATCGACGGGTCTGCCGCCACCCAGATCGCCCCGTCGTCGATGGTCCAGCGCGCGGGGACGATGACGTCGCCGATCGCCGTCCGGCCGCCCGAGACCCCCGAGAACACGACGGCGCCGAACTCGCACTGGTAGTTGTCCAGCGCGGCCCGGGTCGCCTGCTCGGCGTTGAGCAACCCGATCCCGGTCAGTGTGAGCACCACGTCGTGCCCGTGGAGCATGCCCCGGTAAAACGCGCGCCCGTCGATCACGTCGACGAGTGACACCTCTGTCTGGGCGAGCAGCGGATCGATCTCGCCGGGGAACGCCGCCAGCACGAGTGTCCTCGTGCCGCAGATGCTCGCGGAGGCCGGCGCGAGCGCGCTGCTCGCGGCGACGAGGGCAAGAATCATCGCAACACGGCTCATTCCTCATGATTCGTGCGAAAAGCGCGCAGTCCTGCTCGCGAAGGGTACGCACCAGAGATACGCGGCATCGTCCGGACGCAACGCCGAGAGCGGACTAGTCCTTCTTACCGACCTCGAGTACCGCAAAACGGGCGGGGCGGAACCACCCCCATTGGGGCCTATTGGCGACCCGGGACGACGCCGACGATACGGGCAGGCACGGAAAGTCGGCGTGCGCCCACGCGGGGGAGCTTGATGGTCGGGAGAGAGATCGGAAGGAAGGCCAGACAGGAACGCGGAGCGGCCGCGACCGAGTTCGCGATCATCGCCCCGCTGTTCTTCATGCTCATCATGGGATTGATCACCGGCGGGCTCGCGCTGGACGGCAAGAACACCCTGACCAGCGCCGCGCGTGAGGCCGCCCGCTTCGGCGCAACGCTGGCGACGGAGTCAACCACCGGGATGCCCGACGACTGGTTCGAGGAGATCGCCACGGTGGCGACCCAGACCGCCGCCGGCCAGCTCGCGAACGGCGTCGAGGGCCGCATGGTCTGCGTGGCCTACGTCGGCTACCGTCCGAGCCGCGCCTCGAGCACCGACTGGACGCGCAAGCGCGTCGAGACGTCCACGGGCGTGACGTACACGAACGGCAGCGTCGGCACCCCCTCGTCCTGGTGCTTCGACGACGGCCGGGGAACCGGCGGCGAGCGGCGCGTGCAAGTACTCGTCGAGCGGGACACATACCTGAACGCCGTCCTTGTTCACATGACCTTCAAGCTCACCGCCGACGCTACCGGGCGCTACGAGCCCGTGACGTCGTGAACAGGCTCAGCGCGCGCGTGCGGGACGAACGCGGAGCCGTCCTGCTGATCTTCTCGATCCTTCTGGTCGTGCTCTGCATCGTGGTGGCGACCGTGCTCGACCTGGGCGCCCTGCGAGCCGATGCCAGCGAGGGTCAAAGCGTTGCCGACTTCGCGGCGACGGCCGGAGCGGCTGAGCTGGCCCCCGGCGGGGGCAGCTCGGTCCAAGAGGCGTGTCGCACCGCCTGGGGATACTTCCTCGCCAATTCCCCCGAAGCCCCGATGGGCCAGCCGGATCCGTGCGGCACCTTCCAGGGGATGCCGACGTGCACGGCGCTGTCGCTTCCGCCGACACGATCGGCGATCGGCATCGTCGGGCCGTTCACGGTGACGATCAGCTACCCGATCCTCGACGCGGATCCGCTGATGGCCGGCCGCGTGGTCCAAGCCATCGACGGTGACGCCTGCAGTCGCATCGGAGTCACGATCAGCCGCCATCGAGCATACGGCTTCGGCGCGGTCACCGGCGCGAGCGGCCAGACCACCACCATGACCGCCGTCGCACGGTCGGGCGCGGACACGGGTGCTGCGACGCAGCCGGTTTCGTTGCTGCTCCTTGATCCCGCCGGGTGCAACGCGCTGAACGCAAGTGGGCAGGCGCGCGTCGTCATCGGTTCCAGCGGCGGCTATCCCGGGATCATCGCGATCGATTCCAGCGGCACTGAGCTGAACGCGCCGCCCGGCCAGAGCGCTCGGAACTGTGGCGCGAACACCTATGTGATCGACGCGGTGGGCACCCAGAACTCGCTGATCGACGCCGGCAGCGGCTTCGACGACGAAGGGAACACCATCCCCGGAGCGATCTACAGCTTCGCCTTGATGCCCGGCCAGGGGAACACCAAAGCCTACGAGGAGGCCGACGTGTTCGCGGGACGACTCACGCCGCGGCCGATCGGGCACGAGCGGATCACGCGTGCACCGGTGGATCACCGGTACAACTGCAAGATCCAGAACGCGTGCGTGCGTGCCGCGACGGAAACAGCGCAGATCGACGCCCTGCGGGCCTACGTCGGGACGTCGGGTGCCCCGCCCGGGTTCAGGGAGTTCCCCCGGGACATGCTCGGCGGGCAGTGCAGCATGCAGCCATCGACCCCGGCGGTGCTGTTCCTGGGCGACTGGTGGATCAACTGCACGAACTTCTCCCTGGCCAACACGGCGACGTTCACCGGCGGCAACGTGATCTTCCAGGGGAACGTGACAGTCGGATCCTCAGGCGGCATCATCATGAACCCCGTTCCGACCACCGACCGGTGGGTGTACTTCCGCAACGGCTCGTTCACCAAGAATTCGCAGGCGTCGATCAACCTCGACCGGACATTCGTCTACCTCAACAATGGCCGTATCTCGTTCGGAGCCGGTTCGGGCATCACGCGGTGGATCGCTCCACTCGAGGGTCCCTTCGAGGACCTGACGTTGTGGTCCGAGTCAACACTGCAGCACGACCTCGGCGGTCAGGCGTCGTTGGAACTCGTCGGCGTGTTCTTCACACCGAACGCCCTGCCCTTCCGATACACGGGGCAGGGCGGCCAGAACCAAGCCGACGCGCAATTCATCGCCTACCGGATGGAGGTCACGGGGCAAGGTACCTTGATGATGACGGTGAACCCGGACCGATCCGTGCCGATCCCGCTCAGCGGCATCGGCCTTATCCGGTAGTCGGGCGCGTGGTCAGCCCTTGTTCTCGTACACGGGCACGATCATGCCGCGCGCGATCGCCTGCATGAACAGGTTGAAGCCGAGCAGCGCAGGCGGAGCGTTCTCGTTAAGGTCGAGCTTCTCGGTCCCGACCGCGTGGACGACGAAGAAGTAGCGGTGCGGGCCATGACCCGGCGGTGGCGCGGCGCCGAGGAACCCGGTCAGTCCGCCGTCGTTACGGAGTTGGATCGCGCCGTCGGGCAGCCCGGACCCCTTCTCGTCCCCCGCGCCGGCCGGCAGCGACGTGACGCTCGCGGGGATGTTGAAGACCGACCAGTGCCAGAACCCGCTCGCGGTGGGCGCGTCCGGATCGAAGCAGGTGACTGCGAAGCTGCGCGTTTCGGCGGGGAAACCTCTCCAGGAGAGCTGCGGTGAGACGTCCTCGCCTCCGGCGCCGAAGATACCGCTGAGCTGAGGCGTGGGGAGTGTCTCGCCGTCGCGGACGTCCTCGCTCGTCACCTGGAACGAGGGAAGTTTCGGCGATGCAGCATAGGGATCGTAGGTCTTCATCGCGGACCTCCTCGGCCATCGCTTGCGCTCGAACCCTACTCCGCCGCGCGCGCCGGATGCACCCGAGGGGTCAGACGGTGAGGTCGAGCGCGACGCCGGCGATCAGCATCAACGGGTACGGGCCCGCGTAGCGCGCCTCGAAATCGAGCCGACCTCCGAGCGACACGAACGGCTCGATCTCGTCCTCGATGGTGCCGGAGGCGGAGGGCATCGAGTAATCGAGCTCGGCTTCGCCGACGGCCTGCACCGCCGCGTCCATCATCCCGACGACGAGTTGCCGCGGCGTCTCCCACGACAGCGTGATCCCCTCGGCGTGGCCCACCGGCCCTGCGTAGGCGTGGGTTCCGCCGTCGAAGTGCGTCTGGTCGAAGTCGAAGACCTCGCCGGTGCCGACGGGTGTGCATCGGTGCGAGCCTCCGACGCGAACGTCGGCACCCCACCAGTCGTTCGGGAACGCGCGCCCACCGTCGGATCCGAATCCCACGAGGAAATAGGTGCCGGGCGCCAGACCGGGACGAGGATGCGCCGCTTGGTGGTAGAAGGGTCCGTCGGGGCCCGGATGCTCCTGGCGGGCGACACGCGTTCCGTCGACGTCCACCACGACCGCGCGCGGCGCTGAGCCCACAGACTCGACGCGGAACGACACGATGTCCAAGGTCGCGGCGTCGATGATCAGCATGCCCTGCGCGAGGTGCCAGCTCTCCGGCCCGGCAAAGCGTCCGGGACGGCCGCCGTGCTTCTCGATCGAGACGAAGTCCGTTCCTTCGGGAAGCTCGAGGCGCGCGGCGCTGTACCCGGGGGTCGGGCCCCCGAACACGCAGGTCGTGATCGCGGCGGCGCGCGCGCCCAGCGTGCTCGACAGGGTCGCGAGCAGCGTAGCGAGAACGAGCACCCTCCGGCCGGTCATGACCTCATGTTTGGCGCTTCCCCGGCAGATTCCTCCCTCGGACACAGGGGGATTCCCGCGGCCCGGCCGATGCGGCTGAGTACGAGGGTTCGGGCAGGAGACGACGGCCACGTGGCGAAGGAGGAATCTGCACGGACCGCCGACGATAGAACGGCCTCTGGTGACGGATATCTCCTTGACGAACAGACGGGCAGCAGCCGGGGCCCTGGTGCTGGCGCTGCTGGTGTCGGGCGCGGTTTCGTCGCACGCGCACGAGGTGTCCTGCGCGCCCCCATTGCCCTTCGGCGGGGACTGGTCGCAGATCGCCAACCAGCCGACCGGCGATCGCGTGCAGCCCAACGAGAGGATCATCGACGCCTCGCTGGCGGCCACGCTGGCCCCGGCGTGGACCTTCGACGCGGATCGCTGGACCCTGATGCAGAACAACGAGATCACCGGCTATCCGATCATCGCCGACGGGTGCGTCTACGTCGGCTCGTCGCTGGCCACGTTCGGGCCCGAAGGCTGGGTCTTCGCGATCAACGCCGACACCGGCGAGCTGGTGTGGCGCCTGAAGACCAAAGGCGGGGTGTACAACACGGTCGCGGTGAACGATGGCGTGGTCTATGCGTTCGTGTCTCGCGTCTCCAGCCCCTACGTCGCGGCGATCGACCAGCAGACCGGACAGGTGATCTGGGAGACCACGGTCGATAACCAGATCGGCTCGGACGCGGTCGCAAGCCCGGTCGTATACGACGGGATGGTGTGGGTGGGCGTCTCCGGCACCGCGGCCGAGGTCAATGAGGGCGACCGTTCAACCTTTCAGGGGAACCAAGTGCTGCTCGACGCCGAGACCGGCGCGGAGCTGAGCAAGACATGGACGATCCCACCGGAGTTTTGGCTCGACGAGTACGCCGGCGGAGCGGTGTGGTCGACGATGGCGGTCGATCCCGAGACCTCGTACGGCTATGTCGGCACCGGAAACCCGTTCGACTACGACAGCGAGTACGAAACGACGAACTCGATCCTGAAGATGGACCTGGCGCGCGCGCGCGACGCCGAAGGCAACGCGGTGCCGTCGCAGACGGTCACGAACCCGACGTTCGGCGAGATCGTTGACTTCTATAAGGGCACCATCGAGGAGTACCTGCCGGCGGCAGCCGACGTTGTGCCCTGTCAGGAACTCGAGGAGATCTCCGGCGTGTTCGCCCTCGGCCTTGAGTGCCTGCACCTCGACCTGGACTTCGGCGCGATGCCGAACATCTTCCGCGACGATTCGGGACGCAAACTGGTGGGCGCCGGCCAGAAGTCCGGGGTGTATCACGCCGTGGACGCCGCGACGATGGAGCCCGTGTGGACCTCGCTGCTCGGCGTGCCATCGCCGGTCGGCGGGATCGTCGGGTCGGCCGCCTACGACGGGCAGGACATCATCGGGCCGCACACCATCGGCGGCTACCTGTGGTCGGTCGAGAAGAACCAGGGCGACCTGAACTGGGTCTCGCCGGTCGGCTCGGGCATCAACTGGGGGCCTCCAGTCACGATCGCGAACCGGATCGCCTACACCGTGGACCTGGCCGGGTTCCTAGACGCCTACGACGTGCAGACCGGGCTGCCGCTGCTGCACCGGCCGCTATTCCTCGGCGCCGACACCCGGGAGCGCCCGCCGCTGTCCTGGGGCGGGGTTTCGATCGCGCGCGGCACGGTCTATGCGAGCGCCGGCGTCGGGCTCACCTCGGCGGGGATGCCGTCGTTGCCGACCGGCTTCGTGATCGCCTTCCGGCCCACCGGGATCCCCCGGCCGTAGCGCGATCGACCGTCAGGCCGAACGGCGAACGTCGGACCACTCAGGCTGAGCGGCGGCCGTCGGACCCGAGCACCAGCTTCGCCAGCTGCTTGCCGTTCTTGGACTCGGGGTGGGTCGCGAGCACGTGCTCGGCGATATAGGGAACCGAACCCTGCGCGCGGCAGGCTGGGCAGGTGATGATGTCGTCGGACGGGCGCGCGCCCAGGATGAGCGCCACCCGGTCCCAGTCGATCGTCCCCCTCCGCATGCTCCATAGCGTACCCGCACGCGGCGGATCCATGCCTGGGAGTTTCTCTCAGCGTCCACGAAAGCGCAGCCGCCGGTCCTCGGCTCGCATGATTCCCCGCGAGCGCGTCGGGACATCCCGAAGGGACGGGCAGGCATGACCCGAGAACGCTGGTACCCGTTGGGAGGCACGAAGATCCGCCCCCGCTCGTTGTGGCGACACCAGCAGGGGTGTGCTCCTCCGGCGCGAAACCTCAGATCGAGGAACGTTTGGAAGGAGCAACGATCATGCGCCGAGGACCGCTGCTGCTAGCGCTCGTGTTCGTGCTGCCCGTCAGCCTGCTGCCGGCGTCGCCGGCGGGGCCGGTCGAGGATGCGATCGGATGCGATCCGCTGGATACCGCGCGCTGCCTGCTGCCATGGCCCAACGACTACTTCGCCACAACCTCCGAGACAGACACCGGCAAGCGTCTGAACCTCAACCCGGCGCAGATGCCGCGCAACATCGCCGGCGTGCCGATCGATCCGACCGACTACAACCGAAACGACGGGTTCTCGCCTGGCTCGCTGATCGTGACGAAGGTGCCCGGCCTGGACACGCCGGAGGCATTCGCCAACACCGATCCTGTCACGCTGCTCGACCTTGGTCGCTACATGGACCCGGACGCCCCCGTGGTCGTCGTCGACGCAGAGACGGGCGAGCGCCACCCGATCTGGGTCGAGATCGACCGGGCCACCGATCTGGAGGGGGCTCCGCCGTCCCCGGCGGACACAACACTGCTGATGCGGCCGAGCGTCAACTTCCGGGAGGGCGCGCGGTACATCGTCACGCTTCGCAACCTGCTCGACGCCGACGGCGACCTGATCCCCGCGAGGGCCGCGTTCGCCGCGTTGCGAGACGGCACCGGCGACACGACTCGACAAGCTCATTACGACCAGACGATCTTCCCGGCACTCGGCGCCGCCGGCATCGCACGCGACGATCTGTACCTCGCTTGGGATTTCACGGTCGCCAGCGAACGGAACCTCACCGAGCGGATGCTCGCGATCCGCGACGACGCCTTCGGCCAGTTCGGCGATCACGACCTGGACGACGGCATCGTCCAAGGCATCTCGCCGGACTTCGTCGTCGACGAGGTCACCGAACAGCTGCCATGCAGACCCGAGGTGGAGATCGACGTTCCGCCCGTCGCGTGCAACGAGCAGGGCGAGCTGGACGCGCGCATCATGCGTCGCGTCGAAGGGCGGATCCTCGTTCCCTGTTACCTGGACCTGCCTGGATGTCCACCGGGAGGTCGCTTCTACTACGCGCTTCCGGGACAGACCATCCCGTCGCGGACGCCCCCCAACGTCGCCGTGGCACCGTTCGTCTGCAACATCCCGGCGGGTGCTGCGGACGGCGAGCGATACCGGCCGTCGCTGTACGGTCACGGCTTGTTCGGCGATGCCGGTCAGGTCAACTCGGGGAAGCTGTACGACCTCGGCGCGTTCGGTCTTGCCTTCTGTGCAACCGATTGGAGCGGCATGGCGACCGAGGACGTCCCCAACGCGATCTCGATCCTGGCCGATCTCAGCCGGTTCTCGACGCTGGCAGACCGGGTGCAACAGGGGATGCTGAACTTCCTGTTCCTCGGACGGGCCATGATCCATCCAAGCGGCTTCTGCGCGAGGAGCGCGTTCCAGGTCGACGGTGCGTGCGTGTTCGACACCAGCGAGCTGTTCTACAACGGGGGGAGTCAAGGCGGCATCATCGGGGGAGCGCTGACCGCCGTGGCGCCCGACTTCACGCGCGCCCACCTCGGTGTCCCCGCGATGAATTATTCGACGCTGCTGCGCCGAAGCGTGGACTTCGACATCTTCGCCGAGGTGATGTACCGCACCTATCCCGATGAATTGGAGCGCCCGCTGATCATCTCGATGATCCAGACGCTGTGGGATCGCGCCGAGTCGAACGGGTACGCTCATCACATCGTGGGCGAACCGCTCCCGGACACGCCCACCCACGAGGTTCTGCTGACGCCGGCGTTCGGCGACCATCAGGTCACCAACTGGGCGACCGACGTGATGGCGCGAACACTGGGTGTCTCGATGCGGATGCCCGCCGTCGATCCTGGGCGGCACCCCGCCGGAAACAACGCCTACTGGGGGATCCCGGTGATACAGACCTATCCATTCGGTGGCTCGGCGATGGTCGTCGGAGAGATCGGCCCTCTGCGTGAGGTTGACGGGAGCACACGCGGGACCACGCCGCCGCCGGTCGAGAACGTGCCGAACCGCCTCGGCGTCGACCCGCACGGGCCCGACTGGAGCGAGACGCTCGACGCCTATCTCGCGATCGCGTCGTTCCTCAGCTCCGACGGGTGGTTGCCCGCGGTATGCGGCACTGCGCCGTGTTACCTCGACGGTTGGTCGGGGCCATAGCGGGACAGCCGCGGCGGAGCGCCTTTCCGGTCCGCCGTTCGAGCAAGTAAAGTTCATGCTCGCCCCACCAGGGCCACAAGGGTAGGAAGACAACGACCATCGGAGGGAACCTGATGACGTCCTCGAACGCCGCGCGGCTGGATCCCGCGTTCACGGCGTTACCGTACGAGCAGCTCGGCGATGCGGCGCTGCAGCGCGCGCGCGACCTGGGCGCGACCTACGCCGACTTCCGCTTCGAGCTGATCGCCGGCCAGACCATCGCCACCCGCGACCGCGAGCTCGAGGCGGTGACCAACACCGAGACCACCGGGTACGCGGTGCGCCTGATCCACAAGGGCGCGTGGGGCTTCGCATCCGGCGTCGACTTCACGCCTGATGCGGCTGCGGCGACCGCCGCGCGCGCGATCGAGGTAGCGGCCACGTTCGCGGCGCTGAACTCCGAGCCCGTCGAGCTGGCCGAGGAGCAGGCGCACACCGGCACCTGGATCTCGCGCTACGAGATCGACCCGTTCCAGGTCGACGACGCCGAGAAGATCGACTTCCTGCTCGGGCTGGCCGAAACCGCGCTCGGATCCGGCAAGGTGCAGCACATGATGGCGCGCCTGATGCAGGTCAAGGAGTGCAAGTACTTCGCCGGCATGGACGGTTCACGCATCGCGCAGCAGCGCGTGCGTCTGCAGTCAGACTTCCAGGCCGTGCGCATCGATCCATCCACCGGGGCGTTCGAGTCGATGACCCCGGCCGCGCCGCCGGTCGGGCGTGGCTGGGAGTACTGCGCGTCGCAGTACCCATTCGCGCGCCACGCCGAGGAGATCCCCGAGCTGCTCGAAGAGAAGATGGCGTCGCCGTCGGTGGAGCCGGGCCGGTACGACCTGGTGATCCACCCCACGAACCTGTGGCTGACCATCCACGAGTCGATCGGGCACTCGACGGAGCTGGACCGGGTGCTCGGCTACGAAGCGAATTACGCCGGCACCTCGTTCGCGACGCTGGACAAGCTGAACACGCTGCAGTTCGGCTCGCCGGTCATGAACGTGACCGGCGACCGGGTGGCCGAGCACGGGTTGTCGACGGTCGGGTTCGACGACGAGGGCGTCGAGGCGCAGACCTGGGACATCATCCGCGACGGCGTGCTGGTCGGCTATCAGCTCAACCGGCAGATGGCGCTCAAGCAAGGGTTCGGTCGGTCGAACGGCTGCGCGTTCGCCGACGAGCCCG
>Ga0214471_10000786_pt1 | contig 25816 bp, 19 predicted proteins | sample RVTome_5_FD_207665 | JGI IMG/M metagenome (GOLD analysis project Ga0214471, IMG submission 207665) | Soil microbial communities from uranium-contaminated site in the Upper Colorado River Basin, Wyoming, United States - RVT142D155 | ecosystem: Environmental > Terrestrial > Soil > Contaminated >... | reverse complement strand
TCTTTGGTGAACGGGCGAAGTGCTTCGGCATCCGTGCTCTCTTGGAGCTTGTTGCGCTTCTTCCAGCTCACTCCGAAGTGAAAAGCGTACACGCTCGTCGGTCTGAGGCGGAGCCTCGTTAGGTGTAGGGTTCATTGCTGCTTGTAGTGGACCCGGAACCGCTACTGCTGCTTGGAAGGAGGAGATATTGAAACGGCGATCAAATAAGTTTCTGTTAAGCCTCAGAAAGACCCGCAATAGATTCGGCTCGCCGGGCTCGTAAGCTAAATAGCGCTTCCAGTTCGATGAATCAAACTTCGGAGGAACTCTGACGGCGATAACAGGCGTCTGGTCCCTGCGACCTGGGTGTCTAGCGCGAGCGGTTGCGTCTTGGTCTTTCCCGTAGAGACGATATCTAGAGCCATCGTAGCCAAGAAAGTGTTAGAACTAATCGACGCAATAGCCGCAGAGATAGATGTTTCTACAGTTACGAGGAGGGGAGGCATTGCTCGTCGTAGCGGCTTGACTTCTATCCTGCATGTGAATCCTCGCCAGATTATAAGTTCATCCGAGGAACGAGAGCGGTACGCGATTCTCGGTTGGTGAGTCGCTCTGTCTGCATGGTCAGTCAGGGTAAAGACTCGCCACCTTCTTGTCGAGCGCTTCCAATTCGGCGGTAGTGAGTATCTCCTCGTCGTTGATCATAATCGAGCCGGGCCGAATTGGGCCTTCGTATCCCTCGAATGCTTCGAGCCTGTTCTTGCGTTCTTCCAAAGCTTCATTAGCGGCCTGGGCGCTGATTCGGATAGCTTCTATGAAAGCGCCGACATCCTCCACGCGCCCTTCAGGATTATAGCTGCAATTGAACTTGCCGCGCAACATAACGCCAAATGAGTTAGAGGCATCATAAACTACATCGACAATTGGAAAGCCATCGCCTTGGCGGACATGAGTGCTGACTATTTCGAGAGTAGATGGACTCTTGAGGGTGGCCTTCAAGTACTTCGTGCAGTTATCGACATGGGAAGAGTTCTCTTGACAGCCGAACAGCATTACGATGATCGTGATCACGATTGAGGGGTGTCTCATGGGATGGGCTTCAGTCGATCGCATGGCCGTGCCCGGCCCGAGTCTCCTCGCAGGCGGTGGCGTCTGGGTTCGGGTCTTTTCAGTCATCCGTCCTCCCTCGGCGCTGGCGCCCGGCGGTCGAGGTATAGTATGTCGAGAACGAGATTCTCCTGCCCGGATTTGTTCGGCTTCCCGCTCAAGTTCGACGATCCGTTCTTCTGCGTCCATGCCGCGCCCCTTCCACCAGTGCCGATCCCCCGATTCCTCACCGGTCTCAGCCCACTCCGGCCTTGGGGCTTCGGTCTCAGCCCGCTCCGGCCTTGGGGCTTATAGTAGAGCTTCAGACCGTCGAGAAGCTAGCAGCGGAACTGCCGCCCGAAGAGCGCCAGGCGGGCCACGCTGCGACGCTCTGCTTCAGCGCCCACAGAGGGCGGCCGACGGATGGGGAACTGGTAGGCTGACGGGGCGCCCTTCCGGGGCGCCCCGTCACCCCCGGTCTTCTCACCTGCCCGCGGCGCTTTGGGCAGCCACTCGTCCGAGGGTACGGTCGCGCCGCTCGCCGTTGTTCGTCATCTGCCGCCGCTGACGGATTCCGCGGGCTGACTCTCGGCAATGGCGACCTCGACCCGGCGGTTGCGGCGCGGCCGTCCGCGGTGGCGTTGTCGGCGACCGGACGATCCCAGCCGAAGCCGGCGGTCGTCATGCGCGTCGCAACGACCGCCCTGGCCTTCGAGCAGGTCGCGCACCGAGGCGGCGCGGAGCTCGGAGAGCTGGCGGTTCCACGTTTCCGAGCCAGTGGAGTCCGTGTGGCCTTCGATCCGCAGGGAGAGGTCCGGCATCAGCGAGGGCGGGCACGGAGGCCCGCCCTTACGCCGGAACTGCGGACGTGTAGCTTTCCTCGATCCCGCTCAGCAGGTCGGGCCGCGAGCCCACGACCGTCGGCCCCCCAAGACCCATGGAGGCGAGCATGTATGGCCAGATGATGGACCGTCCCGCTGCTGGCGCGGTCATCGGCGCGTAGCTCGTCCTCCCTCCGTCCAGAGAACGCCCCGGCGCTCTACCTCGCGTCGTAGAGCGCCTTCGTCGACGAAATCCACGCGGACCTGATCCCCCGTCTTGAGGACGACCCGGTAGGTAAAGGCCGGAGGGTCGAAGACGCGTTCCACTCGACGATCTCGTCCCATGCCAGTGTCCGTTGCAGCCCTTTAGCTCTGGAGGACAGCGAGACGCCTTCGCCGGTCGGCCGCACTACAAGATCCTTTCGTAAGCTCGCTTCCCGTGCAGAATCCGGTACACCCAAACCTGGGACTTCCTGATCTTATAGAAAATGAGATAGGGAGGTTCCATCACAAAACGATAGTCGTTTCTTCTGAGCCGCTCATCTCGTGGCCGGGCACCACGGCGGGGGAGCCTTTCGAGGGATTCGATCCGGTCGAGCAGGCGATCGATCGTAGTCGACGCTACCTGATCCGACGGGAACGGCGAGTCTTGAGCGATGTAGCGCTGAATCTCCTCCAGATCCCTCTCGGCCCGACGCAGGACCCGGACCTCGTATTTCACGACCGTACAAGCCGCTTGCGTAGCGTTGCAACGCTTACTCCCCGATCACCATTGCGGACGTCTTCTTCCGCTTCATCGAGGAGCCGATAGAGCTCGAGTCGCGCCTGGTCCCTTTCATAGGCTTCGAGGCTGATCACTACGAGATCCTCCTTGCCCTCGTAGGTGAGAAAAACGGGCTCCCCCGATTCATGGCAGATCCGTGAGATCTCGTGGACCTGATCTCGGAGGTCGGTGAGGGGACGACTCAGAGGCATTTTGGCTCCTTTCTCCTTCAGACTTCGGCGGCCTCAGTGAGTATAGTACATTAAGAGTCCGAAGTCTCGTGCCAGGCTACGGGGCGGTCGCGTGCCTGCCGTCGACCCTGCGGACGATCTACGAGAGCTTCGAGGAAGGCTGGTAGGCGCGGACCTCGCCGCTGACGCGCCACCAGCTCGGCGGCGCCCGAACCGTCGAACGCCACGATCCGCGTCTCGTCGAAGAGGAGGGTCCTGGCGCCGACCCGGAGGAGCCGCGAGGACACTCCGACCTCACTTCTGCTTGAGCTTCACGAGGTAGAGCAGCGCCGCGAGCACGCCGCCGGCGATCGGCCCCACGAAGTAGAGCCAGACGTCGGAGTAGATGCCGGCCGCGACGGCGGGGCCGAGCGTCCGCGCCGGATTGACGCTCGCCCCGGTCAGCGGCCCTCCCATCAGGATCACGAAGGTGAGGGTCATGCCGATCGCCAACCCCGCGAATGGGCCGGCCTTGCCGCTGACGCCGGCGTTGAGGACGGTGTTGACGAGGAAGAAGGTCAGGATCGTCTCCAGCACCAGCCCCTGGATCGGCGACACGCCCTCGGCGAGCACGGTCGCCCCGAGGTTGGTGTCCTGGCCCGCGAGCACGTAGGCGAGCGCCAGGCCCCCGGCGATGCCGCCGAGGAACTGCACGAGGAGGAAGGTGGCGGCGCGGGTGGCGTCGATTTGCTTGGCCACGAACAGGCCCACGGTCACCGCCGGGTTGACGTGGGTGTCCGAGAGATGGCCGTAGGCGTAGGCGAAGACCATGACCACGAGGCCGTGGGCGAAGGCCACGCCCACTACGCCCCCGACCCCCAAGGCGCCCGCGCCGGCGCCGATGAAGATCAGCGCGAAGGTCCCGATGAACTCCGAGATCAAGGCGGTCGACAGCTTCACGTCCATAGCTCTTTCCTCCTGCGCCGCATCCGCGGCGGCGTCGAACGGGTTTTCCGGGCAAAGCGACGAGCCATTCTAGACGCTCTCGATATACCCTTGGCTCCACATCGAGCGAAGAAGGGGAATCGCCATGAGTCTCGACGCCCGACCTCGCCCCCATTCCGGCTGCGCCCTGGCGCTGACCCTGCTCTGCGCCGCTGCGGCCGCAGGCCCGGTCCGGGCTGCCGCGGCCGGCTCCTACGAATCCCTGGTCGCGCTCTTCCAGGAGTGGCGCACCTTCGAACGGCCGGCGCTGCGCGACGGCGCGCCTGACTACACCGCCCCGAAGCGGTGGCGGCTCAGATCGTCTTCTTGCCCCTGAGCATGCGCAGCCATTGCCGGAACGGGTGCCTCTCGTCGTCCGGCTGGACCTCGATGCCCTCCGGCTGCTCGAGCGGCCGGCCCCCGTGCAGCGGGCAGAGCTCGCCGGGCGGGAAGTCGCGCAGGAAGAACTCGGCCACCGCCTGCGGACAGCGACGCCGGGCGAGGGCGCCGCTCTCGGGGTCGATCCAGGCGCCGACCACCCCCGGCGGCGCCCTGAAGGGCAGGAAACCGCCCCGCGGACGCACCTTGAGCGTGAACCGCGCCCACACCGGCAGGGCCGCCCGCGTCCCCGACAGGCGGGAGGGCGAGTTGTCGTCGTAGCCCACCCAGACCAGGGTCGTGCGCTCGGGCGAGTAGCCGGCGAACCAACTGTCGCGGCCGTCGTTGGAGGTCCCCGTCTTGCCCGCCAGGGGGTCCTCGATGCCCTGCCGGCGGGCGCCGTAGGCGGTGCCGCGGTCGATCACGCCCTGGAGCACGTGGGTCACCAGGAAGGCGACGTCCTCGTCGAGCGCGCGCTCGGGCGGCGGCAGCTTCTCGCCCGGCACCCGCCGGCCCTCGCGGTCGAAGACCGCCTCGAGACCGTGCACCGGCGGACGCACGCCGCCGGCGGCCAGGGTGGCGAAGACGGTGGCCATCTCGAGCGGCGTCGCGTCCATCGACCCCAGGGCGAGGGCCGGGTAGGGGGCGATGCGGCCGCGGATGCCCATGCGGTGGGCGAGGTCGATGATCGGGCCGAGACCGGTGCGGATCGCCAGCTTGGCGGTGGGCACGTTGAGGCTGCGCTCGAGGGCCCGTCGCGCGCTCACCCGGCCGTGGTACTCGCCGTCGGAGTTCTGCGGGTTCCAGGGCTGCTGGCCGCTGAGGCGCACCTCGAAGGGCGCGTCGTCGAAGATCGACGCCGGGGTGGCGGCGCGCTCGGCGAAGGCGCTGGCGTAGACCACGGGCTTGAAGGCGCTGCCGGGCTGGCGCCGCGCCTGCGCCACGCGGTCGAACTGGCTGGCGGCGTAGTCGCGTCCGCCGACGTAGGCCAGCAGGCCGCCGTCGCGCGGGTCGACCGAGACGAGGGCGGCCTGGAGCGTCTTGCCGCGGCCCTTCTCCCAGCCGTCCTCGAGCGCATGGACGCCCCAGGCGACGGCCTCCTCGGCGGCCTCCTGGTCGCGCTCGGCGAGCGTCGAGAGCAGCGCGTAGCCGGCGTCGCGCAGCTCGCCGACGCCGAAGCGGCGGCGGGCCTCCTCGGCCATGGCGTCGGCGAAATAGGGCGCGTGGCGCGCCACCAGCGGCCCGCGCCGCGCCGCCACCGGCTCCTGGGCGGCGCGCTCCAGCCGCTCGCGCTCGACCCACTGCAATTGCGCCAGGCGCCTCAGCACCTGGTTGCGGCGCTCGCGGGCGCGCTCCGGCGCGCTCGCCGGCGAGTACTGGGCCGGCGACCGGATCATGCCGGCCAGCAGCGCCGACTCGGCCAGCGTCAGTTGCGCCGGCGCCTTGCCGAAGTAGGCCCAGGCGGCGGCCCCCACCCCCATCAGGTCGACGCTGCCGGAGCGTCCCCAGTAGATCTCGTTCAAGTAGGCGCGGAAGATCTCGCGCTTGTCGTAGCGCAGCTCGAGGAAGACCGCCAGCACCGCCTCCCGGAGCTTGCGTGCCCAGGAGCGCTCGTGGGTGAGGAAGAGGTTCTTGACGAGCTGCTGGGTCAGCGTGCTGCCCCCCTGGCGCACTTCCTGCTCCACCAGGTTGGTCCAGGCGGCGCGCAGGATGCCGGTCGGCGAGATGCCCTGGTGGGTGAGGAAGCCCGCGTCCTCGATCGCCAGCACGGCGAGGATGAGGTCCTCGGGGAGCTCGGCGTCGATCGACTTGAAGGGCCGGCGCTCCTTGAGGTCGGAACCGTAATAGGAGGCGATGAGCGGCGGATCGAGCAACGCCGACGCGACCTGGCGGCCCGCCGCCTCGAGACGGCGGATGCGGCCGCCCTCGAGCACGATGCGCAGCCGGTTCCCGCCGCCCTCGCCGTCGGCGGTGGGGAAGGCGCGGCGGTGGACCTCGATCCCGTCGGAGCCGGCGCGGTAGGTGCCCGGCGCCAGCTCCGCGGTCTCGCCGGCCGCGACGTAGCCCGCTTCTTCAAGCCGGGCTGCCAGGCTCTGGGGCGTCCAGGCGGCGCCGGTCTCGAGCAGCGGCGGGCGGCCGTAGAGCCGCGACGGCTGCTTCGTGGGGTCGGCCGCGAACTGCCCGGCGAGCCTCCAGAAGGGCCAGATCAGCCAGGCCAGCCCCACGCTCAGCGCCAGCAGCGTCAGGAGGACCCAGCGGCGGATCGTCCTGCGCCGCCGCTCCGACAGGAGCGCGCGCTTGCGGCGCTCGCTCGGGGTTCGTTGCGGCATAGATCTCCAAGGCGCCCGCCACAGTCTATCGGATAGTGCCGTCGGGCGGCCTATAGCGATAGATGACGAGCACCGGCGCGCCGTCGAGCTGCCAGGCCGCCGCCGGCTCGAGACGCGTCAGGCACTCGGCCATGAGCTCGTTCATCCAGTCGCGGCGGACCACGAACATCACGAAGAGCGGCTGGTCGCGCGCGGCCTCGCGGGTGAGGCGCAGGCGGTCCGGCGCGATGCGGGGGGTGAACGGGTTGGTGACCGGCAGCAGCACGATGTCCTCGCGCAGCCGCAGCGGCGCCACCAGCCGCACCGCGTGCTCGACGACCGGCACCGCCAGCAACGCGCCGGGCGGCGCGTTGGCGTTGAGCCACTCGAAACCGAGGCGGTAGCTCATGCCCCAATAGTCGCCGGCCTGGGGAAGGCCGCGCTCGTAGGCGCCGCGGGGGCCGCCGGCGAAGACGTTCCAGTAGGCGATCTGGAAGGGATGGGTGCGCAGCACCGCCCAGGCGCCGGGCAGCAGCGCGAGGCCCACCAGCAGCGCCCGCGCCGGCCTCGTCGCCAGCGCCGGCAGGCGTCGGGCGGCGGCGCCCAGGAGCGCCGCCACGCCGAGGCCGGCCACCGCGGCGAGGGCGGGGAAGAGCTCGAGGAAATGGCGGACGCCGTCGAAGTTCACCGCCTGGGGGACGAAGAAGCGTCCGAGGACGACGGCGATCCACGCCAGCATCATCAGCGCCAGCCGATCGCGGGAAGCCTTGTGGAAGGCGCGGCGCAGGCACGGGACGAGGCCCGCGGCGAAAAACGCCAGGAAGGCCGGAGGCGTCGTCAGCGCCACCGCCTGGAGCGCCGGGGCCACGCTCTCGGCGCGCGTATAGCCCACGCGCAGGCCGATGTAGCGCAGGTGCTCGGTGAAGCGTCCCACCGGGTCCGGCCACAGGTAAGGCCAGACGGCCACCATCACGGCGACCGCCACCAGACCGCCGCCGACGAGCGCCAGCAAGAGCTGCCGCCGTCGTCCTCGCCAGGCCTCCGGGACGCCGCCGAACGCGAGCACGAGGAGCGGGACGGCCGGAAAGAAGAGGGCGTTGCCCTTGGTTCCCAGGCTGAGGCCGAGGAGCGCGCCGGCGCCGAGGAGGCCCTTGGCCGAGCCGGCCTCGAAGGCGCGCAGGAAGGCGACGGCCGTCAGGGCGTAGAACACCATCAGCGGGAAGTCCTTGACGTTGGCCATCATGTGGCAGACCACGCGCGGCGAGCCGAAGAGCAGGCTGGCGGCGGCGAGGGCCGCGGCATGGCCCCAGCGCTCGGCGAGCAGCCGGTAGTAGGACCAGAGGAGCACGGCGCCGAGCAGCAGGTTCACGGCGTGGAAGCCGTCGAAGGCGTCGAGCCAGCCGAGGGCGCGGGCGAGCACGGCCGAGGTCGCGGCGGCCAGCGTGTTGGCCACCGGGTAGTACTCCCAGGGCCGGATCTTGAAGGGCGAGACGAAGAGGTCGGGACGGCGCTCGGGCGGGTAGGGATTGCTCTGGAAGTCGAGGTAGACGGGGTCGAAGCTGGTGAAGTACGAGAGGTAGCGTTCGCCGAAGAAGAGGTCGCCGAGGGCTTCGTCCCAGGTGACGTTGTACTGGTCGAGGGCCGGGAAGCCCCAGGCCCAGAGCGCCGCGATGAGAAGGAGCGGGACGGCGACGCGAAGCTTGGTCATCGCGTCGACCCGGGGTTCTGTCGGTCCGAGGACCGCACGCGAAAGGCGGCGACCGCCTGCGGCTTCTCGCCTTCCGGCAGGGTCCGGGCGAGACGCCGGATGCCCTCGCCCCAGCGCGGCTGCGCCGTCCACTTGCGGGGCTCGACGTGCTCCAGCTCGACGTCCTTCGCGGTCAGCCGCGCCGCCAGGTCCGGACGCCCTTCGCCTTTGCCGACGACCGCCACGGCCTCCCAGTCCGCTCCGCGTTTGTAGAGGGCGAGGAGGCCGAAGACCTCCTCGTCGCCGCGGATCTGGAGCAGCGCCACGCGGCCGCGGGGACCGTCCTCGAGCTCCGCGAGGACGCCCTCGACCAGGGCGTGCCCCGAGGCGAAGAAGTCGAGCGTCTCGTCCGCCACCGCCTCTTCGCGGTCGAAGGTGCCGTGGAAGGTCATGCCCGCGGGCACCTGCGGCAAATGGTCGATCAGGGCCTCCGGCCCGAAGCTGATCAGCCACTCCCGCGGGCCGCTCTGGCGCTCCACCTCGAAGCCGAAACGCGACGCCGCCCGCACCACCAGGTCCTCGATCAGGGCGTCGAGCTCCGCCGGCACCCGCGCCAGCACGTCGCCGGCCATGTCCTGGCCGTAGGGCTCGCGGTGGAGCTCGTGATAGGCGGCCTCCTGCACCCGGTCGTGGGCCTGGCGGGCCTCTTCCAGGACCGCCGCGAAGACCGCGGGGTCGACCTCGCCGGAGCCCTCGAGGGCGACCCGCTCGACCTCGCGGGCCACGTGGCGCAGCTCGCGCTCGAGCCCGCCGAGGGGCTCTTCGAAGAGCCCGATGGCCTCGTAGAGCGCCACCAGGGCGCGGCCGAAGCCCCGCGGCGGCCGGAAGTAGACGATCTCGGTCGGCAGGGTGCGGCCGATCCGGTCGAGGCGGCCGATACGCTGCTCGACCACCGTCGGGTTCCACGGCAGGTCGAAGAGCACCAGCCGGTGGCAGAACTCGAAGTTGCGCCCCTCGCCGCCGCTCTCGGTCGACACCAGCACCGCCGGGCCGTCGGCGAGGCGGAACTGCGCCACTTCGATGTCGCGCCGCTCGGGCGAGAGGTCCTCGTGGAAGATCCCGACGCGCAGGCGCGCCTGGCGCTCCAGCACGCCCTTGACCAGCTCCAACGACTCGCGGTGGGCCACGAAGACGAGCGTCTTCTCGGCCCGCTCGAGCCAGCCGCGCGCCTGCCCGGCCAGCCAGCGCAGCCGCGGATCCTCGCGCTCGGCCGCCGCGAGCAGCTCCCGCAGCGCCTCGTCGCCGCGGTCGGCCACCGCGGCGAGGGCCGCCGGCGAGGCGAGGGCGCGCGCCACGCGGTCCGCCTTGCGGCGGGCCGCGGCGGCGTGCGGGGCGGGCAGCGAACGGACGTGCTCCTCCAGCTTCGCCGCGGCGTGCCAACCCTCGTCGTCGAGCCCGACCGGCACGGCGACCCGCGGCGGCAGCCCGCCGATGTCGACGCGGCGCGTCGCGCTGGTGCACGGCGGCAGGGGCTGGCGGCGGCGCAGGCGGCGCGCGAAGGTCTCTTCCTCCGGGAGCTCGTCCGGGCGCAGCAGTTGCAGGAGACGGAAGAAGCCGTGCGCGTCGTCCTCGAGGGGCGTGGCGGTCAGCAGCAGCAAGTGGCGGCCGAGGCCGGCGATCGCAGCCACGGCGCGGTAGGCGGGGTTGCCGGGGTGCCCCACCGGCCGCCGCAGGCGGTGGGCCTCGTCCACCACCAGCAGGTCGATGCCCGCCGCCACGGCCTGCTCGGTGAGCCGGCGGTCGGCGGCGAGGCGCTCGAGCGACACGATCGCCCGGCGGTGGACGTCGAAGGGGTTGAAGCCGTCGCCGAAGTCGCGGGAGATGTCGGCGAGGCGCCTGGCGTCGAGCAGCACGAAGACCTGGTGGTACTTGCGCCAGAGCTCGCCGAGCCACTGCACCACGAGGGTGTCCGGGGCGACGACCAGGGTGCGCTCGGCCTTGCCGGTGTGGATCAGCCGGTTCATGATCAGGCACGCCTCGACCGTCTTGCCGAGGCCGACCTCGTCGGCCAGCAGCCAGCGCACCGGCTCGCCGTGCTCGGCCTCGAACCGGCAGGCGCGGTCGGCGGCATAGAGCTGGTGCGCGAAGAGGTGGATGCGTCCGCCGAGGAACGACCCCAGGCCGTCCGCTTCGCGGAGCTGCTCGAGGCGCAAAGCGTCGAGCCGGTTCTTGAAGTCCTCGGTCGCGCCCACCCTGCCGCGCGCCAGCGCCTCGACCGGCGAGAGCTCGTCGGGCACCGGCCACAGCTCGTGGATCGACAGCTCGCGCCCGTCGGCGAAGCGGCAGCTCTCGCCGGCGCACGAGGCGACCGTCACGACCTCGCCGGTCGCCTCGATCCGGGCGCGGCTATGGGGAGCCAGGGCGAGCGGCACGAGAGCGTCGGAGCTGGCGGCGAAGGAGAGGGTTTCGCCCGCGTCGGGGAATTCCACGACGACCTGGCGGCCGAGCAGGCCGCTCACCCGCCCAGGTCCCAGGTCCGAATTGTAGCGGTGCGAGAGGTGGTCCCCGACCTTCCACATCGGGAGAAGATACTATGCCGGCCCAGGACGCATTTCATCTCCGGCTGTACGGCCAGGGCACGGAAGAGGAGAGTCGGTGACGTCACAGGCGGAAGAAGCAGCGCCGGGACCACGGTTCGCCCACTACGAGATCCGGGAGAGGATCGGCCGGGGAGGGATGGGCGTCGTCTTCCGGGCGCGGGACACGCTGCTCGGCCGGCCCGTGGCCATCAAGATGCTGGCGAGCCTGATCGGGTCCCACCCCGAAAGCCGGCGCCTGCTGCTGCGCGAAGCGCGCGCCGCCGCGTCGCTCAACCACCCGAACATCGCCACCATTTACGAGGTGGGCGAGGCCGAGGTGGACGACTCCCGGATCCTGCCCCCCGAAAACGGCGACCCGGCGCGCGGGCTGATGCCCTACATCGCCATGGAATACGTCGAAGGCGAGGACCTTCGCAGCCGGCTGCTACGCGGTCCGCTCGCCGCGGAGGAGGCCGTCGTCATCGGTCTGCAGATCGCGCGCGGCATGGAGGTGGCCCACCGGGCGAAGATCGTGCACCGCGACCTCAAGCCGGCCAACGTCATCGTCAACGCCGAAGGCCACGTGAAGCTGCTCGACTTCGGGCTCGCGAAGTTCCTGCGCGACGGCGTCATGTCGCAAGAGACCCGGATGGTGGGCGACAGCCTGATGAGCCAGGAAGGCATGATCCTCGGCACCGTTCCCTACATGGCTCCCGAGCAGTTGCAGGGCCTGCAGGTGGACGAGCGTTCCGATCTCTTTTCTCTGGGCGTGCTCCTCTACGAAATGGTGGCCGGGCGGCCGCCCTTTCCGGCGCGGGCGCCCGTCGAGTATTTCAAGGCGCTCGCCGGAGATCACGAGCCGCTCGCCCACGCGCGTCCGGCGACGCCGCCGGAGCTGGGACGCATCGTCGAGAGACTTCTCGCGCGCGCGCCGGAGGAGCGTTGCCAGCACGCTCATGAGGTCGTCACGGAGCTGCAGACGTTGGTCCGCGGAGAAAGCGACGTCACGTCGCGAACGGCGTCCACGTCCTTCTTGGCGAGCGCGCGTCCGCGCAGCCTGTGGCGTCGTTGGGCTCGCATCGTGATGCCGATTGGCGCCGCCTTGCTGGTGTCGGCGTTTCTTTATCTCGTGCTGCGGCCGCCGGCGGCGCGGGAGCCTGTGCACCTGGCCGTTCGGAACTTCGAGAACCTCACCGGCGACGCCAACGAGGACGACGTGGCGCACGGCGTCGGCAAAGTGTTGATCGCGCAGCTCCGGCGCGTTCGCGGGCTCAGCGCCGACGTCTCCGAAGCGGATGCGCACTGGATCTTGAGGGGAGCAGTGCAGCGCCAGCCGGGGCGCTTCGCGGTCGACGTCCGGATGACTGAAGCTCACGGTGAGGATCCACTATGGACGCAACACTACGAATTCTCAAGCGACGAGATCCTCCGCTTCCAGGTCGATCTGGCTCGGGACGTGGTGGGGGCTATGGGGATGAAACTGTCGTGGGGCGAGTACTTCCGGATGCGCGATCGCCCGACCGGCTCGGTGCAAGCCTTCGAGCTCTATCTCCAGGCTCTCTCGTTCATGGAGAACCCGACGAGCCCCTATCTCAGGAAAGCCGAAGCGCGACTGCACCAGGCGATTGAGCTCGACGACGGCTTCTCCCTGGCCCACGCGGCATTGAGCGAAGTCTTGTGGCAGACCTACGTGCAATCCGGAGCGCAGGACGAGGCACTACTGAAAGCCGCCGAGGCGGCGGCGCGGCGGGCCGACGAACGGGAGGCATTTCTTCCAGACGCGCGAATCGCGCTCGCCCGGATCTACCGTGCCGACGGTGAGTACGGAAGGGCGATCATGTTGTTGCGGGAAGTGGCACGCCAGTACCCAGCCCTGGACGAAGTCCGTCGCGAGCTCGCCAACACCTATCGCCAGGATGGCCAGCTTTGCGACGCATGGCGCAATGCGGTTCAAGCCGTGGAGCTCGACGCGCTTTTCTGGCGCAATTGGTACGAGCGTGGGACCGTCCTGTTCATGTTAGGTGATTACGAGCAAGCCATACAAGCGTTTCGCAGAGCCTCCGATCTTGCCCCATCGGGAATTCTTCGGACTCTCAACAATATCGTCGCGGTACAGGTCGTAATGGGCGATTACGAGGGCGCCATCCTTTCCTCTACGCACGTACCCAATCCCATTCGCGACGCCCGGCTGGCGAGCAATCTGGGAACGGCTTACTTCTTTACCGGACAATACGAGCTCGCCAACCAGCACTTTCAGGCCGCCGTGAACCTGACCAATGATCCGTTTCTCATGGCGGCGTTCGGACGGAACGTGGGCGATCTGCGGATGCGTCAGGGTCGACGTGAAGAAGCCAAGCTGGAATACTACCAGGCGCTCGATCTGATCGACCGGGCCGAGGACCGACCGAGGGACGAGGAGACCGTTCGGCTCGAACACGCGCTGCTGTTGGCCAAAGTGGACGAGTGCTATTCAGCACAGCGAGAGGCAGAGGTGCTCAGGTCGAGCCTTTCGGACTCCGTCGACAAATTCAGCGTGCTAGCGATGATTAATGCTCTCTGTGGCAGCCGCGAGGCCGCGCTCAACGACCTTGAAGTAGCCATCCAGAACGGTGCCTGGGGCAAGGTCCTGGGCCACCTGGACGAATTCAGGCAAGTAGCCGACGAGCCGCGCTTTCGTCGGCTAATCGCCGGCAAGCCGCAGACTCCGAGCTGCGGCGACTAGAAAACGCCGGGGTCAAGGGTCCTTGTCGATCAGGACGATCGGATCACAAGAGCCGATCGTTTCGCCGGCTCTCCTCAGGATGACGTCGTATATCCAATATATCTTCTGATCCGGTACGCGGGCCAGCGCTTGCAGCGCCGAGAGCGCGGATGTGCTCGGCTCGTCGGTCACGATCGTGGCGGCGGCGTGAGTCAGAGTGAAATCGGAACGTCCACCGAAAACGCCCCTTACGTGATCGGACAGGTAGCTCTTCGACGAGATGACTATCTCGTCTCCGAACGCGATGTTCACTGCCTTCCAACTTACGCGATTGGGGGCGCTATGGCGGTGAATAGTGGCAATCTCAGGTTCCACCGAGATCCCCGCGGGCTCTTGAGAGTAGTCGAGGGTGATAGTGATAGATACGGGATCGTGTTCCATGCTCTAGTCTCCTGAAATAGTTGCGGCCTCCCCCTCAAGTGCCCTCGCCTTGCCGCTTGGCCCGCTGTGCTCAATGCCTGAGCAGTCTTTAAGGGGCCGCTCTGACTCTTGCCGGCGAGAATCCTAGCATACGCTATACTGCCAGTGAACAGATGCCCCCCCAGAGCACTCACGAGCTGGACTCCGAGGCCCTGCGCGCCCTCTACGGCCTGGCGCGGGAGCTCCTCCGACTCGACGACTACGACGAGATCCTGAACGCCCTCGTCCACCGCTCGCTCTCGATCCTCAACGGCGAGCGCGGTTTCCTGGTGCTCGGGCGCAGCGGCCAGCTCGACTTCAAGGTGGTGCGCAACTGGCGCCGCGACGAGCTCGAGGGCACCGGCGATCCGGTGAGCCGCACGATCGTCCACGAGGTCCTGGAGCGCGGCGAGCCCCTGCTCGTGGAGGACGCCGCGTCCAATCCCCGCTTCGCGCGCATGGCGAGCGTGCTGCGCCACCAGATCCGCTCGGTGCTGGCGGCGCCGTTGTGCGTCGAAGGCGAGCCGGTCGGCGTGCTCTACCTGGAGACGCACCGCCTCGACCGGCTCTTCGGTTCCCGTGAGCTCGCGCTCTTCCGCCACATCCTCGAGCTCTCGGCGCGGGCGCTCGAGACCTGCACCCGCCTTATCTGCCTCGCCGAGCGCAACCGCCTCCTCGAGCGGGACTCCCTGGCGCGCCGCTTTCCCGACATCCTCACCCGCGATCCGGCCATGCTCCGCGTGCTGGAGACCGTGGAACGCGTCGCCGCCACCCACGAGACCGTGTTGATCCAGGGCCCGTCGGGCACCGGCAAGGAGCTGGTGGCGCACGCGCTCCACCGCGCCAGCCCGCGGGCCAAGAAGCCGTTCGTCCCCGTCAACTGCAGCGCTTTCGCCCCCGACCTGGTCGAGGCGGAGCTCTTCGGCCACGTGCGCGGCGCCTTCACCGGCGCCGTCCAGGCCCAGAAAGGCCTGATCCGCTCGGCCGATGGGGGCACCCTGTTCCTCGACGAGGTGGGCGAGCTGTCGCTGCCGGTCCAGGCCAAGCTTCTGCGGACGCTCCAGTTCGGCGAGGTGCGGCCTGTGGGCTCGCCGGAATCCGAGACCGTCGACGTGCGCTTCCTCGCCGCCACCAACCGCGACCTGCGCCGCCACGTCGACGACGGCCGTTTCCGCGAAGACCTCTTCTTCCGCGTGAGCGTGGTGACGATTGACCTGCCCGCGGTCCGCGACCGGCCGGGCGACGTGCTCCCCCTCTTCCACGAGTTCCTCCACCGCACGGCCCGGGAAGCCGAACGCGAGGTTCCCGAGGTCACGCCGGAGCTCGAGACGGCGCTCCAGGAATACGATTGGCCGGGCAACGTCCGCGAGCTCGAAAACGAGGTGCGCAGGCTCCTCGCGGTCACGCCGGCGGGCGTGCCGCTCACCGCCGACCATCTGTCGGCCCACCTCACGGCCTCCACCGGTAGCGCTTCGGGCTCCGTCCGCCTGGCCGATCAGGAGCGCGAGCTCATCCGGGCCGAGCTGCGCCGCGCGGGCGGCAACAAGACCCGGACCGCCGAGAGCCTGGGCATCAGCCGTGAAGGTCTGCGCAAGAAGATGCGGCGGCTCGGTTTGAGCTGAGCGCCGCCGCGACCGCCTACTTTGTTGGCGGGTGACTGGCAACCGCCGCCGCAAGCCCCCGTATTTCCCGGGTCCGGGCGCCGCCCACGAAGTTGGCGGTGCGGCCTGCGCGCCCGCGGGCCGGGCGTTCGCTGGCCTGGCCGCGGCCAGGTCTTGGGCGCGCAAACCTCGGTCTCAGGCGGGTTTGCGCGTTGCGGGCGGAGCGGCGGGTCACGGCGGACGGCGGGTTCACATGGCACGCTTTCTGCATTACCGGAATGCCACAGATCGGGAGGCACGCAGCCACGAGGCTGCAGGATGAATTGGTTTCCTTTGTTCGCTTTGGGAGTTCGCCTGTTTGAAAGAGTTTTCGCTTCGTTCCTGCGAGCTCCCCGGTAACGCTGATTCCGTAGGACGCAGAGGAATTCTTGGTTTCATTCCATGAGAGCTTTTTTTGGAGGGCTCTTAACGTCTCATCTTTTCTCGTCTTTTCCCAATGCGTTACCGGGGGGCCGCCCCTTACTTACTTGACCCGTCCAGATCGGCTATTCGTGCTGGGACCGTCGTCATGGCCTGGGTCCGGCATGTTACCAATGTAGCTATCCTCTTCTGGGTTGAATTCCTTTTCCTTCTTCTTGGTCTCTTGCTTCTCTGCCTTCTCCGGGCTCATCTTCTCCTTAGACATAGGTCCTCTCCTAGTGGGTGGTGTCGGTTATTCGGCTGAAACGACTACAAGAACTCCCCCTGTAGCGTGAAAGCAGCCCAATAGTAGGGCGATCTCCACTCCGGGTTGGCGCGCACGGCATTCTGCGCCTCGCGCAAAGCCGCGGCGGCCGGAAGGCCTCTACCCAGCAAATTGGCATAGAAGGCATCCATGAGCACCGCGGTCGCCTCGTCGTCCACGCTCCACAGACTGACGAGGACTCTTTTCGCACCGGAGTACATGAAGCCCTGGGTCCATCCTACGAGACCTTCCCCCTCAATCCGTTCGCCCGCGGCGGTTCTGCAGGCGCTCAGGGTCACGAGCTCGGCCTCCAAGCGCATCTGGTAGATCTGGTGCATGCGGAGGAAGCCGTCTCGCCGGGCTCCGCCGCGGGCATCGATCTGTGAAAGAACCAGACTCGAAAGCTCCGGGAGCTCGTCGTCAACGACCGAATGCGTCGCGAAGTGGACGTAACGATAATCGGCAAGCGAGCCGTTGGATACGATCTCACCTGTAGCATCGAAACCCAGCGCCAGGAAGTTATCCTCCGAAACGGCTTGCGCCAGGATGTTTTCTGCTTCCAGGCGGGAAAACGGCAATCTCAGGAAGTGATTGTTGCCCGTGCCCCGAAGGTGTGACGTGGCGGCGCGCGCAGGCTCCCGAGCGGGAGGGACGCGAGGATCGTCCGGGCCGAAGACCGGATCGGCCAGCACCGCGACGCCTTTCGCCGCCCTCGGCAGCTCCGCAGAGCGTTGGCGCAAGGTGGCAAGCGCCGACGCGGACGGCGCGCTGACGACTTCATGGTCGCGAACCAGAGGCGTCGGCTCGCCGGTCGAGTCCCGGGACGGAGAGGGGAGCGCCGCGAAAGGAACGTACTGAAGCGCTCCCTCGGCCACGATGAGCAGCCTGGCTTTGTCGAGATGATCCGCCACCGGCAGCAGGAGCTCCTCGCTGAGCCTGCTCAGCGCCTCCTCGAGCCTTCCCGAGTATCGGGTCTGGTCCTGTCGCGGAACCGTCAGCAAACGGTAGACCCATTCCGCATTTCTCTCGAGCTCCCTCCGAGCCGGCAGCTCGACGCTGTCGATCGAATCTGCGCTCACGACCCAGAGGAAGCTTCTTTGCTCCCCCAGGTGATACTCGAGAAGCAGCGTGTCGTCATCCAAGACCTGCGACTGGAGCTCCTGGACGGGGAGCGGCTCGGGCTGCGTGAACGATGCGTAGTTCGGGTTGCGCGCCCGGATGCTCGAACGGATCTCGTCGAGCTCGCTCAACTGCTGCCGCAGGGCCGCCCCGACAGGGTCGATGCCCGCGGGGCTCCCGGAATTCCGCGCCAGCGCGGCGCGCTGGAAATACAGCGATTCGATCCGGCGCAGGACCGTCCGCTCGCGTTCGAAAAGCTCTCGGTGGTCTTGCGGGCGCAGGTCGACGCCCGATCTCGCGAGGGTGTCGAGAAGCGATCGGGCGAGCGAGCGTTCGCTCGCGGCCAGCGCCGCCATCTCGTATTGCGGCGATGATTGCTCGCGAGCGATCTCCATCAGGAGATCGACGTAGAAGTCGTAATAGCCCTGTTTGGTGGCGAAGAACGACGAGCGGAGGTCGAAGCTTTCCGGCATGGTACGGAGGGTCTCGATCAGCTCGATGGCTTGTTCGGCGCTCGTCCGCGCTTGCTCGAGCGCCCCCGAGCGTCGCCGGGCAACAGCCATGCCCATGTGGATCGCCGCGTCGAGCTCTCGGGCGCCGGAGCTGCCGTTCAATTGCGCCGCCTCGGTGAAGAGCTCGACCGCCTGCTCGGGGCTGCGGGCGCTTTGGAGACGGCCGAGCTTGATCAGCGCCGCGGTCTCGCCGCGCCGGTCGCCTACCTCACGGAAGATCTCGAGCGATTCGCGGAGAGCTTCCAGCGCGGGCTCGTATTGGTCCTTGCGGGCGTGGACCTCACCCATCTCGATGAGCACGAGCGCCCGTCCGCGGCGATTGTCGCCGCGCAGTGGCAGGGCCTCGCGGAAGCGTTCGAAGGCTTCGTCGAGCCTGCCGGTGTCGGTGAGCACTTGACCGATTCCCGTGAGCGAGGAGGCCATCATCTGCTGCGCGCCGGCGCTTTGCCAGATCGACAAGGCGCGCTGAAGGTCCTCCAGGGCCTGCGCGTACCGGCCGAGCGCCCAGTTGCACTTGCCCCGGTTGTGCAGCGTATTGGCCTCCTCGTTCGAGTCCGCCAGGTCTCGCCATATGGCGAGCGCTTCGTCATAGAGACCCAGAGCCCGGTGAAACTCTCCCAAGCTTCGGTAGGTGTAACCGAGTCCGTTGAGCGCCCGCCCCTCATTCGAGCGACGTCCCAGGCGGCGGAAAAGCTCCAGGGACTCCTCATAGTGGTAACGGGCACCCTCGAGCTCGTAGAGAACGTCGAAGTGGAGGCGGCCGATGTGGAAATGCGCTACGGGCGTCAGCTCCGGAACGCTCTCCGCGAGGCGGATGGTCTCCTGGAAGTGTGCGATCGCGTCCGCCGGCGCGCTCTGCGGCCGCCGCGGCCCGAGGGTCGTGGTGATGAGATGCCCTAGGGAGAAGTGGTTGAGAGCTCGCCAGAAGTCGTCCCCGAGCTGCGACCAAAGCTGGAGGGACTCGGTGAAGGCGGCCGCGGCACGGTCCGTTTCGCCGTCGTTGCGCAGGCGCTCCGCTCGGTAGAAGGCCGCCGCGGCCGCCGTCCGCCGGCGGTCCTCCGGGCTCGCCGGACGCCGGGCCGCCATCGAGACCGCGCAGCGGCCCGGCTCGCGTAGACGGTCCGGCGCCCGCAGCTCAAGTCGATACCTTCCCTCCCGAGGCGCGATCCAGAGCACCTTCTCCGGGCCGAACTCTCCCAGCAAGTTGTCGGTATCGAGGATCGGCCGGCCTGCAGGATCGTGGAGCGCGACCGCCACGTCGACGGCGCGCTGATCGACGACCAGCTCCACGTACTGGCCCGCTTCGAGGGGGATCTCATATCTGACGAGATCGCCCGCCCTCATCTGCCGCTCCCGGGGTTGCTCCCGGAACGCGAGGCGTTCATCCGGCGGCCCGGCGCAGGCCGCCATCACGACGACGAGCGCCGCGACGGCCAGCGCTCCCGGCTTAGCCGTAGCTGAGCACGATCGCGTATTCGCCGACCAGCGTTCGCCCATCGTCGTCAATCCCGAAGATCTCGACCCGGTACTCCCCCGCATCCATGAATCGGCGCGACAGCCCGAGGGTGGCGGTTCCCAGATCGACCTTCAGCTCCCGGGAGCGCCAGATCTCCTCGCCGCCACGGTCGCGGAGCACGATCTCATAGTCGTCGAAACCGCTCGCGTCGAGCCAGAACACGAGTGTGAACGCCGCGGTCCCCTGGGGAACGGCGATCGGTGTCGCGGTTTCCTGGGACGGGCGTCGCGCCGGCGGCGCCGGAAGTCCGGGGCGCTCCACATCGAAGCCACGGACCTGGCTCCGCTGGACGTCGAAGATCGCGGCGTTGGCCACCGGCTCGAAATGGGTGAAGGCGCCGTCGCGGGCTTTCAGCCACACCAGGCCGGGAGCGAGCAGCAGGACGGCGGCGGCGACCTGGAGGAATCGAAGGGACCGCGTGCGCCGTGCGAGCTGCGCTCGCAGCTCGTGCTCGCGGATGCGGGCCCGCATCTCCCGCCAGGCCCGATGCGTTTCGAAGTCGAGCGCGCCGACGTCCGCCTCGCCCCCGCGGGAGTCCGGATGGAGGAGCAGCAGGTCGAGGCAGTCGTCGCACAGGGAGAGGTGCTCGCGCATCCCCTCTTCCTCTTCCGGCGGCAGCTCGCCGGCGCGGTAGGCAAGCAGGCGCCGGGGATCGGGATGGTCGCCGAGCGACCGGCGGCGCTCCTCCACGAGCTCGCCGAGCGGCTGCGCGAGCTCCGGCAGCTCGTGGGCGGCATGGTCTGGGTCTGCTCGATCGCTGGTCGTCATCTGACGTCCTCCCTCGAAAGGCGGCTCCATCCGGCGATGGAGGCCTCTATTGCGTTAGACGCGGCGCCGCACGTTTTCTTTATCAGCTTATCCGGTCTCCTCGAGACTTCGCGCGAGGTTGGCGCGAGCCTGGCTCAAGGCCGCCCCCACGGTGCCGACCTGGATCTGCATGGCGGTCGCGATCTCCCGGTAGCTCAGGCCGTGGTAGGTGTTGAGCACGAAGCACTGCCGTTGCCGCGCCGGAAGCTCGTCGAGGCACAGGCGCAGCTTGCGTTGGCGTTCGCGCGTGACCATCTCGTCGCAGGGCGAGGGTCCCGGGTCTTCAGGCTCGGAATGGTGCTGGGTCTGGGAGGGGTCGGGCTCGAGCGAGACCTCCCGCGAGCGCTGCCGGCTGACCCGCGCTTTCCACCGGTGGTGGAAGTTGAGCGCGATGCGGTGGATCCAGGTGTGGAACGAGCTTTCGCGGCGGAACTCGGCGAGGCTCTTGTAGACCTGGAACAGCGTCTTCTGGGCGAGGTCGTAGGAGTCCTCGGGCGGCACGCCGCGGCGCTGGAACAGCCGGCGCAGGACCGGGTCGTAGCAGAAGAACAGCGCCCGGAAGGTGTCTTCCCGATCGCTGCCGCCCTGGAAGCGGTCGACGGCCCGCTCGATGGTCTGCGCGCTGCAATCCATGCTTCGTCCTCTTCGGCGCCGGGAGACTCGAAGTATGTCACGGCCGCGGCCGCGAGGACGGTGCGGCGAGCGGCTGGCCGGCGCGCCGCCGCTCCTGCGTTCGGGCGCGGACGAGGCCGTCTTCCTCGGGCGGCCAGGGCCAAGGCGAGAAAGACCAGATGGAAGCTGCCGCGAAAACGAGATACAGTAAAGCGCTCATGAAATTCTCGGGGACTTCGGACGGTGACGCGAGAGGACTGGTGACGCCGCTCACACGCATCCAGATGGTGGTGCACCTGCAGGCCGTGGAGCTGTTCACCTACTGCACCGCGGAGCAGATGGTGCGCATCGCCTCGATCGCCCGGCAGAAGAACTTCCGGGCCGGCGAGGAGATCTACGCCGCCAACGATCCCGCCGAGACGATGTTCTGCATCGCCGCGGGCGCCGTCGCCCTCGTCCGCGCCGACGGCGGCGAGCGCCGCCTCGGGCCGAAGGAGATCTTCGGCGTCGAGGAGATCCTGAGCGACCGGCTGCGCGGCGAGTCGGCGTGGGCCCGCGACGACACGGTCACCCTCGCCGTCGACGCCGAGGACTTCTTCGAGCTGCTGTCGAACAACATCGAGATCGTCAAGGCGCTCTTCCGCCAACTGCAGCGCCAGCCCGCCACCGCGCCGGCGTCTGCGCCGGCGCCCGTGGAGGTCGAGCGGTGATCCGCCGCGCGGCCCCGCTTCCGGCGGCGCTCCCGGCGGCGGCGTTGCTGGCGCTCTTGCTGGCCGCGGCCGGCGCCGGCGCGGGCCCGCGCGTGGTGGCGGTCGGCGACGTCCACGGCGCCTACGACGCCCTGCGCGACATCCTGCTCGCGACCGGCCTGATCGACGCCGGCGGCCGTTGGGCGGGCGGCGACGCGGTGCTCGTCCAGACCGGCGACCTCCTCGACCGCGGCGCCGACGCCCTCCGCGTCGCCTGGTGGCTGATGCGTCTCCAGGAGGAGGCCCCCGCCGCCGGCGGCCGGGTGATCGTGCTGCTCGGCAACCACGAGGTCATGAACCTGATGGGCGACCTGCGCTACGTCACGCCCGAGATGGTGGCACCGCTCGCCGACGGGGACTCCGAGAAACGACGGTCCGCCGAGTGCAAGGAACGCTCCGCGATCCTGCGCCGCGCCGCCCGCGACCTCGGAGAGCGCCCGCCGCTTGCGGGCGAGGTCCGCAAGGCCTGCGTCGAGGAGATCCCTCCCGGGCTGATCGAGTACGTCGCCGCCTTGCGGCCCGAGGAGCCGCTCGGGCGCTGGCTGCGCCGCCTGCCCGCCGTGGCCCGCGTGGGCGAGGTGGTCTTCGTCCACGGCGGTCTCAGCGCCGAGATGGCGGCGGAAGGCGTGGATGCGATCAACCGCCAGGTGCGGAGCGAGCTCGCGACCTTCGACGCCTGGCGCGACTGGCTGGTGCGCGAGGAGAAGATGGTGGCCTCCGCCAGCCTGACGGCGATGGCGCGCGCCGTGCGCGTCGAGGTCGCGATCCGCGAGAAGGCGGCCGCCGAGGCCGAGGAGGGAGACGAGGACGCCGTGCGCGTCGAGGGCGCCGCGGCGCCCGACCTCGACCGCTTCTTCGAGATCAGCGACAGCCTGCTGCTGCGCCAGGACGGCCCGCTGTGGTTCCGCGGTTACCACGATTGGACCGAGGAGGAGGGCCGCGCCGCGCTGCCCGGCATCCTGGAGCGGCTCGCCGCCCGCCACCTCGTCGTCGGCCATACGCCGCGCAAGACCGGGCGCATCGAGAGCCGCTTCGGCCACCGCGTGTTCCTGATCGACACCGGCATGCTGGCCGACTACTACGGCGGGGCGCCGGCGGCGCTGCAGTTCGCCGACGGCCGCGTCGAGGCGGTCTACCTGGACGAGCAGGTCGTCCTCCTGGAGGCGCCCGCGGAGCAGCAGATGGTCTCCGAACCCCGGTAGGCGCGGCTGTCAGCGAGGTGCCTCGCCGTTGACGTCAGGAACGAGGTCGAAGTCCAGGATCGTCGTCAGCGCTTCGCCGTGGCCTTCGCAGAGGACGTTTGATGTCGCAGTTCGAGGGCGCTCGACAGCGTCCGCCTTCAGCGTCCAGCTTCCCGGAAGGAGGCCTGAAGCGGAGAAGATGCCCACGTGGTCGACGGTCGCGGACTTCGAAGCAGAAGGGCTGGCCATGTGCACTACGATCTCATCGAGCTCGCGAGGCGTGAGTCCGACAACACGGCCCCTAAGCGAACAGGGACGTTGCGCTTCGAGAATCCATCCTGCCACGCTACCGCTAAGGTTAATCAGGGAAGACTCCGCGGAGGGAACGAGACCCCTCTCGCCGGGGAAGGAGAACACGTAGTCCGTTGGAGCGAGGTCCTCGAAGTGAAATATTCCATCGAGATCTGTCACGCAGTCCCTCGGCTTTCCGTTGACCGTCTCGATCAGCCGGACGACGATTCCGGCAAGGGGATCACGACCCAGGAGAGCTCGTCCTTCCAACGAGAGGCGCTCGGTCTCTCCGAGCCGGATCTCGAGATGTTGCTCTCCCGGGGTCACAAGGGTTTTGAATCGACGGCGGATATTCGTCGAGCTGACCTCCAGCTCCAGGGGGCCGGGTCGTAAGCCGAAGAGATAGAAGCTTCCTGCCGCGTCGGCAGTGTCGCCCAGACCTGGTCTGGTCTTCTCGCCGAGGACTCGAACGACGGCACCCTTGATGCCCTTTCCCGCATCATCTGTAAGGCGGCCGATGACCGCAGCCTCCGCAACCAGGTGGACGTCGAGCTCGACATCCGCGCCCTCGGTGACCACTGATTCGTCGTGCCAGGCAAAGCCAGGTGCCCAGACTCCGAGCTTCGCTGTGCCCGGCGGCATGTCTTCAGCAACGAACCGGCCGTCCGCATCCGACCGGAGATTCAGAGAGTAACTCGGAAGGCCCTCGCTGCGGGAAGAGCGAAGGGTGATCTGAGCACCCTCGAGAGGTTCCTCCTGAGAGTCGAGGATCCTGCCGAGAAGCCGAGATGCTGGTCGGAGCACGAAGGTCCTTTCTTCGTCGCCTGCAAGGCTGATCTGCGCACGGGCCGGCACATAGCCCGCGGCTCGGATTTCGACCTCAACGTCCACTTCGGCCGGCAGGCCGTCAGCGATGAACTCGCCGTTGCGATCGGAGTGAACGACTTGGCCGCGGTGCCGGGCGTGTGTGGCTGTCTTTATTCGATCTTCGAGGACGACTTCAGCCTCCGGTATGGGGTCGCCGTCCACGTCAGTAACGCGCCCCCAAAGCCTGAGCCCGGGTTGCAGCACGACGTTACCGACGTCGAGCGTGGTCTCGCCCTCCTTGAGCTCTACGCGGAGAGCTACTGAAGCCAGATCTTGTCGAACGAACTCCAGCGTCGCGGGGTCATCGACAACGGAAGGAGCCAGAAACGTACCATTCGGACCGGTGATCCCCACCTCCGTTCCTCCAGCCGCGACCGATACTCCGGCGAGAGGTCTTCCCATCTCGTCAACCACTCGGCCCTTTACATCTCGTGGGCCCCAGATAGTCAGGATCGGCAGTGGAAGGCTTCTGTCCGAAGTCCGTGCCTCGAGCGTGTGGGTTAACGGTCGGAACCTTCGTGGGCTATCCCCACGTGCGCGCGTTCTCCGATGGTGAATCCCGGCACGGCAAACCTGCCATAGTCGTCGGTAAAAGTCGCATCTCGGCGATGACCAATCCGGACGGCCGCTCCCCGGACGGCTTGTCCGCCACCATCGAGGACTTGTCCTGACAGATAGGCCGGAGCCCACCTCAACAAAATGGTCTCCTCGCGCCGGGTAGGATTCAAGACGAGCGAGCCTTCTGCATGGAGAGGTGCCCGAACGCGAAGACTGATTTGGTCGGCTGACAGGGGTAGCGGTAAGTCCAAGCGCGTGTTTCCGCTCTCATTTGAAGTAGTATAGCATTCTGGCTGCCCTTCAAGCCATAGGACTGCCGCCGGTACCGGCGAGCCGGTACCGGCTTCGATCACGTGAAGATAGATCGACTGAACCTCGCTCGTACTGGCCACTTGGTGCGGCACGGAGTCCTTCGCGGTGACAGGCCGGGTAGCAGATCCGTATGGCATCGTGAATTCCTTGGCAGGTATCTGGATTGGTCCGAACCAAGGCTGGAGAATGACTTCGCGCTGCGTGGGTCCTGCCGCTACCGTGAGCCTCCAAGTGGCTACGCCAGGGAGAGACAAACGAAAAAATCCGTCAGAGTTTGGCCTGACTTGCACAGCTTCGAGCTCGCGAGCAGTTTCCTCATCTCTCTGACAGATGGAAGCGACTGCGGTCGCCGACAGCAGGAAGTTCTGAGATCCTATTGTTCCCAGGTCGGCGGGCACCCGTCCCCCCACTTCCACCTCGGTGCTAAAGGGTGGGAATGCGAAAAAAAGCCACACGAACACCAAGATTGTCATTAAGCCTGCGATGAGCCCTCGAGCGCCGCCTCGACCTCCGCCGCGTCGAGCACCACGGCGCCGTTCTGGGCGTAGGCCTCGGGCTCGAATTCGTAGTCGCGGATCACCCGCCGGAAGACCTCCTTCAGGGCGCGGGCGCCGAGACGGTTCTCCAGCGCCGCGGCGCGGGCGACCGTGCGCACCGCCGCCGGCGACAGGGCCAGGCGCAGGCCGCGGCTCTCGAAGTACGAGCGCGCCTGGTGGAAGCCCGAGTCCGGCGTCTCGAGGAAGATCCGCACCAGCTCGTCGACGGTGAGGTCGGCGAGCAGCACCACGGCGTCGAAGCGCGACAGGAACTGCGGGCTCATCCCGTAGTCGAAGAGGTCCTCGCTGCGCAGCCAGTCGCGCAGCCGGAACTCCAGGCGCTCGTTGACCTGGCCGTCCTCGACCACGGTCACCGGCTTCAAGGCGCCGCGGTCGCGCCCCACCGTCACCCGGTCGTAGACCGCGTCGTAGAGACCCTCGAAGGCGCCGCCGCACACGAAGAGCACGCCGCTCGAGTCGACGGTGACGGTCTGGCCGCCCGCCCACGGCGGCAG
>Ga0214471_10000785_pt1 | contig 25819 bp, 34 predicted proteins | sample RVTome_5_FD_207665 | JGI IMG/M metagenome (GOLD analysis project Ga0214471, IMG submission 207665) | Soil microbial communities from uranium-contaminated site in the Upper Colorado River Basin, Wyoming, United States - RVT142D155 | ecosystem: Environmental > Terrestrial > Soil > Contaminated >... | reverse complement strand
AGCGCCACCAACGACGGCGGCGCCGGCATGGCGCAAGCGCTCGGTTTCCGCCTCCTCGACGCCGCGGGCAAGAACATTCTCCCGGGTGGTGCCGCCCTGCGAGATCTCGACCGCATCGACGCCTCCGCCGCACACCCGCTGCTGACACACATCCGTTGCGTTGGCGCCACCGACGTGACGAACCCCCTTTGCGGCCCCAACGGCGCATCCGCCGTCTACGGTCCCCAGAAGGGCGCCGACGCGGCCGCCATCGACGAGCTGGACGCCGCGCTGACGCACTTCGCTCTCGTGATCGAGCGCGACCTCGGGGTCGACGTTGCGGAGCGCCCCGGTGCGGGCGCCGCCGGTGGCCTCGGCGCGGGGCTGATCGCCTTCCTCGGCGCCGAGCTGATCAGCGGGGCAAAGGTTGTCGCTCAGGCCGCCGGCCTCGAGGCGCGCCTGCAGCAGGCAGACCTCGTCATCACCGGCGAGGGCCGCCTCGACGCGCAAACGGCCTACGGCAAGACACCGCAGTACGTCGCGCAGGCTGCGACGTCCGCCGGACGCACCGTCATCTGCCTCGCCGGCTACTTTGGCGAGGGCTACGAGACGTCGAAGCCGCTGTTCAGTGAGATCGAAGCTTTGAGCGATGGCAGGGGCCCGCTGCCCTCGCGCGACGAGGCTGCGGAGCAGCTCGCGTTCGCTTCAGAACGTGCCGTCGGGCGTCTCCTCGGCCGCGGCGTCCTGGCTTAGCCAGGGCATGTCCTCGTCGTCTCCCTCCAGCCGCATGCGCGCCAGCGTGCGCTGCTCGCTGATCCAGACGAAGCCGAGCAGGCAGACGAAGATCGCGCTCACCGTCACCGCCACCATGCCGTCGCCGAACTCCGTGTCGCCGATCAAGATGCTGTAGCCGACGGCGAAGAACACGGCGAGCTGCGACGCGAAGGGCAGCCAGAACAGGCCTTTGTACTGTGTGCTGTGCCAGGCGATGAGCCCGTAAACCGGCGCCAGCACGATCAGGTGCGCGCCCAGCAGCCGCTGTCCGGCAATGTCCTCAACACCGGCGCCCAGCGACCCGGACCCCGTGCCCTGGAAGAACACGAGAACGAGCCCGGCGAGGAGACTCCAGACCGCGATTAGCAGGATCAGTATCCGCGTCAGGACGGTGGTGGAAATCGAGGTCTCTATAGGCTCCGGCGCGGCCTCACTGCCGCGTGACGCACGTGGGGAGGCAGCCTGCGCTGCGTTCCGTGGGGATTCGAAGGCGCTCATCGCACGTCTCGCGGCATTCTAGCGCACCGATGTGTGATGAAGCTCGTCCTCGTCCATGCCGAAGTAGTGTGCGATTTCGTGGTACAGCGTCTTGCGTACCTCGTTTTCGAGCTCGCCGTCCTCGGGAAAGCTGCGTACCAGGGTGCCCCAGTAGAGCGTAATGCGGTCCGGCAGGACGCGGTCGTAGCCTGAGCCACGCTGCGTCAGCGGCACGCCTTCGTAGAGGCCGTACAGCATCGAGTTGCCCAACCCCAGGCGCTTGCGGTCACGCGGCGAGGGCGCCCGTCGCAAGACAAACTCCACGTTGTCCAGTTTACCGGCGTACTGCGGTGGCAAGTCATCCAGGGCGCTCCGCATCAGCCTGCCGACGCGCGCGGCCGTTCCATCAGTCAAGTCGAAAGCCTAGGTGGCCGTGCGCTGCCAGACGGTCTTGAAGCCTTCTCCCGAGATCGCGTTTCGGATCTCGCGGCGCTCCAGCTGTAGCATCTCCTGCATGACCTCGTCGCACTGGCGACGGCTGTCCTCGAAACCCGTCGCCTCCACGCGCTGCACGATGGCGGACCAGACGCCGGTGCTGCGCAGGGTGTTGGCGTACTTTGGCCAGAAGATCGCCGTCATCTTCTCCGGCAGCGGGAAACGCGGACGCATCCGCTTCAGGTTACGGAACGATTCCTCCGACGAGCCGGCGCGGTTGACCAGCCTGATCAGCGGTCCCTCGACCTCACTCGTGCGGTTGTCGATAACCAGGCGCTTGTCGAGCAGCTGGAATCGGATGCGCACGACGTCCGCCGTTTCGACCGTGTGCAGGATGTCGTCCAGATTCAGTACGTAGTCGTTGTCCATGAACGCATCGAGTTTAACACGCGCCCTTGTGGCAGTCTGGCCCTTGTTCTAAGGCAGGTTCGTGGTCACAATGGCGTTCGGAAGACATCCGAGGCCAGCGCATGGCAGTCGAAAGCGACCCGCCTCCTTGCGAATTCTCCTGGTTAGCCCATATGACCTGACTTACCCCGGCGGGGTAACCAGTCACGTCTTCGACCTGGCTCATCAGTTCGAGCGGCTGGGCCACGACATCCTCGTGACCGGGCCCGCCGGCGATGGACCGTTGCCTCAGAACGGCTACACGCAACCTGTTGGCTCCAGCATCAAGTTCCTCTCGCCCGGCGACTCCGCCCGCGTTAACCTCAACCCCCGGATTCATCGCTCCGTGCGCAGGCTCCTCAAGGAACGTCAGTTCGACGTCATTCACATGCACGAGCCCTTCCTCGGCTTCATCGGCGCGTCCTTCATCAAGTACGGCCAGGCCGTCAAGGTCGGCACGTTCCACACCTGGCGCGAGGGGCCGCACGTGCCCTATCTCGCCTTCCTGCCGCTGGTGCGCCACTGGAACAAGGGCCTCGACGGCCGCATCGTCGTCTCGGAAGCGGCGCGAAGGACGATAAACCGCTACGTCAAAGGCGAGTACCGGCTGATCCCCAACGGCGTCGAATTTAGCCGCTTCGCCTGCGAAGCCCCGCCGCCGCCACACCTTGACGATGAGCGTCCCACGTTGCTCTTCGTCGGCCGTATCGAGGCGCGCAAGGGCATTCCATACCTGCTGCAGGCGTACCGGATCGTCAAGCAGCACGTGAAGACGGCGCGGCTCGTCATCGTCGGCGAAGGTGGCCTCAGGCACGAATACGAACAGCAGGCATCCAAGCTCGGTCTCGAGGACGTGCTGTTCGAAGGCTATGTAGCGCCCGATACGCTGCCCGGCTATTACCAGCGCGCCGACGTCTTCTGCTCCCCATCCACGGTCAACGAGAGCTTTGGCATCACGTTGCTGGAGGCAATGGCCTCGCACGCGCCGGCGGTCGCCACCTCGATCAACGGCTCAAACACGCTGGGTGAGGATGGCGTTACGGGGCTAATCGTGCCGCCCAAAGACCCGCAGCTCATGGCGCACGCGATCCTCCGGGTGCTGGACAACAAGGCGCTCGGCCTGCGGCTGGCCGACGCCGCACAAGAGCGCGCCCGTCAGTACGATTGGCAGGAGATCGCCAAGTCGTTGCTGGCTTACTACTGTGAGCTGGGCGCTTCGAGCTGAGCGTACTCCAGGGCAGGCGCGGCCGGCAGCGTCATGCCTCGACGCTGGATAACCAGGGCGATACGCAGCGCCACTAACGCCACCAACAGGCCGAGCACGCCGTCCAGGAAGTAGTGGTTGCCGGTCACGATGGTCGCTGTCCACATCAATGCCGGTATCGCGAAGACAACGCCGCGCACCGGCCAGCCCTTGAACGCCTGGTACAGCGCGACGGCCAGCAGGAACGTCCATCCGACGTGCATGCTGGGTACCGCGGCGTAGTGGTTCACGCCCGGGATGCTGCTGTAGGACGGCGTGAAGCTCTGGTTCAGCGTGTCGATGAAGCCCATGTGGCCCAGGAAACGCGGCGGCGCCGTTGGCAGCAGCAGGAAGAAAATCACGGCGATCGCGCCCGAGATCAAGAAGGCGTTGCGCGCCAGTTCGTAGGTCCGGGGACGTTTGATGTAGAGCCAGATCGCGCTTGGGATCACGAACGGGAAGAACAGCCAGAAGTAGACCATGTTGAAGAAGTCGACCAGCGTGGCGTTCGGCAGGACCCAGCGCTGCAGCGTGACCTCGCGGAAGATGCCGAGCTCCCGCTCGATGTGGACCAGGTTGTAGGCGTTGATGAAGGCCTCGTAGACGCGGTCGCCTGCCAGCCCTCGTACCTGGGAGTAAACCAGATAGCCCAAAGCGACGAACAGGACCTCGTACAGGATCCTGGTGCGTCCGCCGCGGTCTGTGTCGGTGCTTGTTGTCACTTCTCGTTTTATCGGCGCGTCTAACGGCGACTAAAGCTGGGAGCGATGTTCAATTATACTCGCGCCGGGCGTCTCGAACCTTGCGAAAGTCTCTCAACGGAACAGGTCCAGCTCTGCCGCCCGGACGATCTCCTTCGCCGAACCCTCGCCTCGCGGCACCGCGTAGCCGCGGATATGCGCCACCGGCACCCGGTTGATCTTTCCCGTCACCATCTCTGCCGCGGAGGCCAGCTCATCGGCGATGCAGATCACCGTCACCTTGAGCTCGCGTCCGTGCGTGTCGACCTGGCCCACGTAGTCGACAAGCGGCAGCATCCCCGCCACGCCGATGGCGACTTCGGTGTAGCCGGCGCGCCACGGCCGCCCGAACGTGTCCGAGATGATCACTGCCACGTCGGCGCCGGTGACGTCGCGCAGCGTCGCGCGGATGCGCTGAGCCGAGGCGTCAGGGTCGGCCGGCAGTAGCATCAGCAACCCGTCCGGCACGTTAGACGCGTCGACTCCGGCGTTGGCGCAGACCAGCCCGTGGCGCGTCTCGCAGATGATCACGCCGCGGTCCATCTTGACGATGCGCTTGCTTTCGCGCAGCACCACCTCGACGTGGCGCGCGTCCTTGTCCCACTGTGTCGCGAGCTGCGTCGCCAGCGGCGAAGGCTCCACGTCCTCCAGGTTGACGTAGCGGTCCTCGGACTTCGAGACCGCCTTCTGTGTCACGACGAACACGTCGCCGTCCTGCAGCGTCACGCCCTGCCGCGCGCAGCCCTCGGCGATCATCCGGCCGAGGTCGTCTCCCGGCTTGATCTCCGGCAGGCCGTCGATGCCCTGAATCGTCACCGCCATCAGATGCCCACGATCTTGACGTGCGATTCCGTCTTGTAGTTGCGGTTGATGTGGACCAGCAGCGTGGTGATTCCCTCCACGTATCGGCTGGAGGCCAGCGGGCCGCCGTTGACGCCGCGCAGGCCCGGTATCTGCTCCGTCAGCCAGATCACCTGTCGCAGCGCCTCTTTGTCGTCGCTGCAGACGATGACGTCGCCGTCCAGCTCGTGCTCGACGTCGAACAGCTTGCGCGCCGCCAGGTTCTGAAATGCGCCGACCACGTGTGCCTCCGGCAGGATGCGCTGCGTCTCTTCCGCCGCCGATCCGTCCTCGATCTGCAGCATCGTCACTTTGCCCGCGGCGAACTGCATGGGCACCACCGTCGATACCACCAGCTTGTCGCCGATCTGGTCGCGCAACCCTTCCAGCGTCTCGGCCTGCCCCGAGTACGGCAGCGTAATCACGATCACGTCGGCGCCCGCCGCATCGGCGTTGGTCCCGCCGCGCACCTTGCCACCGGCAATCCCGCGCACGTCTGTCGCGGCCTCTTCGCCGCGTTCCGCCGACCGCGAGCCGATGATAACTTCGAGGCCGGCACGCGCAAACCGCGCCGCCAGCCCCTTACCTTCCGGCCCGGTGCCGCCGATCATGCCGATGCTGCTGGCCACGTGCTGCTCCTTCGCTTCGGCGGGCGCCCGCTGTACAAGATAGCGTGCTCTAGAATAGACCGGCTTACACATTATCGAGCGGGGCAGGCGTGAGCAACGACGCGCATATCTCTATTCAAAACGTCGACATGGTCTACGGGGCAGGTCAGCGGCCATTACGCGCCCTGGCCGGCATCGACCTCACGGTGGGACGCGGCGAATTCGTTTCGATTATCGGGCCCAGCGGCTGCGGCAAGACCACGCTGCTGCGCATCGTGGGTGGGCTTCAAGAACCCACCAGCGGACGCGTCCTCATCGACGGACGCCCGCCGAGGCAGGCGCAGCGCGAGAAGCAGATAGGCTTTGTCTTCCAGGACCCCTCATTGCTGCCGTGGCGCAGCGTCATCGAAAACGTGCGTCTGCCCCTGCAGGTCAACCGCCGCCGCGACTTCTCCGCCGGCAAGGACCCCTCGGCGTTGATCGACCTCGTCGGCTTGCGCGAGTTCGGTCGCTACTACCCGCATGAGCTCTCCGGCGGCATGCAGCAACGCGTGGCGCTGGCCCGTTCCTTCGTCACCTCGCCGTCCGTGTTGCTCATGGACGAACCCTTCGGCGCGCTCGACGAGATCACGCGCTCGGCGATGCGCTTCGAGCTGATGCGCGTCTGGCGCTCAGAAGCCGCGCCGGACTGCACCGTCGTCTTCGTCACGCACAGCATTGCCGAGGCGGTCCTGCTCTCGGACCGCGTCATCGTCATGTCGCCGCAGCCCGGACGCATCGCCGCGAGCCTCGATATCGACCTGTCGCGCCCCCGCGGCGAGGAAATCGAGGAGACGCAGCAGTTCGTTGACTACACCCGTCGTCTGCGCGCCCTGCTGCGGGAGCACGCGCTGGTATGAGCCTGGAAACGAGCCGCACAGGCGTCAACGCGCGTGGCCACGAGGAGACGCGGCGGTCCGGCCCGTCGCCGCGTCCGTCACGTCTGGGCGACTTGCTGCGCAAGGCTGTTGTGCAGGCGGTTCCCGCCGTCACCAGTCTCGCAATCGCGTTCGCCGCCTGGGAAGCCTGGATCGAGATCAAGGACGTCAAGCCTTACCTCGTCCCGGCGCCGTCCAGCGTCGTTGAGCGGCTGTACGCTGACCCGTGGTTCTTCGCGAGTGAGGGCTTCAAGACGCTGGAGGGGGCGCTGCTAGGCTTCTTGCTCGGCGCGGGCGTCGCCATCGTGCTCGCATCGCTGATGTCGCAGGCGCGCTTCCTCGAACGCTCGATCTTCCCCCTCGCCATCCTGATCAAGGTCACGCCGATCGTCGCCATCGCGCCGCTGCTGACGATCTGGTTTGGCTTCGGGCTGATGCCGAAGGTGTTCATCGCCGCGTTGATCGTCTTTTTCCCGATCATGGTCAACGCGCTGATCGGCTTTCGCTCCGTCAACCCCACGTCGCTGGCGCTGCTCGAATCGCTGTCGGCCAGCCGCGCCGAGGTCTTCTGGCGTCTGCGGCTGCCCTCGGCGTTGCCGTATCTCTTCGCCGCGTTTCGCTTCTCGATCCCGCTCAGCGTCATCGGCGCCGTCGTCGCCGAATGGTTCAGCGGCGACCGTGGCCTTGGTAGCGTGATCTACATCGCCAACAACAACCTCGACATGCAAACGGCATTCGCCGGCGTCTTCATGCTGGCGCTGCTTGGCGTCGGCCTCTTTCTCCTTACCGCCGAGGTAGAGCGCCGACTGCTCTTCTGGCACGAGTCGAACTGGGCCGACTGATTGCATCGGGGCGTGTGGCTGTCGCAGGACTGACGTGATGACTTCTTCGAACACCCGAACGCAGGTTGAACTCCAGGCCCTCATCACCGAGTTCGACCGCGTCCGCGCCGAGTTGATTGAGGCGGTCTTGTCGGTGCCCCGTGAGCTGCGGGACGTGGCCTTCGTCGGTATCTGGGATCTGAGAGATGTAATCGCGCACACGGTGGGTTGGGACTACACCAACATCGAAGCCCTGCCCGACTTCCGCGCCGGTCGCTTGCCCGTCTTCTTCGCCCGCTATGACACCGACTGGGCCGCGATCAACGCCGATCTGATTGCCCGCTATCGCCTCAAGGACTGGGATGCCCTGGTCGCTTCGCTGCGCGAATCGCAAACCGCCTTCACCGGCGCCCTGCGTGACTTGAGCGACGTAGACCTCGACAACGTCGCTTTGTGGGGCAAGCGCCGCATCACCCTGCGCGGCATGATGCGCGCCGTGTCGCGCGACGAATCGGAGCACGTCGCGCAAATCCGCGCACTCGTCTCGGAGCGCGCGCGATGACCAGCGCCTACGCCTTCGACGGCACGTCGTTCCGCCCGCTCGACTGGCAACCGGCGCGGACGCTGCGCTGGGCCGCCTGGCGTCCCGATGGCGCCGTACTCCTCGGCGTCGGCAACGGCGGTTCGGCAGTCCTCTCAGACGGCTCGTCCCTCGAGGCGCTGAACACCGGCACGAAGCAGAACTTCCGCGGCGCCGCCTGGTCGCCTGATGGCTCGACCGCGCTGCTGGTCGGGAACCGCGGCGCCGTCTTCCGACTGCGAGGCGAAGCGTTCGACGAGCTGCTCGCGGTCACGTCCGAGAACCTGCGACGTGTCGCCTGGCACCCCACCGGCGCCTACGCCCTCGTCGTCGGCAATAGCGGCGTCGTCCTGCGTTATGAGGCCGATTCCGGAGCGCTCGCACCCCTGCCCGGTGACCGCGCCCATACGCTGCGCTCCGTCGCGTTCCGCCCCGACGGCGCCTACGCCCTCGTCGGCGCCTATGCCAGCCGCCACGCCGGCTACCCGCGCCCCCAGCCGCTCTACCGCTGCGACGGCCGCTATCTGCAGTCCATCCTCGCCAGCGATGATGAAGACGACTTCGTTTCGATCGACTGGTCTGCTGACTCCGTGGCCCTTGTCAGTGGCTACGCCTGGCGTCGCAACGGCGCGTTGGCCAACAAGGCGCTGATCTACGACGGTTCGTCCTGGCGGACGCAGGTCTGGGAGTCGAAGGGTGTCGTGCTCGGCGGCGCCTGGCGCCCCGGTCAGCCCGAGGCGCTGCTCGTCGGCGAATCGGGCCTCGCGCTCCGCCTCACGCCGGATGGGGCGATCGAGGAGCTGGACTCCGGCACGAAGGACAACCTCGTCGGCCCGTTCTGGAAGCCGGACGGCTCCTGGGCGCTAACGCTGAAGGGGCCGGACGAGCGAGTCTACACCGTGTAGAAGGGAACAAGAGGAACACAGGGAAAGAAGAAGGAACATCCCGGTGATGTTCCCCCTTGTTCCGTAGGTTCCGTATGTTCCGGCGTCGGGGGCTGGGAGGGAACAAGAGGAACACAGGGAACGAAGAAAGGAACACCCCGGTGATGTTCCCCCTGTTCCATAGCTTCTGTATGTTCCGGCGTGGGGGGCCGAGGGGAGGAAGTAGGTCTAGTCGCGGCCCATGGGGTAGAGCAGAATCAGCGCGACGAGGCCGAGAAGCCCAACGGCGCCAGCCAGCCCGAACATGATCCAGGCCGGATCTTCGAGGACTGAGTCCAGGTCGGCGAGTATGTCGAGTAGCGGCATCGCGGCGTCTCCCCCGTCGAGGTGTTTTCGGGCACGATACTAGCAGAAGCAGGCGCTAGGAGCAGCAAGTGACGCAGGACTACCAGCCCTTCAAGCTGCTGGAGCACGCCGGCTGGTCCGAGTCCGGCGTCAGCCAGACCTACGAGACCTGGTTCACCAGCCTCACGTCGCAGTCGATCGATCCCCTGCTCGATGCGGTGGGCGCGGGTCCCGGCGTACGCCTGCTCGACGTTGCCACCGGGCCGGGGCACCTCGCTCAGCTGGCCGCCGAACGCGGCGCGGCTGTCACCGGCGTCGACATCTCCCCATCGATGGTCGAGATCGCGCAAGCCCTCTACCCTGGCGTCGAGTTTCGAGTCGGGGATGCCGAGGCGCTGCCGTTCCCGGACGCCGGCTTCGACGCCGTCGTCATGAACTACGGCCTGCTTCACCTCAGCCGCCCCGAATTGGCGATCGCCGAGGCGTTTCGCGTCCTGCGGCCCGGCGGTCGTTTCGCCTTCACGGTCTGGACGCCGCCCAACGTAGCGCGGGGCTTCGGCCTGATCCTCGAATCGGTGCAGGCGAAGGGCAACCCGGACGTGCCGCTGCCGCCCGGCCCGCCCTTCTTCCGCTTCGCTAACCCCGACGAATCGCGCGTCGCCCTTCAAGCCGCCGGATTCGGCGACCCGCGCGTCATCAACCTGCCACAACGCTGGCTGCTGCCTGACGCCGACGCCCTCCTCGAAGTCTTCGAGGAGGGCACCGTGCGCACCCGCGCCCTGCTCAAGGGCCAAACGCCGGAGGCGATGCAGGCGGTCCGCGCCGCCGTCCACGAAGCCGCTCAGGCCTTCGCCACGCCCGACGGCCTCGATATCCCGATGCCCGCCGTTTTGTCTTCCGCCACGAAACCTGACGCTATCAAGCAGACATAACGCATTCGTGTCAGAATGTTGACCCAGGACTTCGAATGGCTACCCCGCATGAGCCGCCTGAAGCGCCACTAGTAGGCCCACGCTTGGCCGAGGCCCGCCAGGCCAAAGGCCTCACGCTCTTTGACGCCGAGCGCGGGACTCGCATCCCGCGACGTTACCTGGAGGCCCTGGAAGCCGATCAGTTCAGCCTCCTGCCGGCTCCGGTCTACGCTCGCGGCTTCCTGCGCAATTACGCTCGCTTCCTGGGCCTCGATGAGAACGCGCTGACAGCAGGCCTGACGCTTGGCGAGACTCACCCCAGCGTCCTGCCGGTGATCCGCCAGCGGCGCAATACGAACCTCTGGGCGGTGGCGGGCGTGGCCTTCATGCTCGGCCTGCTGCTCTGGGCCATCCTCGTCCTGCGAGTCTCCAACGTCGCGGAAGACATCTGGAGCGATATCACCGGTGGCGACGACTCCCCTGTCGCAACCCCGATTGTCGTCACCGCGACGCCGGCACCCAGCTGCGGTCAGCTCGCCGGCAGCGCCTCGCTGAGCGCCGAGGAGCAGCGATTCTTCGACGCCAACTGCGCTACGCCGACGCCCGAGCCGCCGACACAAGCGCCGTTTCGTACAGACTGCGACGCCATCCGCGGCACGGACTACGAGTCTTCTGCGGAGCGGGAGTTCTTCCTCGAGAACTGTCTGACGCCGGCGCCGGGCTAAGCCGTCTGGCTGAATCGCGCCGGCGCCAGCTCTCGCGGCAGCGCGTCCTCTCGTCCGGCCGCGATCGCCTGTGCCAGCAGCCTGCCGCTGACCGGCGACAGCAGAATCCCGGTGCGGAAGTGTCCGCTGCTCACCCAGGCGTTGCGCCATCCCGGCAACCGCCCCATGACGGGCAGGCCGTCGGGCGTTGCCGGCCGCAGCCCGGCCCAGGCGCGCCGTAGCTTCGCGTTCTCCAGCGCGGGCACTATTGCCGCTCCGCCCGCCCGCAGCCCTCGCAGCCCCGCCGCCGTCGTGTGTTTGCGGTAGCCGGCTTCCTCCACGGTTGCGCCGACGTAGGTCTGACCGTCTTCACGCGGCACCAGCAGCGCCCGCGCCCCGGAAATGATGTGTCGCAGCCCCGTCTCTGGACTCTCCAACGACATCATCTGGCCTCGTACCGGGCGTACTGGGATGTTGGCGCCCAGCCGGTTCGCCAGCGCCGTCGTCCACGGACCGCCGGCGATGATGATTTCGTCTGCCTCGTACGTCCCGTTCGCTGTTAGCACGCCGCGCAGGCGGTCTCCGCGTCTCATGAACCGCGTCACGGCTTCGTGTTCCCGTATTGTTACGCCCTCGCGTCGCGCCGCTGCCGCGAACGCCTGCGTCAGACGCTGCGGGTCGAGGTAACGCGTCGCCGGTGTCAGGATCGCCGCCCGCGTCCTGGAGCTGAGGCCGGGTTCGAGGCTCCGTGCCTCCGCGCCGTCAAGCCACCGCACGCCGGCGTGGGCTTTGTGCCGTTCGAACTGCGCCTCGAGGTCCGCGATTTCGCTCTCGGCCACCGCCGGTTCGAGCAGCCCGACGCTCCTGTGCCGCACGTCGACGCCGGTTTCGGCCAGGACGGGCAGCAGCTCGTCGAACAGCCGCAAGCTGTCCTCGCACAAGCGGTTGAAGAAGGGTGGATGCGCTCCGTGGTCGGAAAGCGTTGCCAGGACGCCGGCTGCTGCGCCGGACGCTTCGCCGGAGACGTCGCCGCGTTCCATGATGGTGACGTCGGCGCCATCTCGCGCCAGGTAGTAAGCCGTGGCGCAGCCGATAACACCGCCGCCAACGACGATGACTGAAGGCATGTTGTCTAGGCCGTCGCCGCGACTTCCTCGGGGCGCGCCGCCCAGGCTTCTTTCATCGCCTGCGCCAGCGCCTCGGCCGCCGCCTTGGGGTCGTCTGCCCCCGCGATCGCTTCGCTCACCGCTATCCCGGCCGCGCCGGCCTTGATCACGTCGGCGACCTTGTCGGCCGTGATACCGCCGGCGGCCAGCATCGGCAGGTCACTGTCCTTGCTGATTTCCTGCAGCAGGGTCACGCCGGTGGCCTTCTCGGACTTTGAAGCGCCCTTGAAGATCGGGCCTACCGTCACGTAGTCCGCGCCGTCCAGTCGCGCCTGGATGCCGGCCTCGGCGTCATAGACGCTGCGGCCCACGACGGCGTACTTGCCGATCTGTCCCCGCGCCGCCCGCGTCGGTAGGCCGGTCTCCGGCAGCTCCACGCCATCGGCGTCCACCGCCACCGCGACGTCGACGCGGTCCTCGACGACGAACAGCGCCTTGCCCTTGGTCACGCCGTGGACTTTCTCCGCCAGCGCCAGCAGCTCGCCCGCCGTCAGGTCTTCCCCGCTGATGCGCACCATCGACGCGCCGCCGGCGATTGCTTCCGCGACGGCCTTCTCAACGTCGCCGTCCTTCGCCGTGGCCTTGCTCACGACGAAGCAAAGTACCGGCAACCGAAGCCGACCGATGCGATTAGGCAGCGCCATCTTTTCAACCCCCTGGTCGAGTGTGCCTCGACTAATTATCGGCTCATTGGCCCGAACTGCCGCCGGACCCCGGACGATTACTTGTACGTCCTTACGATACAGCGGCTCGAGTTGAGGATCGACCCGTCCAGTAACTCCCGCTACTCAGCCGATTAACGGACGCCAGTAGCGGTAGAAGTGGTGCGGCGGACCGTTGCCTTGGCCCAACGGATAGGCGTTCTGGAGCGCCTTCGTCACGTAGGCTTTCGCGGCCGCGACGGAGTGCGGCAGCGACTCACCCTTCGCCAGCGTCGCTGCAATCGCCGCTGAAAACGCGGCGCCCGTGCCCATCGTGCTCGATGTCGGTACGCGGTCCGTTGCCAGGTCGCGATATTCCTTGCCATCGAAGAGCAGGTCGGCCACCACGTCCCCATCGCGCCGCCCGCCCATGATCACGACGTTCTGCGCTCCAAAGCCCGCGATCTCTGCGGCCGCCTCACGCACGTCGTTCCAGTCCGTCAGCATCCGCCCGGTCAGCACCTCCGCCTCCGTCACGTTCGGCGTCACGACCGTAGCCAGCGGCAGCAGGCGCTCGCGTAGCGCTGCGACCGCGGCCTCGTCCAGCAGCCGCGAACCGTCCTTCGCGACGATCGAGGGGTCGACTATCACCCTCGCGTCCGGGTCTCCCTTCAGGCAGTCCACCACCGAATCGACGATGCCGGCGTTTACCAGCCAGCCTGTCTTGACCACGTCCGCGCCGATGTCGTTCAGCATCGATTCGACCTGCTGCGCCACGAAAGCCGGCTCCATCGCCACGAAGCGATACGTCTGTCGCGTGTCTTGCGCCACGACCGCCGTGATCGCCGTCGCCGCGTAGACGCCGAGCGCCGAGAACGTCTTCACGTCGGCCTGTACGCCGCTGCCGCCGCTCGAGTCGGAGCTCGAGATGGTCAGCGCTATGGGTGCTCGTGGCATTGGAGCCTGAGTCTAGATTTCGCTCCCATCCCGGTCAACGCGGAATATCACCGGCATCGGATTAAGAACGAATCCTTTCGTAATTGCAATCTAGTCATTGACGATAGAGCAACCTTGGGCGGACTATTGCAGGCGCCCGCCGGATGGAGGCTCGACTTGAGTACACGATCAGCAATCGACGTCGGTGAATGGCTCGAACGGGCTCGCTCGCTGGCGCCCCTCGTGGACCAGCAGCGCGACGAGGCCGAGGCCGCGCGCCACATGCCGCCCTCGCTCGCCGACGCGATGCGCGAGCGTGGCCTTTTCGCGCTCTGGACGCCCTCCTCCCTTGGAGGCCCTGAGCTATCGATCGAGGCCGTCGTCCTGATCATGGAGGAGCTCGGCCGCCTCGATGGCTCCGTGAGCTGGAACTCGATGATCTCGACCAACCACAGCATCCTCTGGAGCTACCTCGCCCCGGAAGTCGCCGCGGCGTGCCTCGAAGGCGGCCGTAACGTCATAGCCGGCACGATCGCCGGTGGCGGCACCGTGGATGCGCCCGGTGGCGGCGAAGCGATTCCCGTCCCCGGCGGCTATCGCATCAGCGGACGCTGGGCCTTCGCCAGCGGCAGCCATCACGCCGACTGGATGATCGGCAACGGCCGCATCCTGGAAAACGGCGACTACCGCCGCGGGCCGCAGGGCAACGTCGCGCTGTTCTCCTTCATCATGCAGCCCTCCGAGGTCGAGATCCTGGACAACTGGTACACCACCGGCATGAAGGGCACAGGCAGCCACGACATCGAGGCCACGGACGTCTTCGTCCCGGCGGAGCGCGTCTTCCCCACGCTCGGCGCCAGGGCTTACCAGTCCAGCCCCCTTTACCGCGCCATGATCTCGATCCCGTGGTGCGCCAGTATCGCCGGCGTCGCCCTCGGCATCGGTCGCGACGCTATAGACACGTTCCTCGAGATCGCGCGCACCAAGTCGGCCAACATGCTGAGTCGCGTCAGCCTCGCCGAACGCGAGACAGTGCACAAGGCGGTGGGCGAGTGCGAGGGCCGCCTGCGCTCGGCGCGTAGCTTCCTGCTCGAAACCTCGCGTCAGGTCGACGACTACATCGCCCGCGGCGAGGACGTCCCCAACGACGTGGGCGCCCTGCAGCGTTGCGCCGCCGCCAACGCCTCCCTGGCTGCTGCCGACGTGACGATTCAGATGTTCCGCATCGCCGGCTCCACGTCGTTCTACGCCACCAGCCGCCTCGACCGCTGCTTCCGCGACGTCAACACGTTGACGCAGCACGCCGTCGGCGGCCTTGCCGGAGCCACCGTCGCAGGACGCTTCTGGATGGGCGGTCCGCTCACGCCGATCTAGAGGGACAGAGGAAACAAGGGGTACAGAGGGAACAAGTGGAACATTGCGAGCGGATTTCGGTGCCCCGCTAAGTGTTCCCTCTGGTCCGTTTGTTCCCCTTGTTCCTTCTCGTAAACTCTTCGCATGACCCGCCTTCCAGACGAAGCAACCCTCCTCGCCGAGTGCGACGTCGACACGTATCGCGCCTCCGGCCCCGGCGGCCAGAAGCGCAACAAGACCGAGTCCGCCGTCCGTCTTCGCCACCGCCCCAGCGGCTTCAGCGTCATCGCCGAAGAGAGCCGTTCCCAGCACGAGAACCGCGCCCGCGCCCTGCGTCGCCTGCGTCAGATGCTGGCGCTGCGTCTGCGCCGGCCCGTCCCCGATGAAGGCGTCCCGGAACCAGTGCGGGCCTGCATTGACAAGCGAGGGCGTCTCGATGTCGGCCGCCGCGACGCGCGTTACCTCCCCGCCGCCGCCACCGTCCTCGACGTCCTCGTCGCGTCAAACGGCAGCGCCGCCGACGCGGCGAAGCGCCTCGGCATCACCACCGGCAACCTCTCCGACTTCCTCACCGGGGACGACGACCTCATGCTCGAAGCCAACCGTATCCGTGCCGGGCTGGGCCTCCGGCCGCTACGCAAGTAGTCAACGTAGCCGGGCCTTTCCAGGCTCGGCGCCGCGCTTTTTCAACGTTTCGTTGAGCTAACGCCCCTCGCTCAGCCGCTGCGCCAGGTACTCCGGCAACCCAACCGACCGCATCTTCGCCTGCGTCAGCTCGATGTCGTACTCGACGCGGTGGAAGCTGAGCAGCCGCTTCTCCGTGTCGAGCAGACAGTAGGCCGCCCGCGGGTCGCCGTCGCGCGGCTGGCCCACGCTGCCGGGATTCGCCACGAATCGCCGCGACGCCATCGCGACGTCCCGTCCGTCCTCGATGTCGGCTTCCTGTAGCCGTGTCTGGCCCTCCGTGAACAGGTGAGGCAGGTGGGAGTGTCCCACCAGCCCGTACGGCGTCCTCTGGTGCTCCAGGTGGCTCCGGGCGCCGCTCGCCGACACCAGGTAGTCCCACACTGGGTCGTTGAGGCTGCCGTGCGCCAGCGTGAACTCCCCCTCGATGCGCACCGCCGACAGGTTCGATAACCACAGCTGGTCTTCCAGCGAGAGTTGCGTCGCGGTCCAGCGCGCCGCCTCCGCCGCGAACGGGTTGAACTGCTCGGTGCCGATGGCGCCGGTTGCGGCGTAGTCATGGTTCCCGGCGATGGCGATATGCGTGTAAGTGTGCAGCAGCGCGATGCAGGCTTTCGGGTCCGGTCCGTAGCCGACGATATCGCCCAGCGACCACACCTCATCGACCGCGTCGTCCTCCGCCGCGTGCGCCAGCACCGCCTGAAACGCCTCCAGGTTGGCGTGCACGTCCGCTACGACGGCGATTCTCATGCGCACATGATAGGGTTCCGCGCGTTGCATTCGCGTAACGAGCGCGCCACCCTCCGCCCGTATAATCGAGCCGTGCTCGTATCTGAGATCGGCGAATTCGGCCTCATCCAGCTCCTGGCCCGCGAGTTCGGCCTGGAATACCCGCCGGCGCGCGGCGTCTCGCAGCCCGGCCTGCAGGTGGGGCTCGGTGACGACGCCGTCGTCACGGACCGGCGCGACGGCTCCCTGATCTGGACCACCGACACGATGGTGGAGAACGTCCACTTCCTGATCGACCCCGCGCCGTCATGGCACGACATCGGCTGGAAGGCGCTCGCCACCAACCTCAGCGACATCGCCGCGATGGGCGGCACGCCGCACCTTGCCCTCGTCACGCTCTGCCTGCCGCCTGACTTCCAGGTCGAGGACGCCGTGGCGCTCTACGGCGGCCTGCACGAGTGCGCCGAGGCTTTCGGCGTCACCCTGGGAGGCGGCGACATCGTCGGCGCCCCCGTCTTCTCGATCACGATCGCACTCTCCGGCTGGGCCGAAGCAGAGCCAGACGGCAGCGCCGCCGTCCTGACCCGCGGCGCCGCTCAGCCCGGTGACGTTGTCGCTGTGAGCGGTACGATCGGCGACGCCGTGGCGGGCCTCCTCCTGGCGCGCGAGGGACGCGACTTCAAGACGAAGTCTGAGCAGCATCTTCGCGCCGCCATGGACCGCCCTCAGCCCCGTGTCGCCCTCGGCCTCGAGGCCGTGCGCGCCGGCCTCCGCTGTGGCATCGACATCAGCGACGGGTTGGTCCAGGACCTCGGGCACGTCGCCACCGCCAGCGGCGTCGGCATTCGCGTCGACGCCGTCCGCGTCCCGTCCAGCGCGGCGCTTCGCGAGGTCTTCCCCGCCGAGGCGTTTGGCCTCGCGATCAGCGGTGGTCAGGACTACGAGCTGCTTCTCATCGGCCCGCGCGCCACGGTCGAAGCCCTGATGGACGCCTCCGAGACGCCAATGACAGAGATCGGTGACGTCTACAGGACCGATACGCCGCATGTCGCCGTTGTCGATGAGGCCGGGCGCGAGATACCGCTGGCGCATGGCGGCTGGGACCACTTCAAGCCCTCATGACGCTGAGCTTCGAATCGCATTCCGCGGCCGAAACGCGGCGCCTGGGGCGGACGCTCGCCGCGCACCTGCGCCCCGGCGACGTCCTGCTGCTGAAGGGTGAGCTGGGCGCGGGCAAGACCTGCTTCTCGCAGGGTATCGGCGCCGGGCTTCGCGTCAGGGAGCCGGTCAAGAGCTCCTCTTTTGTCCTGGTGAACGAATACTCGGGGCGCCTCCACGTCTACCACGCCGACCTCTTCCGCCTCGAAGACCCGCGTGAGGTTTTCGAGCTCGGCCTCGAGGAGAACGCCGCCGACGGCCTGCTGCTGGTCGAATGGCCGGACCGCGCGCCGCAGGAGATGCCGCCCGACCATCTCCTCGTCCGCTTCGACGTCACGGATCACACGGCGCGCCGCATAGCTTACGAACCCCACGGCGAGCGCTACATGGCGCTGCTGAGCGATGTCGCGAAGGAGACGTCACGTGCCGGGCGATAGGCCTCTCACACTCGCCATCGACACGACGTCCGACCTCGCGGGCGTCGCGCTGATGCAGGACGACGCGCTGCTCGGTGAGGTCACGTGGTACGCCCATCAGAGCCACTCGCGTCAGCTCCTGCCCGCGCTCGACTGGCTGCTCGGCCACGTCCAGCGCGACAAGGCGCAGATCGGCGCCATCGCGGTCTGTCTTGGCCCCGGCTCCTACGCCGGCATGCGTGTCGGCCTCAGCACGGCGAAGGCGCTGGCCTATGGCCTCGGCGCGTCCCTGGCCGGCATCGGCCGCCTCGCCGCCGAAGCGCTGCCCCTCGCCCAGGCCTCGGGAGGTCGCGTCGTGCCCGTGCAGGCCGCCGGGCGCGCCGAGCTGGCCTGGGCTGCCTACCGTTTTGATGACGGAGAGCTCGTAGAACTGGATGCGCCGCAGCTAACACCCGCTGACGCCCTGCCGAAACGTCTACGCAAAGGCGATCTCATCACCGGCGACGTCGACCGCCTCACCCCAGAGCTGCTCGTCGCGCTGGCGCAGAAGGGTTGTCACCTCGTCCCACCGCCCGCGTCTCGCGTCGTCGCTGTCGCCCGTCTCGGCCTGCGCCGCTTCCTTCGCGGCGAGTCGGACGATCCCGATTCGCTGGCGCCGCTTTATCTCCGCGAACCGGCCATCGGCCCGCAATCGCCGCGCTAGGGAGGAAGAAGCCATGCAGATCGTCGATTCGTACCCGGTCGTCATCACCCCGGACCTGCACGAGTGCCGCGACTTCTACGCCATGTGGTTGGACTTCGAGGTCGCCTTCGAGGCATCGTGGTTCGTCCTCTTGAATTCCGGCGCAATTTCCATCGCGTTCATGCACCCCGAGCACCCGTCCTCCCCGCCGGATCCGGGAGCCTACCACGGTGACGGCGCCTTTCTCACCCTGCAGGTCGAAGACGCCGGCGCCGAGTATGAAAGCCTCATTGGCCGCGGCCTGCAGTGCGCGCTGCCGCTCACCGACGAACCCTGGGGCCAACGACGCTTCGGGCTGGTCGACCCCGCCGGGATGTGGGTGGACGTGGTGGAGCAGACGCAACCAGAAGAAGGCTGGTGGGACCCGTACCTCGCCTGACTGGATCGCAGTCTCCCCAGCGGCGACAATCATTAAGAGCCGCAACTGAACACTGACAACTGAGAACCGAGGAGCCGAATGGAACGCACGCTCGTCCTGATCAAGCCAGACGCCATGCAGCGCGGCCTCGCCACCGAGATCCTCGGGCGGCTGGAGCGCCGCGGTCTGCGCATCGTCGGTCTCAAGCTCCTCGAGGTCGACGCCGCCCTCGCCGAGCGCCACTACGCCGAGCACGTCGGCAAGCCGTTCTTCGACGGCCTCGTCGGCTACATCACGTCGTTCCCCATCATCGCCGCCTGCTTCGAGGGCACCGGCGCCGTCGAGGCGGTGCGCGCCACGATGGGCAAGACCAACCCGCGAGAGGCGGCCCCCGGCACCATCCGCGGCGACTTCGGCCTCGAAATCGGCCGCAACTTGGTCCACGGCTCGGACTCCCCGGAGAGCGCTCAGCGAGAACTCGACCTCTTCTTCAGGCCGGACGAGCTGCTACACATCACCCGCGATATCGACCCCTGGGTCTTCGAGTAACGAGAAAGGCCTCAAAGGAGTAGGAATGCCGATCGACGCCGCGAAAGCGGACCTCCTCGTCGGCATCGTCGGCACCGGCGCCATGGGCCGCGGCATCGCCCAGGTTGCGGCGGCCGGCGGCGTGAATGTCCGCCTTTTCGATACCAACGCCACGCAAAGCATCGACGCCGTCGCCTTCATCGAGCGAATGCTGGGCCGGGCCGCCGAGCGTGGCGACATGACAGCAGCCGACGTCACCGCCGCGATGGGCCGCATCGAGACCGTCTCAAACCTCGAGGAGATCACGCCCTGCGACATCGTCATTGAGGCCGTCACGGAAAACGTTGAGGTCAAGCGGAGTGTATTCGCGCAGCTCGAAAGAGTCCTGGCGGAGGACACGATCATCGCCTCAAACACGTCCTCGCTCTCCGTCACCATGCTGGCGTCGAGTTGCCGGCGACCCGAGCGCATCGCTGGGATGCACTTCTTCAACCCCGTCCCGCTGATGCGCCTGGTCGAGGTCATCGAAGGCATGTTGACGGAGCCCTGGGTCGGTGACGCCTTAATGACGCTGGGCCGGCGCCTGACGCGTGAGCCGGTCCGTCTCAAAGACACGCCGGGCTTCCTGGTCAACCAGGTCGGCCGCGGCTATAACATCGAGTCGCAGCACATCCAGGCCGAGGGTGTGGCGAGCTTCGCGGACATCGACCGTATCCTGCGTGAGGGCGCCGGCTTCCGCATGGGCCCCTTCGAGCTGCTCGACCTGACAGGGCTCGACGTCACGCACCCGGCCACCGAGCTGATCTACGAGCAGCTCTACCACGAACCGCGCTTCCGCCCCTCAGCCATCATGCAGGCGCGTCTTCAGGCCGGACTGCTTGGCCGCAAAACCGGTCGTGGCTACTACGAGTATGAGGATGGCCGGCAGGTCGTATCGGCTGAGCCGGCGCCGCCCGCCTACGACGGACGCGCGGTTTGGGTCAGCCGCGACGATCCTCAAGGCCACGACGCGTTGCGAGCAGTCCTCACAAACCTCAAAGCGCCACTGGACGAGGGTGAGTCGCCCGGCGTCGGCTCGCTGATCCTCGTCACGCCGGTCGGCGAAGACGTCTCGATGGCATCGACGCGGCAGCGACTGGACCCGAAGCGGGCGGTCGGTGTCGACACGCTCTTCGGTCTCGACTCGCGACGTACGCTGATGACCAGCCCTGCAACGCTGCAGGAGTACCGCGATGCAGCGCATGGTCTGCTTAGCAGCGATGGCATCAAGGCCACGCTGATCCGCGACTGCCCGGGTTTCATCGCTCAGCGCGTCATCGCCATGATCTGCAACATTGGCTGCCAGATCGCCCAGTCGGGCGCTGCAGCGCCGGAGGACATCGACCGGGCCGTCGTGTTGGGTCTCAACTACCCAAGTGGCCCTCTGGCGTTCGGCGACGCGCTCGGCGCCGCGACCGTCCTCAGGATCCTCGACGGCCTGTTCGTCTTCTACGGCGACCCGCGCTACCGTGCCAGTCCGTGGCTGCGCCGCCGTGCCATGCTCGGTATGTCGTTGCTCGCCGTGGAAGCCTGACGGCCTACTGGAACCGCACGGCCGGCACGCCGGTAACGCCCCACAGCCCCTCGAGGTTGTAGAACGCCCGGTCCTCAGGCGTGAAGACGTGCACGATCACGCCGCCGAAGTCGACCAGCACCCAGCCTGACGTCGCCTCGCCTTCGCGGTGCAACGCCTTGATCCCTTCGTTCGCCAGCTCCTTGTCGAACGCGTCGATCAGCGCGGCGGCGTGCCGTTGGTTCAGCGCCGTCGCGATCACGAAGTAGTCCGTGAAGTAGGCGATTTCGTGGATGTCGAGGAGGACAATGTCCTCCGCCTGGCGGTCCGATAGCAGGTCGACGATGCGTCGCGCCATCTCAGAAGATTCGTTTTGGTTATCCGTCACTCAGAGCATAGTAGCAAGTAACCAGTAACAAGTCGCTTCCGGGTTAGGGCGAACCTGCTACTAGTTACTCGTAACTTGTTACTTGTTACCCTATAACCATGAGCAAGCGCGTCATCGTCGCCATGAGCGGCGGCGTCGATTCTGCCGTTGCGGCGGGGCTCCTCGTGCGCGAGGGCTACGACGTCGTGGGCATCACGATGCGTCTCTGGACTCGCGACGACGATGCGGGCCGCCTGCACCAGAATCGCTGCTGCGGCGTCGAAGACGTCGACGACGCACGCGCCGCCGCCGACGTGCTCGGCATTCCTCACTACACCCTCAACCTCGAGGCAGAGTTCAACCGCAAGGTGGTCGACTATTTCGTCGCGGAGTACGAGCGCGGGCGGACGCCGAACCCCTGCCTCGCCTGCAACGAGCACGTCAAGTTCCGCGCCCTGCTCGACCGCGCCGTCGCCCTCGACGCCGACTACCTTTCGACCGGTCACTACGCCCGCGTCTACCACGGCGAAGCCGGCTCCGAGCTGCACCGCGCCGTCGACGACTCGAAGGACCAGTCCTACGTCCTCTACACGCTGCAGCAGGCTGAGTTAAGACGCCTGCTCTTCCCGGTCGGTCACTATCCGAAGACCGAGATACGCAACCTCGCGCTCGAGATGGGGTTGCCGGTACACGACAAGCCGGACAGCGCCGAGATCTGCTTCGTCCCCGGTAACGACTACCGCGCCTTTCTCGCCGAGCGCATCGCGCAGCGTCCTGGCGACATCGTCGACCACGAGGGCGCCGTCGTCGGTAGCCACGAGGGCGTGGCCGGGTTCACGATCGGCCAGCGCAAGGGCATCGGCGCCTTCGGTGGCAAGCGCTTCGTCACTGAAATCGACCCCGAACTCAACGTCATCACCATCGGCGCCGAAGAAGATCTCCTCGCGCGCCGTCTCTGGACCGAGGCGCCATCCTGGGTCGACGGCGAGCCGCCCGGGGAAACGTTCGAGGCCATGGTCAAGGTGCGCTACAAGAGCCCGCCCGCGGCCGCCCGCGTCCGTTTGACCGAAGACGGCCTCGATATCGAGTTCGAGCAACCGTTGCGGGCCGTCACGCCGGGCCAGGCCGCCGTCCTCTACGCGGGCGAGCGCGTCATCGGCGGCGCCACCATCTCGCGCACGGAAGCGGGCGTTGTCAGCCTCTAGGCGGCTGTTATACTCGCCCCTGGTTCACAACCGAGAAACTGAGCGCGCAAAGGGAGGGCCGTAGCTCTGAAGTTTCTGCTAATTGTCGTCGGCCTGATCGTGATCGCGTTACCCGCCATCATCGCGGGTGCGATCTACGCGATATGGGAGCCGAGCCTCGACGAATCGCGCGACATCGTTGTCGTCGTCTTTGGAATCGTCGGCGCCACGTTCTTCTTCGCCGCGCTGGTGATCACCACCGCTGTCGGCATGGCCGCGTTTGGTCTCTTTAGCAAGCTGCGCAGCTTGATCGATGAGTCCGTTGCCCCCGCGCTCAGCGCCGTCAAGGACGCCGCCGACACCGTGCGCAACACCACCGAGTTCGTCGGCCGCACTGCTGTCACACCCGTCGCCAAGGCCTACGGCACCTTCGCCGGCATCAAGAAGGGCCTCAGCGTCCTCTCCGGCCTCAAAGGCCGCGATAAGTCAGAGTAAGCATCGTGAACGACAGCGCCACGAGCCGGCCCTTCAGTGGGGGTATGGGGACTTCCCCCATCTTCAACCAGAGCCACGCCACGAGCCGGGCCTTTAGTGGGGGTATGGGGGCTTCCCCCATCTTCAAGCAGGACCACGCCACGAGCCGGCCCGTTAGTGGGGGTATGGGGGCTTCCCCCATCTTCAAAATATGAGATTTGGCCTCCTGCTCGGCTTCCTGGTCGGCGCGGCGATAGCGTCGCTTCTCGCGTCTAGTGACGTGGACGAGCTGGCCGCTGAGGGCGCCACGACGCCTTCCGGCGCCACGGCCGAAGGCGGGCTCGTCGACAAACTGAAGCGGCAGGCCGAAGAAGCCAGGGCTGCGGCGCGCGAAGCCTCCGAGCAGAAGCAGGCAGAAATGCTGCGCGACTGGCAGCAGGCGCGCGGCCACGACGCTACCGACAACTGAGACTCACTCGCTGAGCGCTGGCGGAGAGGGTGGGATTCGAACCCACGGGCCCCCGTAAAGAGACCACACGCTTTCCAGGCGTGCCTGTTCAACCACTCCAGCACCTCTCCGCGCCGAGACGCCGGGCTGATGACCCGGGGTTGTCTCCGGAGTCTATCAAAACCAGGCCCTGTGCCAAACGTCGCCAACTGACGGCAGCTTCCGCGCACTAATTCCGACCTTAATTTGAAACGAATTCTTAGTTGATTCGTGGCGTCAAACCTGCGTACACTTGCAAGGCCCCGTGTGAGCAGTCTTCAGGAGACAACTGGATGCCACTTCTTCATGTTCGTAAACCCAGCGAAGCGCCGCTGCCTTCCCGATCCTCTAAAGCAGTCAGAGAGCAGCAGCAGAAGTACGATGACTTCATCCGCAGCATTGATACCTCGGAAGTCGGCGACCTTGAGCTTGAACCCAACGAAAACGTCCGCAGCGTAAAAGTACGCCTGCGTCGGGCCTCTTCCCGCATCGGTGTCGACGTCGACATCTGGGACGCTAACGGTCACGTCTATTTTCGTCGCGTAACGCGTCGCGGCCGCCCCCGCCGTACCGCCTGACCTACCGTCACAAGAAGCCGCGCTACGCCGTCCTGATGGGCGGCGTTGTCGCGTCGGCTTCAGTGTGATTTCAATTCGAGCCGTTCCTGGAAAGAGGCGCCAAGGTATCCCGGGCCATGGGCCGTCTTGGACTGGCTGCGCTGCATATCGGCCCTTAGTGGGGTCCAGGGTGTCCCCGGCTTCAATTATTGACGTTTACGTAAAGGCTTCATATACTCTCGGCACCATGGGACTGGAAGGGCGGGGCAGATAGTGGATTACTCAAACTTTCCCAAGTGTCAGAAGTGCAAGACCGGCGATCTCGTACCGCTGTCCGACTTCGGCAGTCAGGGCGCCGCGATTCACTATAAGGCGTGGGTGTGCACCAACCCGGACTGCGGTTTCAACCTCAAGATCCGTAACGGTGACCTGTACATCGATGAGCCGATTTCCAGCGGCGCCGTGCATCAGCCCCGCTACGCCCGCTAGGGCGCCTACGGCCTCCCGATAGCCACGTAGCGCAGCCCGGCTGCCTCGACCTTCGACGCCTCGAAAAAGCCGCGTCCATCGAGAACGGCGCGACACCCCGTCAGCGTTGCGAAATCGAGTCCTGCGTACTCCGCATGCCCGGCCTGCAGGATGACCGCATCGACTGAGCCTGCCGGCGGTAGTGGCGATGACGTGAGCCCCAGCGCCGCGATTTCCCTTGCTGCAAACAGCGGGTCATGGACCAGCACCGTAGCGCCCTTATGCCTCAGCGCCTCGGCGACCAGTAACGCGCTGGAAAGCTCCGCCTCCTTGACCCCGCCGCGATAAGCCAGCCCCAACACCAGCACCGTTTTGCCGCCCAGGCCGCCGTCGATCGCCGCGGCTAGCCGCTCGACACCGTGCGCCGCCATCGAGTCGTTGATCTCGCGGCTCAGCTCGATCAGCGGCGCGTCGACCGCCTGCGTCAGGAAGTAGGGGTACACCGGGATGCAGTGCCCGCCCACGCCCAACCCCGGCGCGTGCAGGTGCGAGTACGGCTGCGAGTTGCCCGCCTGCGCCGCGGCGTCGTAGCTGACGCCCAGCTGCTCCGCGGCGCGCGCCAGCTCGTTGGCCAGCGCGATGTTGACGTCGCGGTAGATGCTCTCGGCCAGCTTGGCGAACTCAGCCGTCTCCGCGTCGGCCAGCAGCGTCACCGGTGCGTCGAGCACGGAGCGATAGAAGGCCACCGCGGCTGCGCCGCTCATATCGTCGATGCCGCCCATCAGCTTTGGATACGTGGCAAGGTCACGGAAGACGCTGCCTGAGGACACGCGTTCCGGGCTGTATGCGACCCAGAAATCGCCTTCGTGCAGCCCGGACACCGCCGCCAGCCTTTTTGCGAAGCGGCTCCGGGTGGCGCCCACCGGCACGGTGCTCTCCAGGATCACCAGCGTGTCCTGCTTCAGCCCCCGGCCAATAGCGTTCGCCGCCGTGTCGAGATAGTGGTAATCGGCGTGCCCGGAAGCGTCGATGCCGACGCGCACCATGACGACCACCACGTCGCTCTCAGCGACCGCCGCGGCAGTATCCGCCGTGGCGCGTAGAGTCCCGGCGTCGTGCGCCGCTCGCACCGCCTCTGCCAGCCCCGGCTCGCCGCCAACCGGCGACTCGCCGCGATTGACCGCGTCGACGACCGCGGGGTTGATGTCGCAGCCCGTGACCTGCATGCCCTTGCCGGCGTAAAGCGCGGCGAGCGGCAGCCCGATCTTGCCCAACCCGACGACGGCAACGTTAGTCACGTCGCACCTTCATCGG
>Ga0214471_10000783_pt1 | contig 25828 bp, 22 predicted proteins | sample RVTome_5_FD_207665 | JGI IMG/M metagenome (GOLD analysis project Ga0214471, IMG submission 207665) | Soil microbial communities from uranium-contaminated site in the Upper Colorado River Basin, Wyoming, United States - RVT142D155 | ecosystem: Environmental > Terrestrial > Soil > Contaminated >... | reverse complement strand
GGCTCGTGGGCGGCGGCTGCTGCCCGGCGAGATAAGCCAGCGCGAGGCTGGTCGCGAAGAACAGGGTCGCGAGCACGCCCGTGGCCCGCGAAAGAAAGTTCGCGGCGCCGCGCGCGCCGAACACCGTGCCCGAGGCCCCAGCGCCGAAACCGGCCCCGGCGTCCGCGCCCTTGCCGCGCTGCAACAGCACCAGACCGATGATCAAGAGCCCAACGGCGATATGCGCGATGAGTACGATGGATTGAAGCAACATGCCCCGTCTTGTCTCAGCTCAGTGTGAAGCGGCTCGGCAGATGGCAACGAAGTCGGGGGCTTTAAGGGACGCTCCGCCCACGAGCCCGCCGTCGATGTCGCTCATGGCAAGCAATTCGGCCGCATTGGCGCCGTTGACGCTGCCACCGTAGAGAACCGCTAATCCTGCGGCGATTGTATCATCTAGGACAGCGATCTTCGCCCGGATCATGGCGTGGACCTCTTGTGCCTGCTCGGGGCTCGCCGTCAAGCCGGTGCCGATCGCCCAGATCGGCTCGTAGGCGACGACGGCGCGGGAAAACGCGCCGACGCCCGCCGCGTCCAGCACCGCCTGCAGCTGGGCGGCGACGATCGAATGGGTCTCGCCGCGCTGCCGCTGCTCGAGAGTCTCGCCGACGCAGAGGATCGGCGTCAGGCCTTGGGCCTGCGCCGCCATGAACTTCGCCGCGACCGTCGCGTCGTCCTCGGCGTATAGCGTGCGGCGCTCCGAATGCCCGACGATGACGTAGTCGCAACCGACGTCTTTCAGCATGCTGCCGGCGATCTCGCCGGTGAACGCGCCGGGCTTGCGCTGCTCCGAAAGGTTCTGCGCGCCGAGCGCGATATCGCTGCCCGCGAGCCAACCGGCTACGCTCGACAAGTACACGAACGGCGGACAGACGAGGACACGCCGGCCGGCTCCGCCTGCCACGCCCTCCTTGATCGTCTCGACCAGCTTGCGGCTCTCCGTCAGCGAGCCGTTCATTTTCCAGTTTCCGGCGATGAGGGGTGTTCTTCCGCGGGAACTCACTTCCGCTGTTCTCCTTAGGCGCCGCGGCCGGCGGCGGGCCGAGAGCTTACGGGCCGACGACGCCAATGGCAACGTCCGCGGCGGCGGGCGCGGCGTTCAGCGCGGGCGACTCGGGGGGCCGCCAGGCGAAAGACGCCGAGTCGCCTCTAGCCCGCCAGGGCCTCGCGCACCGACGCGGCGAGCTGCCGCGCGAGCACTTCGACGGCCTCGGGCTGCTCGCCTTCGACCATCACGCGGATGACGGGCTCGGTGCCCGAAGCGCGCAGCACGACCCGTCCGCGGTCGCCGAGTTGCGCTTCGGCGGCGCTGACGGCCTCGCGAATCGCGGGCTCGGCATGCGGATCGACTTTCTTCATGACCTCGACGTTGATCATCGTCTGCGGCAGATGGCGCACGCCGGCGACGAGCTCGCTGAGGCTCTTTCCCGTGCGCTTCATGACGGCCAGCACTTGCAGCGCCGTGATCAGACCGTCACCGGTGGTCGTGCGGTCTAGGCAGATCAGATGACCGGAGGTTTCGCCGCCGAGAATACCGCCGTGCTCCTTGAGCATCGCGAGCACGTGGCGATCGCCGACGCTGGCACGGAGGAAACTCACGCCCAGATCCTTGAGCGCGAGCTCGAGGCCGAGATTGGTCATCACCGTGCCGACGACGGGACCGCGCAGGGCGCCGTAGGACAGCCGGTCCTGGACCAGGACATACAGCAGCTGGTCGCCGTCGACGAGCTTGCCGTGCTCGTCGACCATGACGACACGATCGCCGTCGCCGTCGAGCGCGAAGCCCACGTGAGCGCGCACGCCGGTGACCGTGAGTTGCAGCAGATCCGGCCGCGTCGAGCCGCAGCCGTCATTGATGTTGCGGCCGTTCGGCGAGCAACCCACGGGGATCACGTCCGCGCCGAGCTCGGCGATCACGCGTGGCGCCACCTTGTAAGCCGCGCCGTGGGATGCGTCGACGACGATCTTCATGCCGTCGAGGTCCAGGCCCTTGGGAATCGTGGTCTTACAGAACTGCATGTAATCCGTGCGCGCCGAGGTCACCGTCACGGCGCGGCCGAGGGCTCGGGATTCCCGCGTGATCGGCGCCTGATCCAGCCGCTCCTCGATGGCGTTCTCGAGATCGTCGGAGAGCTTCTCGCCGTCGCGGTCGAAGAACTTGATGCCGTTGTCGTAATACGGGTTGTGCGAGGCGCTGATCACGACGCCGAAATCGGCGTTCAGGTATCTCGTGAGGTAGGCGATGCCCGGGGTCGGCAGCGGGCCGCTCAAGAGCACGTCGACGCCGGCGGCGACGAAGCCGGCTTCCAGCGCCGACTCGAACATGTAGCCTGAAACGCGCGTGTCCTTGCCGATCAGCACCTTGCCGCCTTCCGGCGCGAGCACGCGCGCGGCCGCGCTCGCCAGATGCAGGGCGAACTCGACCGTCATCGGCGTATTGCCCACCTGGCCCCGAATACCGTCGGTACCGAAATATCGCCTAGTCAAGAAGAGCCTCCCTAAGACTCAATGCGGTCACGACCGCGGCAACGGCCGGTCAGGCATCTCGAGGCGTCAACGGGACGAAGCCGGCACCGATGTGTCAGTGCTGCCCGGCCGGACCGCCCAGCGGCGGCGTGCTCGGCTTCTCAGCCGGGCCGGGCTCGACCTCGATCGCATCGTCCGGATCGGAATCGTCCCAATGCTCGGGCGGCCGCGGGCTGCGGCCCGCCATGATGTCCTTGATCTGGCTTTCGTCGATGGTCTCGAACTTGATCAGCGTCTCCGCCATCAAGTGCAGCCTTTCCATATTGGCATCGAGGATGTTGCGAGCCTCGGTATAGCAGTTGTCGACCAGATTGCGCACTTCCTCGTCGATGACGTGCGCGGTGACGTCGGACACCTGCTTGTGGCGCGTGACGCTTCGTCCGAGGAATATCTCGCCGTCGTCCTCGGTATAGGTCAACGGCCCGAGGCGATCCGAAAGCCCCCACTTGGTCACCATGTTACGAGCGATCTGGGTGGCGCGCTCGATGTCGTTGGCCGCACCGGTGGTCACGAAGGCCGGCCCGAACACGAGCTCCTCGGCGACGCGGCCGCCGAACAAGCTCTTCATCTGCGACATCAGGCGCTGCTTCGAATAGCTGTAGCGATCTTCCTCGGGCAGGAACATCGTCACGCCGAGCGCGCGGCCGCGGGGGATGATCGTCACCTTGTATACGGGGTCGTGGTCGGGCACCAGCAGGCCCACGATCGCGTGCCCGGACTCGTGATAGGCCGTGAGCTTCTTCTCGTTCTCGCTCATGACCATGGAGCGGCGCTCCGTGCCCATCATGATCTTGTCCTTGGCCTTGTCGAACTCTTCCATCGTCACCGTGCGCTTGTTCGCGCGCGCCGCGAGCAGCGCGGCCTCGTTGACGAGATTGGCGAGATCGGCCCCCGAGAATCCGGGCGTGCCGCGCGCGAGCACCGACGGCTTGACGTTGCTGCCCACCGGCACCTTGCGCATGTGCACCTTGATGATCTGCTCGCGGCCGCGGACGTCGGGCAGCGGCACGACCACCTGGCGGTCGAAGCGGCCGGGCCGAAGCAGAGCCGGGTCGAGCACGTCGGGGCGGTTGGTCGCGGCGATGACGATGACGCCTTCGTTGCCCTCGAAGCCGTCCATTTCGACGAGCAGCTGGTTCAAGGTCTGCTCGCGCTCGTCGTGGCCACCGCCCAAGCCTGCGCCGCGGTGCCGGCCGACGGCGTCGATCTCGTCGATGAAGATGATGCACGGCGCGTGCTTTTTGGCCTGGTCGAACATGTCACGCACGCGCGAGGCGCCGACGCCGACGAACATCTCGACGAAGTCGGAACCTGAAATCGTGAAGAACGGCACCTTGGCCTCGCCGGCGATCGCCCGCGCGAGCAGCGTCTTGCCGGTGCCCGGCGAGCCGACCATGAGCACGCCCTTGGGAATCTTGCCGCCGAGGCGCTGAAACTTCGCCGGATCCTTGAGGTACTCGACGATCTCGCCGACTTCCTCTTTCGCTTCCTCGACGCCGGCGACGTCGGCGAAGGTCACGTGCACCTGATCCTCGCCCAAGAGCCGCGCGCGGCTCTTGCCGAAGGACATCGCGCCGCGGCCGCCGCCCGCGCCCTGCATCTGCCGCATGAAGTACACCCAGACCCCGATCAGCAGCAGGATCGGGAACGAGGAGATGAACAGTTGCAGCAGGAAGGACTGCTGCTCCGGCGGATCGGCCTGAATCAGCACGTCGTTCTCATCGAGCGTGCCTATCAGCAGCGTGTTGTCGGTTTCGGGGTTATAGGTGACGAAGGTTTCGCCGTTGCTGACGTAGCGGATCGCCTCGCCGTCGAAAACGACCTCGTCGACCGAGCCGTTCCGGACGAAGTCGAGGAAGCGCGAATACGGCACGGTCTCGGCGCGCTGCCGGGTCGGGCCGAAGCTCTGAAAAACCGACAGCAGCACGACCGCAATCACGATCCAGAGAATGACGTTCTTTGCCAAGTCGTTCAACAGCTTACCCTCGTTGCGCCGGCGCGCGCACCCAGATGAGACCCTACACCATCAGCCGGTTTCTAGCCAGCAGATACATCTCGCGGCTCTCGGGCCTGGAAGCCTTGGGCTTGAGCAGGCGAACCTTGGAAAACCGCCCCCGGGCAGCGTCGACGACCGCCTCGAAACCCTCGCCCTGAAACAGCTTCACGAGAAAGCTTCCGCCCGGCCGCAGCACCTCCGAGCAAAGCTCCAAGGCCTCTTCGGCCAGCTGCGACGCACGTGACTGATCCACGGCCCGGTTACCGGATATGTTGGGGGCCATATCCGACAAAACAAGGTCGACCGGCAGGTCCTCGAGCGCCACCGTAAGCGCAGCCAGCGTCTCCGGAGCCGTGAAATCGCCCTCTATGAACGTCACGCCGGCCACCGGTTCCATGGGCACGAGGTCCACCGCCCAGACCCGGCCGGCGGGCCCGACGACTTGAGCCGCATACTGGCTCCAGCCGCCGGGGCTCGCGCCGAGGTCGATGCAGCGCATGCCGGGCTTCAAGATACGCTCCTTGGCCTGGATCTGCTTGAGCTTGAAGACGGCGCGCGAGCGCCAGCGCTCGCGCGCGGCGCGCTGCACGTAAGGGTCGATGTGCTGCTGCCGCCGCCAATGAGTCGACGACCGCGACCGACGCGCCATGTGGACCTCGCGAAGAGTTAACCGGCCGTCAAACGTACTCGACCGCCGTGATCTCGTAGGCTTGCTTGCCCTTGGGCGTGGCGACCTCCACGAGGTCCCCCGCCTGCTTGCCGACCAGGGCGCGAGCGATCGGCGATGCTATCGACAGCAAGCCGCTTTTGATGTCGGCCTCGTCTTCACCGACGATCTGGTATCGCACCTCGGCATCGTCGTCGACGTTGGCGAGATACACCGTCGAGCCGAAGACGACTTTGCCCGCGGCGTTGAGCTTGTCGACCTCGATGATTTGCGCGTTCGCGAGCTTACTTTCGATGTCGCGAATCCGCGCCTCGGCGAAGCCCTGCTGCTCCTTCGCAGCGTGATACTCGGCATTCTCACGCAGATCGCCGTGCGCCCTCGCGGTCGCGATCGCGGCACTGATCTCGGGCCGCTCCGCTTTGAGGCGCTTGAGCTCCTCCCGTAGTTGCCTTGCACCGCGCGCTGTCAGCGGTACTTTCGTCATTCCAAGGCCGTCTCCGCGTGCAGATCCCGCAAACGATTCACGACTACATTGTCCAAATGATCCAGCGCATCGCAAGTCGCCTTCGCGGCCGCGAGCGTCGTGTAATAGGTGACCTTCTCGTGGACGGCCTGCCGCCGGATCGAATGCGATTCGCGAATCGCCTGCTTGCCCTCGGTAGTGTTGACGATCAGGCTGATCTCGTGATTCTTGATCATGTCGACGATGTGCGGGCGCCCCTCGCGGACCTTATTGACCCGCCGGCAGGGCACGCCGGCGGCGGCGAGCGCCGCGGCCGTGCCGCCGGTCGCGACGATCTCGAAGCCGCGCTGGATCAGGCTATGGCCGAGGGCCGCGGCCCCGGGCTTGTCGAGGTCGCGGACGCTGATCAGCGCCGTGCCGCCGCGAGGCAGCAACACGCCCGAGGCGAGCTGCGCCTTGGCGTAGGCTTCGCCAAAAGTCCTGCCCGTGCCCATGACCTCGCCGGTCGACTTCATCTCCGGGCCGAGTATCGGGTCGGCGCCGGGAAACTTGATGAACGGAAACACCGATTCCTTGACCGAGAAGTACGGCCGCCTCGCGGGCGCGACCACGCCCTGTTCCCTGAGCGTGATGCCGGCCATGACCTTGGCGGCGATCTTCGCCAGCGGCTGGCCGCTCGCCTTGGAGACGAACGGCACGGTCCGGGATGCCCGCGGATTGACCTCGAGCACGTAGATCGCGCCGTTTTGGATCGCGAACTGCGTGTTCATGAGGCCCACGACCTTGAGCTCCTCGGCCATCAGCCGCACCTGCTCGCCGAGCGTCGCGATCGTCTCGGGCGTCAATGAATACGGCGGCAGCGAGCATCCGGAGTCGCCGGAGTGCACGCCGGCCTGCTCGACGTGCTCCATGACCCCGCCGATGATGACCTGCTCGCCGTCGGCGACGGCGTCGACGTCGACCTCGACCGCGAGATCCAGGAAGTGGTCGAGCAGCACCGGGCTTTCGTTGGAAACGCTGACCGCCGCGTCCATGTACTCGAGCAGCTCGTCCTCGCCGTAGACGATCTCCATCGCGCGGCCGCCCAATACGTATGAAGGCCTGACCACGAGCGGATAGCCGACCTCCGCCGCAAGCCGCACCGCCTGCTGCTTGTTGCGCGCCGTCCGGTTCGGCGGCTGCTTGAGTCCGAGCCGCTGGATAAGCTGCTGAAACCGCTCGCGGTCCTCGGCGAGATCGATCGAGTCGGGCGACGTGCCGATGATGGGTACGCCCTCGGCCTCGAGCTCTCTTGCGAGCTTGAGCGGCGTCTGGCCGCCGTATTGGACGATGACGCCCTTGGGCTTTTCCTTATGGACGACCTCGAGCACGTCCTCCAAGGTCAGCGACTCGAAGTACAGGCGGTCGGAGGTGTCGTAGTCGGTCGATACGGTCTCCGGGTTGCAGTTGACCATGATGGTCTCGAAACCCGCTTCCTTGAGCGCGAAAGCGGCGTGCACGCAGCAATAGTCGAACTCGATCCCCTGGCCGATGCGATTCGGGCCGCCGCCGAGAATCATGATCTTCTGGGCTCCCGTGGGCTCGGCCTCGCACTCGTCCTCATAGGTCGAATACAGATACGCGGTCTGGCTCGCGAACTCGGCCGCGCAGCTGTCCACTCTCTTAAAGACTGGTCTTAGATTATTCGTGTAGCGCATTCTTCTTATTTGACTTTCCTTCACTCCAATCAAGCTCGCAATGCGGCCGTCGCTGAAGCCCTTGCGCTTCAGCCGGCGCAGCGTCTGCACGTCCAGGCCGTCTAGGCCCGCCCGCTGGACGAGCCCCTCCTCACGCACCAGATCCTCGATCTGCGCGAGGAACCACGGGTCGATGGTCGACAGCTCCGCGACCTCGTGGAGCGTCCAGCCGCTGCGAAACGCGTCGGCGACGTACCAGAGCCGGTCGGCGCCGGCCATGCGCAGTTCCTGTTGGAGCTTCGCGCGCTGCTCCTCGGTCTCGGCGGGCGGCCCTTTCGGCGTCAGGCCGTCGACGCCGATCTCAAGTCCCCGCAGCGCTTTCTGCAGCGACTCCTGGAACGTGCGACCGATCGCCATGACCTCGCCGACGGACTTCATCTGCGTCGTCAGCCGGTCGTTGGCGTGGGGAAACTTCTCGAAGGTGAAACGCGGCACCTTGGTGACCACGTAGTCGATCGTCGGCTCGAAGGAAGCCGGTGTCTGTCCTCCCGTGATGTCGTTGGCGAGCTCGTCGAGCGTATAGCCCACGGCGAGCTTGGCGGCGACCTTGGCGATCGGGAAACCCGTCGCCTTCGACGCCAGCGCCGAGGAGCGCGATACCCGCGGGTTCATCTCGATGATGATCAGCCGGCCGTCCACCGGGTTGACGGCGAACTGCACGTTCGAGCCGCCGGTGTCGACGCCGATCTTGCGCAGCACTGCGATCGAGGCGTTGCGCATGCGCTGATATTCCTTGTCGGTCAGCGTCTGCGCCGGCGCGACCGTGATCGAGTCACCCGTGTGAATGCCCATGGGATCGAGATTCTCGATCGAGCAGATGATGATGCAGTTGTCGTTGCGGTCGCGAACGACCTCCATCTCGAACTCTTTCCAGCCGAGCACCGATTCTTCGAGCAGCACCTCCGAGGTCGGCGACTGATCCAGGCCGTTGCTGACGATCTCCTCGAACTCCTCACGGTTGTAAGCGATGCCGCCGCCGCTGCCGCCGAGCGTGAAGGACGGTCTGACGATCGTGGGGAACCCGACTTGCTCCTGGATCTTCCAGGCATCCTCGAGATTCTTCGCGATCGCCGCTTTGGGCACCTCGAGCCCGATCTCGGTCATCGCGTCGCGAAACTGCTCGCGATCCTCCGCCATGTCGATCGCCTTGCGGGACGCGGCGATCAGCTCGACGCCGTATTTCTCGAGCACTCCCTCGCGGTCGAGATCCAGGGCGCAGTTCAACGCGGTCTGCCCGCCCATGGTCGGCAGCAAGGCGTCGGGGCGCTCTCGCTCGATGATGCGCTCCACCGCCTGCCAATGAATGGGCTCGATATAGATCGAATCGGCGCTTGCCGGATCCGTCATGATCGTCGCGGGGTTGGAGTTGACGAGAATGACGCGGTAGCCCTCTTCCTTGAGCGCCTTGCACGCCTGGGTTCCGGAATAGTCGAACTCGCAGGCCTGACCGATCACGATCGGGCCCGCGCCGATGATCAGGACGCTTTCGATGTCGCTACGCCGAGGCATTTATTTAACATGGATTCTAATAAAGACTCATATACATTTGTTTCATATATGCATTTACGCTCGCTTCACGCTGCGCTTGCAGTGCTCCTTCATCTCCAGGATGAAACGGTCGAACAGCGGCCTCAAGTCGTGCGGGCCCGGGCTGGCCTCCGGGTGGCCTTGGAACGAGTAGGCCGGCCGGTCGCTGCGCTCGATTCCCTGTAGGGAGCCGTCGAACAGCGACCGGTGCGTAGCGCGCAGGTTCTCGGGCAGAGTCTGCTCGTCGACGGCAAAGCCGTGGTTCTGGCTCGTGATCAGCACGCGCTTGGTGTCGAGATCGACGACCGGGTGATTGGCGCCGTGGTGGCCGAACTTCATCTTCAGGGTCTTGGCGCCGCTCGCCAATCCCAGAAGCTGATGACCGAGGCAGATCCCGAAGGTCGGCAGACCTGAGTCCACGAGCGTGCGTATGGCTTCGATCGCGTAGTCGCAGGGCTCCGGATCGCCGGGCCCGTTGGACAGGAACACGCCGTCGGGCACTAAGGTCATGACCTCTTCCGCGGTCGTGGTCGCCGGCAGCACGGTGAGCCGGCAATCGCGGTCGGCGAGCAATCTCAAAATGTTCCGCTTGATGCCGTAGTCGAGCACGGCGACGTGGAAGCTCGAGGTGCGCTTCGAATACACGCTTCGCCGCTGCGGCCAGATGCTGCCTTGATTCCACTGGTAGGCCCGCTTCGTGGTCACCAGCCGCGCGAGATCCATGCCCTTGAGGCCCGGGAATTTTCGAGCCGCCTTGACGGCTTCCTCGGGACTGGCGTCCACGCCCGCGATAATGCAACCGGCCTGCGCGCCCTTATCGCGAATGATCCGCGTGAGCTTACGCGTGTCGATATCCGCGATCGCGACCGTCCTGCCGCGCGTCAGAAAATCCCCGAGCGGCAGCTCGGCGCGCCAGCTGCTGACGGCGATCGACAAGTCGCGGATGATCAAGCCCGCCGCAAAGATCTCGCCCGATTCGAGATCGTCCGAGGTAGTGCCGACGTTGCCGATGTGGGGATAGGTGAGCGTGACGAGCTGGCGAAAATACGATGGATCGGTGAGGATCTCCTGGTAGCCCGTCATCGCCGTGTTGAAGACCACCTCGCCGAGGACTCGACCCGTGGCGCCGACGGAACGGCCGCGGAAGACGGTGCCGTCTTCGAGAGCGAGTATCGCCGGCTCTGACACGCTGAGCTCCTGAGTGCACGCGCCTTGCATAAACTAAGCGGGACGGCCGCAAGGCGCGCGGCACATCCCGCAAGAGATCTTCAGCTTGGGAGTCTCAGGCGGCTATTGTAGCCTGTGCGTGCGGCGGCGCAATCCTGTCAATAGGAATCGTTGGCGAAGCCGAGCACGTCCGCCATCGAATAAAGACCCGGCGCCCTGCCTGCGACCCAACGCGCGGCCCTGAGCGCGCCGCGCGCGAAGCTCTTGCGGTCGACGGCATGGTGCGCGAGCTCGACGCTCTCCTCGGGCGCCGCAAACAAAACGCGGTGATCGCCGACGATGTTGCCGGCGCGAATCACCGAGAAACCGATCGTGCCCGGCGCCCGCGGCCCGGTATGGCCGTGGCGCCCGTGCACGGCGACGTCCTCGAGCGACCGCCCTCTCGCCGAGGCGATGCGCTCACCGAGCTCGAGCGCAGTGCCCGAGGGCGCGTCGACCTTCTGGCGATGGTGCGCCTCCAGTACCTCGGCGTCGAAATCCGGGCCCAGCGCTTTCGCCGCTCGGCTGACCAGCGCCATGAAGACGTTGACGCCGACGCTCATGTTGCGCGCATAGACCAGCGGGATTTCCGCGGCCGCGGACTTGAGCGCGGCGAAATGCTTGTCGTTGAGACCGGTAGTGCCGATCACCAGCGCGGTGCCGCGCTCGGCGCAGGCGCGCACGTTGGCCTGCAGCGCGGCCGGCAGCGTGAAGTCGATCGCGACCTGGGCACCGTCCAAGCCGTGAGAGCGGTCATCCGTCAACGGCACGCCGAGCGCCCGAACGCCGGCATTCTCGCCGGCGTCCCGACCCAAGGCCCTATCGCCCGGCTCGGTGACGGCGCCGACCAGCGTGAAGTCCTTCGACTCCGCCACGCAGGACAGCACCGCGCGGCCCATGCGGCCGGACGCGCCGAGCATCGCGATTTTCACCAAGGCTCAGGCCCCCATTTTTTCGAAAAACGCCTTGACGCTGTCGAGCCACGAGCGGGATCGCGGGTTGTGCCGCACGCCGCCGGACTGCACGGCTTCGTCGAAGCGCTTCAAGAGCTCCTGCTGCTCGTCCGTGAGCTTTACCGGCGTCTCCACCTGGACGCGGCAGAACAGATCGCCGACCCCGGAGGCTCTGACCGACCTTACGCCCTTGCCGCGAAGCCGGAACACTCGCCCGGTCTGCGTCTCCGCCGGAATCTTCAACACCACCTGGCCGTCCAGAGTCGGCACCTCCACGGAGCTCCCCAAAGCGGCCGCGGCGAAACTGATCGGGACCTCGCAGCGAAGATTCTGCCCCTCCCGCTCGAAGATCGGGTGCGTCTTGACCATGATATCAACATAGAGGTCGCCCGGCGGCCCGCCGTTGCGGCCCGCCTCACCTTCGCCGGCGAGCCGGATGCGATCGCCCGAGTCCACGCCGGCCGGCACCTTCACCGACAGCGTCTTGACTTTGCGCACGCGGCCGCGCCCGCTGCACTCGCGGCAGGGCGTCTGAATCATCGTACCGGTGCCTTTGCAGGTCGGGCAGCTCTGCTGAATCGAGAAGAAGCCCTGTTGAACGCGAACCTGGCCCGCGCCGTTGCAAGTCGTGCACGGGCTGGGCTCCGTCCCGGGCTCCGCGCCGACGCCGTTGCAACGACTGCACTCGACTTGAGTCGGCACGTCGATGCTGACCAAGTCGCCGGCGATGGCCTGCTCGAGCGTCAGCTCGAGCTCGTGCCGCAGATCCGCGCCGCGGAAGACCTGATTGCGGCTGCGGCGCCCGCCGCCGAAGATGTCGCCGAAAACGTCGCCGAAGATATCGCTGAAGGCGTCCGCGCCGCCGAAGCCGCCGCCGGTTGCGCGGCTGCCGTCTACCCCAGCGTGGCCGAACTGATCGTAGGCGCTGCGCTTGTCCTTGCTCGACAGGATCTCGTAAGCCTCTTTGGCTTCCTTGAACTTGGATTCGGCCTCGGGATTCTCCGGATTGCGATCCGGATGATGCTTCATCGCCAGCCGCCGATAGGCTTTCTTGATATCGGCCTCCGACGCGTCCCTGCCGACGCCGAGCACCTCGTAATAGTCCCGCTTCGCCATACCTGTCCCTCAACATGGCCGAAGGACGCCCTCGGCGGCGCCCTTCGGCTCGTCGCTCTGTGCGAGTTCCGCGTCGCGGCTCTTAAGCGCTCTTTTTCTTGTCGTCGTCGACCTCTTCGAACTCGGCATCGACGACGCCTTCCTCGCCTTTTCTCTCGGCGCCGCCGCCGGCATCCTCACCGGCTTCGGCCGACTTGGCGGCCTGCTGCTCGTAGAGGCGTTGCGCGAGACTGCCCGACACTTCGCTGAGCGCTTTGACCTTGGCCTCGATGGCCTCCTTGCTGTCGCCCTTGACGGCTTCCTTGAGGGCAGCGAGCGCGCTCTCGATATTGGCCCGCTCTTGGGCTTCGACCTTGTCGCCGAGCTCGCTGAGCGATTTTTCGGTGGCGTGCGCCAGCGCGTCGCCCTGGTTGCGGACGTCGACGAGCTCGCGGAATTTCTTGTCTTCCGCGGCATGCGCCTCGGCATCGGCGACCATGCGCTCGATCTCCTCGTCGCTCAGGCCCGATGAGGCCTTGATGACGATCTTCTGCTCCTTACCGGTCGCTTTGTCCTTCGCCGAGACGTTGAGGATGCCGTTGGCGTCGATGTCGAAGGAGACCTCGATCTGTGGCATGCCTCGCGGCGACGGCGGAATATTCGTCAGGTCGAAGCGACCGAGCGACTTGTTGTCGCCCGCGCGCTCGCGCTCGCCCTGGAGCACGTGGATCGTCACGGCGGTCTGGTTGTCGTCGGCGGTCGAGAACACCTGATGCGCCTTCGTCGGAATCGTGGTGTTCTTGTCGATCAGCCGCGTCATCACGCCGCCGAGGGTCTCTATGCCTAAGGACAGCGGCGTCACGTCGAGCAACAGCACGTCCTTGACCTCGCCCGAAAGCACACCGGCCTGGATGGCGGCGCCGATCGCGACGGCCTCGTCAGGGTTGACGTCGCGCCGCGGCTCCTTGCCGAAAAACGTTTGCACGGCTTCCTGCACCTTGGGCATGCGCGTCTGCCCGCCGACGAGAATCACGTCGTCGACTTCCGCGACCTTGAGCCCGGCGTCCTTGAGCGCGATCTTGCAGGGCTCGATCGTGCGCGCAACCAGATCCTCCACCAGGGATTCGACCTTGGCGCGGGTCAGGTTGATATTGAGATGCTTCGGCCCGCTCGCGTCCGCCGTGACGTACGGCAAGTTGACCTCGGTCTGCTGCCGCGAGGACAGCTCTATCTTGGCCTTCTCGGAGGCTTCCTTGAGGCGCTGCATCGCCAGCGGATCCTTGCGGATATCGATACCGCTCTCCTTCTCGAACTCTTTGGAGAGGTAGTCGATGATGCGCTTGTCGAAGTCCTCGCCGCCGAGGAAGGTGTCGCCGTTGGTTGCCAGCACTTCGAACTGGTGCTCGCCGTCGACCTCGGCGATCTCGATGATGGAGATGTCGAAGGTGCCGCCACCTAGATCGTAAACGGCGATCTTGCGATCGCCGCGCTTCTTGTCCAGCCCGTAAGCCAGCGCCGCCGCGGTCGGCTCATTAATAATGCGCTTGACCTCGAGCCCGGCGATGCGGCCGGCGTCCTTGGTCGCCTGGCGCTGCGAATCGTTGAAATAGGCGGGCACGGTGATCACGGCCTCGGTGACCGTCTCGCCGAGGTAGTCCTCGGCGGTCTTTTTCATCTTGGCGAGCACCTGCGCGGAAACCTCCGGCGGCGCGATCTGCTTGCCGTTGACCTCGACCCAGGCGTCGCCGTTGTCCGCGCCGACGATCTTGTAGGGCACCATGTCGATGTCCTTCTGCACGACCTCGTCCTTGAAGCGCCGGCCGATCAGACGCTTGATCGCGAACAGCGTGTTCCTGGGATTGGTGACGGCTTGACGCTTCGCGGTCTGACCGACGAGCACCTCACCGTCCTTGGTGAACGCCACGATCGAAGGCGTGGTGCGGTCGCCCTCGCTGTTTTCGATGACCCTGGCCTTGTCGCCCTCCATGACGGCAACACAGGAATTCGTGGTTCCCAGGTCGATTCCGATCACTCGTCCCATCGCTCATGTACTCCAGCGTTCATTGTTCAATACCCTAAGCGTCCTAGATGGGGGGTCCTGAACCTATTTCAAGGCGCCCCGCGGAGCGCCCTGCTCGTCCGTTCCTCAGTCGGCCGCCTCCGGCTCCGCGGCCCGGGACACGATCACCCGCGCCGGCCGCAGCAAGCGGTCGTGAATCGCATAACCCTTCTGGATCACCGTCAACACGGTATTCGGCTCGGCCGTGGCCGAGGTCTGCATCGTCATCGCCTCGTGCTTTTCCGGGTCGAATGGCTCGCCCAGCGGATCGAGCTCGGTGATCCCGACCTGCTTCAGGGCCGCGTCGAGCAGCCGCAGCGTCGCCCGCTTGCCCTCGAGCAGGGCCTCGACGTCGGCCTTGTCGGCGGTTGCGAGCCCGGCCTCGAGGCTGTCGCGAACCGGCAAGAGTGCCTGCGCCAGGCGCTCCAGGCCGTATCTGCGCGCGTTCTCGACGTCCCTCTCGGCCCGCTTGCGGACGTTCTCGGTCTCCGCGGCGGCGCGCAGGTAGCGCTCCCGATACTCGGCCGCCTCCTCGCGCAGCGCCTCGAGCTCGTTCGACGCCGGCCCGGCCCCGGACGGCGCCTCGTCAGTGTCCTCGCGGCTCTGCTCCGGGGCATCTTGACTCATCGCTGGTCGTCCTCCCTCGATACGGTGAAACGGCTCGGGATCCCCCGACCGTCGGCAAGATACGCCATCGCAGCCCCGAATGGCGGCGTGCCGGGGTCGTTAATTCTCGAAGATGGGGGCTAGGCCCTCGAGTTCAAGGCGCTCGCCAACAGTTTAGCGGTCACGTCGACGATCGGAATCACGCGCTCGTAGGCCATGCGCGTCGGGCCGATGACGCCGAGCACGCCCATCGTGTCGTCGTCGCTCAAGTAGGGGGCGGCGACGACGCTGCACTCGTCGAGCAGCTGATAGCCGGATTCCTGGCCGATGAAGATCTGCACCCCGGGCGCGTGCAGGCTCTGGTCCAGCAGGTGCAGGATGTCGCGCTGCTCGCCGAAGGCCTCGAACAGGCGCTTGAGCTTGCCCATGTCGGCGAGCCCCTCGAGACCGATGAGGTTGGTCTCGCCGGCGAGGACGAAGCCGCCTTCCGAATCCGCTTCGGGAAACGCCTGCTGCGCCATCTTGATGGCTTCCACCATGTGCTCGTTCATGTTCGCCCGGGTTTCCTGAAGATCGCGCAGCAACGCCTCGCGCACCTTGTGGAGCGCGCGGCCGCCGAACTGCCGGGTGAGATAGTTTCCGGCACGCTGCAGCTCATCCGCGTCGAAGTCGCGATGCACGTGCAGAATCCGGTTCTGAACGTCACGATCGTTGAGCACGAGTATCGCCAGCACGCGTTTGTCCGAAAGCGGCAGGAACTCGATCTGCCGCAGCTCGGTATGCCGGCGGCGCGGCAGCGTGACTACGCCCGCGAGCTTGGTGACCGAGGACAGCAGATTGGACGCCGACAACGCCAGGGACTTGGAGTCCGCCGGCATCAGCAGGTCCTCGAATTGCCTGAGCTCGTCGCCTTTCGGCGGCTTGAGCTTGACGAGCGTGTCGACGAAGAAGCGGTAACCGATGCTCGTCGGCACGCGCCCGGCCGAGGTATGCGGCGCGGTCACGAAGCCGAGCTCCTCGAGGTCGGCCATGATGTTGCGGATCGTCGCCGGGCTCAGATCCAGCCCGGAGTCGCGCGACAAGGTTCTCGATCCGACGGGTTGGCCGTCCTTGATGAAGCGTTCGACCAGCACCCTGAGTAGATGCTGAGCTCGCTCGCTGGGGATCTCTGGCAGCTTGCTCGCGGACATCGCGCGCCAGTATACGCTCCCGTCTCGACTGAGGTGGCAACACGCTAGCAACCCGTTGCCGCGACTGTCAAGCAACCGCCGGCGGCGGCGCGAGCGCTACAATCCTGACCGTTGCTCTGCCGTTTTAAGTACAATTCGCCCGGTTGCCGCGACGAGCCGCGATGAAATCGAAGTTCAAAACGATCGGTCTTTGGGGACAGCTCAACGCGAGCAACGTGGCCGGGCCGGCCGCCGACATCGGCACGCATCTCGGCAAGCTCGGCATCGACGTGCTGCTTCAAGAGCAGGCCGGGATACCGGACACGCTTGCGGCGATCCCGCGTCTGCCCGAAGCCGAGCTCGCATCGAAGGCCGACTTGATCGTCGCCATCGGCGGCGACGGCACCTTGCTGCATGCGGCGCGCGCCGCGGCGAGCGACACCGTTGCGCTGCTCGGCGTCAATCTCGGCCGGCTCGGCTTTCTCACGGACGTCAGGCCGGAGCATATGCTCGAGATCATCGATGCGATCCTGGCCGGCGACTACATCGAAGAAACTCGCATCATGCTCGAAGCCCGGCTCGAAGGCCCCGAGCATTCCGGGCGTTCTCTGCTCGCGCTCAACGACGTCACCACGAAAGTCGGCAATCCCGCCCACATGCAGGACTTCCTGACCTGGGTCGACGGCGACTACGTTAACACCCATGGCGGAGACGGACTGATCGTGGCGACGGCGACGGGATCGACGGCTTATGCCTTGTCCTGCGGCGGACCGATCATCCAGCCGACGGTCGATGCGCTCGTGATCGTGCCGATCTGCCCGCACACGCTCAGCGACCGGCCGCTGGTCATCCCGGCGACGAGCCGCGTCGAAGTGCGCGCGCAGACACGCTTCGGCGATACCGCGGAGGTCAACTGCGACGGCGAAGCGCTGGGCGAGCTCGGCACCGAGGACAAGCTCACGATCACCGTCGCCAAGGACACCGTGACGCTCCTGCACCCGCAGGGCTATGACTACTACGAGCTGCTGCGCTCGAAGCTGAGCTGGGGCCATTCCGAAAGGAGCGCGCGCCGGCCCGACGGGCGCTGAGCATGCTCAGCCTGATTCGCATCAGGAACTATGCCGTCGTCGACGAGATCGAGCTCGAGCTCGATACGGGCTTGAGCGTGCTCACCGGCGAAACCGGCGCCGGCAAGTCGATACTCATCGACGCCCTGGGTCTCGCCTTGGGCGACCGGGCGGAGGCGAACAGCGTGCGCCAGGGCGCCGAGCGCGCCGAGATCAGCGTGCTGTTCGAGTGCCCCGCGAATCATCCGGCATCGTACTGGCTACGCGAGCAAGGGCTCGACCAGGACGACTGCTGCCTGATCCGCCGGCTCATCGGCGCCGAAGGCCGCTCGCGGGCGTTCGTCAACAGCCACCCGGTCACCTTGCAGGATCTGCGCATCCTCGGCGAGCAGCTCGTCAACATCCACGGCCAGCACGCACACCAGTCGCTGCGCAGCGGCGCGACGCAGCGCGCGATTCTCGACTTCCACGGCGGCCACGAGACGCTCGTCGCGACCACGGCGGAGCGCTTCAAGAGCTGGCAGAGCCTGGAGCAGGAGCTTGCCGAGCGGCGCCGCGGCGGCGCCGACCGCGAGGCGCAGTTGGAGCTGTTGCGCTTTCAAGCCGAGGAGCTCGCGCGGCTCGACCTCAAGGAGGCCGAGCCCGAGGAGCTCGGCGCCGAGCGCAACCGGCTCGCCCATGCCGACCAGCTCGCGGCGGCGCTCGATGCGGCACTGAGCCAGCTCTACGAAGGCGACGCGGGCTCCGCGTACTCGCTCGCTGCCAGCGCGAGGCGCGAGCTCGAAAGCGTCGCGCGGCTCGATACCGCGCTTGCCCCCACGGTTACTCTCGTCGCCGAAGCGGAGATTCAGCTCCGCGAGGCCGCCGCGGACCTCGCCCGTTACCGCGACCGGCTGGAAGCCGACCCCGCGCGGCTCGACTGGCTGGAGACGCGTCTCGGCGCAATCGCCGATCTCGCGCGCAAGCACCGCGTCGACGAGGCGGACCTGCCGAGCCTTAGAAGCAGGCTCGAGGCGCGCATCGCCGAGCTCGAAAACGGCAGCGAGACCTTGGAGCTGCTCGAGCAACGCGCGGAGCGCGCCGCCGGCGAATATTCCGGCGCCGCCGAGGCGCTTTCCCAGGCGCGCGCGCGAAGCGCCGAATCGCTCGCCGAGCAGGTCTCGGCGCAGTTGCGCCAGCTCGGGCTCGCGCACGGCCGGTTTCGTGCAGAGCTCACGCCTAAGCCGCGCGAGCGCGCCGGCGCCGACGGCATGGACCGCGTCGAGTTTCAGGTGACGCTGAATCCGGGCCAGGACTTCGGGCCGATCTCCAAAGTCGCCTCGGGCGGCGAGCTGTCACGCGTGAGCCTGGCGCTCGAGGTCATCAGCGCGGGCGCGACCAGCGTGCCGACGCTGGTCTTCGACGAGGTCGACGCGGGCATCGGCGGCGGCGTCGCCGAGATCGTCGGCCGGCGGCTGCGGGACATCGCCTCGGACCGGCAGGTGCTCTGCGTCACGCACCTCGCGCAAGTCGCGAGCCAGAGCCAGCATCATTTCCGCGTCAGCAAGCTCACCGACGGCGAGAAATCGCGCACCAACGTGCGCAGCTTGAATGCCGAGGAACGCGTCGAGGAGCTGTCGCGCATGCTCGGCGGGCTCGAGATCACCGCGACGGCGCGCGCGCATGCCGAGGAGATGATCGCGCAGGCGGGCAAATAGACGCAGCAATCGATCAGGCGTTTTTCTTCTCTTTCGGCCGCACGTAGAGCACCAGGCTGTGCTCCTCGATGACGTAGCCGTGCTTGTCCGCGATCTCGCGCTGCAGCTGCTCGATGCGCTCGTCGACGAACTCGATGACCTGGCCGGTCTTGAGACACACCATATGATCGTGGTGCGTGCGGTCGGTGAGCTCGAACACCGCGGTGCCGCCCTCGAAGTTGTGGCGCGCGACGAGGCCCGCGTTCTCGAACTGGGTGAGCACCCGGTAGACGGTTGCGAGGCCGAACTCCTCGCCCGCGTCCAGCAGTGCCTTATAGAGGTTCTCGGCGCTCATGTGCCGCTCCGAGCTCGTTTCCAGAATCTCCAGAATCTTGAGCCTCGGCGACGTTACCTTGAGCCCGACCTTGCGCAGATCTTGTCCGGTCACGTTCTACTGACTCCCGCTGTGGGTTATCATGCCTAGGTCATTATGAACCATATGCAGATGTGCTCTCCACCATGTTCGCGGCGCTGACACGGCGACTGAGAATCGTTCTCATGCTGGGCGCGCTGTCCTTGAGCGCCTGCATCTACCGCATCGACATCGAGCAAGGAAATCTCCTGGAAGAATCCGCGATCGAGCAGGCCCAGGTCGGCATGACCAAGAGCCAGATCCAGTTTCTGCTCGGAACGCCGATGGTCCAGGACAGCTTCCATGAGGATCGCTGGGACTACACCTATTTCCTCCAGCGCGGGCGCGACGACGACAGCATCGAGCGCCGCTGGCTGATCGTCTACTTCGACGGCGACGTGGTCTCGAGGCTCGAGAAAAACGTGCCGCTCGATCCGCCATCTTAATTCTTTGCTGAGCCTGCGGGCCGGCCGATGACGCCGCCGCGAGCGAGCGCCTCGCGCCGCATGTCGCGCGGATCCTGAATCAACGGCCGGCAGATCTCGACGCGATCACCAGCCTCGAGCACGCGGTCGCGCTCGACGCGCGCACCGAAGATGCCGAGCACCAGTGGGCGCTCGAGTATCTCCGGATACTCCTCGAGCAGCCCCGACGCCTCGACCGCCTCCCCTGCCGTCAGGCCCGCGCGCCAAGGCAGCTCGATCAGCGACTGCCGCTGCGCGGTGCCGTAGGCGACCTCGACGTGCGCGACCGGGCCACGCTCAAGCATAGATCTCCTTCGCTCTTTCGATGAAGGCCGCGACCTGCGAGCGCGCGATCTCCTCGAACAGGCGCTCGAAGACGAACTTGAGCGGCATCGAGGACACCTCGAAATCGAGCCTCAAGCTCACCTCGCAGCCGCCGTCAGCCTCCGTGAAGCCCCACTCGCCTTCGAGCGAGCGGAACGGGCCGTTCAGAAGCTCGATCGCGATCCGGCTCGGCCGCTCCAGCCGGTTGCGCGTCGAGAGCTCCTTGCGCAACCCGCCGATGCCGACCTCGAGCGTCGCCTCGACCCACTCGTCGCTCGCATGATGCACCTTCGCGCCGCGGCACCAGTGCATAAACTCAGGATAAGCGCCGACGTCATTCACGAGATCGAACATCTGGCTGGCGCTAAAAGGCACGCGTTCCTTCCGGCGGACCGACTTCATCGAGTTTTTCTGAGACTCAGAATACGCCGATGGCATTGAGAAAGATCATGACCACGGCGACCGGCGCCGCGTAGCGCGCGAGAAATCGCCAGAGCCGGTAGCCGCCGCCGGCGGCCGGGTCGATTTCCTCCGCGGTGGAGTTCCGGCACATGACCCAACCGGCAAAGATGACGATCGCCAGGCCGCCGAGCGGCAAGAGGATATTGCTCGTCAGAAAATCGAGGTTGTCGAAGAACGTTCCGCGAAAGAACGTGACCTCGCTCAAGAGATTGAAAGACAAGACGCTTAAAAACCCGAAAAACCAGATCGCGCCGCCCAGCGACCACGCCGCCCTCTTACGGCTCAAGCCCCAGGTCTCCATGAGCCAGGCGACGCCGGGCTCGATGATGCTGATCGCCGAGGTCCAGGCGGCGAAGGTCAATAGCACGAAGAACAGCGCCGCGACGATCCGCCCGCCGGGAAGCTGGCCGAAAGCCAGCGGCAGCGATTGGAAGATCAAGCCGGGACCGGTCGCGGGATCGAGCCCGTTCGCAAACACGATAGGAAAAATGACGAGGCCCGCGAGTATAGCCACGGCGGTATCGGCGGCGACGATCGCGATCGAGGTCCTGCCGATCGAATGCTCGTCGGGCAGATAGGCGCCGTAGGCCATGACCGCGCCCATGCCGACGCTCAAGGTGAAGAACGAGTGCCCGAGCGCGATCAATGCGCCTTCCCGCGTGAGCTCCGAGAACCGCGGCGCGAACATGAAGTCCAGCCCGCCGGCGAAATCGCCGGCGATCATGCTGTAGCCCAGCAGCACCAGCAGCAGGCCGATGAGCGCCGGCATCAGCACGCGCACGGCGTTCTCCAGGCCGCGCTCGACGCCCTTGGCGACGACGCCGATCGTCATCGCCATGAAGACCGTGTGCCAGAACCCGGTCGTGAGCCAGCTACCGGCCATGCCGGAAAAGACCGCGCCGACCGCCGTTGCATCCGCGCCCGTGAATACGCCGGAGGCGCCCTCGAGCACATAGGCGAGCGCCCAGCCGGCGATGACGCTGTAATACGAGAGAATCAGCACACCGCAGAACACACCGACAATGCCGACTACGCCCCAGGCGCCGTTGCCGCTCTCCTCCTGACCTAAAAGCCGCATGGTCGCCGCGGGGTTGCGGCGGCCGCGCCGGCCGATCAGGATCTCGGCCATCATGATCGGCAGACCGATCAGAAACACGCAGAAGAGATAGAAGAGCACGAACGCGCCGCCGCCGTTCTCCCCGGCGATGTACGGGAACTTCCAGATATTGCCGAGACCGACCGCGGACCCGGCAACGGCGAGAATGAACGCAAAGCGGGAGGACCACTCACCATGCAAAGAGGTGCGTCGGCGTGCGGCAATATCGGCAACCATGAGTTCTCCAGCGTGTTTTTTGGCTTAGATTCTAGGATCATTGGCCAGTCATGGCCAGAAAGAACGCCAAGCAGTCCCCCAACACGATCGCGCAGAACAAGAAAGCGCGCTTCGACTTCTTTATAGAGGAGCGCCTCGAAGCCGGCATGGCCTTGCAGGGCTGGGAGGTCAAGAGCCTGCGGGCGGGCAAAGCCCAGCTCTCGGAGAGCTACGTCATTCTGCGCGAGGGCGAGCTCTGGCTGCTGGGCTCGCACGTCACGCCGCTGAATACGGCATCGACGCACGTCAGCGCCGATCCCAGCCGCACGCGCAAGCTGCTGCTGCACCGCGACGAGATCGATCGCCTCGCAGGCCTCGTCGAGCGCAAGGGCTATACGCTCGTGCCGCTGGAGCTTTACTGGAGCAAGGGCAAGGCTAAGCTCTGCGTCGGCCTCGCCAAGGGCAAGAAGCAATATGACAAGCGCGCCACCGAGAAGGACCGCGACTGGCAGCGCGACAAGGCCCGGGCGATGAAGGCTGTCGGAAAAGGTTGAGGAAACTGGGGATTTGGCCCTTGTAATCGGCCTCCGACGCCCTAAACTTGTGCGTCATGGGGGCGATCGGCTTCGACGTGGGTCGCGAACCCTCAAGTGCATGCCGAGGTGCAGACAACCTCGTAAAACCATCTGCAAACTATTAGTTGCCAACGACGACAACTACGCTCTAGCTGCTTAAAAACCAGCTCAGTGCCTTCCGCCCGGTTCGTGCTTGTGCGTCCGGATCCGGGAGTCATCCACACAAGCTCGCGCGAAGGTACGTCTAGGGCCCGACCGCTAAAAATTAACTAGACTGGCTCTGGGTTTTCCCCGCCCGCCGGGTAGCTCAGAGCGAGAACAAAGGCGGTATAAGCATGTAGAGCTTGGGGCAGAGGGCTTGCGGACGCGGGTTCGATTCCCGCCGCCTCCACCACTACACTTTATATTTCAGTAGCTTATGACGCTTTTTCTGGCGTCCCCCCATTTATCCATAGGCTTGTCGTTTCCCGCTCGGCATTGCGCCGAGCGTGTTGACTTGCACGGAATATTGAGCCAGGTAGGGCCGGTATTTACATCGCGCCGTGACCCGGGACGTACGTGCTACAGCGGTTCTACGGCCTGGATATGTGGATCGCTACCGGGGTCGAGTTTCAGTGCAAAGCCCGGCTCAGTTCTTGCTCATTCTACGACTAGTGAGGGAGGCGCGGGGGCGTCGGCTGCCATCGCATACTCTACGCGGGTAAGTACACCATCTTGGTTCTTATCCGCTGTTAGAAAATCGAGCCCCGCTACGCGTTCAGCCTCCGCTGCATCGACCTTCCCATCGTGATTTGCATCAATTTCTTCGTAGGCGGGCCAACTGGCAAACACTGGACCAGAGAATCCAAGGATTATTAGCGTGAAATAGCGCGTCATCTCGAAGATTTCGTTGTAACGGCTTCCAGTCGCTAACGATGCAAGTTCCGGGCCGACCTCGCTTCTCACGCCCGCGCATGTCACACTACTGGACAAATGTCCAGGGCGTCTAGGCGGTTCCCTACCAATGGAAATCCGCGTCATCGAGCGCGACGGCCGGCGCTGGCTGCAGCAGTATAGGAACAGGCCTTCCGGCTACGCGCACGAATACGAGTGGTTGGATGTCTGTGAGCTCCCTCGACCGGCGCCTGTGCGGAAGTTTGAGAGGAAGTGCTAGGTTGAGCCTGAGCACGTGAGGGACACCCTCGGCAGCAGAACAGCTATGACGGCGGCCATGATAGACGACAGGCGCGGCGTCGAAAGAAACTCTGGCAATGCGATCGCGTTGATTTTCCCGAGGCTACCGACAAAAACAGGACATATGTGTGCGCACGCGCCAATCGGCAGAGCGATTTCAGAACGCTGCGCGGCCAGACCATCAAGCACGAGTGCGGCGCTCGCGCTGATATGGGTATTCGTATCCACGGCCGCTCTGGCGCAGCCGCCCGAGCCCGGGGTGGAACCGTCGCCGCAGACTCAACCCGTTCAGCCCGAAGCCGAGCCGCCCGATGACAGCCAACGGGAGCTTGAGCCCGACACCATGACCGAAGACGATTCGATGGCCGAGGGGCCGCCGGCGGAAGACGTGGGCCCGATGGAGATCTGCGCACAGCTCCCCGAAGAGGATCTCACCGTTCCACAGCGCGTGCGACGCAGCCTCACAGTGACAGCCTGCGCATCCTCGGCGTGGCTCGATGGGCTGTTTGGAGATCAGATCCACTACGACGAATATCGGGCCACATATGGTACGGCGACCGTCGGCGGGTTGTGGACCGACTATGACGGCTTCGATCCTCGATTGCGTTTTCGCGCGCGCCTGCAGCTGCCACAGTGGGACGAACGCATGTCCGCGTTCGCGGGGCGCGTCGGCGAGGACGATTACATCAGCGACACCGAAGACGATTTCGACGCGTTGCCGACGCCTCAGTTCGGCACGCTCGAGGACGAAAGCGTGCTGCTGGGTCTCGGTTATTCCAACCCCGAGCGAACCGGCAACGATTTCGATGCGAGCATCGGTGTACGCGCCGGCCTGCCGCTCGATCCGTACGCGCGCGTCAGATACGAAATCGTCCGCGCCTTCGCCGAACGTTATGTGTTCAACGTGCGCGAAACCGTGTTCTGGCAGAACACCGAAGGCTTCGGCACGACCACACGTATCAATGTGGATCGAATCATGTCCGATCGGTTCCTGCTGCGCTGGAGCACTCTCGGCAAGTACACCGACGAGACCATCGGCCTGGAGTGGTACACGCAGCTCACCTTGTTCCAGACTATCGGCCAGCGCACCGGCCTTGCGTGGCAGGCACAGGTGGAGGGCGCGACGGACAATGAAGTAGAGCTAACGCGCCGCGCGCTGCGGTTGATCATGCGCCGTCAGATCAACCCCGACGGGCTGATCCTCGAGCTGCGTGGCGGTATCGCCTGGCCTCGTCGCAAGCTCACCGAGGAGCGCGAGGCGACGCCCGAAGTCGGCATCGCGATCGAAATGCAGTTCGGCCAGAGGCGCGATCGCCTTCGCGATTGACGTTCCGATCAGCGGCGGGGAGACGAGTTTGCTCAATACTCGATTCGCTTATCCCTCACAGACGACAACCTGAATCCGGTCCGTCTAGATAGAGCTGATGATTTCCCTGTACTCCGACTCGCCGAAGGCACGCAGAGTGGTAGTACTGAGGTTTCCTGACGATCCAAGGCGAAGCAAGACTCTGGCGAGCGTGGCATCATCCGGCGCTTCGGCTATCGAGACCATATCGTACGGCCCCATCGTCATGTAGAACGCCTTAAGATTGGCACCCTCCTTTTTGAAGGCTTTCTTGGCGTCGCTTAGGCGCTTAGGGCTGTCCTTGATATTTTCGATTCCTTGCTGCGTCCACTTGATAAGACACACGTAAGTAGCCATGGCACATCTCCTAAATCTTCTATGACGTTTGTGGGCGCAACCCGTAGCCGCCGTACGGCCCGACCGATAAGCGACGGTCTCCTCGCTAGCGATTCTTGGACTTGGCAGCTTCCTTCTTGGCCTTCTTCGCCGCCTTTCGCTCTTTCGGAGTCATCGTAGGTTGCTTCTTGCCTTCCTTTCTTGTGCTGCGTTCTTTGGACATACTGCTAAACCTCTCAGATGCATCACCCCGCATATTACCTGTTAACGATCTGCCGTGATCGGCCACTTCCGGGAAACTTTTGTCTGATTGGGCGGTATAATTCCGATCCCCGTTTGATCACCGACTCAAACGGCCGGGGAGAACAAAATGACAACGAGACCTGCCGCCCTATTTCTCTGGATTCTTCTGCTATGCACCGCTGCTCCGGCTCTCGCGCAGGAGTACCCGCCAGGATACCTGGATCCCGAGCCGATCCTGAGAGCCGCCGAGCAAGCCATCGGCACCAATCGTTTGAGCTGCGTGACGATCTCAGGCTCCGGCTACTCCGGCCTCGTCGGCCAGCAGCGTCTCAACGACAAGAACATCGACTGGCCGCGCGGCGTGCTCGAGAGCTACACGCGCACGATGAGCTGGGAC
>Ga0214471_10000782_pt1 | contig 25845 bp, 18 predicted proteins | sample RVTome_5_FD_207665 | JGI IMG/M metagenome (GOLD analysis project Ga0214471, IMG submission 207665) | Soil microbial communities from uranium-contaminated site in the Upper Colorado River Basin, Wyoming, United States - RVT142D155 | ecosystem: Environmental > Terrestrial > Soil > Contaminated >... | reverse complement strand
GCCATCTTTGTGGTGCTCGGGTTCCTGGTGATCCTCTGGCGCGGCTTGCGGGCCTCTGCGGCGGCCCCCGACAAGTTCGGGTTCTATCTGGGCATCGGCCTGACCGCCGGCCTGGTCATGCAGGCGCTGCTGAACATGAGCGTGGTGGTGAACCTGGTGCCGACCACCGGCATCCCGCTGCCGCTGATCAGCTATGGAGGCTCGTCGCTGGTCACCACCTGCGCCGCGATCGGGGTCCTGTTGAACATCTCCCAACACTCTTGAGGCAGGCATGCTGAAGCGAATTCGTCATCTCCACTTCGTCGGCATCGGCGGCATCGGCATGAGCGGCATCGCCGAGCTGCTGCTCAACCTCGGCTACGAGGTGTCGGGATCGGACCTGCGCGCCTCGCCGATCACCCGCCGCCTCGAGCAGCTCGGCGGCACGATCTATCTGGGCCACAGCGCCGGCCAGGTCGCGGGGGCCCACGTGGTGGTGATCTCCTCGGCCATCAAGCCCGACAATCCGGAGGTGATGGAGGCCGTCCACAACGGCATCCCGGTGATCCCGCGCGCCGAGATGCTCGCCGAGCTGATGCGGATGAAGCACGGCATCGCGGTGGCGGGCTCCCACGGCAAGACGACGACGACGTCGATCCTCGGCACCGTCCTGGAGCACGCCGAGCTCGATCCGACGGTGGTGATCGGCGGGCGGCTGCAGGCCTGGGGGACCAACGCCCGCCTCGGGCACGGCGACTTTCTCGTCGCCGAGGCCGACGAGTCCGACGGCTCGTTCCTGCGCCTGACGCCGACCTTCGCGATCGTCACCAACATCGATGCCGAGCACCTCGACCACTATCGCGACTTCCAGGAGCTGTGCGCCGCGTTCGTCACCTTCCTCAACAGCGTGCCGTTCTACGGGGCCAGCATCGTCTGTCTCGACGATGCGACCATCCAGGAGACGATCCCGAAGGTGAGCCGCAAGCTGATCACCTACGGCTTCAGCTCGCAGGCCGACGTCCGCGCCGCCGACGTCGTCGTGCAGGCCGAGGGGACGTCGTTCGCCTGCTTCATCGGCGACCAGCTCGCCGGCGAGGTGAAGCTGCGCCTGCACGGCCGCCACAACGCGCTCAACGCGCTTGCCGCCATCGCCGTCGCCCGCGAGCTCGATATCCCGTTCGCGACCACTGCCGCGGCGCTCGAGGAGTTCGGCGGCGCCGACCGGCGGATGCAGCGGATCGCCGACCGGGGCGACGTGCTGATCATCGACGACTACGGCCACCATCCCACCGAGATCCGCGCCGTCCTGGGCGCCGCCAAAGACGCCTGGGGGCGGCGCACGATCGTCTGCTTCCAGCCCCACCGCTACTCCCGCTCGCAGCTGCTGAAGGAAGAGTTCGGCCGCGCCTTCTACCAGGCCGACGCCGTCTTCGTGCTGCCGATCTATGCCGCCGGCGAGGCGCCGATCCCGGGGGTCAGCAGCGGCGAGCTGGCCACCTCGATCATCGAGCACGGCCATAAGCGGGTCACCAATGTCGACAGCCTGGAGGCCGCCGTCGAGGCGATGCTCGAGATCGTTCGTCCGGGCGACGTCGTCCTGACGCTCGGCGCCGGCGACGTCTGGAAGGTCGCTCGCGACCTGGCCGCCCGTCTGGAGGCCTCCCCGGAGCGCGCCAACGACACCGGCAGCAACGTCGCCGGCAACGGCGGATGACCCGATGGGCGCCAGGAACCGGCGGAGCTCGCCCCACGAGAGCCCGATGAGCGACGCGGCCGCCGCCCGCCACTCCGGCGACGCCCCGGTCGCCTGGAGCGCCGCCGCGCTCGCCGACCTCGAGGCGCTGAGCGTTGCGCAGGGCGCCATGGTCCGTCGTCAGGAGCCGCTCTCCCGCCATACCTCGATGGGGGTCGGCGGTCCGGCGCCGCTGATGCTCTGGCCGCGCCACCCGCAGGCGGTGGGGGCGCTGCTCGAGTGGTGTGCCGGACGCGCCCTGCCCTGGCGGGTGCTCGGCGGCGGCACCAACGTGCTGGTGGCCGACGCCGGCGTCGGCGAGCCGGTGCTCAACATCACCCGCCTCACCGACGGCATCCAGCTGCAGGCGCCGCGCGGTCTGCTGCCGGCCGGGTTGCCGACCGCCCAGGCGCTGCGGCTCGCCTGCCGCGAGGGGCTCGGCGGGCTGGTGTGGTCGACCGGGTTGCCGGGGACCATCGGCGGTGCCGCCGCCGGCAACGCCGGCTGCTGGGGCGGCGCGATGGCAGGGGTTGTCAGCCGCCTCGATCTGGTGGCGGCCGACGGCTCCTGGCGGGCGCTGCCGGCGGCCGCGCTGCGCTGGAGCTACCGGCGTCTGGAGCTGCCCGAGGACGCCGGGATCGGCGCGGTCATCGTCGCCGTCGAGGTCGAGCTCCGCCCCGAGGAGCCGGCGGAGCTGGCCAGCCGTTGCGAGCAGCTGCAGCGGCGCAAGCGCGAGAGCCAGCCCGTGGGGGCCCGCAACGCCGGCTGCATCTTCAAGAACCCCGCGCCGGACAGCGCCGCCGGGCTGCTCATCGACCGCGCCGGGTGCAAGGGAATGCGGGTCGGCGACGCCGAGATCTCGCAGCTTCACGGCAACTTCCTGATCAACCACGGCGACGCCAGCAGCGCCGACGTCGAGGCGCTGATCGCCGCCGTAAAAGACAGCGTCCGCGAACACGCCGGGGTCACGCTGGTGGAGGAGATCCGCCGATGGTGAACAACCGCTACCGTCGCGGGCAGGACGCGGCGCGAGGCTCGCGCCGCGCCGGCAACCCGCGCCGCCGTCGCCGCCGCCTCGGCGGCGCCGCCGAGTCCGGCTACCGGGGATTGACGCCACAGTTCATGCGCCGGGTCAGGAACCGCCCGGCGCTCCGCCGGCGCGGCCGCCTGCATGCTATGCTTCGCGTCGTTGCGGTGGCGGGCGCCCTGGCGGGCATCGCCTACGGCGCCCAGCATGCGGTTCAACGAGCTCTGACCTCGCCGGCCCTCTCGATTCAGAGCGTGAGATTGCACCAGGTACCGACGATGTTGATCGAACCGGTGCGTGCTCGCCTGGGGCCGGCCTACGGACAGAACCTGCTCGCCGTAGATCTCCTCGAGCTGCGCCGATCCATCGAAGAGCTCCCTGCCGTACGCCGCGCCGGCATCCGCCGGGTGCTGCCCGACGGCCTCGTGGTCAGCGTCGAGGCCCGCCGCCCCGCGGTCCGCGTCGTCGACGCGACCGGCAGCTACGACGTCGACGCCGAGGGGTTCATCCTCGACATCGTCGACCCCCGCGCGAGCCGGCCTCTCGAGGTCCGCCTGGCCGGCCGCCTGTCGGTGTCGGCCGCCGGCTTGCAGGTGACCACCGATCCGGCACACGGCATGGCCCTGCGCTCCGCGCTCGCGGTGCTCCGCTGGCTCGCCGAGCCCGACCGTCCGCTCACCCGCCCCATCGAACACCTCCGCATCGACGGCGTGGGCATCGTCATAGTGCTCTCCCCGGCGCTGGAGATCGTCGTCGGCGACGAGCGGCGCCTCGATGCCAAGATGGCGGCGGTGCGCGACCTGCTGCGCGCCAACCCCCCCTCGGAACCCACGCTGATCGACGCCCGCTACGCCGACATGCTGGTGGTGCGGCGGCTCGAGGCGGGCCCCGAATAGGAGGAACGGTGGCGCGGCGCGACCCCTACATCGTCGGACTCGATGTCGGCACCACCAAGGTCTGCGCCGTCATCGGCGAGCCGGGCGAGCACGACGCCCCGGAGATCATCGGCGTCGGTCTCGCCGAATCGCGCGGCCAGCGGAGGGGGTCCGTAGTCGACGTCGACGCCACGGTCGCCAGCATCAAGGCCGCGATCGAGGAGGCCGAGCTGATGGCCGGCACCAGCGTCGACCGCGCCTACGTCGGGATCGCCGGCGCCCACATCCGCGGCTTCAACAGCCGCGGCGCGGTGACCGTCAACGGGCGCGCCCGGCAGATCACCGAAGAGGACATCCGCCGGGTCATCGACGCCTCCCGCGCCCTCGATCTGCCGCCCGATCGCGAGATCCTGCATCTGCTGCCACGCGAGTTCACCGTCGACGAGCAGGGCGACATCGTTGACCCGCTGGGGATGTCGGGCAGCCGCCTCGAGGTCGACGTCCATCTGGTGGTCGGCGCCCTCTCGTCGATCCAGACGCTGGTGACCTGCGTGAACCGCGCCGGCATCGAAGCCCACGCCGTGGTGCTCGAGCCGCTGGCCTCCAACGAAGCGGTCCTCACCGACGACGAGCGCGAGCTCGGCGCCGCCCTCGTCGACATCGGCGGCGGCACCACCGACATCGTCTGTCTGGTCGACGGCAGCGTCTGCCACACCGCGGTGCTGCCGACCGGGGGCGACCACTTCACCAACGACATCGCCGTCGGCCTCAGCACGCCGCTGGCCGACGCCGAGGCCCTCAAGCTCCGCTACGCCTGCGTCGAGCCCGGCCTGATCGATCCGGACCAGGCCATCGAGACCCCCGGGATCGGTGGCCGCGGGCCGCGTCTGGTGCCCCGTGGCCGTCTCTGCGAGATCCTGCAGCCGCGCGCCCTCGAGGTCCTCGACCTGGTCGGCGACGAGCTGAGCCGCGCCGGCTTCCTCGATCGGCTCAACGCCGGAATCGTGTTCACCGGCGGCGGCTCCCTGATCGAGGGGCTGGCGGAGCTGGCGGAGCGGCGCTTCGGCCTACCGGTGCGCCTCGGGCAACCGACCGGTGTCGAGGGGCTGGTGGATATCGTCTCCAGCCCGATCTACTCGACCGCCGTCGGCCTGGTCCTCTACGGACACCACAACCGCGACATCGATGCCTACTTCGGCCACGGCGGCGGGGTCTTCGGACGCCTCGCCGGCCAGGTCGGACGCTGGTTCGGAGAACTCTTCTGATGCTCGGGTTGACTCTCGAAGCAACCCGGATACATTGAGGCCACCACGCCGGTGACCAAGGAGACGTGAGCATGTCGGGAGCAGAGCCGAGGGGTTGGCAGCCGGAGCTTCACGAGGAACTGCGCCGTCTGGCACGCCAGGAGCGCGCCACGGCGGACCCCGGCGAGACCGCCGCCGCGAAACCCGAGGCCGCGGCCGCGCCGCCAACCGGCGAAGCCGTCGAGGCGCCCGCCGCGGGTGAATCCGGGGCCGCGAAGCCGGCGGTGGCCGAGGGTCGGGGGCAACGCCCGCAGGCCGCCCCCCGGGCGGTCGACCTTTCCCCTGCCCCCGCCGACGGGCGCGTGCGGCCGGCACCGTCGCCGGTATGCGGCGCCCAGATCAAGGTCGTCGGCGTCGGCGGCGGCGGCGGCAACGCCATCAGCCGCATGATGCACGCCGGTCTCGGCGGCGTGGAGTTCATCGCCGCAAACACCGACATGCAGGCCCTCGACACCAACGACGCGCCTCACAAGCTGCAGCTCGGCGCCAACTTGACCCGCGGCCTCGGCGCCGGCGCCAACCCGGAGATCGGCCGCCAGGCGGCGCTCGAGAGCACCGAGGAGATCGTCGACGCCCTCGAAGGGGCCGACATGGTGTTCGTGACCGGCGGCCTCGGAGGCGGTACGGCGACCGGGGCCGCCCCGGTGATCGCCCGCCTCGCCACCGAGCTGGGGGCCCTGACCGTGGCCGTCGTTACCCGGCCGTTCCGGTTCGAAGGGCGCCCCCGGATGATGCAGGCGCAGCAGGGCCTGCAGGAGCTGCAAGACGCCGTCGATACCCTGATCTCGATCCCCAACGACCGGCTGCTCGCCACCGTCGCTCCCGACACGCCGCTGGTCGAGGCCTTCTCGGTGGCCGACGCGGTCCTCCACCAGGGCGTCCAGGGGATCGCCGACCTGATCCTCGTCCCCGGCCTCATCAACCTCGACTTCGCCGACGTCCGCACCGTGATGTCGGGCATGGGGATGGCGATCATGGGCACCGCCACCCAGCGCGGCGAGAACCGCGCCGTGCAAGCGGCGATCGCGGCGATCTCCAGCCCGCTGCTGGAGGACACCTCGATCGACGGCGCCCGCGGCGTGCTGTTCAACGTCACCGGCGGCCCCGACATGACCCTCCACGAGGTCTCCGAGGCCGCGGCGATCATCTACGAGGCCGCCGACGACGACGCCAACATCCTTTTCGGCGCCGTCATCGACGAACACATGGGCGACGCCGTGAAGGTCACCGTCATCGCCACCGGCTTCGAGGCCGTGGCCCCGTTCCAGTCGCGTGTTACCGTCGAGAAAGCCGGTGCCCGCCCGCCGGCGACCACTTCCGACGCCGGCCACTTCTACCGGCCGGGCAACAGCGACGAAGGCTCCGGGGCGGAGAGGGGCTCGTCGATCGAGGAGGACCTGGATGTGCCGACCTTCCTGCGCACCCAGGACCTGCCGATCAGCAGCGACGATCGGTAGCGGACAGCCGACGCTGCAGCGCCCGTCCGGGCGATCGCTGACGTGAGCCTGGCGGAAAGGCTGCGCCGCCGGGCGCGCTCCGAGACCCGCCTCGTCGAGCCCGACCCCGGGGGTCGCTTGCGGGTCGTGCTCGCCTACCCCAACACCTACGCGCTAGGGATGAGCAACCTCGGCGTGCAGACGATCTACCGGCTGCTCAACGCGCTCCCCGAGGTTTCCTGCGAGCGGGCCTTCCTACCCGATCCCGAGGAGCTGGCCGACCGCCCCACGCTGCTGACGGTCGAGAGCCAGCGGCCGGTCGGCGACGCCGACGTGCTGGCATTCTCGGCCTCGTTCGAGAACGACTACATCAACCTGCTGACCATGCTGCAGCTCGCCGGCCTGCCGCTGCGCGCCGCCGATCGTGATAGCCGCCATCCCCTGGTGGTCATGGGCGGGGCGACGGTATCGATCAATCCGGAGCCGGTGGCGCCCTTCCTCGACGTCTGCTGTGTCGGCGAGGGCGAGGGCCTGCTGGAGCCGCTGACCTCCGCTCTGCTCGAGATCGGCGGCGGCCGCTCGCCACAGCGCGGCGGCGGCGGCCGCCGCGAGCGGCTCCTCGCGCACCTGGCGGGGCAGCCCGGCTTCTACGTTCCGGCGCTCTACGAACCGCGCTACGAGGACGCCGCCGGCGGCTACCCGCGCTTCGCCTCACTGCGCCCGCTCGGACCGGCGCCGTCCACGGTCGGCAAGGTCCGCGCCGAATTCGGCGGCCCGGAATCGGTCGCCGCCACCGCCATTCTCACCCCCGAAACGGAGTTCGGCGATCGTGCCATGATCGAGGTGGCGCGCGGCTGCACCAAGGGCTGCCGCTACTGCTGGGTCGGTTACAACATCCTCCCGTTCCGGGTCCACGCCGTGAACGACGTGCTGGCCGCGGCGGAGCGCTGGCGGGGCGCGACGCGGCGCGTCGGCCTGGTGGCCACGGCGCTGCTCGACCATCCCGACATCGAGGCGATCGCCGCCGGCCTACGGGCTCGCGACTTCGACATCTTCAGCCCCAGCCTGATCATCTCGACGCTCCGCGAGCCGCTGCTGCGCGCCGTCGTCGACTCCGGGCAGCGCAGCATCACGATCGCTCCCGAGACCGGCAGTAATCGGCTGCGCGAGATGATCATGAAGCGGATCAGCAACGAAGAGATCCTCGCCAAGGTGCGGATGATCTTCCGCGCCGGGGCCACCAGCCTCAAGAACTACGTCATCATCGGCCTGCCCGGCGAAGAGGAGCGCGATCTGCAGGAGCTCGTCGATCTGGCGGCGGCGATGCAGGCGATCATGGTCGAGGAAAGCCGCAGCCGCGGCCATATCGGCACGATCACGCTATCGGTGAACTGCCTGATCCCCAAGCCCTCGACGCCGTTCCAGTGGGCCGAGCAGATCCGCCCCGCCGAGTATCGCTCGCGGCTCCGCTGGCTGCGGCGCCGCTTGCGAAGTCTGCCCAACGTCAACATCGAGGCGATGCCGCCGCGCGCCGCTGAGGTGCAAGCGCTGATGTCGCGCGGCGACCGCCGCGTCGCCGACATGCTCGAGCACTGGGCCGCCGGCGGCTCATGGAGCGCCGCCGTGCGCGAATGGGAGCGGGGCGGCGGCTCGCTCGATCACTTTGCCTACAGGCCGTTGGGGCCCGCCGAGCCGCTGCCCTGGGGCCACCTGCGCACCGGGGCATCGCCGGCGTCGATGCAAAACCAGTGGCGCAAGGCCGCAGCCGGCGACGAGGCGGCGTGACCGCGGAGGGGCCGCTGACCGACGCCGGCGGCGTGAGCCCCAACGCGCCGCTGGCCGAAACCGGCGGCGTCCTGCAGCTCGACAACCTCCAGCGGGCGGCGGGATTCCGCCACGGCTTCGAGACCCGCCGCGGCCGGCTCGCCGATGCCGTCGCCGGCCCGGTCGCCCGCCTCCGCCAGGTGCACGGCGCTGCCGTACGGCGCCTGCCGGCCGCCGCGAGCGAGCAGCAGCCCTTTTTCGCCGCCGCCCTCGGGAGCCGGCCCGAGGGCGATGCCCTGATCACCGACCTCCCCGGCGTGACCGTCGCGGTGGCGGTTGCCGACTGCCTGCCGATCCTCATCGCCGACCCCCGGGCGGGCGCCGTCGCCGCCGTGCACGGCGGCTGGCGCGGCATCGCCGGCGGCGTGCTGGAGGCGGCCATCGGGGCGCTGGGCTCGGCCTTCGGCAGCCGGCCCGCCGACCTGATCCTCGGCATCGGCCCGGCGATCGGCCCCTGCTGCTTCGAGGTCGGCGAGGAGGTCATCGAGGCGCTGGCCGCCCGCGGTTACGGCGAGATGGCCCGCGTCGAGGCGGGCCGGCCGGAGCCGGGCTCGGCGGGGCCCCGGCGCCCCCACTGCGACTTGGCGGCGGTCGCCGTCGCCATTGCGGTCGACGCCGGGGTGCCGCCCGGGCAGATCGAAGCCGCCGGGCTCTGCACGCGCTGCAACAGCGACTGGCTATGGTCCTACCGGAAGGACGGCGAACGGGCCGGCCGCATGCTCTGTGGAATCGCCCGCATCTGACGGTCGCGGCGCTGGCGCGGGGAAAGTACGCGAAGGATGACGCCGGTGATCACGGTCAGGTGCCGTCCGGCAATCCGGCGGTCAAGGCTGCGCGACCCCTTCGACCGGGCCCCGCAGGTCCATCGCCAGGTTGGCCAGCCGGTCGGCGTCGGCGTTGTCGTCGCGGCGGACGTGCTCGATCCGGAAGCGCTCGAAGCCTGCGGCCAGCCGCCGGGCCTCGTGGAACAGCGGCTGCAGCGCGGTGCTCTTGACCCGGTACCGGCCGGTCATCTGCCGCACCACCAGCTCGGAGTCGGCGCGCACCAGCAGATCCTGGACGCCTCGCCGCCGCGCCCACTCGAGGGCCGCGAGCAGCCCCCGGTACTCGGCCTGGTTGTTGGTGGCCTTGCCGATGTAATCGCCGAACTCGGCGAGCGTCGCGCCCTCACGGTCGCGGACCACGACGCCGAAGGCGGCGTCGCCCGGGTTGCCCCGCGAGCCGCCGTCCACGTAGACGATCGCCGGCTGCCCGCCGCTCTTCAAGACGCGGCGTCGCCGGCGACTTCGCCGCCGGGATCGGCGCCCGCCTCGGGATCGTCTGATGGCCGTTTGAGCTCGAGACGCTCGGCGACGTAGAGGATCCGCTTGCAGCTCTCGCAGCGGACGATGCCGGCGAGGTTGGCGGCCTCGACGTACAGTTGCGGCCGCATCCGGAAGTTGCACACCAGGCACACCTCGTCGCGGGCTTCCGCCACACCCACCCCGGCGCGCATCGTCTTGACGCCGTCGTAGGTCTTCAGGAGGTCGGCGGGCAGTCGCTCCCGCAGCTCGGCGATGGCCTCGCCAGCGCGCTTCTTCTCCGCGGTCAGCTCGGCTCCCCGGCGGTCGGCGGCGGCGATGGCCGCCGCCACGCGTTTGCTGATCTCGTCGAGGTCGCCGCGGCGCTCGGCGATGGCACCCTCGAGCGCGTCGGCCCTCTCCAGCTGCTCGAGGATCCGGGTTTCGACGTCGCCCATCGCGGCCTCGGCGTGGCGGATCTCCTCCTGCAGGGCCCACAATTGCTCATTGGTCTTGACGGCGATCAGCTGGTCTTTGTACTTGCCGACCTTGTCCTCCGCGGCCTTCAGGTCGACGTCGAACCGGCGAGCGCCGCTGCGGGCGGCCACCAGCTCCGCCTCGGCCTCGCCCACCTGCTGCTCGGCGGCGGCGACCTCGGCCTTGGCCGCGGCGCGGGCCCGGCCGGCGGCCGCGATCTCCTCGCGTATCCGCACCACCTCCAGCTCGCGGGCCTGCAGGCGCACCAGGGTCTCGAGCTCGACCTTGACGCTCATCGGCCTAAGCCTGAGGGCACAAAAAACGGGTGGGCCGGAGCCCACCCGTGGCGCGCGCCGCGGCGCTCGCGCGCCGGCTCGGCGGCGGCGTCGAACGGCGGGCGAAGATTGTCGATCTCGGCGGCATGGTGGGCGTCGCGCGCTTCGCGGCTCGTCGGCGGGTCGGCCCGCGATGATCGGGCCGTGAGCCGTCATTTGTATACCCGCGCCCTAACTCGCGCAAGCAGCACGGCGCCCGCAGAATGCGTAACCGACGAGCCGGCGCGGGTTCACGGCAGGCTCTTGTGCAGGGAGTGGGCCCTCCAGGATTCGAACCTGGGACCTACCGGTTATGAGCCGGCGGCTCTAACCAGACTGAGCTAAGGGCCCGCAGCCTCGAATCTAGCACGGTGCAGCGGTGGCCCGGTGACGGCCGCTCAGGCGTCGCCGCGCGGCGGCGTATCCGAGCCCGGACCTTTCTTCTTCCCGCGTAGCTGGCGGGATCGGGACGGATGGCGCAGCTTGCGGAGCGCCTTGGCCTCGATCTGGCGGATCCGCTCGCGGGTCAGGGCGAAGCGGCCGCCGACGTCCTCGAGGGTGTGCTCCTCGCCGTCCTCCATGCCGTAGCGGAGGCGCAGGACGTCGCGCTCGCGGCCGGCGAGCGTGTCGAGGACGTTGTGGGTGCGGTTCTTGAGGTTGACGTCGACAATGGTGTCGACCGGCGAGCGGACACGCTCGTCCTCGATGAAATCGGCGAGGTTGGAGCCGTCGTCGTCGCCCACCGGCGTCTCCAGCGACACCGGCTCCTGGGCGATCCGCAGGAGGCGGTCGATCTCGTCGGGCGGCAAGCCGATGTGGCGGGCGATCTCGTCGGGCTCGGGCTCCCGGCCGCGCTCCTGGACCAGCCGGCGGGCCACCCGCACCACCCGGTTGATGGTCTCGATCATGTGCACCGGAACGCGGATCGTCCGCCCCTGGTCGGCGATCGCCCGGGTGATCGCTTGCCGGATCCACCAGGTGGCGTAGGTCGAGAACTTGTAGCCGCGCCGGTAGTCGAACTTCTCGACCGCCCGCATCAGTCCCAGGTTCCCCTCCTGGATCAGGTCGAGAAACTGGAGGCCGCGGTTGCCGTAGCGCTTGGCCACCGACACGACCAGCCGCAGGTTGGCCTCCACCAGCGCCTGCTTGGCATTGTTTTCTTCGTTCTCGCCCGCTTCGACCTCCCGCAATGCCCGCTTCAGGTTGGCGGCCGGCAGGTCGTAGCGGCCCTCGATCGCCGCGATCTCCGCCCGCAGCTCCTGGATCCGGCCGCGCGCCGCCGCGGTGCCCTGCGCTTCGAGCAGGTCGCGGCGCTCGAGGCGGATGGCGCGCTCGATCAGGTGGATGCGCTCGACGGCGCCGCGCAGCTCGGCGGCCAGCGCCCCGCGCACCTCCTCGCGCAGGCCGAGCCCCTCGAGGATCTCACGGACGCGATCCCAACGACGGCGCTGCTCCTGGGCGAGCTCCTCGCGCTGCGGCAGGTGATCGCCGAGGCTGGCGAGCAGAGCACTACCCTCGAGCAGCAGGCCCTGCAGCCGCTGCAGGTCGCTGGCGGTCCGCACGAACGCCGCCGCCCGCTCGCCGAGCTGCTTCTCCTCGATGTCGGCGCAATCGACGATGCGGCGCAGCTCGGCGGGATCGGCGGCTACCGCGCCGGCGCGATCGAGCACCAGGCGCAGCGCCAGCGGCGTCCCGTACAGCGCCCGCGCCACCCGCTTGCGGCCGGCCTCGATGTCCTGCGCCAGATCGACCTCGCCCTCGCGGTCGAGCAGCGGATGGGTGCCCATCTCGCGCAGGTACATGCGCACGGCGTCGGTGGTCTTGTCGAGGGCGCCCGAGCGGATGGCGCGGCCGGCCTCCTCGGCGGCGCCTTCGACATCGTCCTCGGCCTCGTCGTCGGCCTCGTCGTCCTCGTCGTCGAGGTCGATGGGCTCGTCGCTGAGCAGGATGCCGGCGGCGGAGATCCGCTCGAGCAGCGCCGAGATCTCCTCGGGGGAGGTGATGTCGGCCGGCAGCATGTCGTTGACCTCGTCGTACAGAAGGAAGCCCTTCTGACGGCCGAGGGCGATCAGCGCGCCGATTTCGGCAAACTTGTCTTCTGGTTCCAACGCAATCCCCAGGGGCATCGCTGCCCTCGCCTGCGATCGGTCCCCAGCCGCTGGCGCCGTCCCCGGCGGCGCCGCTCGCGGTGACCTACGCGGATCCGATCCGCTGAGCCAGCGATACCTTCTCTCGATTCAGCTCACCGAAGCGCTCCTTGTCCCCCGCCTCGAGCGCCTCGCGAATGTCCTTGCTCATCTCCCGCAGCCTGCGACGCAGGCTGTCATCGTGGATGCCGAGGGCGCAGTTGCGCGCCGCATCCCAATCCAGTGGTGCCTTCTCTTCGACGCGCAATCGCGCCATCAAAGCCCCGGCACCGGACATCTCGCAGCGGGCCAGCAGGTTGCCGACCTCGGCGGCGACGCCCTCCGCCTCGCAGGCCTCGACGGCCGCCAGCAGCGCCCGCACACGCCCATCGCGGATAGCGTCGCGCCCGCAGAGGTCCTCCAGCGGCTGCCGCCACTCCGGGTGCTCGAGCACCGCCCGCAACAGGTCGCGCTCGGCCAGCGGCACCTGCTCGAGGTCCGCCTTCCAGCCGCCGCCGGGCGGTCGCGGCGCGGCGCTCGTCCCTGAGGCGCGGAAGCGGCGGGCCCTGGCGCCGGCCTCGGCGGCCGCCTCCTCGACCAACCGCGGGGCGATCTGCAGCCGCTCCGAGAGCCGCGCCAGCCACTCGGCGCGCTCGACCCGATCGTCGATGGAGACGACGAACTCGAGCAGCGACGACAGCGCCTCGGCCTTGCCCCGCGGCGTTCCCAGGTCGGTGCGCTCGCCGGCGCGGCGGACGAGGAACTCGAGCCCCGACTCGGAGCGCTTGAGGGCCTCGCGGTAGCCCTCCTTCCCGGCCTCGCGCAGAAACGAGTCGGGATCGTGACGTTCGGGAAGACGCACCACATTCACCTGAAAACCCTGGCTCAGAAATACACCGGCGGTGCGCTCGGCAGCCGTCTGCCCGGCCGCGTCACCGTCGAAGCTGATCACCGCCTTGCGCGTGAAACGCGCCAGCAGCTTGGCGTGATCTTGCGTGAAGCTCGTGCCCAGCGGCGCCACCACGTTGCGGAAACCATATTGGGCGCACGCCAGCAGGTCAAAGTACCCCTCGACGAGCAGCGCGAAGCCGTTCGCCGCGATGCTCTCGCGGCCCTCGAAAATGCCGTACAGGGTGCGGCTCTTGTGGAAGGTAGGCGTCTCGGGGGAGTTCAGATACTTGGGCTCGCCGCTGTCGATGACGCGGCCGCCGAAGGCGATGGTCTGGCCGCGCAGATCGCGGATCGGAAAGACGACGCGGCGTCGCAGCCGATCGTAGCTGCCGCTGCCGGTCTCGCGCCGCTTCACCAGCCCTGCCGCCTCCAGCTCGGGCACCGAGAAGCGCAGCTTGACCAGCCGCTGCAGGGCCGCTTCCCAGGCGTCGGGGGCGAAGCCGAGACCGAAGGCGGCAACGGTGTCGGGGTCGAAGCCGCGGGCGGCGAGGAAATCGCGGGCCGGCGCCCCGGCGTCGGCCTGCAATTGCTCGCGGTAGAAGCCGTCGGCGGCCGCCAGAGCCTGCAGGAGGCGCTGGCGATCCGGCGGCGCGCCACCCTCGGCGCGTTCGGCGCGCGGCTGCTCGGCGGGCAACGGCAGCCCGGCCCGCTCGGCCAGCGAGCGCACCGCCTCGTGGAAGCCGAGGGCCTCGTGCTGCATCACGAAGGCGAACAGATCGCCCCCCTCGCCGCAGCCGAAGCAGTGCCACAGCCCTTGCTCGGCGTCGACGGAAAAGGAGGGCGTCTTTTCGTCGTGGAAGGGACAGAGGCCCAGCCAGCGGCTGCCGCGGCGCTTGAGCGCTACCGCCTCACCGATGACCTGCAGGGGATCGACGTTGCGTCGGATGTCATCGATGAAACTACGCGGGTAGGCCATGGGCCTCTTTAGTACCGCGCCGGGCGCTCCCAGACAAGGCCGGATTCAGCGGCGCGATCGACGCACTTGCTGGCGCGAGACGATGAGCCGCTTGCCGTGCACGTCGACCTCGACGTCGGCGTCGTCGAGGTTCTCGGGACGCCAGTCGCGGGCCACCCGGCCGCGCAGGTTCAGCGGCATGACGAGCACCGCTTCGCCCCGCTGCAGGGCCGCCGTCGGGTCGTCGTCGTCGTACGCGGGCGGCTCGCCGGCGTCGCCCTCCTCCAGCTCGTCGCCGCCGCCGCCGGCGGCTTGCAGCTCGGCGGCCTCCGAGGCAACGCCGGCGACCGTATCGTCGATTTGCCGGCACGCCTCGGTCTCGGCGCCGGCGACCCGCGCCGCCCAGCTCGCTCGACGGTCCTGGGCGGCGCGCGACCGGCGGCTCTCGTCGAGCTCGGCGGCGAGCTCGGCGAGCTGCTCCTCTCCGGCGGCCCGTACCGCAGCGAGCGCCTCCTCGACGGCCTCCCGCCCCTCATTGGCCAACCGCTGGCGCAGCTCGCCAAGCGCCCGGTTGAGCTCCTCGTAGCGGGCGTGAGCGGCGGCAAGCTGCGATTGCTGCCGTTGCACGCCCTGGCGGTCCGAGGCCAGCGCCTCCGCCTCGCCCTCGACCCGCCGCAGCAGCGAGTCGAGCTGCTTGGCGTCGACGTCGAGCAGGCCCCGGGCCCGCCGCACCAGCGCCTTGTCCAGCCCCAGACGCTCGGCGATGTCGAAGGCGTTGCTGCGCCCCGGGAGGCCGAGCTTGAGGCGGAACGTCGGCTGCAGCGTCTCGCCGTCGAACTCCATGGCGGCGTTGAGCGCCGCCGCGAAGCCGTGGGCGAAGGCCTTGAGGGCGTCGTGGTGGGTGGAGACCAGGGTCAGGGCGCCGAGGTCGACCAGGTGCTCGAGCACCGCGATCCCCAGGGCGGCACCCTCCGCCGGATCGGTGCCGGTGCCAAGCTCATCGAGCAGCACCAGGCTGCCCGGCGGGCAGTCGCCCAGAAAGCCCCGGATGCGCGAGAGGTGGGCGGAGAAGGTGCTGAGGTTGGCGATGATGCTCTGTTCGTCGCCGATGTCGGCATGGATACGCGGGCAGATCGGCAGCCGGGCGGCCGTCGCGGGAACCGGTAGCCCGCACTGCGCCATCAGCGCCAGCAGCGCGACGGTCTTGAGGGTCACGGTCTTGCCGCCGGTGTTGGGCCCGGTGATCACCAGCGCCTTCACCTCCGCCGCGATCTCCAGGTCGAGGGGGACCGGCCCGCCCTCCCCTACTTTCGACCCCTTCCCTCGTCGCGCCTCGCCGGCCGCCTCTGTCGCTTTGCCGCCGGCCTCGACGCGGACGCCGGGGATCATCAGGGGGTGGCGGCCGCCGCGGATCTCCAGGCCGGCGGCGACGAGCTCCGGCACCACGGCGGCGGTGAGCTCCGCGAAGCGAGCCTTCGCCTGCCGCTCGTCGAGCTCGGCAATGGCGGCCACGGCGGCCCGCAGCGCCGCCGCCGCGGCCCGCACGTGGGCGGTCAGCTCGGCGAGAAGCCGCTGAATCTCCTCCTGCTCGGCGCGGGCGACCTGCACCAGCGCGTTCTGCTGCTCGACGCTCTCGAGGGGCTCCACGTAGACGGTCTGCCCCGACGACGAGGTGTCGTGGACGACGCCGGGGAGCGCCCCGCGCCGGCCGGACAGAACCGGGACCACGAAGCGGCCGCCGCGCTGGGTCACCAGCCGATCCTGCAGGACGCCGTCGAGGCGATCGGTCCGCACCAGCCGCTCGAGGCCCTCGAGCAGCCGGCTGCGCAGCCGGTGCTGTTTGCGGCGCAGCGCCGCCAGCTCCGGCGAGGCGTCGTCCCGCACCTCGCCCTCGTCGTCGAGCACCGCCCCGATCTGGGCGATCAACGGCCCGAGGTCGGCGATCGAGCCGCCGAGCGCGGCGAGCCGCGGGGCGCTCTCGCGACCCGCCAGCCGCCGGCGAACGTCGCGGCCCACCCTCGCGGTCTGCAGCACCGCCAGCAGGCTTTCGCCGTCCAGGACCGTGCCGGCGACGGCGGCCAGCCGCAGCGGCTCCTCCAGCGGCAGCGCCGAGCCCAGCGCCAGCGTCCCTTCGGCGCCGATGTACTCCCGGCATTCGGCGACCTCCGCCTGTAGCTGCTCGAGCCGCTCGCGGTGGGTCGAGGGCGACAATCCCAGCAGGCGCGCCCGCCCCATCGGGGTCTGGGCGTGGCCGGCCAGGGCGGCGAGCAGCAGGGGAAAATCGAGCACCCTGAGGGTATCGGCCGACGCCACCACCCCGGCGTGCGATCGTGAGGCCGCCGAGGCGTTGCGATCGGCGGGGCGCCGGCCCGCGGCGCCACCGCCCGCCGCAGCGCCGCCGCCCGCCGCAGCGCGCTCGCTGGCGCTCACGGCCCGCCGGCGGCGTTGATGACGTGCGCCAGGTAGCCGGCACCGAAGCCGTTGTCGACGTTGACCACCGCGACGCCCGGGGCGCAGCTGTTGAGCATGGCGAGCAGCGCCGCCAGGCCGCCGAACGACGCCCCGTAGCCCACCGACGTCGGCACCGCGATGACCGGCACCCCGACCAGCCCGCCGACGACGCTCGGCAGCGCCCCCTCCATGCCGGCGACCACGACGACGGCGCGCACGCCCGCGAGGCTCTCGCCGACCGCCAGCAAGCGCTGCAGCCCGGCGACCCCGACGTCCCAGTGGCGCTCGACGCGGCTCCCCATCGACGTCGCGGTGAGCGCTGCTTCGGCGGCCACGGGGATGTCCGCGGTGCCGGCGCACAGCACCGCCACCCTGCCCCGAGGCTCCGGCGGCTCGCCGACCACCATGGCGCCGGCGTCGGCGTCGAAGACCGCCGCCGGGAAGCGCTCGCGCAGCACTTCCCCGGCCTCCGGCGACAGCCGCGTGACCATCACCGGGCCGCCGCCCGCGGCCAGCTCCTCGACGATCGCCAGGAGCTGGTCGGGGCGCTTGCCGGCGCCGAAGACGACCTCGGAGTGGCCGGTGCGCAGCGACCTGTGGGTGTCGAGCTTGGCGAAGCCGAGGTCGCGGAAAGGCAGCGAGCGGAGGCGGGCGACCGCCTCCTCGACGCCCATCTCGCCGGCGGCGACGGCGGCGAGCAGCGCCTCGATCCGCCGCGCGTCCACTCAGCGCTCCAGGTCGGTCGCCACGCCGAAGGCCAGCAGGGCGCCAACCAGGCCGGCGGCGACGCCCGAGCCGAAGATGACCGCGAAAAGCGTGGCGTCGAAGAAGTGCAGCGTCAGCACCGAGAGCAGCGGCCCGCCGCCCGCGGTCACGAAGGCGACCCCGAGCTTGTAGATGCCGTACAGGACGACCATCGCCATGGTGCTGCCGATCAGCCCCTGGATCGCCCCCTCGGCCAGGAAGCGGCCGCGCACCACGCCCTCGGTGGCGCCGACCAGCCGCAGGACGACGATCTCGCGCCGCCTCGCCACCACCAGCACGCGGATCACGCTGGCGGTGGTGATGATCGCGGCGATCAGCACCGCACCGCCGAGGACGGCGCCGATGAAGCGCAGGCTGTTGACGCCGAACTCGAGGCGGCGGATCACCTGCAGGTCGTACTGCGCCGCGTCGACCCCGGCCAGCGCGCCCCAGCGCTCGGTCAGGGCGACCAGCGCCTCCTCGTTGCGGCTCTCCTCGCCGACGCTGACGACGAACGACGCCGGCAGCGGATTGCTGTCGAGAAACGCCAGCAGGTCGCCAAGCTCGGCGAAGTCCTCGCGAAACTGCTCCGCGGCGTCCGCCGCGCTCATGTACCGGAACGTGTCGACCTCGGGGCTGGCGCGGATCGCCGCGGCGACGGCGAGCCGCTGCCGCTCGGTGAAATCGGGCTCGAGGAAGACCTGCATGTGGCCGCGCTCCCGCCAGCGCACCAGCAAGCCGTTGAGATTGTCGGAGATCAGCACGAAGCTGCCGAGCACCACCAGCGACACGGCGATGATCAGGATCGCCGGCGCCGCGGTACGGCGATGGCTGATCAGCCCGCGCAGCGCCTCGCCGAGGCAGAGCCGCAGGTAGCGATCGAAGCGCACCTCAGGAAACCTTGCGGGCGGCCGTCAGGGTCCGCAGCAGGCCGGCCTCGAGGATCAGCGTGCGCCGCCGCATGGCGGCGATCAGGTCGGGATCGTGGGTGGCGACCAGCACCGTGGTTCCCCGCCGATTGATGGCCCGGAAGATGCGCATGATCTCGATGGCGCGGTCGGGATCGAGGTTGCCGGTCGGCTCGTCGGCGAGCAGGAGCTGCGGCGCGGTCATCAAGGCGCGGGCGATGGCGACCCGCTGCTGCTCGCCGCCCGAGATCTGCGCGGGATACAGGTGCGCCCGGCCGTCGATGCTTACCAGCCGCAGCAGCTCGTTGGCGCGCCGCTGACTCTCGGTGTACGAAAGGCCGACGACCCGCCCGACCAGCGCCACGTTGTCGAACACCGAGCGATCGTCGATGAGCTTGAAGTCCTGGAAGATCAGCCCCAGGCGGCGGCGGAAGCGCGGCACCTGGCGGCGCGGCATCGTCGCCAGGTTGCGGCCGGCGACGATCAGCTGGCCGCTGGTGGGCAGCTCGGCCCGGTACAGCAGCCGCATCAGCGTCGTCTTGCCGGCGCCGCTCTGCCCGGTGAGGAAGACGAACTCCCCCTCGTCGACCTGCAGGCTGATGTCGCGCAGCGCGGTGATCGCCCCGTAGCGCTTGGTGACGTGGAAGGCGCGGATCATCGCTCGAGCCCGGCGCGCACCAGCTGGCGCACGGTGTCGGGGTTTGCCTTGCCTTGCGTCGCTTTCATCACTTGCCCCATCAGGAAGCCGAAAACCTGCTCGCGTCCGCCGCGGAAGGCGGCCACCTCGTCGGGATGCGCCGCCAGCACCGCGTCCACGATAGGAGCCAGCTCGCCGCTCGCCGAGATCTGCCGGAACCCTTCCCCGGCGATGATATCCGCCGCGGCGCGGCCCGTCTCGGCCATCCGGTCCATCACCTGCCCGGCGACGGCCGCCGCCACCGTGCCGTCGGCAACCGCCCGCAGCAGCGCCGCCATCTCCGCCGCGGGGACGGGAAAGGCCGCCATGTCGCCGACATGCTCGTTGAGCCAGCGGCCGATCTCCATGCGGACCCAGTTGCCGGCGGCGGCGGGGGGGGCACCGGCGGCGACCATCGCCTCGAAGTAGTCGGCCCGGGCGCGATCCTGGACCAGCTCCGCCGCGGCGTCGGCGGACAGGCCGTAAGCGGCCACGAATCGGTCGAACCGCGCCAGCGGCAGCTCCGGGACCTCGGCGGCGGCGGCGGCGAGCGCGGCATCATCCAGCGCCACCGGAACGAGGTCCGGCTCCGGGAAGTAGCGGTAGTCGTGGGCCTCTTCCTTGAGGCGCATGGCGACGGTCTCGCCGCGGCGCTCGTCGAACAGCCGGGTGCCCTGGCGGAGCGGCTCGCCGGCGGCAAGCAACGCCGCCTGGCGCGCGATCTCGAAGGCCAGCGCCTGGCGGAGGAAGCGGAACGAGTTGAGGTTCTTCAGCTCGGTCTTGGGGTTGAGCGCCGCCGCGCCGCGCTCCCGCAGGGAGATGTTGGCGTCGCAGCGGAGGCTGCCCTCCTCCATGCTGGCGTCGGTGACCTCCAGGTATAGGAGGGTATTGCGCAGCGCTGACAGGAAGGCGACCGCCTCCCCGGCGCTGCGCAGCTCCGGCGCGGTAACGATCTCGATCAGCGGCACGCCGCAGCGGTTGAGGTCGACGTAGCTGTCGGTCGCCGACCGCGGCATGCCGTCGTGGATCGACTTGCCGGCGTCCTCCTCGAGGTGGAGGCGGATGATCCGGACGCCCTGGCGCCGCCCGTCGAAGTCGAGCTCGAAGCGGCCCTCACCGGCCAGCGGCTGGTCGTACTGGGAGATCTGATAGCCCTTCGGCAGGTCGGGGTAGAAGTAGTTCTTGCGGGCGAAGCGGCTGCGCCGGTTGACCGCGCAGCCCAGGGCCAGCGCGGCGCGGCTCGCGTAGCGCACCGCCGCCTCGTTGAGGATCGGCAGCGCGCCCGGCATCCCCAGGCAGATCGGGCAGGTGCGGCTGTTGGGGGCTCCGCCGAAGGCGTTGGGACAGCCGCAGAACAGCTTTGTGCGGGTCTGCAGCTGGACGTGGATCTCGAGGCCGATGACGGCCTCGAATCGCTCTGCCAGCCCGTCGTTCACCGCAGCTGGGCTCGGCATGACGCCTCGGGGCTTTCAGTTCGCTAGAGATCCGTGAGGTACGGGTTCACCTTCGGCCGCTGCTTGTCCGCCGGCTTGCCGGCCTCGGCGGGCTTGTCGGCGGCCGGGCGGGCGGCCTTCTTCTCGGGCTCGGCCTTCTGGGCCGCCGTCTTGCGGGGCGTCCGCTTGCGGGACGTCTGCCGCTTGGCGGCGGTCTTCTTGCCGGACCTCGGCTGGCGCTCTCCCGTGCTGCGCTTCGACTCGTCGCCCTTCGCATCCGCGGACGACTTCTTGCGCCGGCTGCGGGTCGTCTTCTTCTTCTTGGCGCCGCCGTCGGCGCCCTTGGCGGCCGCCGCGTCGCCGGCTTCTCGCGAGCCGCGCCCTCGCCGGCCGCGGCGTCCCCGCTTGCCACGCCCTTCGGCCTTCTTGTCGGCGCCGGCGTCCTTGGCCGCGGCGGCGCCCTTGTCGTCGCCGCTCTCTTGACGCTTGCCCTCGGCCCTGTCCTCGCGCTTGTCCGCGGGCTTGTCGGCGGCCCTCTTCCCGGCCTCGGCCGGCGCCTCACCTTGCGCCGTCTCCTGCCCCCCGGCCTTGCGGGTGCGGCGCCGGCGGCGCTTGCGGCGGCGGCCCCCGGAATCCTCTACCTCCTGCGCCTGGGTGGTGGCGTCGGGGGCGGTGGCTTTCGTGGGCTTGATCCCCGCCTCCAGCGGGCCTTCTTCGAGCGCGAAATCGAGGCGCCGGCGCCCCTTGTCGACCTTGGCGAGCTGCACGCGAACGCGGCTGCCGAGCGTCAAGGTGCGCCCCTTGCTCTCGCCGCGCAGCGTGTGCTGCTTGTCGTCGTACTTGTAGTAGTCGTCGTCGAGCGAGGAGACGTGCACGAGACCCTCGACGAAGAAGCGCTCGAGCTCGACGAAGAAGCCGTACGCGTGGACGCCGGTGATCAAGGCTTCGAAGGTGTCGCCCACCTTGTCGGCCATGAACTGGACGGTCTTCCAATCGACGTAGGTGCGCTCGGCCTCCTCGGCGTTGCGCTCGCGCTCGGAGCTGAGCGAGCCGGTCTGCCGCAGCTCCCCCTCGAGCACGGCGACGTCGAACGGCTGCTGGGCGCTGCTGCCGCGCTCGATCTTCAGGAGGCGGTGGATCACGAGGTCCGGGTAGCGGCGGATCGGCGAGGTGAAGTGCGTGTAGCGTTCCGAGGAAAGGCCGAAGTGGCCGATGTTCTCCGGCTGGTAGACGGCCTGCTTCATGGTCCGCAGCATCAGATAGATCAGCACCCGCTCGCCGGGCTGCCCCTCGAGGTGCTCGACGAGGCGCTGGAAGTCGCGCGGGCTCGGCTGTTTGCCGCCGCCGAGGCCGAGGCCGAGGCCGCCGATGAACTCGCGGAAGGCCTCGACCTTCTCGAGGTCGGGGCCCTCGTGGACGCGGTACAGCGCCGGCCGGTCCTCCCAGGTCAGGTGCGAGGCGACCACCTCGTTGGCGCGGATCATGAACTCCTCGATGATCCGGTGGGCGAGGTTCCTCTCGGAGCGGAAGATGTCCTCCACCTCGCCGCGCAGGTTGATCAGCAGCTCGGGCTCGGGGAGGTCGAAGTCGATGCTGCCGCGCCGCTTGCGGTACTTGCGCAGCACCTCGCAGAGCTCGCCCATGTGCTGGAAGTGCTCGACGTGGTCGGCGTAGCGCTCGGCCAGCGCCGGATCCGAGCCGTCGACCAGCGCCGCGACGGCCTTGTAGGTCATCCGCTCGGCCGAGCGGATGACCCCGTCGTGGAACTCGTAGTCGACCGTCCGCCCCTCGCGGTTGATCTCCATGATCACCGTCTGTACCAGGCGGTCGACGCCGGGCTTCAGCGAGCAGGTCTCGTTGGACAGCCGCTCGGGGAGCATCGGCACGACGCGGTCCGGGAAGTACACCGAGGTGGCGCGCAGCCGCGCCTCGCGGTCGATCGCCGAGCCGACCGGCACGTAGGCGGAGACGTCGGCGATGTGGACGGCGAGCCGGAAGCTGCCGGCGGCAAGCTTTTCGACGTGGACGGCGTCGTCGAAGTCCTTGGCGTTCTCGCCGTCTATGGTGACCACCGGTAGCTCGCGGAAATCAGTGCGCCCGGCGATGTCGGCCTCGCCGACCTCGGTGGGGATCGCCTCGGCCTCGGCCATCACCTCGGCCGGGAACTCGTACGGAAGCCCGTACTCGCGGATGATCACCTCGACGTCGATGCGGGGATCGTCCGCATCGCCGAGGACCTCGACGACGCGGCCCTCGGGGTTGCGGCGGCCGTTGCGCTCCGGATAGCTGGTGATCGCGGCGCTGACCAGCTGGCCATCCTTGGCGCCGGCGGCCTCGGCCTGCGGCACGTACACCTGATAGCCGATGCGCGGGTCGAGCGGCACCACGAAGCCGAAGTGCTTGCCGAGCTCGAAGGTGCCCACCACCTGGGTGCGGGCGCGGCGCAGCAGCCGGATCACCCGGCCTTCGGTGCGATCGCCCCGCGTCGCCTCGCGGCGGGCGATCACCAGGTCGCCGTGCATGCCGTCGCCGAGCTTGCGGCTGGGGATGTAGAGGTCCTTCTCGGTCCGGTCGCGGGGGATCACGAACCCGAAGCCCTTCTCGTGGCAGGTGAGCTTGCCGACCACCAGGTTCATCTTCTGGGGCATGCCGTAGCGGCCGTCGCGGGTGGCGACGATACGGCCGTCGGCGGCGAGCTCGGCCACCACAGCCTCGAGCGCCGGCCGCTCCGACGGCTCGACGTCGAGCTCGTCGGCCAGCGTTTCGAGGCTGAGCGGGCGATCGACGGTCTCGAAGAAGCCGAGCAGGCTTGCGGGTTGCTGGGGATCGAAGGAACGGGAAGCTTGCGGGGTCTTGGTCGAGGGTTCTTCTGTCATCTAGGAGTCGTTGGTAGGACGGGGCCGGGCGGGCACACGAGGGAGCCAGCGTTGAAGCGCACCGGACAGCGGGGATTGCGGGGACCGACTGTTGCCTGACGCCCGGCGAAGCCCCGAGGGCGGTGGCTTTGAGCCGAAGAGCGGTGCGCCGAACGGCCTCCCGCGAATCTGAACACGGTCACGATATCACCCGCAAAGCGCCGTGTACACCTGTCTGGTCTGCTCCCGCGACCTACCCGCTCGCCCGACCTTCCCCGCTCGCCGGGCTCGACGCCGCCTTCTCGCCCGGCGGGACATCGCGCCAGTAGAGCGCCGCGCCCACCAACCACAGCACCAGGCTGAGGCCGAACACAAGCAGGCTGAGGCTGAACGCCCCCGCCTCGCTCATCCCGGCACGGCTGAAGAAGTAGACGAAGGCGCCCTCGCGGACGCCGAGGCCCGCGAGGCTGATCGGCACCAGCGTGATCATCGTCGTGACCGGAACGAGCACCAGGTAGGGCGCGAACGGCACCTCGATCCCCAGCGCCCGCGCCGCGAGGTAGATGGTGACGATGCGCAGCAGTTGGACGATCAATGACAGGACGGTGGCCACCGCCAGCTCGCCGGGCGCCCGCCGGTAGGCGTGTAGGGCGGCGTGCAACTTCCCGAGAACGGCGGCGGGGCCGGCCAGACGCAGCGGTTGGAGAATCGCGGTGGCGGCGCGACGGGGGGCCTCGGTGAGCCCGACAAGCAGCGCCCCCGCGCTGCCCGCCACCAGCAGCCAGGCGAGCACGAGGGCCGCGGGCGGCAGCGGCGCCGGCACCAGCCCGACGCCGGCGACCGCGAACAGCCCCAGCGCCAGCAGGCTGACGAAGCGCAACACCAGCATCGAGCCGACCGCGTCGTAGCCGTCGACGTGGCGCGCCAGGTAGTAGGCGCGCAGCACGTCGGGTCCGGTGCTCGACGGCAGCCACGTGCCGATGAAGATGCTCAGGTAGTAGATCCGCAGGACCTCGAGCACGCCGACGTGCAGCCCGCGGGCGGCGAGCAACCGCTGCCAGATCAGCGCGGTCAGGCTCTGCTCGACGAACATCACCGCGACCGCCAGCGCCAGCCAGGCGTCGGCCGCCCCCGCCAGCAGCGAGAGCACGCCACCGAGGTCCTGGGTGAGCACCAGGAGGACCAGCAGCGCCAGGCTGACGAGCAGCTTCCAGCCCCGGCGGCTACCGGTGGGGGGCGCCGCGGTAGGCGCGGCTGCGGGCGCGGGCATGTCGACTCTCGACACGGCAAGTCTCGCGGCGGTGGCGGGAACGGCGGGGGCAGGCGCGTGGGCAGTGGGGGGCCTCAATCGTTGCCCGTCGGCCGCGGCCGACCCTGATGGATGAAGCCGCGGTCGCGTGATGCTTCTCCAGTAGATCGCCCGTGCACGCTAGCGTCGCCCCCGGCCCGGCGCAATCACCCAGGGACCCTGATCTACCCCGGTGCACATCGCGCCCGTTCGTCGCTTGCCGCTCGTTCGGTCTCCCGTTTCCGCCCGTTGCACCGCGTCTCGCGCATCTCATCGCGAGCCCCCCGTCTGCTATGCTGCGCCCGATCCCGCCGGCGGCGGGCGGCGCCGGCGCCCGGCCCCACAGCCACGAGCGGCCTCGTCGATGAACAAGCTACCTTCCTTCGCGCTGCTCATCGCCGCGACGCTGCTCGTCGGCCACGCGCTTACCGTGCCCGTCGTCACCCAGAAGGGCGCCTTCTTCTCCGACGAGGCCACCTATTACTCGATGGCCTATAGCCTCGCCTTCGACGGCGACCTGCGCTACGAGGCGCACGACCTCGAGCGGGTCTACGAGCGCGGCTACGCGGCCGGCCCCAGCGGCCTCTTCCTGGTCCGCGATGCGAGCACCGGCCGCCTCTATCACGCCAAGGCCTTCGCCTACTCGCTGGCCGCGGCGCCTTTCGTGCGCCTCTTCGGCGACAACGGCTTCTTTCTGTTGCACGCCCTGCTGCTGTGCGGCGTCCTGTTCTGCGGCCACGCCTACCTGGCCCGGAGCCTGCCGCCGCGCACGGCGGCGCTGTGGACCCTCGCCTACTTCCTCGCTTCGATCGCCGCCCTCTACTACTTCTGGATGACCCCCGAGATCTTCAACCTGTCGCTCGGTTTCTTCGCCACCTTCCTGTGGCTGTACAAGGAGCGGCCGCCGGGCTGGCCGGCCGACGCCGCCTGGGAGCCGCCGGCGCGCCTGCGCGGCGCCTGGACCGACATCGCCGCCGCGGCGCTCTACGGCGTCGCCGCCTACTCCAAGCCGCCGAGCGTGATCCTGCTCGGGCCGCTGCTGGCCTGGATGCTCCTGCGCCGGCGCTGGTCGCGGGCGATCGCGCTGGGCGCCGTCGCCGCGGCGGTCGTGGTGGCCCTGTTCGGCGTCACCCACCTGGCCACCGGCGACTGGAACTACATGGGCGGCGACCGGCGCAGCTTCACCGGCCCCTACCCGTTCCAGTACGCCAACCAGCCCTTCGACACCATCGGCACGTCGATGACTACCGAAGCCGGCGAGTACCAGGAT
>Ga0214471_10000781_pt1 | contig 25855 bp, 25 predicted proteins | sample RVTome_5_FD_207665 | JGI IMG/M metagenome (GOLD analysis project Ga0214471, IMG submission 207665) | Soil microbial communities from uranium-contaminated site in the Upper Colorado River Basin, Wyoming, United States - RVT142D155 | ecosystem: Environmental > Terrestrial > Soil > Contaminated >... | reverse complement strand
CTCGTGCTCACGAAAGGTACAAACTACGGCTGGCTCGTTACCGCCACTCGGCGTAGCCCGCCATCGCCCGCAAGCGCCTGATGCGCTCCTCGATCGGCGGGTGCGTCGAGAACAGCCTCGACAGCGAGAACCCGCCGCTCTCTTCGCGGAACGGATGCATGATGTACAGCGAAGACACCGCTTCAGCGCCGGCCTTCTGCTCCATCGGCCGCGCCTGCACGCCGTTGTGCAGCTTGCCAAGCGCCCGCGCCAGTGCCTCCGGGTCATGCGTGAACTCAGCGCCGCTGACATCCGCCGCGTACTCCCGCGTCCGCGAAATCGCCATCTGCAGGATGCCGGCCACCAGCGCCGCCACCACCGACGCGATAAAGACGAAGATCAAGCCGTAGCCGCTGCCACGGTTCCGGCCGCCGCCCAGCAACGCGCCCCACATCAACATCATCTGGATGTAGCTGATCGCGCCCGCAATCGTCGCGGCAATCGACGCCGTCAGGATGTCCCGATTCTTCACGTGACCGATCTCGTGGCCGATCACCGCACGCAGCTCCTGCCGGTCAAGGATCCGCATGATCCCCGTCGTGCAGGCCACCACAGCCTTCGAAGGGCTGCGGCCCGTCGCGAATGCGTTAGGCGACTCGTTCTGCACGACGAACACCCGCGGCTTCGGCACGCCGGCCAGTATCGCGACCTCTTCGACGATGGCGTGTAGCTGCGGCTCTTCCTGGGCCGTCACCTCTTTGGCGCCCGCCATGCGCAGTGCCAAAGAGTCCGAGAACCAGAACGCGAAGAAGTTCATCACCAGGGCAAAGATCAGCGCGATCAGCGCCATCCCCGGCCCGCCCAGCATGTATCCCAGGCCCACCAGCAGGCCCGCCAGACCACCCAGCAAAATCGCGGTTTTCAGTGCGCTCATTCCTAACTTCCTTCCCCTGCAGCCGATTCCTCCTGAGAGGGATGGCCCCACTACGCATCTGAATCTAATTATACCGGTTTGTCAGCCGCTTCGGGGTCGTATCATGGTGCTGCCAGCGCACCAGCTGCGCTACACGCGAAATAGCCCCAGCATCCGTAGCGGCGACCTTTAGGTCGCCAACAGACGCCCCACCTTCGACAACTTGGCAGAATAATAGAACACGGCACGTCCTGACCCGACCAGCGAGCCGCAGCTACGTCCTCCTGAGTAGGGGTAGCGGGGGCGCAGCGCATCCTGAGCCCCGTCGAAGCGCCCCTGCGCGGGGAGTCTGAGGGTCGCAGAGTCGCCCAGAGACGTCTCCCCTCAGGTCGAGAATAGAAAGAAGCCACAGCGCACAAGCCCAGGCGATAGCGAAGGCGCAGGACGCGCAGCCGTCAACGCCCCACCGCAGTCCACCAACATCCCATCCCTCACCGCCCCTCTCCTCGCAAGGAGAGGGGCGCGCGGCAGCGTCACACGCACCGTCTTCAAACCTGCAGTCTTCAACCTGAAGAGTCCATAATCTTCTCCCTCCCGGTCCGTCATCACCCAACGCCAGCAGGGGTAGCGGGGGCGCAGTGCATCCTCAGCCCCGTCGAAGGGCCCATGCGCGGGGAGCCTGAGGGTCGCAGAGTCGCCCAGAGACGTCTCCCCGCAGGTCACAAACTAGAAAAGAAGCCACAGCGCACAAGCCCAAGCGATAGCGGTGCGCAGGCCTGCCCTTCGCGGAGCGGAGGGGACGCGTCGTATCATGGGCTATAGTCGCCACCGCATCTGGCACCTGCCCTGCGGCCGGAAGGCAAAGCAGGGGTAGCGGGGGCGCAGCACATCCTGAGCCCCGTCGAAGGGCCCCTGCGGGGGGTGTCTGAGGGTCGCAGAGTCGCCCAGAGACGTCTCCCCTCAGGTCACAAACTAGAAAAGAAGGCGAAGCGAACAACCGGAGCGACAGCGAAGGCGCAGGCCTGCCCTTCGCGGAGTGGAAGGGACGCGAAGCCTTCGACATTTCGTCTGGAGACTCAGCCCACTAGAGGAGCGATCAAATGGCAGACAAAGAACTACGCCGCGTCGGCATCATGAGCGTCGGCGACATGGGCGCCGGCTTCGGCGACGTCCTGCACCAGAACGGCATCGAAGTCTACACCTGCCTCGACGGCCGCAGCGACCTCACCCGTCTGCGCGCCAAAGAAGCCGGCTTCAAGGACACGCCGGACTTCGACTCCCTGGTCAGCCAGATCGACCTCTTCATCTCCGTGCTCGTCCCGTCAGAAGCGACCCAGCTCGCCGAGGACGTCGCGGCGGCGATGATCCGCACCGGCGCGAAGCCCGCCTACGTCGACGCCAACGCCATCGCCCCCCAGACCGTCCGCAAGCTCGAAGCCATCATCAGCGACGCTGGCGCCAACTTCATCGACGCCGGCATCATCGGCGGCCCGCCGCGCACCGGCTACACGCCCAGCATCCCCTGCTCCGGTCCCGACACCGCCATCTTCGAGACCTTCACCAACCACGCCCTAAACGTCCACAAAGTTGGCGATGCGGTCGGCCAGGCCTCCGGCCTCAAGATGGTCTACGCCGCCTCCACCAAGGGCACCACAGCCCTCTGGACCGAGCTCCTCACCGCTGCCCGCATCCTCGGGCTCGAGGACGCTCTGCGCTCCCACCTTGGCGAAGGCGCTGTCTTCGCCGCGCAGCAGCGCAGCATCCCCATGATGCCCAACCGCGCCCGCCGCTGGGTCGGCGAGATGGAAGAGATCGCCGCCACCTTCGAAGGCGTCGGCATGACCCCGAAGATGCTCCTCGGCGCCGCTGAGATGTACACCCTCGTCGGCGAAACCCCCCTCGCGGACCTCACCTCCCGCGACCCTCAGCCCACGTTGGACGAAGTCATCGACGCCCTCCAGCACCGGCTCTCGCCGTAACAAGACCTGCCTCCCCGCCATGACAGCGCCATCCCTGAACGTCATTGCGAGAAGCGACGCCAGGAGTGACGCGGCAATCTCACACCCTCACCAAACGCCTCTCAACGCAGTCCACCACGGCCCATACGTCATTGCGAGGAGGCCAGAGCCGGCGCGGCAATCTCACAGCCTCACCAAACGCCTCAACGCAGTCCACCACGGCCCTGTACGTCATTGCGAGGAGGCCAGAGCCGACGCGGCAATCTCACAGCCTCACCAAACGCCTCAACGCAGTCCACCACGGCCCCGTACGTCATTGCGAGGAGGCCAGACCGACGCGGCAATCTCACAGCCTCACCAAACGCCTCAACGCAGTCCACCACGGCCCCGTGGAGGCCAGAGCCGACGCGGCAATCTCACAGCCTCACCAAACGCCTCAACGCGGTCCACCTCCGCCCCATCCTCCACAGCCCCTCTCCTCGAAAGCCTGTCCTTCGCGGAGCGGAAGGGGACAGGGGCACGCGCCTGCCTATGCCCTCTGCCCTACGCCTATGCCCTATGCCTATGCCTATGCCCTATGCCCCTCGGGGCGGGGGGTCCCCTGCGAGGGACCAAAAAAAGCCCCCTCACCATCGTGAGGAGGCTAACGGGGCATCGCGAAGCGCCGACGCTCAGGCGACAGCGTGTGACTTCGATCCCCTGCCTTGCCGCGACTCATCGACCACCTCCCGCGCAATGTTCACCAGCCCATCGGCGCTCGAAGCGTCCGCCGGGTAACACGCCGTGCCGAAATGGCACCAGTAGTTGCCCAACGACTGCACCATCTCGCTCACGAAGGACCTCGCGTCCGCGGTAGTCGTGTTCGGCAGGCTCATCACGTATTCGGACTCGCTCACACTGAGCGTGTGACTGATCGTCTTGCTGTGGTTCGAGGCGATCTCCGCGATCTCCTTCGCCAGCTTCTCGGCCACCAGCGGGTTCATCTCGACACCCGGCTTCGTCGCCTCGATCGCAAGGATGGTCATCTCCCGGCCTTCGCGTCGCGCCGTGGCGACCTCCTCCTGCAACCGCAGCATGAAGTACGCCTCATTGAACGAAGCCTGCTCCGCTATCGGTGTGGCGGCAGCGGTCTCACCCGCGTGACCCGGCGTACGGCTCCGCATCGCTGACTCCATGTAGCGGCGGCTGGCGCCGGAGAACATCAAACGCGCCGTGGTCATCACCACCGCCGCGCTGTAGACCAGCGACAGCACCAGCGTAATCGGCAGGACCATGATCGAGCCCGCCAGGACCGCGCCCAACACGCTGAACACGGCAACGATCAGGCCGCCGCTCAGCACCAGCTTGATCAGGAATTTCGTCTGCTCAGGCTCTCGCTTGAAAGCCTCTCGGATGCCAAAGCTCTCTTCTTCCATAGCGCTCCTCCTGTCTAGGATCGGCACCAGGCCCGAGAAAATTAGTTCCGCCGCTCAATCTCCTCCCCAGTTCAATAGCTCACGTCATTGCGAGGAAGCCACAGCCGACGCGGCAATCTCACAGCCTCACCAAACGCCTCAACGCAGTCCACATCCGCTCCATCCTCCACAGCCCCTCTCCTCGCAAGGAGAGGGACGCGCGGCAGCGAGGGAGAGGTTCAACCCCCCGCACATCACCCAACGCCAGCAGGGTCAGTGGGGGCGCAGTACATCCTGAGCGGCGTCGAAGGGCCCCCGCCGGGGGAGTCTGAGGGAAGCGACCAAAGGGAGCCACCCCTCAGGAATTTCCCATTAAGAAGGCGAAGCAGACAACGGCGTCAGCCGGAAGGCTGTGTAGCCTTCAACGCCGCGTCTCCCTCAAATACGCTTCCATTTCTCGACAACCCAACCCCCCACGGTGCAATCTTGATCCCATGGCCACCTACTGCCGCGAATGCGGCGCCGCCCTCGAACAACGCCTCGCCTTCGGCAAGACCCGTAGCGTCTGCCCCAGCTGCGGCTACACGCACTTCGAAGACCCCAAGGTCGCCGTCGGCGTCGTCGTCGAGCTCGACGGCGGCATCCTGCTCGGCAAGCGCAACCACGACCCAATGCTCGGCTGGTGGTCCTTCCCCTCCGGCTTCGTCGACGCCGGGGAGGTACCGGAGGACGCCGCAATTCGCGAGGTTGAAGAGGAAACCGGCATCAAAGTCACGCTGGACCGCATGCTCGGCGTCTACTCGAAGGCAGGCGAGCGCGTCATCTTCATCGCCTACGCCGGCCACGCCGTCGGCGGCCGCCTCGAAGCCGGCGACGAGTGCACCGAGGTCGCCACCTTCCCGCCCGACGCCTTACCCGAGCTCGCCTTCCCCAACGACGGCGCGATCCTCGCAGCCTGGCGCTCCGGCCGTGGGCTGCCCCTGAACGTAGCCGGGGACGTCGATTGAACCGCCGCGTCTTCCTGCCTCTCGTCTCCCTCCTCGCCGCACTCGCCATCGCCTGCAGCGGCGACGATCGTCCTCCCACGCCCACATCCACCGCGCCGCCCGGCACGACCGCGCCAACTTCCGCGCCGGCAGCAGTCACCGCGACACCGCACCCCGCCGGCCCTACGCGGCGACCCCTCGCAGTCCTCCCGCCCGCGCCTCCCATCGAATGGACCGCCTGCGGCGACGTCTACGAGTGCGCCGAATTCATCGTCCCCATGGACTACACCGACCCGGACCTCGGCGACTTCACGCTCTCGCTGCTGCGTCTCCCCGCCGGCGACCCCGGCTCGCGTATCGGCACCCTGTTCTACAACCCCGGCGGCCCCGGCGGCTCCGCGGTCGAGTACCTGCAACTCGTGGCCTTCGCAATCCCCGTCGAGATCAAGCAGCGCTTCGACCTCGTCGCCTTCGACCCTCGCGGCGTCGGCGAAAGCAGCCCCATCCTCTGCGGCGAGGACGTCCAGGCCCTCCTCGGACTCGACCCCGATCCCCAGACCGACGCAGAATGGCAGACCATCGTCGATGCCGTGCAGGACTTCGCCGAGCTCTGCGCCGAACGCGCCGGCGATGCGCTGCCCTTCTACGGCACGGTCAACGTGGCGCGCGACATGGACCGCATCCGTCAGGCCCTCGGCGAAGCCACGATCAGCTACGTCGGTTTCTCCTACGGCACCTCGATCGGCCAGGTCTACGCCGACCTCTTCCCCGATCACGTCCGCGCCATGGTGCTCGATGGCTCGCTGGACGCATCCCTGTCGCCGGACCAGCGCAACCTGGAGCAGATTCTCGCCTTCGAAGCCGCCCTCGGTCGCTTCATGGAGTACTGCCGCGAGACCGCCTGCTTCGATGTCGACCCCCGCGACGCCATCGACACGCTCATGCGGCGCACCGCGGAAGCGCCGATCCCCGCGCCCAGTGAGGACCGGGCGCTCGGTGAAGGCGACCTAGTCTGGGGCCTGATCAGCTCGCTCTACGCCCGATTCCAGTGGGCCGGGCTCGCGAACGCTATCGATGACGCGCTCGGCGGCGACGGCAGCCGCATGATCCGCCTCGTCGACCAGTACTGGCAGCGAGACGCCGATGGGACCTATGACAACATCTTCGAGGCCAACGTCGCCGTGAACTGCCTCGATCAGGCCGTCGATCCCGACCCGGACCACCACCGCATGCTCTCCCGCCAATTCGCAGAGCAAGCGCCGATCTTTGGCGCCTGGGGTGGCTACCTCAACATCACCTGCGCCCTCTGGCAGGCCGAACCGTCGCCACCGCCCGTCCCCACGGGCGCCGGCGCGCCTCCAATCCTCGTCATCGGCAACACCGGCGACCCCGCGACGCCCCTGAAGTGGGCCGTGGCGCTCAGCCGGCAGCTCGAATCCGCCACCCTCCTCACCAACGATGCCGAAGGACACACCGCTTACTTTCGCTTCGACGACTGCGTCGACGGCATCGCCAACGCCTACCTGCTGCGGCTCGAAGTACCGGCAGAGGGCACGACCTGCGGCAACGCCGGCATCGAACCGGTTCCGGCGTTGCCATGATCCGGGCCCTCCTCCCAATCGTGCTCGTCGCCCTCATGCTGACGCTGGCCTGCGATGGCGACGAAGGCGAAGTGCGCCCCTTCGGTACCAAGCCCCCGTCGTCCGCCCCAACCCCCACCACTCGGGAGCCCAGCGGCACCTTCATCCCCTTCACGCCCACGGCGCCCACGCCCACGCCGCGTCAGCGCCCAGAGGCCAATCCCTTCCCGGAAGACCTGCACCAGTCGGCTCTGTCCCTGTTGACCCAGATCGGCGAGGTTCGCGGCACCCCCGCACGCCGCGAGATCGACTTGTTCGTCCTCACACGGGAGCAGGCGCGCGCCTTCTACGAGGGGGAAGCCGATCCGTCCGGCGATGAGGCGCCCTCGGACGCCGTTGACGCGGATGAAGAGGCGCCACCCCGGCCCTTCAACCTGCGACAGGAGACCTACGTTCTGCTCGGCTTGGTTCCTCCGCCGGAGCCATCAACCGGCGCCGGCGACGTGCAAGATCAGCAGCTCGACAACCTGCTCTCGCAGATCACGGGCTTCTATAGCAACGAGCTCGGCGCCCTCTACCTCGTCGAGAACAGCGGCAGCTGTGTACAGCTGGAGAGCACCATCGTTCATGAGTTGACCCACGCCCTGCAGTATCAATACCGCGACATCGACGGCCTGATTCGCGATCGCGCCGGGGACTGGGACGGCCAGCGAGCCCTCCTCACCGTCCTCGAAGGAGACGCCGTCTATACCGAGACACTCGTGCTCGGTTTCTCCACGCGTTCCAACTGCGTCCGCCAGCCCGTCTGCTTCGAGATACCGCCGCCTCGCAGCGCCTCGCCTTACGTGATCGAACGCGAGCTCGACACATGGTACGAAGACGGCTTCTGCTTCATCTCCGCCGTTCGCGACAAGCTCACCCGCGGCATAACCGGCATCTTCGAGGACCTTCCAACCACCACGGAGCAAATCCTGCATCCGGACAAATACCTCGCCGGCGAAACGGCACGCCCCGTTTTCCTCAACTCCCTCGGCGAGAAACTCGGTCCAGGCTGGGAGCAGAAGGGCCGCGGCAATTTCGGCGAATTCAGCCTCCAGAACCTGCTGCTCACCGGCTTGCCGGACGCGCCGTCCCTCGTCCAGGCTGCCGCGGCCGGCTGGGGCGGCGACTCCTTTTTCTTCTACGCGCACGAAGACGGCGCCAGGCTCCTGCACCTTGAGACACGCTGGGACAGCGGCGCCCAGGCCATCGAGTTCTTCGCTGCGCTCGTCACCGCAATCGTCAACCTCAGCCACGACGACCCCCCGCAGCCAGGCGCCAACCGCTATCGGGCCAGCGTTGGCGACGTCACCTGGAGCACCACAGTCGCCAGCGACCGCGTCACCCTCCTGGTCTCCACAGATCCAGACGCCCTCGAAGCCGCCGCCGAAACCGTCGAATAACCGCGCACCCCACCAAAGTCCCAACAAGCCCAACGCAGTCCGGTCCCACCGTCATTGCGAGGAGGCGCCAGTCGACGCCGCAATCTCACACCCCCCACCAACACCCCAACGCAGTCCACGACAACCTCACCGTCATTGCGAGGAGGCGCCCAGCCGACGCGGCAATCTCACACCCTCCGCCAACGCCCCAACCCAGTCCACAACAACCCCACCGTCATTGCGAGGAGGCGCCCAGCCGACGCGGCAATCTCACACCCTCCACCAACGCCCCAACGCAGTCCACAACAACCCCACCGTCATTGCGAGGAGGCGCCCAGCCGACGCGGCAATCTCCCACCCTCCACCAACGCCCCAACGCAGTCCCCAGTCACCCCGTCGTCCACAGCCCCTCTCTGTAAACGGAGAGGGGCGCGCGGAAGCGAGGGTGAGGTTCAAACGGCGCGTCATCCTCCGACGCCAGGGTCAGTAACGGCGCATTGCATCTCGAACAGAATCAAACGAAGATCTCGGTCGAGCAGCCTCGCCTACTGCGCCAGCACAGACTCGATCGCGTCCCGCAAAGGCCCAATCTTGAACGGCTTCGCCAGCACCGGGTTCGAAACTCTCTGCAAAAACGCCCGCGTATCCGGGCTCACCGTGTCACCCGTGATGAAGATGATCCGCCGCGCTTGCTGCGGATCGCGCTGCCGTACTCGGCGATAGAACTCCGCCCCGTCCATCCCCGGCATCTTCATGTCCGTGATGATCACATCGAAGCTCTCGCGCTCGGCCAGGTCCGTAGCCTCAACCCCGCTGCTCGCCACCGCGACCGAATGGTGGTCCAGCACCAGGATCTCCGACAGCAGCTGCCGGATACTGATCTCGTCGTCCACCACGAGGACGCGCCGCCCGCTGACGGCGCTCGGCGGAGTCTCGGCACCGGGGCCTCCACCGCTGGCCACCTCGTGCTCCTCCTCGACGCCAACCGGCAGGTCGATATGGAACACGGAGCCGCCCTCCGGCCGGTTCTCGGTCCAGATCCGCCCCCCATGCTCGTCGATAATTCCGTAGCAGATTGTCAGCCCCAGGCCGGTGCCCTCGCCCGCGTCCTTCGTCGTGAAGAAGGGGTCGAAGATGCGGCGCTGGATGTCGGCCGGGATGCCCGGACCATCATCGGCAATCGATATCCGTGTGCCGCTTGGACTGCCCTCCGTGACCACGGTCAGCTTGCCGCCGCCGTTTGCGTCGATCATCGCCTGCTCGGCGTTCTTGATCACGTTGAACAGCACTTGCTGGATCTGGTCCTGGTCCACCCAGCAGCGCTGCATGCGCGTATCCAGCGTCATGTCCAGCGAGAGGTTGCGCACCGCGAAGTCATAGCTGCGCAGCTCCAGCACGCGTTGCACCAGCGCGTTGACGTCCGCCATCTCCTTCGTCGGCCGCCGCCTTCGCGCGAACGACAGCAGGTTCTGCACGATCTTCGCCGCGCGTTCCGCCTCGTCGTAAATCGTCTGGATCTGCGACCGCACGCCCTCTTCCAGGTCCCGCGCCAGCAGCAGCTGGGAGAAGCCCATCACCCCGGTCAGCGGGTTGTTCAGCTCGTGCGCGACGCCGGAGACCAGCTGGCCCACGCTCGCCATCTTCTCGGATTGCAGCAAGCGCTCATGCAGCAACCGCTCGTCGGTGTTGTCCCGCAACAGCACCAGCCCCTGGCCCGCCGCCTGGCTGGCCGTCACGGCGATATGCCGCGACGCCGGCGAACGCGTCAGTGTCTCGCCCAACTGCGGACCGTTGCCACTCGCCGCGGCGCGGATCAGCTCCGGCAGCGGGTCGGGCGCAGCCTCACCGGGCGCACCACCCAGCGTCTGCAGCAACACCGCACCGTTGTCGTTGAGGGGCGCCGCCGCACCGTCGACATCGACGCGCACGACGCCGATCCCCAGCAGGTCGCAGAGGCGCAGCAACTCGATGTCAGGCTGGTCTTTTGCCGGGATTTCGGGGCTCACTGTGCCCGGCGGCTGTGAGGTCATCTTGTCTCCATCTCCGTACGGAGCCGGATCGCGCTCCCGCCAAAACGCTGCTACAAGTTAGCACATTCGAGCCACATTCTGAACCCGCGGACCTCGCCGAGCCTCACGACAGCGTTACCTCCCGCGAGCCAACGCGAGCAGGGTCAGTAGGGGCGCAGTGCATCCTGAGCAGGGTCGAAGGGCCCCGGCGGGGGGAGTCTGAGGGTCGCAGGCTCGCCCAGAGACGTCTTCCCTCAGGTATTAGCCGAAAAGAAGGCCCAGCGAACAAGCCCCAGCGATAGCGACGGCGCAGGCCTGCCCTTCGCGGAGTGGAAGGGACGCGAAGCCTTCGACGCCCCAACGCAGTCCAACCCTCGCGCAGTCATACACAGCCCCTCTCCTCGCAAGGAGAGGGGCGCGCGGCAGCGGGGGTGAGGTTCCCCCTAAGTCTTCTGCCAGATCGGACGCCGCTCCCAGCAGTGACGGCAGACCAATACGAGACGCTCAGCCTGGACGCCCTCGTCCGTCACCATCATCTCCCGGACCTCGGTGTGCGTGGTGCAGAAGTAGCCCCTGCAGCGCGAGCACTGACGAGTCCACTCCTCCTCACAAACCTCGAGACCGCAGGTGCGCCGCCGATTGAACACGAGCACGCTCTCTTTGTAAACGAGGTGGCGGTCCAGGTCTTCGCGCTTGGCTGCGCAGTTTTTGCTGTCGCAGATTTCCTCGCCCAGCGCGCGGATCACGCCGTGCTTCTCGCAGAAGTGGCGGCCACAGTAGACGCACAGCGCCGAAGCAGCGTCGCCGCACTTGAACAGGGCGCTCTTCACCTGGCACTTGCCGAATCGGATGGTTGCCATAGATCGTTTACGCTGCCACGTTTGCCGCGCCCGTTCAACCCCGGCGCCCTGGCCACACTAACCCAAGCGCTCCACTAAATCCCCAGTGTCATTGCGAGGAGGCGCCAGCCGACGCGGCAATCTCACGCCCGCCACCAACACCCCCACGCAGTCCCCACCGCTACCGTGATACACAGCTCCTCTCCTCGCAAGCCTACCCTTCGCGGAGCGGAAGGGCCTGCCCTTCGCGAAGTGGAAGGGGAAGCGGGGGTGAGGTCACCCCACACAGCCCACGCGTCCCTTGGCCGTATCTCGGCTCAACCATCCCCACCAGATTTTCCGATCCCTGCCGAGATTAGGAAATGACCGAGCGTCTTTAGGCGTCAACCCCGTCGTGTCCTAAAGGAACTCCTCATAGGAGGTACGTCGCACCGCACGGATACTGCCTTGGTCGGTGCTTCGTGCCCCGGAAATTTGTCATCGGAGGGACCTCTTGGCAACGAATGCCCCGAGACGGCTCGTAGCCGTCACCACCAGCCTCATGGAAGATGAGCTCACTCGCGTCGTCACGGAATACATGCCCCTCGTCCGCCACGTCGTCAACCGCATCGTGGCCGGCTCCAGTCACTCCAGCATCCTGCAATACGAAGACATGGTCTCCTGCGGCGTTCAGGGCCTCCTCGAAGCCCACCGCACCTACGACGACACCCGCGGCGCCAAGTTCTCCACTTACGCTCTGCCCCGCATCCGCGGCTCCATCCTCGACGCCTTGCGAGCCGCCCATCCCCTGCCGCGCTCCCTGCAAAAGGCCTCCTCCGACATCGAACGCGCCATCTCCAGCCTCTACGCCGACCTCGGCCGCACCCCGACCAAGGCCGAAATCGCCGAGCGTCTCGGCCTGCCCCTCGCAGAGCTGCTTCACGTCTCCCAGGCGACCAACATCCGTGTTCTCTCCCTCGAGAGCCTCGCCGACATGACCGTCAACGGCGCAACCGAGAAGCTGACCGAGCTCGCCGACGAAGACCCCGGCATCGACCCCGACTCCGTAACCCAGAGCCAGATCCTGCGCGGCCAGCTCATGGAAGCGATCGAGGACCTCCCCGAGCGCGAACGCCAGATCATCCGCCTCTACTACATCGAGTCGCGATCCCTCAAGAGCATCGGCCGCTCGATGGCGATCTCCGAGTCGCGCGCATCGCAGCTCAGGCACCGCGCCATCCGCCGCCTCCGCAACGTCCTCGGCGAAGAGCTGGCCGAAGCCGCCTGACGTCGCACAAGACTTTGGTGTTGAACCTATTGCCGTGGCCGCAGCCACGGCAATACGCTGTCCCGCTGCGACCCAACTTCAATCAACGCTGCAACGCAACCTGAGATACCAAACATCAGCCCGTCTCCCAGCGGCCCCCTTCGCACAGCCGAATGAGGGGTTAGAAGGTCTCTACGTCATTGCGAGGAGGCCGTAGCCGACGCGGCAATCCCACGCCCTCCGCCAACACCCCCGACGCAATCCACCACCGCTCCGATCTCCACAGCCCCTCTCCTCGCAAGGAGAGGGGCGCGCGGCAGCGCGGGTGAGGTGAGGCACGCCCGGGGCAGTGACAACCCTAGAAGGCGCAGCGCACAAGCCCAAGCGACAGCGGGGCGCAGGCCTGCCCTTCGCCGAGCGGAAGGGACGCGAAGCCTCCGTCCCTCCGCGCATCCACGACGCACGGTTTTTTAGGCCCTCTGCCCTATGCAATCTGCGCTCGCTGGGGCTACGGCAGATGCAGGAACAACAAAAAGACGGCCCCGCAAGCCGTCCTCAAGCTTCAAACCGCCCTGTGCGCGGTCGCTACGCGTCTTCCTCCGGCTTTAGCGCCAGTGCGCCGTGCGTCGGAGCCAGGTTAGGTGTATTCGGCCGTCGAATTGGTCTCACGTTAGAGTTGTCCTGCGTCACAAGCTCCTCGCGCAGCACAGCAACGTCCGCCGGCGCGGCGATTCCCAGCTTGACGCGGTCGCGTTCCACGCCCAGGACCATGATCGTGATGTTCCCTTGAATGATGATCGACTGGTCGATTTTTCGGGTCAGTATTAGCAAGTACGTACTCCGTGCACCGTATCCAGGCCTCTCTGCCCGGCGGCGGATATGATCTCCACTCGAAGTAAGTATCGGCAGTGAAGATGGCAGGAGTAGGGGTTAGTTCGAGTCTACGACAACCAGTTTTCCAGCGATTGCCGCAGCGAGGCGGGCGTAAACGGCTTCAAAACCACGCCGTCCGGCTTCGATCCCTCAGGCGGTTCCAGCCCCGTCAGCATGACAACCGGTATCGCCGCCGTGCGCGCGTCGGCCCGCAGGCGCCGCAGCACCTCGTCGCCGGGCATCCCCGGCAGGCCGACGTCGAGCAGGATCAAGTCAGGACGGTCGCCGCCCATCGCTTCTAGCGCATCGCGGCCGTCGCCGAAGGCTTCCACCTTGCAGTCTGGCCCCTCCAGGCTCAGGCTGACCAGCGACCGCACAGACTGCTCATCATCTACGACCAGCACGCGCTTCATCCTGCCCCTGGCCTCCAGCCCGCTCGCAGTTTGCCTGCGACCTGTCCCCTGCCTGTTACCTGTTACTCGTTCCCTGCCTGTTACCTGTTACCTGCTACCTGTTACTCGCCTCTCAGGCGATGTCGGTGTCCCAGCCCGGGACCGGGTGCTTGGCCACGATTGGCCTGATCTCGGCCTCGGCGCCGAACTCGACCAGGTCTTTGTAGGTCGAGCTGATCGACCGGTCCAGCAGCCGCAAGCCCAGTGGATTCAAGTCCTCGCTGTACTCGCGGCGCAGGCGGACCAGGCGTTCCAGCCTGCGAATGAAGAGCGCTTTAGTGAGACCCTCGCCGGAACCGGCCGGCGAGGGCGTCTCCTGTGACTTCATGGTGCTTCCTCCCGAAGAGGTCCCTCGATTATTTGGGGAGGGACGGTCCGCGTTACTCGCTCTCTTCGGTTATCGGCACCGCGTCCAGCGCTACCAAGCCCTTGCGCAGCGCGTAGCGGATCAAATCGGTGCGATTCTTGGCGTGCAGCTTCGTCATGATGTGCGCGCGGTGCGCCTCCACCGTCTTCACACTGATGAACAGGTCATCGGCGATCCGCTGGTTCGAGGAGCCTTCAGCGATCAGCTGTAGCACTTCGCGTTCGCGTGCTGTCAGGAGGTCGTAACCCACCTTGCCGGAGTTGCTCTTGAGCTGCCACAGGTAGTCTGTCAGGTCGCCGTCGCCGATGCTTGAGCTGAAGTACGGGTTGCCGCGGTGCACGGCCTGGATGCCGAGCAGCAGCTCGTCCAGCTCCGACTTCTTGATCACGTAACCCGATGCGCCCGCCTTGAGCGCGCCCGCCACGTGTTCGTCTTCCATGTAGCCCGTCAGCATCAGGACCTTCGTCTTGGGCAGACGGCGCCGGATCTGGCGCGTCGCCTCAATGCCGTTCAGACCCGGCATCACCGTGTCCATCAGTACCACGTCCGGCAGCAGCTTCTCGGCCATGTCGACGGCTTCGCGGCCGTTCGACGCCTCGCCAACGACGTCGAGCCCGGGTTGCGCCTCGAGCATGTAGCGCAGGGCCTGGCGCAGCACCGCGTGGTCGTCCACGACGAGTACGCGAATGATCTGGGCCGTTGTGGAGCGGTTACCCTGCGCATCGGAGCGCACGGCGCTTGAACTGGCGGGGGTTCGATTCACTACGGGGTCCTCCTTGTTTAGCCAGAGCCCGGTCGAAGGGGCCTTGAAGCCTGCTGCGCCGAGTACCTATCGAAGCAACAAACGACGGCTAGCTTAACCTATTATCATGTTCGCTTGCCAGCCGGCAAGCCTGACTTGGCCCTCGTCCTGAGTCCGGTCGAAGTGTTCCTCGAAGGGACGGCGACGGACGACGGCCGTGCCCCGCCGACGGCCGTCGCCACGCCTGGATCCGTCTTGTCCGGCTCGGCCTTCGGGTCGAGGTCGTCTAGCACGGCGGGGTAAACCCGCTCGCCGCCGCAATTACGGCAGCTTGCCTTGATCTCACCGTCCTGCGGTGAACCCAACACCCAATGGTGGCGACAGTCAGCGACAGCGGTGGCGGAGTCATGTTGCGTCCGTGCTTTCATAACGAGGGAACAATAGCGGCGCAGCCACCAGCCACAACATCGGGAAAAACCCCTAAGTTTCGCCACACCCGCCATGCGAGCCATCGAGCGTCAGCGCAAGGCGAAGCAATCTCGTCGTCCCGCATGACCGCGACGGCCATGAGCTCCAAAACTGCCCCCTCTCGGACCTGCGCGTCACCCACCCTGCCTTGCCCTCGCTATAATCGAACCCGCCATGGACCCACCGCCCGTCCAATACCTCCGCACCCGCGATGGCAAGAACATCGCCTACGCCGTTTGCGGCCAGGGCGAGCCGCTGGTCTTTGTCCCCGCCCTCTTCGGCCACGTCAACCTCGGCTGGGACCTCTACCCCTCCTGGTTCCGCGCGCTCGCCTCCCGCTTCCGTTTCCTCCACTACGACGGACGCGGCTCCGGCCTCTCCAGCCGCAACCTCGACGTCTCGCACAGCGTGGCCGACTGGCAGAGCGACCTCGAGGCCGTCATGGACGCCGCAGGCTTCCAGCAGGCAGTCCTCTTCGCCGGCTGCCACGCTGGGCACGTCGCGGTCCGCTATGCCTTGCTGTACCCTGACCGCGTCAAGGCCCTCATCTTGAATATGGTGTCCGTGAATCAGACGGCCTGGGGCCCGGCATTCTGGACAACCGTCTCTGCCGAGAACTGGTCCTTCTTCATCAGTGCCGTCGCGCCTCGATCCGTGCCTCCGGCTGAACGGCGCCGTCTCGCAGACGCCATCGGTGAATCGATGACGCCCGCCGACGTCAACGTCAGCACCAACTGCATTTTCGACTCCACGATCGAATCGGAGCTGCCCCGACTGCGCACACCGACCCTCGTGCTGCACGCCAGGGATGCCGAAATCCTCGCCAAGGAAGAGTCCGCCGCTGTTGCAGCCGCCATCCCAAACGCCCGCTTCGTCCTTATCGACGGCGATTTCCTCTACGGAAACGGCGACCAGGGCATCGCGGCGATGGACAGCTTCCTCGCGGACCTCCCGCAGGCAGGCAGTCCCTTAGCAACGCCGGCATACGCACCGGACCGGCTCTCGGACCGCCAGATCGAAGTCCTGCGCCTGCTCGGGCTGGGAAGAACGAACCGGCAGATTGCCGAGAGCCTCGTCCTCAGCGAGCGCACCGTAGAGCGCCACGTCGCCGATATCTACGCCAGGATCGGCGTCGCTAACCGCGCCCAGGCCGCTGTCTACGCCCAGCAACACGGCATCGTCTAAGCTTGCGCCATGCTGAACTCAGACCGCTTCCGCCAGCCCGCCTACCAGATCCGCCGCAAGGTCTTCAAGATCTTCGGCGGCAGCTTTGACGTCTACGGACCCGATGGCTCCCTCGTGCTCTTCGCCAGCCAGAAGGCCTGGAAGCTCCGCGAAGACATCCGCCTCTACGGCGACAAGCAGAAGACCGAAGAGCTCCTCCTGATCAAGGCCCGCAACATCATCGACTTCTCCGCCGCCTACGACGTGTTCGACCCCCAGACGGACCGCAAGCTCGGCGCCTTCAAGCGCCGCGGCTGGAGCTCCCTCTTCCGCGACTCCTGGATCGTCATGGACGAAAACGACGCCGAGGTCGGCTTAGTCAAGGAAGACAGCGCCGCCATGGCTCTTCTCCGGCGCTTCCTGCCGCTGATCCCCCAGACCTACCACTGCGAGGTCAACGGCGCCCCGGTCTGCACCTACAAGCAGAACTTCAACCCCTTCGTCTACAAGCTCAACATCGACTTCACCGAAGCCGGGCCTGCCCCCGACAAGCGCCTCACCATCGCCGGCGCCGTCCTCCTCGCCGCCATCGAAGGCAAGCAAAGCGGCGGCGGCGGCTTCAACCTCGGCATCTAACAAAGGGGCGCCAGCCCCACCGTCATTGCGAGGAGGCGCCAGCCGGCGCGGCAATCTCACAGCCTCACCAAACGCCTCAACGCAGTCCACCTCCGCTCCATCCTCCACAGCCCCTCTCCGTCGACGGAGAGGGGCGCGCGGCAGCGGGGGTGAGGTTCAGACGCCCCGCCATCACCAACGCCGGCAGGGTCACAAAGGGCGCAGTCATCCCGAGCCACGTCGAAGGGCCCCTGCGGGGGAGTCTGAGGGTCGCAGAGTCGCCCAGAGACGTCTCCCCTCAGTCCTCACCTTGAAAGGAAGGCTGCGCAGATGAGCCTGGCGACTCATCTGCGCAGCCTTCGACGCCCCAACCGCCTCTTACACCGCTCCCGGCTTGACTCGACATGGCACCATAGATCGAAGGCGACACCTCGCCCGGGAGGCACCCCATGGTAGGCACTGGCGGCTTCGACCCCCACGGCAGCATGATGCCCGACCACGATGCCGCAACCGACCTCAAGCTGCGCCAACGCAGCATCCGCGACATCGGCCGCCAGCTCGTCCCGGCCGTCCTCCTCGTCGCCGCGGCTCTCGGCCTCCTGGCTCTGCTGACCCTGGCAACCGGTACGTTCTAGGACGCACCACACCCGGCCTCGAAAGGAGGCGCCTCTTGTTCCACCACTTGCCTCCCGACCGCTCACGCATCGAGGGCTACAACGCCGATCAAGACCGGGAGATGCGCCGCCGTGGCGCGAAAGGCATGCTCTGGCAGTTCGCGGCGCTGTGCATCCTCTGCGCAATCGCGCTCGCGTTGCTGTTCCTGGCGTCTCTTATCCTTTAGCCCGGCCCGTGTTCATCCTGCTCGCGATCGTCGCGCTGTCCTTGCGGCTCCTGCTTGCGATACTCCTGACGAAGCGCTAGAGCTTCCCGCCTCTAGCCCTTCTGGATGTTGCGGAACGCGTTCGACCCCGCAACCATCGCCGGCAGCCCACCCATCAGATAGGCCACGCCCAGGGCTTCCTTGATCTCCGCCTCGGAAGCGCCGAGAGCACGCGCGCGATTGGCCAGGTTCGACACGCCGCTCTCGTGGTTCAGCAGAGCGTCGCAAATCATCATCATCAGCGTCTTCACCTTCGTCGAAAGCGCGCCCTCGTTCATGATCGCGTTGCGCGCGTCACCCACCACCGCGCCCAGATCGGGTGCGTGCTCATCGATCAGCTGCTGAAACCCCACCGGCGCTTGCGTCATCTCGCGACCTCCATCGAATCGAAACCTGGTTTTGGACATACTAGGAGCGCCTTAAGGGCAACGTCCACACGCGCCGCCCGTATGCCCGCCTGCCCTGTGCCCGTATGCCCGTATGCCCGTATGCCCGTATGCCCGTATGCCCGTATGCCCGTATGCCCGTATGCCCGTATGCCCGCGGAGCCTACACCCGCCCCACCGGCACGATGACCAGCTCGATCCCGTCCGGCCCCGGCAACACCTGACCCTCCACCCCGAACACATCCCGCAGCGTCTCCGGCGTCAGCACTTCGCGCGGCGTCCCGTCCACGTAGATCTCGCCCTCCCGCAACACCACCACCCGCCGCGCGTAACGCGCCGCCTGGTTCAGGTCGTGCAGCACCATCACCACGGTCAGGCCGTGCTCGCGGTTCAGATACCGGATCAGATCCAGCAGCTCCAGCTGATGGTTCAGGTCCAGGAACGTCGTCGGCTCGTCCAGCAGCAACACCTGCGGCTGCTGCGCCAGCGCCATCGCCACCCAGACCCGCTGCCGCTCGCCACCCGATAGCTCGGAAACCCGCCGGCCGGCCAGCTCCGCGATACCCGTCTCCCGGATCGCCCAGCGCACCGCATCGTGGTCCGCGCGCCTCGGCAAGCCCAGCATGCCCTGGTGTGGGCTACGTCCTAGCCAGACCAGCTCCTCCACTCTGAGGTCGGCGGCCAGGGTTGGGCCCTGCGGCAGCAGCGCTAGCTTGCGTGCCACCTCGCGGGTTGGCCACTCGCGCATCGCGCGGCCGTCCAGGTACACCGTGCCGTGTCGCGGCTTCAGCACCCGTCCCAGCGCCCGCAGCAGCGTGGACTTGCCGGAGCCGTTCGGCCCCACCAGCGCCACGATATCGCGGTCGCCGATTTCGAGGCTGAGGTGCTGCAAGACCAGCGCTTCGCTGGCCGGATAACCGGCGTCAAGGTTCTCGCTGAACAGCTTCGGCGTCCTGTAGAACGCGCTCGTCCGGCGCGGACGCCCCGATGGCGGCCCGTCGCCCTGACCCGGACGCTGCGGCCACATCTCGCTCATGCCCGCGACCTCACCAGGAGGATGAACACCGGACCGCCCATCACCGCCGTCAGGATCCCCACCGGCAGCTCCTGCGGGTCCAACACCGTGCGCGCCGCCGTGTCCGCCACCACCAGCAGGATCGCCCCGAACAACGCCGAGGCCGGCAACACGAACCGGTAGTCGTTGCCGATCACCAGGCGCACCAGGTGCGGGATGATCAGGCCCAGGAAACCGACCAGCCCCGCGATGCTCACCGCCGCGCTCGCCAACAACGCCGCCGTCGCCGCCAGGACGAACCGCGTCCGCTCGACGTGCTGCCCCAAGCTTGTCGCCAGCTCGTCGCCCAGCGAGATCACGTTGACCTGTCGCATCGTCAACAGCATCACCAGCGTGCCCGCCACGAAGTAGGGCAGGAGCAGCCAGAAGTCATCCCAGTTGCGCTGCTGCAGCCCGCCGATCAGCCAGCGCAGCCCGATCTGCGCCGAAAATGCGCTCGTTACCAGCACGCCTGACGTTATCGCCGTCAGGATCGACGTCACCGCGATGCCGGCCAGCGCCAGCCGCACAGGCGAGACGCCGCCGCGCCAGGCCATCGCGTACGCCATGCCCCCTCCCGCGAACCCCCCGGCGAACGCGATCGGCTGCACCGTCCCCTTGGGCAGGTCGGGGAGAAATACGGTCGCCGTAACCGCCACCAGTCCTGCCCCGGCCGAAATACCGAAGATATGCGGGTCGGCCAGCGGATTGCGCGTCACGCCCTGCAGGATCGCGCCCGACATCGCCAGCGAAGCGCCGACCATCGCGCCGATCAGGACCCTTGGCAGCCGGATGTCCCGCACAATCGTCGACGCCGTGCTGCCGTCATGCGTCCACAGCGATTCCCACACCGTATGTAGCTCGATGTACACCGGCCCGATTGCGATGCTGATCATCATCGCGCCCAGCAGCGCCGCACAGCCAAAACCGAGCACGAACATGCGCCTCGACGACGTGCTGGGTGCTTTACGCGCGAAGAGTCCGGCCATCACGGGACCGCTGCCGCCATGGCTACGTATGTTAGCCTCGACCCGCCCCGCGTTCACTACTAAACCCTCAACCCGCTCAATAGCTCATGCCCGCTCACCAGACGCCATACTGCCTCGCCGGACCATCCCAACGTCATCGCGATGCCATACTGCCTAGCAGGACCATCCCAACGTCATTGCGAGGCGGCGCCAGCCAACGAAGCAACCTCACACCATCTCCCAACACGCCAACGCAGTCCGTCAACCGCCTCATCATCCACAGCCCCTCTCTGAAGTCGGAGAGGGGCGCGCGGTAGCGGGGGTGAGGTTCGACCTCCCGTCTCGACCCAGGCGCTGCCCCCTCTTCCTCGAGGGACCGGGTTAGGGTGAGGGGGCTCCCTCCCAGCCAACCCACTGCTGCCCTCATCGCGCCTGCGCGAAGACCTCCGGATACAGCAGCTTCGGAAGCTCAGCCAGGATCAGCGCCACCCGCGGCCCCGCCGACTGGATGTAGACGAACGGGTCCACCTCGTACACTCGATTCTGCTGTACCGCCGTCAGCGTCCCCAGCGCCGGCACGCCCTTCAAGATGTCTGACGTCATCGGCGTCCCCGGCGGTCCACCGATGCTCGCCGCGATGATCACGTCGGGGTCGCGCTCGATGATGCGCTCCAGGCTGTAATCGCTGAAGCCCGCATACGCGAAGTTCTCCGGCTCGTCCGTCACCAGGTTCTTGGCGCCCAGCTACGTGTTGCCGCGCGCCGCGATGAACTGATTCTGGCCCGCCGCCACCAGCACGAGCACCGTCGGTCCATCGGCCGGCAGGTCGGCCTGGATCGCCGCCAGTTGCTCTTCCAACGCGGCCGCTGCCGTCTCGCCGGCCTCAGCATTGCCCGTCATCGCGCCCACCTTGCGCAGGCCCGCCGTCACGTCGTCGAACGAAGCCACGCGCACCGCGAAGACCGGCACGTTCAGCTGCGACGACAGGTCGTCGGCTAGCTGCTGGTGCAACAGTGCGTCGGCGATAATCAGGTCCGGCTCCATCGCCGCCAGCTCTTCGAAGTTAGGATTGCGGCTCTCGCCGAAGTTCGCCACGTCGGCCGCCTCTGGCGGAAAGTCGGCCGAGTTCGGCTTGCCCACCGGCATCGCGCCCACCGCGTACATCAGCTCGACGATCGAAGGGCTCAGCGCCACGATCCGCTGCGGGCCCTCCGGCAGGTCAACGGCGCGCCCCAGGTCGTCCTGCGACAGGTCAACCGTCGCAGCCGGTTCCTCCGTCGGGTCCGGTGCGCTCACCTCCGCCGTCGGCGCCGTGTTCGATGTGGTGCTACCGCTGGCGTCGTCGTCGTCATCGTCGCCGCACGCCGCGACCAGCAGCGCGGCCACCGCAACGACGCCCAGCAGGCCCAATAGTCGTCTCATTCCTGTTTGCCCCTTCGCTAAAACCTGTCGAAATCTCCCAAATCTTTGCAAATCTTAGGGAGATTTTAGCTTCGTGGCTTAGTGTGCAAGGTTTCACAATAAGGAGCAAGGGGAGAATGTAAAATCTCCCCGGAATTGTCATCCTGATGGCCTGCAACCTAGGCGAACACACTAACCGTCCCCTCGCTCACCAACGGCACGTCTGCCGATACGCCACCATGGAGCAAGGGTAGCGAAGGCGCAGTGCATCCTGAGCCGCGTCGAAGGGCCCTGCGCGGGGAGCCCGAGGTGTCCCCGCGGAACGAATTCTCTTTGAGAAGGCGCAGCAGATGAGCCGACAGGCGAAGATGCGCAGCCTTCAACGCCCCGGCGTAGTCCACCAACATCGCATCGTCCACAGTCCCTCGCCTCAAGGAGGAGAGGGACGCGCGGCAGCGAGGGAGAGGTTCAATCGCCCCGCCATCACCAACGCAAGCAGAGTCAGCGGGGGCGCAGTGCATCCTAAGCAAGGTCGAAGGGCCCATGCGCGGGGAGTCTGAGGGCCGCAGGCTCGCGAAGAGAGGTCTCCCTCAGGAATTAGTTAGACAGAAGGCGACGGCGCAGGCCTGTGCCCTTCGCGGAGTGGAAGCGACGCGAAGCCTTCGACGCCTCAACGCAGTCGATCTACCATCCCAACCTCAAAGACACAGAGCTCGAGGGGTGTCCCCTCAGATTGATCTAAGAAAAGGCGGAGCGCGCACGAGCGCCATCCCGCAGGACGCATCGCCTTCCCCGCCTCCATCCCAAACTCAAGACACCAGCAGGGGTAGCGGGGGCGAAGCCCATGCGCGGGGAGCCCGAGGGGTGTCCCCGCGGAACGAATTCTCTTTGAGAAGGCGCAGCAGATGAGCCGACAGGCGAAGATGCGCAGCCTTCAACGCCCCGGCGTAGTCCACCAACATCGCATCGTCCACAGTCCCTCGCCTCAAGGAGGAGAGGGACACGCGGCAGCGAGGGAGAAGTTCAAACGCCTCGTCATCGCCAACGCCAGCAGGGTTAGTAGGGACGCAGTCCCTGCGGGGGGAGTCTGAGGGGTCTCCCCTCAGGAATTAGTTTAGATAGAAGGCGAAGCGCACAAACCCAAGCGATAGCGCGGGCGCCGGACGCGCAGCCTTCGACGCTCCTACGCAGTCCGCCAACGTATGCCCGTATGCCCTATGCCCGTATGCCCTATGCCCTATGCCCTATGCCCGGCGGGAGGTTAGCCCCCAGACCGCCTACTCCACCGGCGCGTCATCCAACCGCGACCACTCCCCAAACGACCCGTCGTAGTTCCGCACCCGCTCGAACCCCATCAGCTTCAGTACCAGCGCAGACTGCGCTGAGCGTCCGCCACCCTGTCAAAGCGTGATCACCTCTTTGTCCGGCGTGATCCCACACGACTCGAACAGCTGCCGCAACGCCTCCGGGTCCTTGAACGCCTCAGCCTCCTCCGCCAACATGCTCAACTTGTTCTCGAGATGCACCGCACCGGGTATGTGCCCCGCTTTCGGGTTGCCCCGCGCCTCGCTGCCGTCCCACTCGCCGTCGCTGCGCACGTCAAGGATGATCACGTCCGGGTTTGCGATCGCGGCCCGCACGTAATCCGCCGTCGCCAACTTCGACTCGTCGGCACGCGGTACGAACGTCGCCGGCGCCGGCTTCGACTCCGCCATCGTGATCGCCCGGCCTTCCGCCAGCCAGCGCGGCCAGCCGCCATCCAGCACGCGCACGTTCGTGTGGCCGTAATAGCTCAGGCACCACCACAGACGCCCCGATGACACCGCCCCATTGGCGTCGTACGCCACGACGGTCGTCTCCGGCCCAATGCCCAGCGCCGACATCGCCGCGCCGAATTCCGCCGGCCCCATCACCAGCCGATGGTCCGCGGCGCTCTTATAGGGGTGCGCCTCCGAGAACACGGCCCCGGGGATGTGCGCCCGCCGGTACGCCCCGGCCCCGTCGCAATCCACGATCCGCAGGTTCGGATCGCCCAATCGCGCCTCCAGCCAGCCGCCATCGACCAGCACCGCGCCGTCCCGATACTCGCTCACGCCTAACCCCTTGTCATCCTGATGCCTGCAAGGCAGGCGGAGGATCAAAACGCCCCGTCACAACGCAACGCCTCACCACGGGCCACCAGCACGACGACCTCTGCGCGGCAGCCATGCCCGTATGCCCGTATGCCCGTATGCAGCCCCGTCACTCGATCGGCGTGTCCTCCCGATTCCCCCACTCGCCGAAGGAAGCGTCATACACCCGCACGTTCTCGAACCCCAGGAGCTTCAGTGTCAGCGCAGACTGCGCCGCTCGAATGCCACCCTGTCAAACGGTGACTATCTGTTTATCCGGCGTGATGCCGCAGGCCGCGTACATCTCTCGCAGCTCATCGGCGCTCTTCCAGCGCTTCTCGTCATCCGCCGTCAGGTTGTTCATCCACTCCAGGTGCACCGCGCCCGGGATGTGACCGGCGCGCTTGTTGCCCCGCAGGTTGCTGCCGTCCCACTCCCCGTCCGACCGCACGTCCAGCACCACGACGTCTGGGTTCTCCAGGTCCGCCATGATCTGCTCCGCCGTCGCGTACAACGAGTCGTCGGCGCGCGTCGTGAACGGTGTCGACGCGCTCGGCTTGGGCTGCGCCATCGTCACCGGACGGCCCTCTTTCAGCCACAGGTTCCAGCCACCGTTCAGCACCTTCGCGTTTGTGTGGCCGTAGTAGTTCAGACACCACCAGAACCGCCCCGCCGTCGTCGACCCCGCGTCGTACGACACCACCAGCGTGTCGTCGCCGATTCCGAGCCGCGCCATCTCCGCCGTGAACTGCTCCGGCGTCATGATGAAGCGCCGGTCGTCCGGGTTCTTCATGAAGTTGTCGCTCGGGCTGACGGCGCCCGGAATGTGCACCCGCCGGTACGCGTCAGGCGGGTCGCAGTCAACCACGCGCAGGTTGCCGTCCTCAAGATGCGCCTGCAGCCAGTCCCCATCGACCAGCATCTCCGGGTGAGCGTAATCCGCCATCTCAACCTCCTCAGGCGCTATCTACCTCGAGCGGGCTCATTCTGCGAACCCGCGCCCCCGCCTGTCAACGCAACCACGGCGGCGTCCCGCACTCGCCGCGGCGGCAGCCCCCCCCGTATGCCCGTATGCCCGGGGAGGATGCGGCCTGGGGCAACCCCTACGCCCGCGCGAAAATCAGCGCCGCGTTATGCCCGCCCAACCCGATCGACGTCGACAACGTCGCCTCCAGGTCCTGCACCGGCCGCGCCGCGTTCGGCACGTAGTCCAGGTCGCACTCCGGGTCCGGCTCCTCGTAGTGCATCGTCGGCGGCAGCACCTGGTGATGCAGCGCCAGGATGCTGAAGATCGCTTCCGCCGCGCCCGCCGCGCCCATCATGTGTCCCGTCATCGATTTCGTGGAGCTCACGGCCAGCCTGTAGGCGTGCTCGCCGAACACCTTCTTGATCGCCATCGTCTCCACGCGGTCGTTCATCGGTGTCGCCGTGCCGTGCGCGTTCACGTATCCCACCTGCTCCGGCGCCAGCCCGGACTTGCGCAACGCCATGTTCATCGCCAGGGCCGCGCCGCGCCCGTACTCATCCGTCGCCACCATGTCGAAGGCGTCGTTGCTCGACCCGTAGCCCACCACTTCGGCGTAGACCCGAGCCCCGCGTGCCTGCGCGTGCTCCCAGCTCTCCATCACGACTGCCCCGGCGCCCTCACCGACAACGAAGCCGTCTCGGCACCGGTCGAACGGCCTGCACGCCCGCGACGGGTCATCTCCCGGCGTCGCGATCGCGCGCAGCGCGTTGAATCCCGCGTACAGGTTCGGCGTAATCGGCGCCTCGGCCCCGCCCGCGATCATGATGTCGGCGTCGCCGCGCTTGATGATCTCAGCCGCCTCGCCGATTGAACCCGCGCCCGTGGCGCAGGCCGAGATCACGGCCATGTTCGGTCCCGTCGACCCCGTATGGATCGCGATATAACCACTGGCGGCATCCGGCAGGATGTTGGTCAGGAAGAACGGCGTCACCCGGCGCGGGCCCTTCTCGTGCAGCACGCGCGACTGCTCCTCGAGCAGCGTGTAGCCGCCCGCCCCTGACCCGTAGACGACGCCCGCGCGC
>Ga0214471_10000779_pt1 | contig 25905 bp, 26 predicted proteins | sample RVTome_5_FD_207665 | JGI IMG/M metagenome (GOLD analysis project Ga0214471, IMG submission 207665) | Soil microbial communities from uranium-contaminated site in the Upper Colorado River Basin, Wyoming, United States - RVT142D155 | ecosystem: Environmental > Terrestrial > Soil > Contaminated >... | reverse complement strand
TCCACCACCAGGGTAAGGCGATTCTCGAGCGAGAACCGGTCCGCGCCGTGGGAGAAGAGGTCCGAACGGACCTCCCGCACCGTCCCCTCGACCAGGTAGTTCGCGCCGATGTTTCCGAAGGTGCCACGGAAGCCGCTCCGGCGAAGTTCCTCGCGGAAGCGCGCGGCGGCCACGGCGCCGGCGTCGGGCGTCGCGGAACGGTTCGCGAAGGGGGGGACGTCCATCCGCACCGAGGGGTTCCTGAACAGCGCCGTCCCGGACTCGAGGCGGTATCCGCACCCCGCGACCGCGGACAGGAGCGTCAACGCGAAGAGGATCCGATACGCGATCCGGCCTGCCATGAATCTCCCCTTGTGCTTCAATACATTCCCTTCAGGAAACGACGATGCTGAAGAGTTTCCCGGGAACGTAGACGGTCTTTCGGATCTCCCTGCCCGCCGTGTACTCCCGGACCTTCGGATCGGCCATCACCCGCTCGCGAACCTCTCCCTCTCCGGCGCCGGCGCCGATGGCCAGCTTCGACCGCACCTTCCCGTTGACCTGGACGACGACCTCGATCTCCTCCTCCCGCGCGACGTCGACGTCGGCTGCGGGCCAGGGACGGGAGCAGAGCAGTCCCTTCCCTCCGATGCGCTCCCAAAGTTCCTCGCCCATATGAGGCGCGAAGGGAGAAAGCATATGGAGCAGGATCTCCACCGCTTCGCGGAGGGCGGCGGCCGGCGCGGGACGCTCCCACGCGGCTTCGGGGACGAGGTAGAGGAAATTCACCATCTCCATGACGGCGGAGATCGCCGTGTTGAAGTGGGAGCGGTCCTCGATGTCGGCGGTGACCTTGATCAGCGTCCGGTGGGTCACCTGCCGGATGGCGCGGACCTCTCGGGAACCGTCCCAGACGGCCGCGGCGGCCGCGATCGCCTTTGCGCGCGGCGCGACCAGCCGATGGATGCGGTTGAGAAACCGGAAGGCTCCCTCCACGCCCTGCTCGTTCCAGTCGAGGTCCTTTTCCGGCGGCGCCGCGAAGAGAATGAAGAGCCGTGCCGTGTCGGCCCCGTACCGCTCGATCAGCGACGAGGGCTCGACGACGTTCCTCTTCGACTTCGACATCTTCATCGACCGCCCGACGTCCACCGTCTCGCCGCACTGGCGGCACTTCCCTTTTTCGTCGACCTCCTCCGGGTACCTCCAGCCGTGCTTGGGGCACTCGGCGGTCTGCATGCAGACCATCCCCTGGGAAAGGAGGCGCTCGAACGGCTCGTTTCCCGGGGCCAGCCCCTTGTCGCGGAGATACTTGTGGAAGAAGCGTGCGTAGATGAGGTGCATGCAGGCGTGCTCCACCCCCCCCACATACTGGTCCACAGGCGCGAACCGGCGCATCTTTTCCGGGTCGAGCGGAGCGCGGTCGTTCTTCGGGTCGATGTAGCGCAGGAAGTACCAGGAGGACTCGACGAAGGTGTCGAACGTGTCGGTCTCCCGCCGGCCGGGCTTCCCGCAGGAGGGGCACGGCACGCGAACCCAATGCTCCGCGCCTGCCAGCGGGTTCCCCCGCTCCCGCGTGTACGGAAGGTCCTCCGGGAGCACCACCGGAAGATCCTTCTCCGGAACGGGGACGATTCCGCACGCCTCGCAATGGATCACCGGGATCGGGCAACCCCAGTACCGCTGCCGGCTGACGCCCCAGTCGCGAAGACGGTACTGGATCGTCCCGCGACCCAACCTCTTCCCTTCCAGGTGATCCGTTATCGCCCTCTTCCCCTCATCGCTCGAGATCCCGTCGAACGCGCCGGAGCCGACCAGTCGCCCCGGCCCCTCGTGCGCAGCGGTCATCGTCGCCGGATCGATCGCCTCCCCCTCGGGCTGCACGACGACCGTCACCGGGAGGCCGTACTTGCGGGCGAACTCGAAGTCGCGCTGGTCGTGGGCCGGCACCGCCATCACCGCGCCCGTTCCGTAGTCGTACAGTACGAAGTTGGCGGCGTAGACCGGGATCCGGTTTCCCGTGGCGGGGTTCACGCAATACCCCCCGGTGAACACCCCCTCCTTCTCGAGGTCCTCGCTCGTCCGGGCGATCCGGTCCTGGCCCGCCACCCGGTCGACGAACTCCCTCACCTCGCGCTCCCTGCCGGTCCGTTTCGCGAACTCCATCACCATCGGGTGCTCGGGGGCCATGCTCATGAACGTGGCGCCGAAGAGCGTGTCGGGCCGCGTCGTGAACACCGTGACGTCGCCGCCCCCCTCGTCGAGGGGAAAGCGGATCTCCGCCCCCTCGCTGCGGCCGATCCAGTTGCGCTGCATCTCGAGGATGTTCGCCGGCCACCGGCCCTCGAGCTCCCTGTGCCCGGAGAGCAGCTCCTCGGCGTACTTCGTGATGCCGATGAACCACTGGTCGAGCTCCTTCTGGGCCACCGGCGTCTGGTCGTGGATGAAGCACGTCCCGTCGCCGTTCACCTGCTCGTTGGCGAGCACGGTCTGGCATTCCCCGCACCAGTTGAGAGTGGCGCGCTTGCGGTACGCGAGACCGTCCCGAAGCATCCACAGGAAAAAGAGCTGCTCCCACTTGTAATATTCCGGGGAACAGGTCGCGAACTCGCGGTCCCAGTCGTAGGAGATCCCCAACTCCTTCAGCTGGCCCCGCATGAAGGCGATGTTCTCCCACGTCCATTTCGCCGGGTGCGTCCCGTGCCGGTAGGCGGCGTTTTCGGCGGGCAGCCCGAACGCGTCCCAACCGATCGGGTGAAGCACCTGGAACCCCTGCATCCGCTTGAAGCGCGCGAGCAGGTCGCCGATCGTGTACACCCGCACGTGCCCCATGTGGATCCGTCCGGAAGGGTACGGGAACATCTCGAGGCAGTAATATTTCGGTCCGGACAGCTCGTCCGGGCACCGGGACACTCCGGCCTCGTCCCATCTCCGCTGCCACTTCCGTTCGATCTCCTGCGGCCTGTACTTCACGCCGATCCCTCCGCCGTTGTCTTCTTCCGTGCGATCCCGGAGATCCGGTCGAGGATCCCGTTGATGAAGGCGCCGGACTCCTCGGAGCCGAACCGCTTGCCGAGCTCGACCGCCTCGTTGATCGCCACCGCGATCGGGATGTCGCTCCCCGGGGAGAGCTCGTACGCCCCGAGGCGCAGGATGTTCCGGTCCACGAGCGTCATTCTTTCGACTCGCCAGTGCTCCGCCGCCTCCCCGATGACGGCATCGATTTCACCGATGCGGCTCCATACACCGCGCACCGCTTCCGCGTAGTAGCGCGCGTCGGAGGGCGGATCGGAGGACAACGCGAAAAGGGGGATGGCCTCGTCCGGGCCAACCCCCAGCGCGTCCATCATGAAGAGGGTCTGGAATACCTTCTCCCGGGATTCCCTGCGCACGAAATCTTGCTTTCCCCGGGTCCGTCCCGCTCACATCTTGCGGAGCAGACTGACCATCTCGAGGGCGGACTGGGCCGCCTCGGCACCCTTGTTCCCCGCCTTCGTGCCGGCGCGCTCGATCGCCTGCTCCACGGTATCCGTCGTCAGCACGCCGAACGCGACGGGGATCCCCGTCTCCAGCATCACGTGGGCGACTCCCTTGGTGACCTCGGCGCTCAGGTAGTCGAAATGCGGGGTTCCTCCCCGGATCAGCGCACCGAGCGCGATCACCGCGTCGACCTTTTGTCCCGCCGCCCGCCGCACCCCCAGCGGGATCTCGAAGGAGCCGGGGACACGAACCACGGTGATCCCCTTTTCTTCCACGCCGTGCCGCCGGAGGGCGTCCAGCGCCCCCTCGAGCAGCCTGTCGGTGATGAAGCCGTTGAATCTCGAGACCACGATCGACACCTTGACTCCCTGGCCCTGCAGATCCCCCTCGATCACCCGCACCATCGCCCCCTCCTACTCCATGTTCAGGATGTGGCCCATCTTCTTCTTCTTGGTTCGAAGGTACCGGACGTTCGCCTCGTTCGGCGCGACCTCGATCGGCACCCGCTCGATCATCTGCAGGCCGTAGCCCGACAGGCCGATGATCTTTTTCGGGTTGTTCGTGAGGAGCCGGATCTTGCGGACCCCGAGGTCCACCAGGATCTGCGCTCCGACGCCGTAATCCCGCAGGTCGGGCTTGAACCCGAGCCGCTCGTTCGCCTCGACGGTGTCGAACCCCTTGTCCTGCAGGTTGTAGGCGCGGATCTTGTTCTCGAGCCCGATTCCCCTCCCTTCCTGGCGCATGTAGAGGAGGATTCCCGTCCCGTCCGCCTCGATCCGCCGGAGGGCGTTTCGAAGCTGCTCGCCGCAATCGCACCGCATCGAGCCGAAGACGTCGCCGGTCAGGCACTCGGAATGGACGCGCACGAGGATCGGTTCCTCGGGGCGGATCTCCCCCTTGACGAAGGCGATGTGGGTGTCGCCGTTCATCGCGTTTGCGTAGGTGTAGGCCGTGAACTCGCCGCCGATCCGCAGCGGCATCCGGGTTTCGCCGGTGCGTTCCACCAGCCGCTCGCCGTGCATCCGGTACTCGATCAGGTCCTTTATGGAGACGATCCGGAGGTTGTGCTCCGCGGAGAACCGCTCGAGATCGCCCATCCGCGCCATCGTGCCGTCCTCGTTCATGATCTCGCAGATCACTCCGGCGGGCGCGCACCCGGCGAGGCGGGCGAGGTCGACCGACCCTTCCGTCTGCCCCGTCCGCACCAGGACTCCGCCCTTCCGCGCGATGATGGGGAAGACGTGACCCGGGCGGACCAGGTCTTCCGGCCTGGCGGTTTCCGCGATGGCGGTCCGGATCGTCGTGGCCCGGTCGTGCGCCGAGATGCCGGTGCTCACGCCGCGGCGCGCCTCGATCGAGACGGTGAAGGCGGTGCCGAAAGCCGAGGAGTTGTCGTGCACCATGGGGGGAAGACGCAGCGCCTTCGCCTTCTCCTCGGTGATGCTGAGGCAGATGAGCCCGCGCCCGTGACGGGCCATGAAGTTGATCGCCTCGGGGGTGACGAACTCCGCCGCGAGGGTCAGGTCGCCCTCGTTCTCCCGGTCCTCGTCGTCCACGAGGACGACCATCCTGCCATCGCGGATGTCCGCGATGGCCTCCTCGATCCTTGAAAACGGCATCCCGTCCTCGCCTTTCCTACGAATATCCGTGATCTTTCAGAAAATCCAGCGTGACGCCGCTCCTCCCGCCTTCAAGGATCTTGAGGACGTATTTCCCGACGATGTCGGTTTCGAGGTTGACCCGCTCCCCTGCCCGCGCGACGCCAAGCGTCGTCCGTTCAAGTGTGATCGGGATGATGGCCAGTTCGAATCCGTCCCGGCGGGAGGCGCTGATCGTGAGACTGACCCCGTCGACGGTGATCGCCCCCTTGTAAACCATGAACTTCATTATAGAAGGATCGGCCTGGATATGGAATACCCGGGCTTCCCCCAGCGGGCGGATTTCCCGGATCACGCCGGTTCCGTCCACGTGGCCGTAGACGATGTGGCCTCCCAGACGCCCCGACAGGGTCAGCGACCGCTCCAGATTGACCTTTGACCCGGAGCGCATCCCGCCGAGCGTCGTCTTCGAGAGCGTCTCCTTCGAGACGTCCGCTTCGATCGTCCCCGCCCCTTTCCGCGCCACGGTAAGGCAAACCCCCGAGACGGCGACGGAATCCCCCTCCGCGATCGTCTCCATCGGCAGGTTCGTCGCCACCGTGATCGCCGTCCCCGCCCGCAACGGCGACAGGGCGGTGACCGTCCCCACGTCCTCGACGATACCGGTGAACATCTTCATCCACCTTCTCTCATGCCCTTGGCGGGCACGGGTTCCGCGGAGATTTCGATGTCCGGGCCGACGCGGCGGACCGAGGTGAACGCGAGGCGCTTCCCGGAGGACACCGACCGGCTCGCCCAGCCTGCCACGGCGCGGATCCCTTCTCCCAGGAGCAGGGGCCCGACGAAGACGACGTACCGGTCGACCGCGTCCTCGGACGCGAGCCAGCCGGCGGTCCGGGCGCCTCCCTCGACCAGGAGGGACGTCACCCCTTCCGCCCCGAGGGCGGCCAGGAAATCGCGCGCGCGCACGGCCCCCCCACGCGCGGGGAGGCGGAGCACCACGGCCCCCGCGTCCCGCACGATGCGCACGTCGTGCTCCGGGACGCCTTTCGGGCAGGCGACGATCACCTGGCCGCCCGGATCGCGAAGGACTTTCCCGCGCGCAAGTTCCGCGGGGCGCGACGTGAGGATCACCCTCCGGGGGTCGTGCCCCCCGGGAACGCGGGCTGTAAGGAGCGGATCGTCCCGACGCGCCGTTTCCCCCCCCACGAGCACGGCGTCGGACTCCGACCGCATCCGGTGCACGCTTCGACGCGCCGCCTCGCCCGTGATCCACCGGGAATCGCCGCCCGCGGCCGCGATCTGGCCGTCGAGGGAGACGGCCAGCTTCAGCGTGACGAACGGCTTCCCGGAAACGACCCAGCGGCAGAACCCGCGGTTGAGTTCCCTCGCCTCGGCCTCCATCGGCCCGCGGTGCACGACGAGGCCCGCGTCGCGCAGCCGCGCCGCGCCGCGGCCGGAAACGGCCGGGTTGGGGTCCTCCATCGCGTACGACACCCGCGCGATCCCCGCCGCGAGGATCCCCTCGGTGCACGGCCCGGTGCGGCCGCGGTGATCGCACGGCTCGAGCGTCACGTACAGGTCCGCACCCCGCGCCGCGCTCCCCGCCACCCGAATCGCCTCGATCTCGGCGTGGGGAAGTCCCGCGGCGTGGTGATACCCTTCCCCCACGACGCGCCCTCCCCGCACGACCACGGCGCCGACCGCCGGGTTGGGCGCGGTCCGCCCGGCCCCTTTCCGGGCGAGCCGCAACGCCCGCCGCATGAACCCGATTCCGGGAAACTCCGGACGGGTCGTCATGACTTCGTCGTTCGGCCGGGAGGCTCGGAGATGAGGGTCCTGATCTCCTCGACGAACTGGCTCACGTCCTTGAACTGCCGGTACACCGAGGCGAAGCGGACGTACGCCACGTCGTCCACCTGGACCAGCTTCGCCATCACCCGCTCGCCGATCCGGATGGTGGAGATCTCCTTCTCGGCGCCGGACTGGAATTCCTGCTCGAGGGCTTCCACGAGGTGTTCGATGGTGTCCGCGCTTACGGGCCGCTTCTCGCACGCCTTTCGGATCCCGGAGAGAATCTTCTGGCGGTCGTACGGCTCGCGCCGGCCGTCCCGCTTCACGACAAGGGGAAGCTCCTCCTCGATCCGCTCGTAGGTGGTGAACCTCCGCGCGCAGGAGAGGCATTCCCTCCTGCGTCGTATGACGTCCCCGTCCTTGCCCGCCCGGGAATCGACCACCTTGTTGTCCACGTGGCCGCACCGGGGGCATTTCATGGGGAGGGATCCGTGAGCTTCAGCAGCTCCATGCCGACCTCGTCGAGCATCTCCCGTGTCAGGGTGTCGCTGTACCCCTCGAGATAGATGATCCGGCGGACGCCGGCGTTGACCAGCATCTTCGCGCAGATGATGCAAGGAAGGTTCGTGCAGTACAGTTGGGCGCCCTTGATCGAGACGCCGTGGTACGCGGCCTGGATGATCGCGTTCTGCTCGGCGTGCAGGCCCCGGCACAGTTCGTGGCGCTCCCCCGAGGGGACCTTGAGCCGCTCGCGGAGGCATCCGACGACCTCGCAGTGCGTGACGCCGGAGGGAACGCCGTTGTACCCCGTCGCCAGGAGCCTGCGGTCCTTCACCAGCACCGCGCCGACCGACCTCCGCAGGCACGACGAGCGCCTGGCGGCGAGCTTCGCCATGTCCATGAAATAGGTGTCCCAGTCGGGACGGGTCCGCGCCGCCGCCGGCAACGGCCTCACCCCTTCGCGTACGCCCCGAGACGCGAGGCGTAGAGAGGGAAGGCGTCGCACAACGCGCGCACCTCCGTCTCCACCCGCCGCTGCACGGAGGCGTCCGAGGGCGCGGCGAGCACGTCGGCGATCAGGTTGCCGATCCGTTCCATCTCCTTTTCCTTCATCCCGCGGGTGGTGACCGCGGGCGTTCCGATGCGGATCCCGCTGGTGATGAACGGGCTTCGCGTTTCGAAGGGGACCGTGTTCTTGTTGACCGTGATCCCCGCTTTCTCCAGCGCCGCTTCCCCCTCTTTCCCCGTCAGCGGGGTGTCCTTCAGGTTGACCAGGATCAGGTGGTTGTCCGTGCCGCCGGAGACGAGCCGGTATCCGCGGGCGAGGAGGGCTTTCGCCATCGCCTCCGCGTTGCGGACGAGCTGCTCCTGGTACTCCTTGAAGGCGGGGGTCATCGCCTCCTTCAGCGCCACGGCCTTCGCCGCAATCACGTGCATCAGGGGGCCGCCCTGGCTCCCGGGGAAGATGGCGGAATCGAGCTTCTTCCTGAACTCCTCCCGGCACAGGATCAGTCCGGAGCGGGGGCCGCGCAGCGTCTTGTGCGTCGTGGTCGTGACGAATTCGCAGTACGGAACCGGGCTGGGGTGCAGTCCGACGGCGACCATCCCCGCGATGTGCGCGATGTCGGCCATCACCATGCAGCCGGCCTCGTCTGCGATCCTGCGGAACGCCGGGAAGTCGATCGTCCGGGGGTAGGCGGAGGCGCCCACGACGATCAGCTTCGGCCGGTGCTTCAGGGCGAGGTCGCGGACCTGGTCGAAATCGATCGTCTCGGTGTCCTCCCGCACGCCGTAGGGGACCACGTTGTAGAGCTTCCCCGAGAAGTTCACGGGGGATCCGTGGGTCAGGTGGCCGCCGTGGGAGAGGTTCATCCCAAGCATCGTGTCGCCCGGGCTCATCACGGTGAAGTAGACGGCCATGTTCGCCTGGGAGCCGGCGTGGGGCTGCACGTTGACGTGCTCGGCGCCGAAGATCCTCTTCGCGCGCTCGATCGCCAGCGCTTCGGCCTGGTCCACGAACTCGCACCCGCCGTAATACCGCTTCCCCGGGTACCCCTCGGCGTACTTGTTCGTCAGCACGGACCCGGTGGCCTCGAGGACCGCCTCGCTCACGAAGTTCTCCGAGGCGATCAGCTCGAGCGTGGACGCCTGCCGCTCGGTCTCCTTGCGGATGATGTCGAAGATCTCGGGGTCGGCCTCTTTCAGGAAGGACATGGGAGCCTCTCGTTGTGCGGCCGGCGCGGGACCGGCCGGGATGGTCTTCTCGATGCCGCGGATCTTCTCGATCCGCCGTGTGTGCCTGCCCGCCTCGAACGGCTCCGACAGGAAAAGCCCCAGCCGCCGCGCCGCGTCGTCCGCGGACATCGTCCGCGCGCCGAAGACGGCGACGTTGGCGTCGTTGTGCAGGCGGGACAACCGCGCCGCTTCGTCGTCGTAGAGGATCGCGGCGCGAACCCCGGGGAACCTGTTGGCCGTGATCGACATCCCGATGCCGGTCCCGCAGACCAGCACGCCGGCGTCCGCCGTCCCCGCGGAGACCCGCCCGGCGACCGCCGCGGCGTAGTCCGGATAATCCACCGATTCCCCGGAGCCTGTCCCGAGATCCTGCGCGGAAATGCCGAGGGCCTCCATCGCTTCCCGCAGGGCCCGCTTCATCTCCACGCCCGCGTGATCGGAGGCGATGACGACGCGTCGTGGGAGGGGCGCCACGGGCTACGCCTCGAAACGGCCGAACAGCAGGACCGAGTTCGTTCCGCCGAAGCCGAAAGAGTTGGACATGGCGTACCGGATCGGCTGGCGGCGCGACGTGTTGGGGACGTAGTCGAGGTCGCACTCCGGGTCCGGCGTCGTGTAGTTCATCGTGGGCGGGATCACCCCCTCCTGCAACGCGAGGGCGCAGAACATCCCTTCGATCGCCCCCGCGGCGCCGAGGAGATGCCCCGTCATCGACTTGGTCGAACTGACGGCGATCGACTTCGCCCGCTCGCCGAACACGGTCCGGATCGCCATCGTTTCGTACAGATCGTTGTAGGGGGTCGAGGTGCCGTGAGCGTTGATGTAGTCGACCGCGGAAGCGGGAACGCCGGCGTCGGCAAGGGCCGCCGTCATCGCGCGCGCCGCCCCCTCGCCGCCGGGAGACGGTGCCGTGACATGGTAGGCGTCGGCCGAGGCGCCGTATCCGAGCATCTCCGCGTAGATCTTCGCCCCCCGGCTCCGGGCGTGCTCAAGCTCCTCGAGGATCAGGATCGCAGACCCTTCCCCCATGATGAAGCCGTCCCGCTCCTTGTCGAAGGGGCGCGATGCGGTCCCGGGATCGTCGTTCCGGGTGGAAAGGGCTTTCATGGTGCAGAACCCGCCCAGCCCGAGCGGGGTGATCGTAGCCTCGGCGCCGCCCGCGATCACCACGTCGCACACTCCGCTGCGGATCGCGTGCATCCCCTCGCCGGTCGCGTGACTGGAGGCGGCGCACGCCGTCGTTGTTGCGATGTTCGGCCCCTTGGCGCCGTACCGCATCGCGATATGCCCCGGGGCGAGGTTTGAGATGAGCATCGTGATGAAGAAGGGACTGATCTTCCTCGGCCCGCCCTCCATGTACGCCTTGTGGTACCGTTCGAGGGTGGAGAGCCCTCCCAGCCCGCTCCCCATGTAGACGCCCGTCTTCGGCGCCAGCGCGGCGTCGATCACCAGCCCCGCGTCCTCCATCGCCATGTGCGTGGCCGCCATGGCGTAGTGGATGAACGGGTCCATCCGCTTGATCTCTTTCCTGTCGATGAACCGCTCGGGGTCGAACCCCTTTACCTCGGCCGCGATGGTCGTGGAAAAATCCTTCGCGTCGAACCGCGTGATCGGCCCCACGCCCGACGTGCCGGCGAGAACCGCGTCCCACGTGGGCCGGACTCCCACGCCAAGGGGGGTCACCGCCCCCAGTCCCGTCACAACCACTCTGCGCATGTCGTTCCTTCCGCCCTCGCCCCTTCGATCGGGGCCCGCCTGGGCTGGGCCGCTATTTCTTGTGCGTCGTGATGTACTGGATCACGTCGTTGACGGTCTTGATCTTCTCGGCTTCCTCGTCGGGGATCTCGATCCCGAACTCCTCCTCCATCTTCATCACCAACTCCACGATGTCGAGGGAGTCCGCCCCCAGGTCGTCGATGAACGACGCCGTGTTGGTGACCTCGTTCACGTCACGTTCCAGTTGCTCCGCCACGATCTCCCGGACCCGCTGTTCTACCGGCATTCCGTTTCCTCCCTTTCCCCTTGATATGCGCTACATGTGATCCGCACTACATGTACATCCCGCCGTTGAGCCCGATCACCTGCCCCGTGATGTAGGAGGAGGCGTCGGAGGCCAGAAACAGGGCCAGTTCGGCCACTTCCTTCGGTTCCGCGAAACGGCCGAGCGGGATCTGGGCGAGAAACGACTTCTGGACAGCCTCCGGCAGTCCCGCCGTCATCGCCGTCCGGATGAACCCGGGGGCGATCGCGTTGACCGTGATGTTCCGCGCTGCAAGCTCGCGCGCGGCGGCCTTCGTGAAGCCGATGATCCCCGCCTTCGCCGCGGCGTAATTCGACTGGCCGGCATTCCCCATCATTCCGACCACCGAACTGATGTTGACGACCTTTCCGCTCCGCTGCTTCATCATGTGGCGGGTGACCGTCTTCGTCAGGAGGTAGGTTCCCTTCAGGTTGACGCGGATGACCGCGTCGAACTCCTCCTCCGACATCCGCAGGAGAAGGTTGTCCCGGGTGATCCCGGCGTTGTTCACGAGGATGTCGATCCGGCCGTGCGCGGCCAGTATGTTCTTCACTCCTGCGTCGACCCCGACAGCGTCGCTCACGTCGAACATCTCCACCGTCCCGCTCCCGCCCGAACTCGTGATGGCGGCCAGGGTCTCGCGGGCCCCCGCGTCGTTTCCGACGTCGTTCACCACGACGATCGCCCCTTCCGCGCTGAACGCCTCGGCGATCGACCGGCCGATCCCGCGCGCGGAACCGGTGACCAGCGCCACCTTCCCGGAAATCCGCATCTTCATCCTCCCATCTTACCCCGTATTCTTATCTTTTCCCGGTCCCGCGGTTCCAGCGAAAAACGTCAGGCGGTCAACCCCCGCACCGCGTCGAGGTCGGCCGGACCGCAGAAGACCGCCGTCGCCGCGTCCTTTTCGATCCGGCGAAGGAGCCCCGAGAGGACCTTCCCCGGCCCCACCTCGAGAAACGCATCGGCCCCCGCGGCCCGCATCGCGATGACCGATTCCTCCCAGCGCACCGGAGCGGTGATCTGCCGGATCAGCGCATCGGCGACGACATCGCCTGCCCCGTACGGATCCGCCGTCACGTTCGCCACCACCGGGAACGCGAACGGCCCCTGCGGGATCGCCCGCAACTCGGGCGCGAGCCGGTTCGCAGCGGGCCGCATCAAGGCGCAATGGAACGGTGCGCTCACGGCGAGAGGAAGGGCCCGCTTCGCGCCCGCGGCCTTCGCCGCCTCGCACGCCGCCGCCACCGCCTTCGCCTCTCCCGAGATCACGATCTGGCCGCCGCCGTTGAAGTTCGCCGGCGAGACGATGCCCATCGACGCGCCCGCGCGGCATGCCTCCTCGACCTGCGAAGGGGAAAGCCCGAGGATCGCCGCCATCGCGCCCTCCCCCACCGGAACGGCTTCCTGCATGTATTTCCCGCGCGACCGCAGGACCCGGACCGCGTCCCTCAAGGGGAGCGCCCCGGCCGAGACCAGCGCCGAATATTCCCCGAGGGAATGGCCTGCCGCGCAGGCGGGCCGGACCCCGGTCTCGGCCGCGAGGACCCGGAAGGCGGCCACGCTCACGGTGAAGATCGCCGGCTGCGTGTTCTCCGTCATCCGGAGCTCCTCCTCGGTTCCCCGGAAACAGAGCGCCGCCATGTCCAGCGACAGCGCCTCGGACGCCTCCTCGAAGGTCCGACGCGCGACCGAATATGCGTCGTGAAGATCCTTCCCCATCCCCGGGAACTGCGACGCCTGCCCCGGAAAGAGGAGCCCGATTCCCATCTCCTCCTCCTACATCCGCATCAGGGCGGAGGCCCAGGTGAGCCCCCCCCCGAACGCGACGACGAGCACGAGGTCCCCGGCTGCGAACCGTCCCTGCGCCTTGGCTTCCGCGAGCGCGATCGGGATGGAGGCGGCGGAGGTGTTCCCGTACTTCTCGAGGTCGACGAAGACGCGCTCGTCGGGGATCCCGAGCCGCTTCCCGACGACCTGGATGATGCGCAGGTTCGCCTGGTGCGGGATGAACAGTTTCACGTCGTCGATGGTGACCCCGTTCCGGTCCAGCGCCTCGCGGGAAGCCTCGACCATCCGGAGGACGGCGTGCTTGAACGTTTCATTCCCCGCCATCCGTATGAAGCCAAGCCGCTGTTCCAGCATCTCGGGGGAGTACGGATGCAGTGTGCCGCCGCCCGGGCAATAGATCAGCTTCCAGAGATCGCCGTCGGAGTGCAGGTGGCAGCTGAGGACCCCCTCCCCTTCCGGGCATTCGGAGAGAACCACCGCCCCCGCGCCGTCGCCGAAGAGGATGCAGGTCGAGCGGTCGGTGTAATCGACGACCGTGGAGAGGATCTCCGAGCCGACCACGAGGGCCTTCTTTCCCCGGCCCGCCCGGATCAGCGCGTCCGCCACCGACAGGGAGTAGACGAACCCCGAACAGGCGGCGGAGAGGTCCATGCCGTAGGCGCGCGTCGCCCCGATCTTCGCCTGCAGGAAGCACGCGGTGGAGGGGAACGGCATGTCGGGCGTCAGCGTCCCGACGACCACGATGTCGATTTCCGCCGGGTCGACGCCCGCGTCGTCCAGCGCCTTCCGGGCCGCCTCGACGCAGAGATCGGAATTCGGCGACCCCGGCTCCGCGATGTGGCGGGTCCGGATCCCGGTACGCTCCGTGATCCACGCGTCGTTCGTATCGACCATCTTTTCGAGGTCGGAATTGGTCAACTCTTTCGGCGGGGCGTACATCCCCAGCCCGATGATTTTCGATGCCACGTTCCCTCCCTGCGGTCGTCTTATGGTATCGCCGGCGCGCCCGCCGCCGCGTGTCCCCGCGCCGCGATGGACCGGGCGATCTCGACGTCCACGCCATAGCGCGCCAGGGAGCCGGCGGCCCGGATCCCGTTCTTGATCGCCCGCTCGCTGGACGATCCGTGGCAGATGAAAACCCCGCCCCGGACCCCCAGGAGCGGAGCGCCGCCGTATTCCTCGTAGTCGAGCCGGTCCTTCACCCCCCGAAGAGCGCGCTCCGCGAGCAGGGCGCCCACCTTCGCCATGAGGGACTTGCCGATCTCCTCTTTCAAAAACTGCCCGAGGGCCGTCGCCATCCCTTCCATCGTCTTGATCGCGACATTCCCCACGAATCCGTCGCAGACGAACACATCGGCTTTCCCCGCGAAGAAGTCCCGCCCCTCGACGTTCCCGACGAAATTCAGTCCCGTGCGACGGAACAGCCCGCACGTGTCCCGCGTCAGGTCCGTCCCCTTCGAATCCTCCTCGCCGATGCTGACGACGCCGACGCGGGGGCGCGGGATTCCCAGGATCATCCTGGAGTACGCCTCGCCCATATATCCGAACTGCAGCAGGTGGGCGGGCTTGGACTCGACGTTCGCGCCGGCGTCGACGAGGACCACCGGGCCGTGGGGCGTGGGGATGGTCGCCGCGATCGCGGGGCGGTCCACGCCGTTGATCTTCTTGAGGATCAGGAACCCCCCCCCCATCACCGCGCCGGAGTTTCCCGCGCTGACAAAGGAGGACGCCTTCCCGTCGGCGACAAGTCGAAGCCCGACGCGGATCGACGAATCCCGTTTCTTGCGGAGGGCGATGGCGGGGACTTCGCTCATCTCGACGACCTCGGAGGCGTGCTGCACCTCGATGGCGGCGCCGGAAACGTCGATCTGGCGCAACTCCGCGCGGATCCGCTCCTCCTGGCCGACCAGGATCAGGGAGAGGCCGTTCGAACGGGCCGATTCGACCGCACCCCGCACGATCTCGCGCGGGGCATGGTCCCCCCCCATCGCATCGACGGCGATTTTCATCGAACGGAAGAGTGGGTCAGTCTTCGGATTTTACGATGACTTCCCGACCCTTGTAGGTTCCGCACGTCGGGCAAACGGCATGGGGGCGCTTGGTCGCCTTGCACTGCGGGCAGATGCTCACCGCCGGTTGGGACAGTTTCTTGTGCGTGCGCCGCTTGTCCCGGCGGCATTTCGATCCGCGTCGTTTCGGATTCGGCATGGCTTACTCCTTTTTTCCTTTCAGGTTCTTGAGAATTTCGAACGGGCTCTTTACTTCCCCCGCAACGCAGGAGCACTCCTCCTGGTTCCGGTTCTTCCCGCACACGGGGCAGACCCCGCGGCACGCTTCGGTGCACACGAGCCGCATCGGGAGTTCCAGGCCCACCTGCTCCCAGAGGATGTCGTTCGTTTCGACACCCGTTCCGTCATAATACTCGACATCGAGGTCTTCCTCGTGAAGTTCGACCGATCCGGCGGGTACCCGATCCCGGCTCTTCGGCGTCAGGAACACCCGGAACGCCTTCCCGAGCCGGAGCGTCACCGGGTCGGTACAACGGTCGCAAAAGCCCTCGCCGAGCGCTTCGAACGAACCCTCGATCCAGACGTCGCCGCCCTCGACCGTCAGGAGAAGATCCGCGTCGACCAGCCGGAGCGCCCGCAACGGTGAGGGATCCATCCCATCCAGAACGCGGGGGATCGACGCCTTCCCCCGGGAAGCGAACACATCCAGTCCGCCCCCGGGAATCTCGGACACCCGGATGTACAAGCGCGAATTCCCTCGTAAAGTAAAAGAGATACTATAGGGAACCCCCCCCCCGGCTGTCAATCGCCAAATACCCCCCGCGCGTTGTATCATGTGGGCATGAACATGAAGCGGATGCCCGCCGTCTCCGGACAGTTCTATCCCGGGACCGCCTCCGGCCTTTCCCGGGCGCTCTTCGAGCTCACCCGGGAGGTGGAAGCCCCGGAGCCGGCGATCGGGGTCGTTTCCCCCCATGCGGGATACGTCTATTCCGGGGCAGTGGCGGGAGAAGTCTTCTCCTCCGTCCGGGTGCCCGGCAGGGCGGTGATCTTCTGCCCGAACCACACCGGGATCGGGGAGGATGCCGCCATCATGTCCCGCGGCGTTTGGCGGATGCCGTGGGGAGACGTCCCGATCGACGAAAAACTCGCCGCACGACTCGAAGCCGCCTGTCCCCTCCTGCGGGAAGACGCGTCGGCCCATTCCCGGGAGCATGCGATCGAGGTCCAGCTTCCGTTCCTTCACCGGTTCCGGCCGGACGTGCGTATCGTCCCCGTCGCCCTCGGACGACTTTCCCTCGAGGAGTGCCGGGACCTCGGGGAGGGAGTGGCGGACGCGATCGCGGGAGACCCCGAGCTTCCCCTGCTGGTCGCCAGCTCCGACATGTCCCACTATGTGCCCGACGCCGTGGCCCGGAAAAAGGACCGGTTGGCAATCGACCGGATGCTGGCCCTCGATCCCGAGGGGCTCTTCGAAACCGTCCGAACCGAGCGGATCTCGATGTGCGGGGTGATGCCGTCCACGGTCGTCCTCTTCGCCGCCCGCCGCCTTGGCGCGACGTCGGCCCGTTTGATAAGATACGCCACCTCCGGCGACGTCAGCCGGGATTTCGAACAGGTGGTCGGGTACGCGGGGCTCGCCTTCCGCTGAGGCTCCCCTTTTTCGTCCCGTCCGCCGGATCCGATCCCCCGAATCGAGGACCCTCCATGCCGAACGTCGTGACGCGCTTCGCCCCCAGCCCCACGGGATTCCTCCACATCGGCGGTGCCCGAACCGCCCTGTTCAACCTCCTTTACGCCCGCAACACCGGCGGCAAATTCATCCTCCGGATCGAGGACACCGACCAGGAGCGATCCACCCCCGAGGCGGTCCGGGCGATCCTCGACGGAATGACGTGGCTCGGGATCACGTGGGACGAGGGTCCTCATTTCCAGATGGAGCGGATGGAGCTGTACCGGAAGGAGGCGGAGCGGCTCCTGCGGGATGGGAAGGCGTACCGGTGCGTCTGCACGAAAGAGGAGCTCGACGCGCGCCGGGAGGAGATGGCGGCGCGCAAGGAGAAGCCCCGGTACGACGGCCGGTGCCGCGACCTTGCCTCCGGCGCGACGGAAGGGAAGCCTTCCGTCCTCCGGTTCAAGACGCCGCGCGCGGGACAGACGGTGGTGCGCGACCTGCTGCGCGGCGACGTGGTCTACGAGAACGCGGAGCTGGACGACCTGGTGTTCCTGCGAACCGACGGGTCGCCGACGTACAACTTCGTCGTCGTGGTCGACGACGCGTCGATGGGGATCACCCACGTCCTGCGAGGAGACGACCACCTGAACAACACGCCGAAGCAGATCCTTCTTTACGAGGCGCTCGGCTACCCTCTCCCTCGGTTCGGCCACTTTCCGCTGATCCACGGGATGGAAGGCGGCAAGCTCTCCAAACGCCAGGACGACGTGTCGGTGACGGCGTACCGGGAGAAGGGCTTCCTCCCCGAAGCGATGGTCAACTATCTCGTGCGCCTCGGGTGGGGGCACGGCGACCAGGAGATCTTCTCCATGGTGGAGATGCAGGACCTCTTCTCCCTGGAGCACGTCGGCAAGTCTCCGTCGAAATTCAACCTCGACAAACTGCTCCATCTCAACGCTTACTACATCAAGATGGCGGAACCTTCGCTGCTCGCGAACCTCCTCGTCCCCTTCCTCGCGAAACGCGGGATCGACACGAAACCATCCCCGTGGCTCACCGCCGCCGTGCGAACATTGCTGGAGCGGTCCCGGACCCTCGAGGAGATGGCCGAATCGGCGGAATATTACTTCCGCCCGAAGCCGGCCGAACCTTCGGTGGCGTCGAAGTTCCTCACCCCGGAGATCGCCCCTGTTCTCCGCGAGATCGCCGATGCGTTTTCCGTCCTCGAGGACTTCAAGGCGGAGAGGGAGGATGCACTGAAAGCGGTGGTGGAACGCAGGGGGGGGAACCTGAAGGTTCACCAACCGATCCGCGTCGCCCTCACCGGGGGGACCGCGTCGCCGGGGCTGTTCGAGGTGATGGAGATCCTCGGGCGGGACGAGGTGGTGCGCCGCCTTCGGAGCGCCGCGGGGCGGATTGGCGCTTGACGCAACTGCTCCCTATCGAGTAACTTGTTCGTTCCGTTGGGGAGTGGTGAAATGGTATCACACGTGGCTCTGACCCACGGTTTCCAGGTTCGAGCCCTGGCTCCCCAGCCAGCCGGTCCCATCGTCTAGTGGCCCAGGACGCCGCCCTCTCACGGCGAAAACGCGGGTTCGAACCCCGCTGGGACCGCCACGAAATCAAAGGGGTTTTCGGTTATATGCCGAAAACCCCTTCTCTTTTACGCCTCACTCATAACGGTACTCATAACACCTTCCCTATGGAATATCGACAAAATGTCCAGAGATGCTAAATGCGCCCGCGCTTGCATCAATTGAATCTATGCTGCGAAAGGCATGACCTCGAACTGTTGTCCCGGGGCCGGCATACAAACGCATCGGTTGATTTGCCATGAAAGCAGGAGTACCAAATAGAGCGCCTTGCTCTGTTAATACCAACCAATGAGTCCTTCCCGGACCAGCTATTGAGTTTGAGATACTCGCTCCTATTTTCCCCGGCGACCCCGTTGCGCCAATAAAAGTGACATGCTCAATCACAAGCATCTTTCCAGCAGGTACAACAGTAATGTCGGAAGTAACGCTGAATACTGGCCCAATCCCACTCATCGTAAATTGTGCAGATGCCTGGAAAGGCTGACTCGCAGGGTTGTCTACGTCAAACACCGGCAATGGAGTATTTCCGACAAGTACAGTCGGTGTATTGACGACATTTACATTCGGTGTAGCCGGTGCCGCTACCGCCTGACCCGCACCGATGAAGGCCAGTGGTAACAGTAGAACCACGCAACAAATCGCTTTGGAGAGATACCTATTGAACCGTTTCATTTTCCGCCTCCCTTGGGCTGGATTTTATAAAACTCCAAAATTGGACTTATATTCCCGTTAGGAAGTTTCTTTCTTCGATGATTTTCCCGGAGGGAACTTCTTCCATCCGCGAGATCGCCTGGGGGGAGGTGCGGGCCGATCCACCGCAAGCCGTCAAGAGCCCCCACCGATGGCCGCACGCCGGGGAGCGTTACCGTTCAAGGACTCGCCCGGGATGCGTGCCCATCGTCATCCGGTAGGAATCCCGCCTCGCGGAGCGCCTTCGAGAAATGCCGGATGGTCTTCCGGAGGATCGCTTGCTCCGGTTCCGTGAAGCTCCACCAGGACACCTCGCCCGCATAGTAGTCCAACAGCAGCTTGTACCCGACACCATTCCCGCATACCGCATGAGACGCCCGCTCCGCCATGATCTTCACGGACAGCGCCGTCTCCCGGGAGTCGTTCATCCGTCGATCCGTCCATCCCGTGTATTCCAGCCGAGGCGAAAAGGGCCGCCCCTGCGCATCGAGGGTATAGGTCGATCTACAGAACCAGCCGCGGGGAGAGGATGGCAATCGTGACACCTCCGGGAGAGTTACAACGCAAAGTTGTAATGCTTGCTCGAAGATCCGGGGAGGGGGAAGCGGCCCCGAAGGACCGCCTGTGATGCCCCCGTCCCGTCACAGCTCGCGACCTTTCCACCATTTACCGCCTCGCGACGGCCCTCGACGAACGAGGTCGCTTTCGGGGCACTCCCGCGGGCTGCTGTCGCCCGGAAGGATGCCGAGGTTCGCGATGATCCGCGCCCGCTTCACCTGCCCGATCACACCGCCTTGCGGCGGCCCCGGCACGGGAAGGCGTCACCGATCGCGAGAAACCGTATGAAAACGCCGGGTCAGTATCCCGCCCCTTTCGGGACGGCCCCGCCGCAATTACTCGGCAGGGGGAAGCAGGGAGCGGCCGAAGCCGCCCCCGGGTGGAAGTTCGGATCATCACCTCGCCGCGATCTTCACGAGCCAGGCGCACGTGTCGCCATTGGCCGGAGTCAGGACCGAAGAGAGCGCGGGTTGGCCGTCGAATCTGGATTGAACACGGAACGCCGTCTCGTCATATTGAAATCTGATGTGAGGTGAGGCATCCACGGTGATCTGCTTCCGGTCCCCAAGGACGTACAGCATGGGGTCGAGGAGGCAGATGTCGCCCGCATCCCCGAGCGCCGGGAGGTGTTCCGAGAGGTAGAGCGGCCGCCCGAGGATCGAGGTTGCCGGAGCCCCCGCGATCCCGGAGGGCTGAAGAAGAGAAACCACGCTCCCTCCGGTCCCAATTGAAACAGCCAAAGTTGCCAACATGTGAAACGTCGTCGGATTCGCCGCCCATATTGCCCGGTTGTGGGATCCCGGCCGGAGCCGCGCCCACATCTTGACGATGTTCTCCGTCATGATCGTGTCCGCGGTTTGGCCCGTCTCCTTCGGGATTTCGAGCGCCCCGTCGCCATTGAGCGCCCCGAGCGCCTGGCCCGCCCCCGTTCCGTTCCACAGCTTGCTTTCGACGTACCACCGCAAAGACGCCTGGAAGATGTTCTCCAGCCGGGCGCGCATGGCGGGATCCGCATCGGAGAGCCATTCGTTCGACGCGGAGAAAAGCGCCCCGGACTTGTAGGCGTGAAGTTGCAGCTTCTTGAAGGGGACCGACTGGAAGTCGCCGAAGGTGCCGGACTCGGGGATCTGGTCCCAGGTGATCCCGAAGGGAGCCGAGGTGGAGTGCGAGTCGTCCCCGAAAATCGGGACGCCCAGCTTGTCGCTGGTCATTGTCACCTTGTCGCACAGTTGCAGGAGCACCGTGTCCTGGAGGTCTTCCGTGAAGGCCTTGTAGATGAGCTGCTCCGGAACCGCGAATCCTCCCTGACTCGGGACCGTTTCATTGATCCCCGCCCGCACCTGGAGCGGTTCGAGCCGGGGATCCATCCCCTCGCCCTTGGAGCGCCGGTAGAGGGCCTGCATGATCTCGCCGACGCTCTCGAAGCCGCCGGTATTGCTGCCCCCGCTGATGGCCCGGGGCGAGCCGCCGCCCGGCCCCTGGAGGGTCAGCGGTTCATTCGCGGGAAGTTCCATCCGGAGTTCGTTGATCTTGAGCTCCGCATCGGCGCAGAGCGCCGATTCTTTCGCGGTGAGCGGTCTGTTGAAGTGCTGGGCTTTCTCGCGAAGCTCCGAAATCAAGCCGCCCATAGACGCGATTTCGGCCTTGATCGTTTTGTATGGCATGACGAATCCTTTCGTTATTTAATTGTCGGTTCACAAAGCTATCTGAATTTGCCCACCGTGTTGATGGGTTTGCGCGCCGTGACGCCTTCGTTCTCTCGCCGTGGTCGCCATGCGAGCGCGTGTTGATGGGATGAAAGCGGAGGGCCGCACTCTCGTCGGCGATCCGCGCCAGGTGAAACAGGTTCATCTTCCCGACGCATGAGAAGCGAAGGGAGGAAATCAATTCGACACCCCTTCCGGAAAGGGGACCACGATCCGGAAAAGCTCCGGCGTATCGGCGTCCGGGTCGGGAAAATGGAGACACCCGACCACGGTCCCGGCGCCGGGAGCAAAAACCAAAACGACATCCGCGCCCATCTGTTGCGCCCGGGAGACGTGAAACGCCTTCTCGACGTTGAGCCCGGAGAGCCCTTCCTTCATCAGTTCAAGCGCAGCCGTTACGAAATCGGCGAGTAACTTGTCACGGTCAGTCGGCATCGGCTTCCTCCTGCTGGTAGGTCCGGAACGGGTTCGGCGTACCGGAATGATCGAAGGCCGCCTTCTGCTCCTCCGTCGCCTCGTAGTCCGCCCACGCCTGCAACAGCTCAACCGGCCCCCATCGGGCGACAATCTCCTCGCGGTGCTGGAACCAGACGGCCCGGCGGTGCTTCTCATCCTTGAAGGGGTAATGCAGCCGGGAGTGCCAGCGGACGGGGGAGTCCAGGCACGTCCCCGATACCAGGTGCGCCATGCGGTCCTCGGAGAGCCGCGTCTGTCGTTTTCCCGTCCGTAGCTTAGTTGGCATGTGCGGCCCCCTCCAGGTGTTCGCCCCAGGTTCCCAGGTCGATGTTTGCAGGGTTTTCGACGCGCCATCTTTCGATGATCGCGGCCCGGTGCGCCCTCCAAATCCCGGCACGCTCCGCCGGCGAGGTCTGCTGCTCGAATCTCTCCGCCTCGAAAAACGGTCCTTCGCCGAAATAACGATACGCAACCTCGGAAAGTCCGCCTAAGCGGGATGAACGTTTTCCAGTTCGTAAACGTGTCGGCATCGTCAGCCCGCCCGCCCGAATCTCTGCTCCGCCCACGGGAACGTCCCCGCGGGGTAGTCGCCCCGGACACGTTCGAATAGTTCACGCGCATTGTCACCATACGAAAGGTCGAAGGCGAACCAATCAATCTCCTCGCCGGTTTGGAGAAGGGGAAACACATCCGGCTTCAGCGGAGCGGGCCGCGGAACCTTACGTGCCAGTTTTTTCTTGATCGGCATTTTTAATACCTCCTCCCGGGGTAGCGAAGTCCCGGCGAGCGGGAATCCTCCGGATCTTCGGCGGATAAACACAGCTCGCGGACGGCCCGGAGGTAGGCGAGCCTGCTGTCCCGCTCGATCCCGACGGCGGGATGCGTTTTCTTCCCGTCCCGGCAGTCGATGGTCAATCCTTCCTTGCCGAGGATCTCCCGGGCCATCTCCTTCCGGTCCCAGGCCTCCGCCGCCGCTGTCACCGTCTGGATCATGTGCTCCTCGATCTCGTAGCACTCCATGACGCCCGACCACCATTTCCGGGCGGGCTTGGAGAGGTGACCGGGAGCCCGGGGAGCTTTACGAGAGGTCGCTGTCATCGCCAAAATCTCCTTTTTGAAATTGCCAATTCTCGTTCGCGGCGGGTCTCACGCGTTTCCACCTCACCGGTCGGTCGTGGGGCATCATTGGGTATGATCGAAGGCCGCCCCGGTATCTCCTTCCATAGCAAGGAGTTACGGTTCATCCCTTCGCCCTCGCATCGTTGCCGTGCCGCTTGCCGTGGCATCCGACGCATAAGCTCATCAGCCCGTCCATGTCGAGCCGCGGCCCGCCTTCGCTGATAGGTACGATATGGTGGACCAGCGTGGCGGGCCTGCCGCAGTCGTAGCAGAGCGGGCTATTCCGAAGGTGCATCAGCCGGGCCGCTGACCAGGATCCTCCGTACCCGCGTTCCTTTGCGCTCCCGCGCCGTGCATCCCATCTCGCCTTGTCCTGCTGTTCGAGGTGGGCGTGCCGGTCGCAATACTTCGTTGATGTCAGACCCGGACAGAGTGGACCCTTGCACGGCTTCCTCGGCTTCATCGGCATACGTTCTCCCTCACCTTCCTGTCCTTCTCTTCCCTCGCCTTGCGGTCGAGCCGGGCTGTTTTGCTCCACTCGAAGCCGCAGCCCCTCTTACGACACGCCGACGTGGGACTGTCCTGCATATCGCACCGGGTAGCCCGGCACGGGTCAGGATCGGTGATCGTGATCGTGTCCACCGTGGTGATCATGGTGTTGGTTTCCTTTGTGCTCATCAGTTCACCGCCTCGCTTCCCACCGCCCGGTTGATGATCTTGATAAGGTTCCGCGCCGTCTCCATCTCGGGGTGAGGTCGGCCGTCATCCCCGAACCGCTCCAGGGAGTCGAGGAGGAGCTTGTCGCATAGGTCGAGTACCTTGCTTTGATCCGGCCATGTAGGAATTGCAGCGGGTCGAATTTTCGTTTTCAATGGGGCCGCGATAGCTTTTGAACCGTGACCGCGGGTCCGAGTCTTTCTTTTAACCTTCTTCACAGTCCGAATCCGAGTGCTACCCCTGGTAGTACTTAGTTCAGTGGACGTTATGACCCTTGAAGATTGGTCGAAATCGCCCCTTTCAAGTGGACGGTTTGACCCTTGTACGGTTATCTCAAGTGGACGTTTTGACCCTTGAGCAAGGGGCATTTCGACCACTTGAGGTTTTTCCTCTTCCCGGGTCCACCTTCCTTTTTCGTCGTGTTCCAGATTCTTCGTCGGTTCTTCCCGGAGACGCAGGGGAATGTCCTGGGCCTTGAAGTCCGGAGTATCGAACCGCCTCCACCGTTCACTCAACCGATAGGTGGAACTATCTTTCAGCGCCCCGCTGCCGCGATAGAGGATGTCGATGAATCCGGCCGCATGAAGATCCCGGATCGCCTGCGCGAACCGCTTTCGCGTCAGTCCCCGCTGCTCTGCTTCCTTGTAGGAAAACTTGATCTCCGCGTCGTGCTGGACCTGGAATCGCTTATCGCCACGTTTCCGCTTGTCCACCTTCACGACGCGCTTTTCGTAGAAGTAAAAGAGGGCCTTCACGGTCGTGATCCGTTTAAGACTTCGGAACGCCCGGCCGTGGAGGAGGGAGAATTCCGTGCGGATCGCCCAGTTCGGTGTTACCGTCAAGCGTTATTAACGGTTATAATTCAGTACATTCTGTAGGGTACTACTTCGATGGGACGTTATGCGGGATGATGCTGAAAGGGCTATTTAACGCCCTCTCACGGCGAAAACGCGGGTTCGAACCCCGCTGGGACCGCCACGAATAACCGCCTGCCGTTTATATAGCGGGGTTCCCCCCCGCCCCACTCCCGGATATATCGCGCTCCCAGGGGTACCCCCTTCGGGGGGAAGGAAAAGGGAGAGGGTCAACGCCCTCTTGGACCGGCTTCCCGGTGGGATCCCTGCATGAGAGACGTCACGCATCCCCCTCCTGTCGTTTCGGCAACAATCCGGCGAGCGATTCCCGGAGCTTGAGAAGGGAATACGGCTTCTGCAACACCCCGTTGAGACCCTTCCCCGCGAAGCGGGACGCCACGTCTTCGTGGCTGTACCCGCTGGCGAGGACCACCAGGACGGCGGGGTTCAGCCGGCGCAGCTCCCCGAATGCTTCCGCGCCGTCCATGTGCGGCATCGTCAGGTCCATCAGCACCATGTCGATCTCCTTCCCCCGTTCCCGGTACAGCTCCACCGCCTGCAGGCCGTCCGACGCCAGCAGTACGGTGAAGCCCAGGTGCTCCAACATCCGCGCCCCCAGGGCGACCAGGCTCTCCTCGTCGTCCACCAGCAGGATCGTCCCCTTCCCCCGCCAGTCGGCCAGCGGGGCGGGCTCGATGGTCCGTGCTCCCTCCACCGGTCCTTCCGTCGCCGGGAAGAGGATCTTGAACGTCGTACCCTTCCCGGGTTCGCTGTACACCTTCAGCGCCCCCTTGTGCGCCCGGACGATCCCCAGGACGGCGGCCAGTCCCAGTCCCCGCCCCGTGAACTTGGTGGAGAAGAACGGCTCGAAGATTCGCAATCGCGTCTCCTCGCCTATCCCGCAGCCGGTATCCGCCACCTCCAGGTGGAGGTACAGCCCGGGCGCCAGCGTCTCCCGAAGTTCCGTCCTGCTCAGGTACTCCTCGTCGCAACGCGTCGCGCCCACCGATACGGTGACCACCCCGCTCCGGTCCCCGATCGCTTCCGAGGCGTTGATGATCAGGTTCATTACGATCTGCCGGATCTGGCTCGGATCCGCCTCGATCGGCGGAAGGCCCCGCTCCAGGTTCAGGTTAAGGATCGCCTTCTTCGAGATCGCGGTCTTGAGCAGGTGCGCCATCTCCTCGACCAGATCCCGCAGCACCACCCGCTCCAACGCGATGGACGTCTTGCCGGCGTACGCCAGCATCTGCCGACACAGTTCGGAGGCACGGCGCGCCGCGGTCGCGATCTCGGTGATGTTCCGGCGGGCGGGGGACATCGGGGATATTTCGGCGAGGGCCAGCTCGGCGTGCCCCAGCACGGCCATCAGGATGTTGTTGAAGTCGTGCGCGATCCCGCCGGCCAGCACGCCCAGGCTCTCCAGCTTCTGCGTCCGCCGGACCTGCTCTTCCAGGTTCCGCTTTTCCGCCTCCGCCCGCTTGCTCTCGGTGACGTCATGCGCCATCCCGCGGACGATCGGTTCCGCCAATCCTTCCGTACGCAAGGTGTTCTTGTATTCCCAGAGGCGCCGGTCGCCATTGCGCGTCTGAACCCGCATCAGGCCCCGCGCGGTGCCATGCATCCTGATCT
>Ga0214471_10000777_pt1 | contig 25998 bp, 22 predicted proteins | sample RVTome_5_FD_207665 | JGI IMG/M metagenome (GOLD analysis project Ga0214471, IMG submission 207665) | Soil microbial communities from uranium-contaminated site in the Upper Colorado River Basin, Wyoming, United States - RVT142D155 | ecosystem: Environmental > Terrestrial > Soil > Contaminated >... | reverse complement strand
GTACTTGTTCACTCGCTCTGGCAGCACCTGGACCCAGCAGGCGAAGCTCACCGCCTCAGACGGCGCCGCGTACGACGTCTTCGGCGTCTCGGTGTCGGTGAGCGGGGACACGGCGCTGGTCGGCGCCTACGGCGACGATGATCAGGGCTTGGACTCTGGGAGCGCGTACGTGTTCACCCGTTCGGGCGGCACCTGGACCCAGGAGGCGAAGCTCACCGCCCCAGACGGCGCCGCGAACGATCGATCCGGCATCTCGGTGTCCCTGCGCGAGGATACGGCGCTGGTCGGCGCCTACCTCGATGACGACCACGGCACGGACTCGGGGAGCGCGTATGTGTTCGCCCGCTCTGGCAGCACCTGGACCCAGGAGACGAAGCTCACCGCCTCAGACGGGGCCGCGGGCGACCAGTTCGGCTGGTCCGTCTCGGTTGAGGGGGATACGGCGCTGGTCGGCGCCTACTTCGACGATGACCATGGTTCGAGCTCGGGGAGCGCGTACGTGTTCAACCTGGACACGACCCCGCCGGACGTGAGCCTGATCACGGCCGACGGTGCGCTTCTCGTCTATGCGCAGCCGGTCATAGCCGACCAGGTCACCGGTGAGGCAACCGACGCCTCGGGGATCGCCTCGGTGGAGGTCACGTTCACGGGCTTGACGCCCCTGGCGCCGACGGTCACCGTCGTGGCCACCTTGTCGTGCGGGGGCTCGGCGTGCACGTTCACGGCGGACCCACCGGCGTTCCCCGGCCTGTATGAGGTGGTGGGTACAGCCACCGACGGCGGCGGCAACACCGCCGACTCGGCGGCGATCACCGTGATCGTGGTGCGGGTAGCCTAGCTGCCTTCGCCTGAGGACTCCGGAACGAGAGTTACGATCCTGGTCGAGGGAGGCCGACGTGAGACGGCGCGTTCACGAGGTGGCGCGGTTCACCAAGAAACCGCGTGAGGTAGCGGAGTTCTATGCCCGGCTGCTCGACAGAGGAGCCCCCCAGCCCGGCGGTGACTCCTTCAACTTTGAGATCGAAGGCGTGAAACTGTTCATTCACTCCGCTGATGATGGCCCAACACCGGACGGCTGGCCAGATGATGTTGATCACATCGCATTCGAGGTCGATGATCTGGATTCTGACTGTGCCAGACTCATCGAGCTCGGATACTCGCTAACTGGACCTGCGATGTTTCCGTGGGGCCGGGCTGCCTATCTTCGTGATCCGGATGGCCGCTTGGTCGAGATCCATGGACCGGGGATGACCTATGAGTAACCGCCACGCCGACGCGTTTGTTGATCGGTCCCCGCTTCGATGCCGTTCAACTCGCGTGCAACGGACCGTCCGCCTTCGGCGTCCGGCTGCTGACGCGCCAGGACGTTGGACTGACTGAATCAGATGCCGGCTCTTTGTGCCACGCTGTGGCGACATCTTCGGTGATCGTGCCCGAGCAGCTGGCTGCGAACTGCCAGAAGACCTTAGAGCGTAGGCAGTGGCTGGATCGTCTTCCAAAGATCGTGCAGGAACTGGAGGGCCGATGGTCGCTGAGCCTTGAGCCGCCCTTCGACGGACCGAGCTGCGCTTGGGTCGCCCCAGCTCTGGCGCGCGGCACATCATCGGTTGTGCTCAAGGTCGGGATGCCGCATTTCGAAGCCGAGGATGAGGTCGCGGCCCTTCGCCTGTTGGATGGGGATCCGACGGTCCGCGTGCTGGCGTGGGATGAAGAGGCCAATGCCATGCTGCTGGAGCGCTGCCGGCCCGGGACCGTGCTTCGCCGACTCCCCGAGCCTGAGCAGGATGTGGTGATCGCGCGGATGCTTCGGAGGTTCTGGCGGCGACTTCCACAGGGACATGGGTTCCACCCTCTTGAGGCGATGACAGCCGTCTGGAGCGCGGAGGCTCGTGCTGATTCGGACCGGTGGCCAGACGTCGGCCTGGTCGAGGAAGGTCTCCGCCTCTTCCATGAGCTACCACGGACCGCTTCTCATCACGTCCTGCTGGCAACGGACCTGCACGCAGGAAGCGTTCTCGCCGCTGAGCGCGAACCCTGGCTGGTCATCGATCCCAAACCGTTCGTGGGTGACCCTGCATACGATGCAACGCAGCATCTGTTGAACTGCCCTGGGAGGATGCAACGTGATCCTCTGGGCACGATCAGGCGCTTCGCGGATCTGCTGGGCCTCGATGAGGATCGGGTGAGGCTGTGGATGTTCGCTCGCTACACTGCCGAGGGCCGCGACTCGTGGGCCGAGGGAACGGTTGCCCTCGCGAGGCGGCTGATGTGAAAGCAGGGGGGAGATGCGTGGACGAAGCAGGTGCACCTCCGACACTACTGTTCATCATTGGCCCACCAGCCGTCGGGAAGATGGCTGTGGGCGTTGAGATCGCTGGGCGGACAGGCCTTCGACTTCTTCACAATCACATGTCGATCGAGCCCTTCTTGCGCTTCTTCGATTACGGTCATCCTTCTTTCATCCGACTAGTCGAGGACTTCCGCAAGGGTGTCGTCGAGGAGGTAGCGAAGAGCGACCTGCCCGGGTTGATCTTCACGTTTGTGTGGGCGTTCAGTCTTCCTGAAGAGGCAGAGACTGTGGCCGGGTATGCGGCTCCTTTCGCTGCCAGAGGAGGCCGGATCCTGTACTTGGAGCTCGAGTGCGCACTTGAGGAGAGACTCCGTCGCAATGAGACGTCGTTCCGCCTGGCCGAGAAGCCTTCAAAGCGAGATACCCTGAACTCCAGGCAGCGACTGCTGGAGCACGAGGAGGAGTACCAGTTCAGCTCCCCCGGTGAGCTCCGGAGAAGAGACGATTGGCTGTGGGTGGACAACACGCTCATCGAACCAGAGGAAGTTGCCGAGCTTGCGATCCGTCACTTCAAGCTCCCGATTCTTGAGGCTCGGATCTGATGAGTGGACAGGGCGACGTGCTGCAGAACTCGGCACTGCGACGGACCACGGTCGCGTTTCGAGTACGCCGGCCTCAGTGGTCGCGTCCAGCTCCGCCAAGATCCTCAGCTTGTAGCCGTCGGGCTTCATCGGGCGACCAGGGAGAGCCGCCACACGTCCATATCCAGCGCCGGAGAGGCCGCTTGAGGTGATCGAGCCGTGCTGTTATAAGGGCGTCGGCGTGTCGGACACGATCTCCCGCGCCGAGCGGAGGGAGACGGATGTGATTGGCAGGCACGAACGAAGAGGCCTCCTGCGCTGGTACCTCTACGCCCTGAAGCGATACGACGTCTTCTCGGGGCGTGCTCGCCGGAAGGAATACTGGAGCTTCGCGCTCGTCAACTGCCTCATCGCGTTCGCGCTGGCTATGGCGACCAGGATCGCGCCGAGCTTCGGCGTCGCGTACATCCTGTACGGTCTCGTGATGATCATCCCGTCGCTCGCCGTCTCGATCAGGCGCCTGCACGATACGAACCGGAGCGGATGGTGGCTGCTGCTCGCCTTCGTCCCTTTGATCGGGAGCCTGATCCTGCTCGTCGTCTTCGTCCAGCGCGGGAACCATGGTCAGAACCGGTACGGCGCCGATCCGATACAGGAACCTCAACGCACGAGCCCCGGAACCTGACGGACCGTCAGATGCTCGGATAGCATCGTCCGGATGGATCTGCGGTTCTCGGCCGAGGACGAGGATTTCCGCGCGCGCGTGCGTGCGTGGCTGCCCGGCGCGCTCGCAACGCTGCCGCCGACACCCGGCGTCGAGGACTGGCCCGGTCGGCGCTCGTATGACACGCAGTGGCAGCGTACGCTGTTCGACGCGGGGTTCGCCGGCCTGGACTGGCCGGTCGATGCCGGCGGCCAAGGCGCCTCCCCCACCCGCCACCTGATCTTCCTGGAGGAGGCCGAGCGCGCGGGCGCGCCCTACGTCGGCACGAACTTCGTCGGGCTGCTGCACGCCGGCCCGACGATCGCGGCCGAGGGAACGCCCGAGCAGCAGCAGCGCTACCTGCCGCCGATCCTGCGCGGCGACGAGGTCTGGTGTCAAGGATTCAGCGAGCCCGGCGCAGGCAGCGACCTCGCAAGCCTGCAGACGCGCGCGCTGCGAGACGGTGACCACTACGTGGTGTCGGGCCAGAAGATCTGGACCTCGCACGCGCAAGTCGCCGATCTCTGCGAGCTGCTCGTGCGGACGGACCCTGACGCGCCGAAACACAAGGGCATCACCTGGCTGATCATGCCGATGGACTTGCCGGGCATCGACGTGCGGCCGATGCGCACGATCGCCGGCTCGTCCGAGTTCAGCGAGATGTTCCTCGACGGCGTTCGCATCCCCGCCCAGAACCGCATCGGCGAGGAGAACGACGGCTGGCGCATCGCGATGGTCACCTTCTCGTTCGAGCGTGGCACGGCGTTCGTCGGCGAGCTGCTCGCGTCGATGCAACTCGTCGGGCGATTGGCCGAGCGCGCGCGCAAGCTCGGCGCGTGGGACGACGCCGGAGTGCGGCGCGACCTCGGACACCTCGCAGCCGACCTCGACGCGCTGTGGGCGCTCACCAAACGCACGGTCACCCAAACCGAGGCGACGAGCGTGCCCGGCCCGCTCGGGTCGGTCTTCAAGCTCCACTACTCCGAGGTACGTCACCGGCTCGGGGACCTGGCGGTGAAGCTGCTCGCGCCGCAGGGCCTAACGCTGGACAACGAGCATGCGCGCGGCTGGTTGCACGCGATGTCGATCTCGATCGCGGCCGGCACCTCGCAGATCCAGCGCAACATCCTGGCCGAGCGCGTCTTAGGGCTCCCGAAGTGAACTTCGACCTCGGACCGGACGAGCGCGCGCTGCAGGACGCGATCCGCGAGATGTGCGCGCGCCATTTCGAGCTCGACGATCTGCGGGCGCGCGGCATGAACGCCGAACGTTGGGCGGCGCTGGACGAAGCCGGCACCTTCACGCTGCGGGTTCCCGAGCAGCACGGAGGGCTCGGCCTCGGGATGACGCACACAGCGATCGCGTTCGAGCAGCTCGGCCGCTCGCTGGTGCCCGGACCCGTCCTGGAGACGCACCTCGGCCGCGCGCGCGGCGCCACCGAGTCTGTGATCGGCGTCGTCGAACGCGGCGCCTCAACGATCGATCATCTCGAGCAGCTCGACGTCGTCGTGGTCATCGACGCCGACGGGTTGTGGCGCGTCGCGCCGGCCGATGTCCGGGCCGAGCCGATCGAGCCGCGGTTCGACCCGTTCACGCCGCAGCACCAGATCCGGTCGATGCCGCAGGGCGAGAAGATCGCCGGCCCGCCGATCGCCGCCACCTCGCGACTCGAAGGCGCCGTGTTGACCGCCGCGTTCCTGGTCGGCATCGCGGCCGAGACCACCGACCTCGCGGTCGCGTACGCGCAACAACGCCAGCAGTTCGGCCGCCCGATCGGGGCGTTCCAGGCGGTCAAGCACCTCTGCGCCGACATGGCCGTGCGGGGCGAGGTTGCGCGCGCGGCCGTCTACGCCGCAGCCTGCCTGCTCGACGAGGAGGCCGGGACGGCCGCGCGCGCAACCGCCGGCGCGAAGCTGCTCGCCAACGAAGCTGCGGTCGCGAACGCGAAGGCGGCCATCCAAGTGCACGGCGGCATGGGGTACACGTGGGAGATGCCGCTGCACCTGTACCTCAAACGCGCCGCGGTCTTGGCCGCTCGCTTCGGCACGACGCACGAGCATGAAGAGGCGGTCGCCGCGACCCTATGAGCGCGCCCACGCATCGCCAGGCCTGCGTGGTCGGCATCCACGCGCTGCCGTACTCGAAGGACATGGGCATGACCGAGCGCGACTCGGGCGCGCGCGCGATCCTGGGCGCCCTCGCGGACGCGGGGCTGACGGTCGGCGATGTGGACGGGATCACGCGCTACGTCTGGCAGCCGACCACCGAGATGGAGATGGCGCGCGTGCTCGGCGTGCCGAACCTGCGGTTCTTCGGCGCGCAGGACTACGGCGGCGGCGCCGGCGCGCCCACGCTCTCCCTCGCGGCGATGGCGATCGAGCTGGGACTCGCCGACGTGGTCGTCACCTGGCGCTCACGCAACCGCGCGTCGGGCGGACGGCCGTGGGCCGGGCAGCTGCTCGCCGAAGGCCAGGATCAGTTCGAACGGCCGCACGGCATCGTGCGGCCCGCCGACGGGTTCGCGCTGCACGCGCGCCTGTGGATGCACAAGTACGGCTGGACGCGCGAGGACTTCGGCAAGGTCGCGATCGCGATCCGCGAGCACGCGAACCGGAACCCGGCGGCGATGATGCACGACCGCACGCTCACGATGGACGAGTACCTCGCATCGCGCTGGATCGCCGAGCCGCTGTGCCTGTTCGACAATTGCCTCGAGACCGACGCCGCGCTCGCGATCGTGCTCACCAGCGCCGAGCGCGCCGCGGACCTCGCCGTGACACCGGCGTACGTGCACGGCTACGCGTTCGGCAGCGGCCCCGACATGTACGCGATGACATTCCTCTACGGGGACGAGCTGGGTTCGACGCCGAACCGCTGGGTCGCGCCCGAACTGTGGCGCAACACCGGCCTGCAGCCTGCCGACATCGACGTCTGCCAGTTCTACGACGCCTACACGCCGCAGATCCCGATCGCGTTCCAGGAGTTCGGCTTCTGCGCCGAAGGCGAAGGCGCGCGCTACCTCGACGCGGCGCCGCCGTACAACACCTCGGGCGGCGGCTTGTCCGAGGCGTACACGCACGGCTTCAACCTGCTGGTCGAAGGGGTCCGGCAGATCCAGGGGCGATCGACCACGCAGGTCTCCGGCGCGCGCCACGCGCTCGTCACGTCCGGCAACGTCGTGCCGACCGGCGCGGTCGTGTTCTCGAAGGAACCGTGGTGAGCACGCCGCTGCCGCCCAAGCCCGTCCCGGACGCCGACACCCGGCCGTTCTGGGACGCCGTCGCTTCTCGCAGCTTGATCGTGCAGCGCTGCGCTGCGTGCGAGAAGTGGATCTGGCAGCCCAAACCGATGTGCAACCGCTGCCAGACGCCGGAGCCCGTGTGGACGCCGGTGACAGGGCGCGCGCGCGTCGTGTCATGGACGGTCGTGCATCCGCCGGTGCTCCCCGTGTGGCAGGACGCCGTGCCCTTCGTGATCCTGCTGGTCGAGTTGGACGACGCGCCCGGCGTGCGGATGATCGGCCAACTCGTCGGCGCCGACGCCGCGCTGCTGCGGACCGACGGCAACGCCGAAGGGATCGACTTCGACACCGCCGTCGAGGTTCGCTGGTGCACCGACGAGGCCGGCCAGATGCTTCCCGCGTGGACCCTCCGATGATCGCACCGCCGCGTGATCGGCTCCGCGACTGGCTGGCCGCGCATCTGCCCGACGCGGCCGATCTGGAGATATCGGAGCCGCGCGCCCCCTCGTCAACCGCGGGGTTCTCGCATCAGACGCTGCTGCTCGACGCATCGTGGAAGGAAGCCGGCCGTGAGGTCGGACGTGGTCTGGTGGTCCGGATGCTCACCGACGAGCATCGGCTCTTCCCCGACGCCGACCTGCGCCGGGAGTACGACGCGATGGAGCACCTCTCACGAACGGGGCAGGTGCCGGTGCCACGCTGCTACGGCTTCGAAGATGACGCGAGGATCCTCGGACAACGCTTCTATGTGATCGAGCGCGTGGACGGGCTGATCCCGCCCGATCGACCGCCCTACGCCATCGAAGGCTGGCTGCTCGACGCCCCGGCGGACCAACAGCGATCGGTCTGGTGGAGCGGCATCGAGGCATTGGCCGCCGTCCACACGGTGCCCCTCGAAGTGCTCGGCCTTGGCTGGAAGGCTGAGACGACACACGAGCGCGTCCAGGCGCTCGACGCCTATCGGGCCTGGGTGCTGGAAGATCGCCCGCACGACGACTTCGACACCGCGCTGGCATGGTTGCGCGCGAACCAACCACCCGAGGCTCAACCTGCGTTCTGCTGGGGCGACGCGCGCCTGGCGAACGTCGTGTGTCGCGAGCATCGCGTCGCCGCGCTGCTCGACTGGGAGATGGCCTCTGTGGGTGACCCCGAGGTCGATCTGGCGTGGTGGATCTACTTCGATCGTCTCTTCAGCGACGGGCTCGGGATGCCACGCCTGCCCGGCTTTCCCTCCTACGAGCAGACCGCCGTGAGATACACCGAACACAGCGGACGCGAGACGCAGCATCTGGGCTTCTGGCAGGTGTACGCGGGCGCGCGGTTCGCGCTGATCTTGATCCGGCTCTGTCAGCTGCTCGCGCCGACGGGTGAGCTTCCGCTCGGCCCCGACTTCGAGCGCGACAATTTCTCGATCACGTTCCTGCGACGCGTCCTGGAGGAACACGCGTGATCATCCCGATGGACGACTATCCCATCCATCAAACGACCCTTCCGCTCGCCCACCCAGCCTCAGGCGACCCGAACCACTACGACCGTTTCTTCTTCAACGGCTTCGACCCTGAAGGCGGCTGGTGTTTCGGTGCGACGCTTGCCGTCTATCCCAACCGCGGGATCATCGATGCCGCGTTCAGCATCGTCCGGGATGGCGAGCAGCGCTCGGTCTACGCCTCGGGCCGCGCGCCGGCGGACCGCGCGCGCACCGCGGTCGGCCCTATCGCGATCGACATCCTGGAGCCGCTCGGCCGCAACACGTTGCGTGTCACCGCGCGCGAGCAGGGCATCGTGGCAGGACTGACGTGGCAGCCGCGTACGGCGGCGCTGGAGGAGCCCCGTCAGATGCTCGTGCAGGGCAGCACCACGGTGATGGACGCGACGCGGCTGGTCCAGTGGGGACGGTGGAACGGGACGATCGTGGTCGACGGCTCGCGCATCGACGTCACCGGCGCGCCGGGCACCAAGGATCGCTCGTGGGGGATCCGGCCGATCGGTGACCCGGTGCCCGGCGCGCCGGCCACTGGAGGCGGAGGCGGTGTGTTCTTCCTCTGGGCGCCGGTGCACTTCGAAGATCGATGCATCCACGTGATCCTGTTCGAGCATCCCGACGGCCGACGCTGGTACGAGACCGCCGCCACCGTGCCCCTCGACGGCCCGCCGCTGCATGCCACGCGGACGGAGTACGAGCTGGAGATCGAGCCGGGCACGCGCCGCGCGCGCAGCGCGACGCTGACGCTTACCTACCCGGATGGTTCGCACGATCGGCTCCTGTTCGAGCCGATGCTGCGCTTCCAGACCAAAGGTCTGGGCTACCTGCATCCCACGCGAGGTCATGGACGCTGGCACGGCGAGGAAGCGGTGGCGTCGGAGTCATGGATGCTGGACGGCCTGGATCCGCTCGACCTTTCCAACGTGCACGTCCAGCAGATCTGCCGCGTCCGTCGAGGCGATCAGATAGGCATCGGCACGCTCGAGCAGCTCATCATCGGCCCGCACGCGCCCACGGGGTTCACCGACTTCCTCGATGGCGCGGGCTGAAGCCTCAAACAACGCCGGATCTCAACCTCGTAGTTGGGCATCCCTTGACAGCCCCCCCCCACTTCGGGCTATCTTCGCAAAAGCGAAGAAACAGACGAGATCCTCTTCTATCCAGGATCGACCGGGTACGCGAAAGTCTGCATCGGTGCATCGCAGACAGCTTGGCATGTCACATTTTTCGATGGCCACTGCTCATGGACGTACTACTGCTTGAATCCCACGACCGCACCAAACTCTCCGTACTGCTAAGCATCACGGAGGGGTGCGGCCTCCGCCGCAGGAGATCGGGGGCTGATCTGCCTTGAGGTTTGCGATCGGGGTCGGGTTGTTGCTGTCTGCACTCTTGCAGATAGCATCAGAAGCTGCTCCGGGGTCCGGTCCCTCCTTGTGGCTCGCTCGGGATGGACGTGCGCTCGATCAGGATGATCGCTTACCACGTGATGACAGCTCATTCATCGTAGGGGTCTTCGACGCTAGCGCCTTCGTCGTCGGCTCGTTCGATGGAACACCGCCGCTCGGTGCCGGGCACAAGGTGGAACCGCTGCCCGCGCGCGCCAAGCTGACTCGCGGACTCGACCCTCACAGAAGCGGCATAGATCTTGCTGTCACGGTTCTGGCCAGAACTACCTCAGACGCCGCTTCGCAACTCCGGCCAGCAGGCACGGTGACAGGCGTGGTCGGACTGCGCAGCGACAAGCACATCCGCCTGGTGACGATACACAATGCTCGCTTCAGTCCTTTAAGGATCGCGCGATTCCCCTTCGTGCTGGGTGTAGAGCCAGCCCCACGACGGGTAATGCTGATGGGTGAACGCAGCGCGGCTATCTCAGCCAGTCTCTTCGGCGAGGATGGGCTCCCGGAATCTGGATACGACGCGTGGCTCGATTCGCTCGGACTCGATGGCGATGGCATCCGTATCGCTGTGACGGATACGGGGATCGACGACTCTCATCCTGGCCTCATCGGCAGCGTCGAGCGGCGGTTCAACTATTCGCCACTACCGGATGGATGGGATACCGAAGGCCACGGCACCGCGGTGGCTGGGGTGATCGCTGGCCGGAGGCTCGGCGCGAACGATGTGAGGGATGCCATGGGATTCTCCCTCGGGATGGGAGTCGCGCCCGAGAGTCTGTTGATAGACATGAATTTCACTGCCGAGACCGCAGATCGAACCCGGTCGGGCGTCTTCGACCATGCGGCGGCAGTTCTAGACGCTCATAGGAGCGGCGCCTCCATCTGGAATGCATCGTGGGGCGTGGCTCAATTCAATGGCTACACGGAGATCACGCGTTTGTTCGACGAGCGCACCCGCGATGCCGATCCGGACTCGCCTGGCCACCAGCCCATGCTCTTCGTCTTCGCTGCGGGCAACACCGCCGACGACCCGAAGTCATCGACCCAAGAGGCGAAGAACATCATCACGGTCGGAGAGGTATGGACGGATACACCCGATCAGGTGACTCCAGTCTCTGCTCGTGGGTTCACCTCCGATCTTCGATTCTTTCCAACTATCGTGGCTCCCGGCTCGCAGGTCGATACGACGCGATCTCGGAGCAACATCCATTCGCTCACCTACTGCGGGACCCGATGGAACCTGTTCTTGCAAACGGGTTTCTCGTATGGCTTCTGCTACGGAACCTCGTTCGCCGCCCCGCACGTCAGCGGTGCGGCAGCGCTGATCCATCAGTGGTGGGCACGTGACCATGCGGGTGCGCTCCCGTCTCCCGCGATGGTCAAAGCGATCCTCGTGAACGGAGCTCAGGACATCGGTACCCCCGACATCCCCAACACAACGGAAGGATGGGGTCGGATCAACTTGCGCAACGTCTTCACTCAGGAACCGATGCTCTACCGCGATCAAGCTTTGTCACTGCACGACAGCGGCGCAGAAGCAACAGAAGTCATCGAAGTAGCCACGCCAAGCGAGCCACTGAAGATCACCCTGGTCTGGACCGACGCGCCGGCCATGCCGGGTGCTGTGGTGGCTCTGGTCAACGATCTCGACCTCCTCGTCGAGCAGCTCGACGAGGACGACACCGTCATCAGGTCCTGGGTCGGCAACCAGTTCGCCGACGGCTGGAGCATCGACACGAGCATCGATCCCACCTTCGACCGACGGAACAACGTCGAAGGTGTCCACCTCGAGGATCCAGCCAACGGCCGGTACAGGATCCGGGTCATTGCCCACTCGATCTGGGGCGATGGGGTCCCCGACAACGGCGACCCTACCGATCAAGACTTCGCGCTCGTCATCCGGAACGCCCGCACCACATAGCCTGTGGATCGGAGGGCTTGACCGATCACAGTCTCGTCCACCACGCAGACCCAGGGAACGGCGCAGCCGGCGGGGATTTCCAAAACCCCGTGTCCCGTATCGTCCGGCTGGTCGCTGCTGCTCGAGCAGCCTGCACGAGGAGGACCCATGCCCAAGGTTTCCAGGGACACGGCCTCACAGCTCGAGACCATGGACGGCTTCGAAGGCCGCTACGAGGATCTCGCCGGCTACACGGTCAGGTTCGAGACGGATACGGAGGACGCGGACCCCTCGCATCTGTTCAAGGGCTCCGAACGACGCCTGCCAGTGCCCGCACTTCGGGTACATCATGCGCGGGAAGGTCGCGTATCGCTACACCGACGGCAACGTGGAAGAGCTCGTCGCAGGCGACGTCAATCACGCCCGCCCGGGTCACACACCGTTGATGTACGCAGAGACCGAGCTCGTTGAGTTCAGCCCGACGGCGGAACTGCAGAAGACCATGGACCTCGTGCTCGCCAACCTCAAAGAACAAGGCTGATCAGAACAACGGCACCGTCGGCTCGCGTCCCAGCAGCACACGGCCGGCTTCTTCCCAGGTGTGGGACGAAACGGTGAAATGGTGCGTGATCGCCGCCGCGTCGCGCGCGTGACGCTGCATCGCCGAGGACGAGTACAGCGCGCTCCCACCGACAAGCGTCGTCGCCTGCCGGGTCACCGATGCGGCAACCTCGACGGCGTTGACCGCCGCGGCGCGTCCGAGAGCGCGCAGCCGCATCGATGCCGTGCCGCCCGCGCGCGCGATCTCGTAGAGCTGCTCGACAACATCGAACAGGAAGGCGCGTCCGCCACCCAGCGCCGCTTCCATGCGCGCGAGCTCGATCTGCGCGACCGGCTTGTCCGCGAGCGGGACCTGGCTCAGCGTCGGCACCTTGGTCGCCGCCAGCTCGGTCAGCTCATCGAGCGCGGCCCGCGCGATCCCCAACGACACGGATGCGACCTGCGCGACGAACAGGTTCACGACCGGGATCTGATACAACGGCTCGCTGCGGTGACCCGTGGGGTCGAACAGCGAGAAGGTCAGATGCTCGGGCACGAAGACGTCGGCGGCGCTGAAGTCGTTGCTGCCGGTGCCGGCCAAGCCGCTGACGTACCAGGTGTCGTGGATCTCGATGTCCTTGGTGGGCAGGAACGCGTGCACCATCGCGGGTCCGTGCGGCGTCATCTTCGGTGCGCCGTTCTCCATGACCAGGCAGCCCGCCCACACCCAGGGAGCGTGCGTGATGCCGCTGGCGAACGGCCAGCGACCGCTGACTCGATATCCGCCCTCGGATGGCACAGCCTGACCGATCGGTCCTGCGATCGCGGCAGCCGGGACGCTGGGATCAGTGAAGATCTCCTTCGCACCGGGCTCGTTCATGTACCCGGCGGCGATGTTGCTGGTGAGTCCGATCATCGTGCACCAGCCGGCCGAGCCATCGGCCGAGGCGACCCTCTCGATCGCCTGCATACCTTCCAGCGGGGACGCCTCAGGTCCCCCGATCGCCCGAGGGACATTGAGACCGAAGACCCCGGTTCCGATCAGCCGATCGACGACCTCGCGCGGCAACCGTCGCGCCTGCTCGATGGCTTCGCGCTGCTCGCGTATGGCGGGCAGGACCCCTTCGACGTTCTTGAGGATGGTTCCCGTGTCCATGACTTCCCCCTTTCAGCGCGCTCGCGCGCGCACCATCCACGCCGCGGATCCCAACAGGACCCCATCGGACGTCTCGTGGTCCCCCGCCAGCGCGCGCACCCGTTCGGAGACGGCGCGTCGCCCGGCATCATCCATGTCGCGGGTCGCCCCGGCGACCACGCTCAGACGCATCAGCGACTCGAACGCCTCGTTCGCGTCTGACCCAATGAACATAGGCTCCTCCACCGGATCCAGGGTGATATCCACGGATCCGGCGTCTCGGAGGATACCTCGCACGTAGCCGGCGTCGGCGAACGCGAACGGACCCGGTGCACCCGGCGGCGGCGACGGCACCTCCGCCAGACCAGTGACCGCCCGCAAGAGCTCGCTCACCCACTCGTTCTCGGCGGGCGAGCGCCAGCACAGCATCGCCACCCCGGCTCCGGGCGTGAGCGCGCGCGCGATGTTGGTGAAAGCCGCGACCGGATCGTCGAAGAACATCGCGCCGAAGCGACTGATCACCACGTCGAAGGCGCCCTGCTCGAACGTGTGCGTCTGCGCGTCCGCCTGCTCGAACAGAACGTTCGTCAGCGCCTCGGCGGTGGCGCGTTCGCGCGCGCGCGCGAGCATCCGCCACGACAGATCGACGCCCAGCGCCTCCTTCCCAGCACGCGCGGCGAGCCGGGTGGTCTCACCGGTCCCGCAGCCGACGTCGAGCACGCGCTCGCCGGGGCCGATCTCGGCCGCGGCGAACAGGTGAGGAGTCAGGAACCTGGCGCCTTGTGAGTAGAAGGACTCGTTCTCGGTCCAGATGTCGCCCTCGGGGCCGTCCCAGGCCTTGCGCTGCTCCTCGTTTGCCACAGCCCATCTCCCCCGCTTCAGGCCACGATGCTATAGTCCCATGTGGACCATCCTTATAGTCCAGAGGGGACCATGAAGTCAAGCACATCTCCGGCGAATCCTACGCTGCTGGCCATCCTCGGCCTGCTCGCCATCCGGCCGTTCACGACCTACGAACTCGAGCGCCAGTTCGACCGCTCCCTCCGCCGCATCTGGCCGCGGGTTCGCAGCAAGGTCTACGAAGGCCCAAAGCGCCTGGTGGAGCTGGGCTACGCGAAGGCGGCGACGGGCAAGACGGGCAGGCGACGCCACACCACCTACTCGATCACGGCGAAGGGACGGCGCGCGCTCGCGGCGTGGCTCGCCGAGCCGGGCGCTCCCCCGCAGCTCGAGTACGAGCAGCTCGTCAAGGTCTTCCTCGCCGAGCACGGCACCAAGGCCGATGTGATCGCGAACCTGCGAGCAGCGCAGACCTGGGCGCGCGAGGACATCGAGGTCCACATCGAAACCGGACGCTCGTTCCTGGACGGCACCAACCCGTTCCAGCAGCGAGTCGCCCACGTCCTGATCACCGGCCGTTTCATCTCGGAGTTCACGCTGTTCGTCGAACATTGGGCAACCTGGGCGCTCAGCCTAGTGCGGGACTGGCCGGACGACCCCTCGGAGGCGACGCTGGACCGTGACGCGCTGGCGGCGAACGTGGAGCTGCTCGAGCGCGCGCGCGCGACCTGGCGTTAGGCGAAGCGCTTCTTGAGGTCCTGCTTGAGGATCTTTCCGGCGGGGTTGCGCGGCAACGCGTCGAGCAGCTCGAGCTGCTCGGGCAGCGCCTGCTTGCGCAAGCCTCTCTCGATCAGGAAGGTCGTGAGATCCCCGAGCGTCGGCTCGCCGTCTTTCGGCACCACCACCGCGCACGCGCGCTCGCCGCTGGCCTCGTCTGGCAGGCCGATCACCGCGACATCGGCGACGTTGGGGTGGCCGAACAGCAGGTCCTCGACCTCTTTCGCGCTGATGTTCTCGCCCTTTCGGATGATGATGTCCTTCAGGCGGCCGGTGATGGTGACGAACCCGTCGGCGTCGATGCGACCGAGGTCGCCGGTGCGGAAGAAACCCTCCTCATCGAACGCCTCCATGTCTAGGCGCGCGTCGAGATAGCCCTTCATCGTCTGCGGCGCCTTCGCGCGGATCTCGCCTTCCTCACCGACGCCGGCGATCTTGCCTTCAAGCGTGATGACCTTCAACTCGACGCCGGGCATCGCCGCGCCTTCGGTGTTCGCGAGCGCGTCGTCGGGATCGTCGGGGCTCGCCATCGTCAGGATCGGCGCTTCGGTCAGCCCGTAGCCGCTCACGATCCCAGCCCCGCCGCACTCGCTCTTGATGTCGTGGTGCAACTGCCGCGGCTTCGGCGCGCCGCCGCCCGGCCAGGCGCGCACGCCGGGGAACAGCGGCGTGCCCGGGTTCGCGCGCTGCGCCGCGAGATAGGCCATGTGGAAGAACGTGCCCGAACCGGCGAGCGTGACGCGCTCGCGCTGCAGCAGCGGGATCGTCGTCTCTGGGTTGAACGCTTCGTCCACGATGTTGGTCAGCCCGGTCATCAAGCCGGAGAACAGCCAGATGATCCCGCCGATGTGGGTGAACGGGAACACGAGCGAATGCCGGTCACCGGCGGTGAGCGCGAGGCGCTGATTCATGCCGCGCGCGGTCGCCATGATCGTGCGATCCGTGTGTTGCGCGCCCTTCGGATCCGCGGTCGTGCCCGAGGTGTAGAACAGCCAGCGCACCGCGTCGCCGTCGGCGGGTGTCGGGGGCAGCGTGGACGGATCTCCCTCGGGGAGCACGCGATCGGCGACGAGCACCTCGAGGCCGTCCACGTCGGCGGCGATGCCGCGCGCCATCGCCTCGAAGCCGAAGCCGCGGAACTGGGACGGCACGATCAGAAGCTTCGAGCGGGCCTGGCGCGCGATGAACCCGACCTCGCGCTCGCGGTAGATCGGCAGGATCGGGTTCTGCACAACGCCGAGCCGCGACAGCGCGCCAACGAGCACCATCGACTCGAGCCACGACGGTAGCTGCCACGACACCACGTCTCCCGGAACCAGGCCGCGCGCCGCGAAACCCGCGGCGACCCGCTCGACGCGCGCGCGGTAGGCGCCGAAGGTGAGCTGCTCGCCCCGTTCGTCGACCGCCATGCGCGCGTCGGGGGTTGCGTCGGCGCGCGCAGTGATCAGCTCCCACAGGCTCCCGGCTTCGAGCATCGCGCGCCCCCTGTTCTGACGGTCCGTCAGATGATAAAACGAACCGTCGCTCGCGGGCCAGGAGGGGATGCGCATGGAAACCGTCACGCTTCGGATCGATGAACGGGTGGCGGTGGTCAGCCTGAACCGGCCCGAGCGGCACAACGCCTTCACCGACGCGATGGACTCGCTGTTCTTCGACCTGATGGACGAGTGCGCCGCGCGCGCGAGCACCGGCGAAGTGCGCTGCGTCGTGTGGCGCGGCGAGGGGAAGTCGTTCTCGTCGGGCCGCGACACCGCCGAGTTGGGCATCCGCGCCGGCGGCGAGTCGGATCTCGAGTACATCGAGCGCGGTCACGCGCGCACGCGCGTCCTCTACACGATGCCCGTGCCTGTGGTGGTCGCGCTGAAAGGCTGGGCGCTCGGCGGGTCGTTCGAGCGCGCGCTGCTGTGCGACGTGCGCATCGCAGCCGCGGACGCGCGCATGGCGTTACCCGAGACCCAGCACGGCGTGATCCCCGACTCGGGTGGCGCGGCGCGGATCTTCCAGATGGCCGGCCACGGCCTCGCCGCCGACCTGGCGCTGACCGGCCGGGTGATGGATGCCGCCGAAGCGTTGCAGCATGGCGTGGTCAGTCGCGTCGTCCCGCTCGAGCAGCTCGACGACGCAGCGCTGGAGGTCGCGCGCGCGATCGCCTCGCGGTCACCCTTGGCCGTGCGGTTCGCGATGAACGTGATCCGAGGGCTTGGGGTTCCGGCGGTCGAGCGAACGCTGCACGAAGAGAAGCTCGCGCAAACCGCGATCTTCGCCAGCGAGGACTACGCCGAGCTGAAGAAGGCCCGGGCCGAGCAGCGCGCGCCCAACTTCCGCGCGAGGTAGCCACCGCCCCCTGTCCGATGTAGCGTTGACATGCTATGGCAGACAGACCGATGTCCGGCGACCGGCCGGTGGACGGTGCCGGCGAGTCGGACGTCGCCCGCCGTGCGCTGGAGAAGGCCTTCCGGCGCGCCTCCGATGATCCTGATTTCATGCGAGATAACGACGACGTGATGCGGGATTTCGAACACATCGATTCTGAGGTCTGGTCTCAACTAGACGACCGGTGAACCGCTGATCACGGTGTGAACGGGTCTTTGCCGAGCTGCTCGCGGATGGGTCGGAATTCGGGTTGCAGCATCGCCCGCCGCTGCCAGTTCGCGCCGTCCACGGTGAGCGTCGCGCCGGTGATGTACGCAGCGTATGGCGAAGCAAGGTACGTTGCGGCCCAGCCGATCTCGCGCGGTTCGCCGACCCGCAGCGCGGGCGCGCGCCGATCCTCCGCTTGGCCACGCTCTGGGACTCCCTTGATGTCCGCGGTCTCGTCGGCGTGTGGCATCAACCCGGGAACGAGGTAGTTCAGCCGGATGCCGTACGGCGCCCACTCGACCGCGAGCGTCTCGGTCAGGTTCTTCACTGCGGCCTTCGCGGCCGCGGAGTGGACGAACCCCGGGCCGCCCGTCCATGCGTACGACGCGCCGATGTTGACGATGCTCCCCGGTGTGCCGGCGGCGATGTGACGGCGGCCGAACTCGCGTGCGCAGAAAAACGTGCCGTCGGCGACGATCTGGGTGACGGCGCGCCACCCGTTCGGACTGAGATCCTCGGCGGGGACGGGGAAGTTGCCGGCGGCGTTGTTGACGAGCACGTCGGGGAGCTGCTCCATCGCGTCGAACGCGGCGTCGACCTGCGCGGCATCGCGGATGTCGCAGGCGAACGCGGTCGCGCGCGCGCCCACGTCGGCCACCGCCGCGATGCCGGCATCATGATGCGAGGGGTCGCGGGAAACGATCGCGATCTCGGCGCCCAGGCGGGCGAACTCGACCGCGATCGCCTTCCCGAGTCCCGTCCCTCCCCCGGTGACGACGACGAGCTGCTCGGCGAACGTGCCGGGCGGGAGCGCGCTCGCGCCGAGCGGCGGCGGTGGTGACAGCCCGCTCATGACCGCACCACAACCAGCGCGTCGAGCGCGACCGCGCGCTCGGGCGTGACGAGCAGCGGATTGATGTCGAGCTCGGCGATATCATCGGAGAGGTCCATCGCGAGGCGTTGCACCTTCATGATCACGTCCACCAGCGCGCGCAGGTTCGCCTTCGGCGCGCCGCGCGCGCCTCGCAACAGCGGGAACGCACGGATCTCCTCGATCATCCGGCGCGCCTCGGCGCGGTCGAACGGCGGCACCCGGAACGTCACGTCGGCGAAGACCTCGACCGCGATGCCGCCGAGCCCGAACATCACCGCCGGACCGAACAGCTCGTCCTGCACGACGCCCACGATCGTCTCCACGCCACCGGTCACCATCTCCGACACGAGCACGCCGTTGCCGTGGGGCGCGAGGTCGGTGAACGCTGCTCGGACGTCGCGATCGGACGCGACCCCGACGCGCACGAGCCCGCGGTCGCTCTTGTGCGCAACACCGGACGCCTTCACGACCACGGGGTAGCCGATCGACTTCGCCGCGCGCACCGCCTCGGCGGCGGTCGCGCAGTGCTGCTCGCGCGTGACCGGGATGCCGTACGCGGCGAGGATCTGCTTGGACGCGTGCTCGCTGTTCGTTCCCGGGGCGAGCAGCGCGCGCGCACCCTTCGCCGCCGGCAGCGGCCGCATCGGCACCCGGGCGAACGGCGAGCGGTAACGCGCGCGGAACGCGTGATAGTCGAGCCAGGCTTTGACCGCGTTAAGGCAGTTGCGCGCCGACCGGAACACCGGGAGCGCGGAGGGCATCAGGATCTGCTGGTAGCCGGGCTCATCGGCGGTGGGTGAGCCCCAGATCACGCAGACAGGCTTCTCCGTGCGAGCAGCGGCGTCCACGAGGTCCTGCGCGAGCTTGTCCGAGATCGGCGAGAAGGAGCCCGCGATCGGCGCGATCAACACGGCGACGTTCGGGTCGGCCAGGATGGACTCGAGGATCTTGGGACCGCGCTCGTCGCCGGTTGCGATGCCGCCCGAGTCGATCGGGTTCGAGATGCGCAGGAACTCGGGGATCCACTCGCGCAGAGCCTCCTGCGTCGCTTCGGTCAACTCGGGCACGCGCAAGCCCATCGAGGCCGCCCAATCGGCCATGTGCGAGCAGGTGCCGCCCGAGATCGAGTAGATCGCCACGCCGTCGCCGGCCGGCGGTGCCGCGCGCGCGAACATCTTCGACGTGTCGAGCAGCTCGTCCAACCCGTCCACGCGCGTCACGCCGACCTGCCGGAAGACCGCCTCGGTGATCGCGTCGGAGCCGGCGAGGTGACCCGAGTGGCTCTGCGCCCACGAGCGGCCGAGTGCGCTGCGACCGACCTTGATCATGGTGATCGGGACGCCGCGCTGCGCTGCTCGATCCGCTGCGAGCATGAACGTGCGGCCGTCCTTGAACCCTTCGATGTAGGCGGCGATCGCGCCGACGTCGCGCTGCTCGGCGAACGAGGCGATGAAGTCGGCGGATTCCAGGTCGCTCTCGTTGCCGGTCGGCGCCCAGCCTGCGAGCGCGACCCCCTGTTGCTGTGCCTGATAGATCGGCCGGCCCTGATGTCCGCTCTGCGTGATCAGGGCGATCGTGCGACCGGGTAGGTCGTCGAAGGGCTGGAAGGTGTTCAGCGGCGTGTTGGGTCCGAGCACGTGCACGTCGTTGTCTCGGATCAATGCTTCGAGCTCGTGCTGTTTGGCGACGCCCGCCGGGCCCGTTTCGGCGAAGCCGGCCGTGAAGATGACCACGTATCCGATGCGGGCATCGATGGCGTCTCGAAGCGCCGGTGCGGCGTGCGCGGTGATCACGACCGCGACGTCGACCTCGTCGGGGACCGCGGCCAGGTTCGGATAGCAGCGCTCGCCGTCGACGCTCTCGCGGTTCGGGTTGACCGGGATCACGCGACGGCCCTGCTGCTCGGACCAGCCTTTGAGCAGCCGCCAGTTGAACGCGCTCTGGCTGCCTGGGGAGTCGGAGGCACCGACGACGGCGATGGTCTTGGGCCGCAGCAACGGCTCGAGATCCAGCGCGCGCTGCTCGACCGGCCGGCCGGTTACGTCTCGTTTCACGGGCATCCCCAGGAATCTGACGGTGTGTTAGATTCGCTCGATCGTACCAGCCGGGAGGTGTTTCCGATGATCCAGGCACGGTCCGTCGGCGAGATGCTGCGCGTGCGTGCGCGCCTGCATCCCGAGCGCCCGTTCCTGTGGTGCGGCAACGAGCGGCTCACCTACGCGGAAGCAGACGCGCGCGCCTCCTCGGTCGCAGCGGGGCTGGCCGAGGCAGGCATCGGGCCGGGAGACCGGGTCGCCGTGATCTCGTCGAACCGCACCGAGATGCTCGACCTGTTCTTCGCGCTGGCACGCATCGGAGCCGTGAACGTGCCGCTCAACGTATTCCTCAAGGGCGAGTTCCTCCGCTATCAGCTCGACGACTCGGAGTCCTCGACCCTGATCGCCGATGCTTCCGGGTTGCAGACCGCAGCCGAAGTGCTGGAGGACCTGCCGTCGCTGAAGCGGATCGTCGCGCTGGATGACGCGCCGGGGCTCTCGGGCATCGAGGTGGTGCCGTACGCGCGCGTGCGCGCTGCGACGGGCGCACCCCCTTCGGTGGATCTGGAGCCGGCCAGCCTGATGTCGATCATGTACACGTCGGGCACGACGGGCATGCCGAAGGGGTGCATCCTCCCCCACGGCTGGTACCTGACCACGCCCGCGTCCTCCAAGCACATGATGGGCTACACCGACGGAGATGTGCTGTGCACCGCCCTGCCACTGTTCCACGCGTGGGCGCAGGGCATGGTGATGGGTGCGCTCTACAACGGGCTGGAAGCCGTGATCGAGCCCGTGTTCTCGACCGCCGATGTCGTGCAGCGCTGGGCCGAGACCGGGGCGACCGTGTACGCCGGCGTCGGCATGATGGCGATGGCGCTGCTCGGCCTCCCCGCGTCGTCGTCCGATCGCTCACACCGGTTGCGCGCGACGTTGATGATGCCGATGACCCCGTCCGACCAGGCCACGTTCGAGCAGCGCTTCGGCGTCACCGTCCTCTCGCAGATGTACGGGCAGACCGAGTGCGGCGCGATCGCGTACTGCGCGCTGGACGAGCAGCGCAAGCCCGGCACGCTGGGGAAGCCGTCGCCGTTCTACGAGGTTCGCCTGGTGAACGACGACGACGTCGAGGTGCCGGTGGGCGAGCTGGGCGAGATCGTCGTGCGGCCGCGCGCGCCGCACGGCATGTATCAGGGCTACTGGCGCAAGCCCGAGGCGACCTTGGAAGCGTGGCGGAACCTGTGGCACCACACCGGCGACACCGCGCGCGCGGATGAAGACGGGTTCTTGACGTTCGTGGACCGCAAGAAGGACGCGCTGCGACGGCGCGGCGAGAACGTATCGTCGATCGAGCTCGAGGTCGCGATCACGCGGCATCCCGCGATCGCCGAAGCGGCCGTGCACGCGATCCCCTCACCGATGACCGAGGACGACATCAAGACATGCGTCGTCTTAGTGGGCGGGGCGACGGTCGAACCGGCTGAGCTGTTCGAGTTCTTCCGCACGTCGCTGCCCTATTTCGCGATCCCACGGTACGTGGAGGTGGTTCCCGAGCTGCCGCGGAACGCGACGATGAGGGTGATGAAGCATCTGCTGCGCGCGCGGGGCGTGACGGCCGAGACGTGGGACCTCGAGGCGATGGGCTTCAGCGTCGCGCCCGACGAACGCCGTTAGCCGGCCGGGCCCGATGCGCTCGTGGCGGACCCTCAGGGTCGTTCGTCACCACGCGATCCTCCGCGAGCATCGCGCATCCACGTCACTCAGTCGGGGGAGGCTGTCACACCCTCGTAGTAGATTCGATGCATGCACGAAGCAACGGTGACCGCGCTCCCGATCGCCTCTTCGTTCCAGCAGCAGCTCTCCGCTCTGATGGACGCGTCATCGGATCAAGATCTGGCTGTCTTGTTGCGCGCGGCGGATCGTTTGACCGCGCGCGCCGTCGAGCTGCTCGCATCGCGGCGCCGGTGTCTGTCGGGCGTCACCGAGGAGATGCTGATGCGACTCGAGGGGCGACGCGCGCGCTGGGATGCTCGCGACCTCTCGGCCGCAGCCGACGCGCTGGCCGGCATGCCGATGTTACGAACAGCCTTCTCGGAAGGCGTGGTCTCGTGGAGTCAGACGCGCGCGATCGTGCGCGCCGTTCGTACCGTGGACGCCGCCGGCCGCGCGCGGATCGATGCGTTGATCCGGCGACACGATGCCGGGCTCGCGGATTCCGAACCCGAGGCGCTGCTGGACTTGGTCGACGAGGAGATCGACCGGCTTCGCTTGGATCTGGCGATGCGTCGCGAGCAGGCCGCGATCGACGCGAGCTTCCTGGTCCTACAGCCCCGCATCGACGGCTATGGCGGCAGCATCTACGGCGAGGTCGACACCGAAGGGTTCGCCAGCATCGCCGAAGCCCTCGACGCCGCCTGCCCAACACCAACCTCGGACGATCGCGAGCCGGCATCTCGCGCGCGGGAGCGCATGAACGCCCTGGTAGGCATCTGCGAAGCGTCCCTCGCCGGCCACAACACAGCATCAACGCGCCCGCCGCCGCGGCTGCTGGCCACCGTCGACCTCGCCGACCTGATCGACCTCGGCGCGGCTGAGAGCGCGCGCGTCCTGTGGCGCGTCGCCGGCCGGCGCGCGCGCATCACACCTCTTGCAACCCAACTCTGGGCATGCGATGCCGAGATCACGCCCATCATCTTCGACCGAGGCCAACCGATCGGCGTGGGCGAGACACGCTCGATCATCCCCGCCAAGGTCCGAGCCGCGTTGATCGCGCGCGACCAAGGCTGCCGCTTCCCAGGCTGCTCGATGCCGGCCGCGTGGGCCGACGCCCACCACATTCTGCCGCGCAGCAAAGGCGGTACCGCCGAGATCACCAACCTGGTCCTGTTATGCCGGCGCTGCCACCGACGCGTCCACCATCGAGCCTGGCGGATCACGATGGATCCCGACGCCAAGATCACTTTCCGATGGCGGGCACGCATGTGGACCAGCCCACCACCACGTGAATAGCCCCCTTCGCCACCGTGCGCGCGCCGCGCGCCCGAACCAGGATCAGATAGCGCAGCGCCTCGCCAGAGGCGTTGTATCCGCGCGCCCGTCGCGCGCCATCCCACCGCGCGCCATCCCGCCGCGCGCCCGTTTCGCGAGCGCATCTATGTCTGGGGCCACCAAGTCCCCAGCATGAGACCCTTACACGTCCCGGCCGCCCGAGGAAGGGGTTGCGGCTGCATCTTCAGCCGATACGGGAGCTCCGGTTGCGGGAGTGGTCCGCTCGCGCGCGTACACCCAGTCGCAGAACCGCTCGATGGCCCCGATGACATGATGTGTTCTGATCGAGTGGAACACGTCGAACGCGTGCTGTGTGCGCGCCAATTCCGCGTACACAACCTGCGACGACGATACCTCCCGCAGGCGGGAGACGAACGCGCGCGCCTCCTCGACCGGGACCAGCGAGTCGTGCTCGCCGTGGATCACGAAGAACGGCGGCGCTTCGGCATGCACGCGGAACAGAGGCGATGCCTGCTCGAACACATGGCGATGCTCGTCGAGTCTCTTCTTGATCACGTAGCGCTCAAGGAACCACAGGCGCGCGGTCGCCATCTTCGTTCCCGAGTCGGGCGTGAAGTCGTACACGCCGTAGGAGGGCACGCATGCCTGGATCGACGTGTCCGCCTCTTCGAAGCCCGGTTGGAACCCGGGGTCGTTCGGCGTCAAAGCCATCAGCGCCGAGAGGTGACCGCCGGCGGAGCCCCCAGCGATAACGACGAAGCTCGGATCGCCACCGTACGTCGCGACGTTCGATCTGACCCAAGCCAGGGCCCGCTTGACGTCCATCAGGTGCTCGGGAAACGCGACCCGCGGGCTGACACGGTAGTTGGCCGAAACACACACCCAGCCACGAGACGCAAGGTGCAACATCAACGGCTTGCCCTGATGATTCTTGTTGCTCACCGGCGACCAGCCGCCGCCGTGGACGTAGAACAGCACCGGCGCACCCGACGTGCCGGCGCGCGGGTGATAGACGTCGAGCCGGTTGCGCAGCCGCGCCGGCCCGTACCGCAGACCACGCACTCGCTTGACCAGACGATGCCGGAACCAGAACGGCATCGCCAGGCTCCCCCAGCGCAGCCGCTCGCGGTAGGGCGCGCGCGGCTCCAGCACCGAGCGATAGCCGGCCCCGAGTCCGGATCGCAGCGCCTCTTCGAGCACGTCGGCGACGCGCAGCGACTCGCGAACGATGAGGCCGAGCCCGACGAAGGTGCCGGCGCTCAACCCCAAGGCGACCCAACCCTGCCAGCCGGCGAGCGCCCCCTCGGAGACGAACCAGGTCACACCGAGCACGTGGAAGACGAGCAGCAGGGGCGCCAGCTCGCCGGTCACCCAGCCGGCGAAGAACACCGGGATCGTCAGCGTGATGCCGCGGTGCGGCCGCGCCCACGCGTTGACGGTCAGGAGCAGACCGGCGATGCTAGCCGCCAGGAACGTCGTTTCCACGCGGTGAAGTGTTGCCGCGGCGGGACCCGGCCGCAACTCGCGGCCGTCCGAGGGGAGAGCGAGATGGAACGCCTGACCGGCCTCGATGCCACCTTCCTGTACTTCGAGACGCCGACCCAGCACCAGCACGTCTGCGCCACGATCGTGCTGGATCCCTCGACGATGCCCGGCGGCTACAGCTTCGAGAAGATGAAGGATACGATCGCCGAGCGGCTCAACGAGCTGCCGCCGTTCCGCCGCCGCCTCGCCCAGGTCCCGTTCAATCTCGATCATCCCATCTGGGTCGAGGACGCCGACTTCGACCTGGACTACCACGTCCGCCGGATCGGCTGCCCACAGCCCGGCACCGACGAGCAGCTCGCCGAGATCGCCGGCGACATCGCGAGCCGCCAGCTCGACCGCACGCGCCCGCTGTGGGAATGGTGGATGGTCGAGGGCCTCGAGCACGGGTACGTCGCCGCGGTCGCCAAGATGCACCACTGCACGGTCGATGGCGTCTCGGGCGCGAACATGATGGTGCACCTGCTGGATCTCGAGCCCGACCCGGCCCCGCGCGAGCGCGTCGACGATTGGAAGCCCGAGCGGCGGCCGAGCGACGTCGAGCTGCTCGGCCGCGCGATCATCCACCGCGTTCGGAGGCCGCTGCAACTGTTCAAGGTGATCCCGACCACGGTCAAGAACCTGACCGGGCTGGTCGGCGTGCTGCGCGGACGCGAGGGCCCGGGCATGGCGGCGCCGCTGACCGCGCCTCGCACCAAGTTCAACTCCGCGATCACACCCCATCGCCTGATGTCCTACGCGCGCGTACCGCTCGACGACATCAAGACGATAAAGCGCGCGTTCGGCACGACCGTCAACGACGTGGTGCTTGCCGTCGCCGGCGGCGCGCTGCGCCGGTTCCTGCAGCGCCACGACGATCTGCCGTCCAAGTCGCTGATCGCGACGGTGCCGGTCTCGGTGCGCTCGGACGAAGAGAAGGACAAGGTCGGGACCAATCGCGTCTCGGCGATCTTCACCAACCTCGGCACGAACATCGAGGATCCGGTCGAGCGGCTGCGCGCGATCGCGAAGGCGAACAAGAACGCCAAGCGCGAGCACAACGCGATCGGCGCCGACATGCT
>Ga0214471_10000776_pt1 | contig 26017 bp, 26 predicted proteins | sample RVTome_5_FD_207665 | JGI IMG/M metagenome (GOLD analysis project Ga0214471, IMG submission 207665) | Soil microbial communities from uranium-contaminated site in the Upper Colorado River Basin, Wyoming, United States - RVT142D155 | ecosystem: Environmental > Terrestrial > Soil > Contaminated >... | reverse complement strand
CAACCTCGTCGGCGATCACGTCTGGTCCCGCGTGATCTGTGACCAACTGGGGAAAACGCTCGTAGTCGTGTTGCCTCTCAACCATCAACTCGATGATGCGCTCGCGGGGGTCTTCGACCTGGAGAAGTGGGCGATCGCGACGCGTCTCGTCATTGATGACCCGGTGGTGGATCTCGTCGGGCGTGGCGACGAGACAGAAGATGCGGCCATTCCTGCTGAGTGATTGGAAGTTCTCCGGATCGAGGATCATGCGGCCGCCGGTGGCGATCACGAGCCCGGTCCTTTCTCCGAGTTCGCGGGCCACGCGTTGTTCGATGGCCCGGAACCCCGCCTCACCCCCTTCGGCGAAGATTTTTGCGATTGGTCCATGACGAGCTTCGATCAGCTCGTCCGTGTCGACGAACTCCATTCCAAGCTTGACCGCGAGTGCATGCCCGACAGTGGTCTTTCCCGTGCCCATGAAACCCGTGAGGACGAGATTGTGCTCCGGATGCATCACCTAAAGGGTAACTGGAGGCGCATCATCCGCTGCTATCAGGGGCAATGGGGACTTGCCAGAATACGTGTGAGATTCATCGGTCGTTCTCACAAACCGAGTGCAACACGGTGCGACGTCTACCGACCCGCGTAAGTTGCGGAAAGGCGCGGGTGAAAGGGTCCCGTGACACGGTCACCCATCGAGAACGAGCGCCACCGTCCCCCTCCTATCTGGGAGCGAGGCGGGGTCGAGAAGGTCGGCTTGGGGTCGTCACCGATGGTGGGCGACGCGGTCGTGCGGCTCGTCGGCGCCGTAAGGCTCAACGTGCACGGTGGCTGTGAGCGGTACACCGAGGGCGTGGTGTAGTGCGTGCTCCACCACATGAGCGGCTTCATGGCCCGCGGCGAGGCTCAGTTCGGGGTCGACCGCGACACAGGTCGAGAGGTGGAGTTGATGGCCCTGGTGTCGGAGATGCATCTCGGTCACTTCACGGACCCCGGGGACGGAGCGGATCGCAGCCTCGGCGGCGGCTACCAGTTCGGGGTCGACTCCGTCGAGGAGACGGCGAACGATCCCCCTTACCGACGGAATCAACATTCCGGTGATGACCGCCGCCACCACAAGTCCGGCGACCGGGTCGACCCAGGGGATACCGAAGGCGGCGCCGATCCCCGCCGCCACCACGGCGAGCGACGTCCAGGCGTCAGAGCGGGCGTGTCTCCCATCAGCGATCAGGGCTTCTGACCCGATCCTGTCTCCCACACGGATCCGGTAGCGGGCCACCAACTCGTTGCCCGCCCCTCCCACAACGCCCGCGGCGATCACCCAGGGGATCTGGTCGATCAACCGCGGCTCGAACAGCCGCTGCACCGACTCCCACCCCACCAGCACCGCCGAGGCTCCAATGGCAAACACGATGAGAAGCCCGGCCAGATCCTCGGCCCGCTGCAACCCATAGGTGTAGGTCCGGGTCGGGCCACGACGGCCCAAGGCGAAAGCGATCCAGAGAGGAATCGACGTCAGGGCGTCCCCCAGGTTGTGGATCGTGTCCGACAGCAAGGCGACCGACGCGCTCACCACCACGATCAGAGCCTGCAACGCCGCAGTCACACCCAGACCGACCAAGCCCACCTTCGTCGCTCGAATCCCCTCCGAGCCGAAATCCGCTAAGGCATGACCATGTTGCTGTTCATGCCGATGAGGCTTCAGATCCGCCAGGCGATGCCAGAAGTTGCTCCATCGCATGTCGCGCACGTGGTCGGATTGCGAGTCGTCATCCATCATGCCGAGCGTATCGGCAATCCGGATCGCAGAGAAGTCACGAACCAGTCGCAACAAGGCCCAGCCCTCTCTGATTGAATCGAGAGGCGGACGGGTCGGGACCTCCCGCTGTCAGGGTCTGGCGGAGCGGTGCTCATCACGTGCGGCCGTGTAGACCTGCTTGGCGGCATCGGCGTTGACGGCTGCAATGCTCAAACCGACGACCAGGTCAGGCCAGGCGGAGCGGAGCGGAACCGTGATCAGCCCGGCACCGATGATGGCAACGTTGGCGAACGCGTCGTTGCGTGCCGAGAGAAACGCTGCCCGGGTGAGACTGCCCGAATGCCGGCGGTAGCGGACCAGCATCCGGGCACACACCAGATTCACGATCAGCGCTCCGGTCCCGGTGAGCGACAGCGGGAGCGGCTCTGGAGGCACCGGCAGGGAGAACTTCTGCACCGCGGCCCACAACGTCGCTAGACCTGGGATCAGCAGTATGCCCGCCAGCGCCATCCCTACCCGCGCCCGCCGGGCCAGACTCCACCCCAGGGCCACCAAGATGAGAAAGTTGACCGAGGCATCCTCGAGAAAGTCGATGCTGTCAGCAAACAGCGAAACAGATCCGATGGCCCTGGCCACAATGAACTCCACGCCGAAGTAACCCAGGTTCAAGAGCGCCACCAGCCGGACGGTCCGCCTCAAAGCCGCATCGCCTGCTTGGGGGGCGAACTCATCCATCGGCGGATGGTCGCACGTTGCGATAGTGCCTGGGCCGCACGAAAGTGGGCCTCGTTGGTCAGCTCAACGAGAAGGCCTCGGCGTTTACTGGATTGAGGTGAGAGTCCGACGATCGCCGCGACCCGGTCGCATCCGTCCTGGTCGGCGGCGTAGCGAGTGGTGTCGGCACAAGTCGAGCGGTTTTATCCGATTGGAACGGGTCCTCTCCAGGGAGCCACCCACTGATCCGGCGTGACTGTGACTGCCCCCGGCTGGTGGGGCGCATCCCCTGGCAACGTCGACTGATGACATCGCAACTTCAGGGTCTGCTTCCGCCCCGGCTCCCTACATATCGGCTCACCCATGTTCGGGATGGCCGTAATGGTGAGGGTCGGCCAGGAACGCGTCGCGGCAGTGCTCACTACAGAAGTAGAAGATCTGCCCGTCGTGCTCCTCGCTTGCAGCTGCATGATCTGGGTTGATCTCCATCCCGCAGACCGGGTCTTTGACCGTATCAATCATTGCTGGTGCCTCCTTGATCGTTGCTCGTTGTCGTTCTATCCGTCTGCGTACTGATGTGCTGGTCTCCGTGGGTGCACCACACACAGTCGCAGGTCGGGCTGTGACAGGCGCGGTCCCAGTGGTTGATTCTGGTGTTGGCGAATCGGCGCCATGTGAGCCTGGCGGTCGTCGACTTGAACCCGGTGGGTTTCCAATGCCGGCCGAGTCGACGACGCATATCCCGGGTGGCGGCCGCACGGCGAAACAGCCAGGGGATGGCGGCTCTGGGGAGACGCTCGTAGATAAACCGGTTGGTGAAGGCCGCGTCCCGGATTGGGTCGAATCGTCTGCGGGCCACGTCGTCGTAGTCGAAACCTTCCAGGTGGGATCGGTCGGGAAGACCCCGTCGAAATCGCCCAGAGGGGTAGACCAACCGGCGAGGTAAGTCGCACACTGCCGGTCCGACATCCCGGTTGGGCGATCCGCCGGGCCGCATTGGAAGGGGCTTTCGGCCCGGCCCCGATGGTGTGCTCCGATGCTGCTCGTTTCGGGATCGAAAGTCCGATCCTGATCGACTCGGGAGCCAGGGTGTCGGAGGTGTAGCACGGGCTCGCCACCACCCCGTAGGCTCAGACCAAAGCCCGGTCAGCGACTCAACCCAACCGGAGAAACAAAGACATGACCCAGAAGGACAACGAAGTCGGCTCCCAGCCGCCGACCGCGACAAAGCGACCGCTGATGGAGACGGAGATCGACAGCATCGATGCCTACTGGCGGGCCGCCAACTACCTGTCGGTGGGACAGATCTACCTGTTGGACAATCCGCTGCTAACCGAGTCGCTCCGCCCCGAGCATGTCAAGCCCCGCCTCCTCGGCCATTGGGGGACCACCCCCGGACTCAACTTCGTGTATGTACATATGAACCGGTTGATCAAAGCCCGCGACCTCAACGCCATCTATGTGATGGGTCCCGGTCATGGCGGTCCCGGGCCGGTCGCCATGGCCTACCTGGAGGGCACCTACAGCGAGGTCTATCCGGACATCACCCCCGATGCCGAGGGGATGAGCAAACTGTTCCGCCAGTTTTCCTTTCCCGGTGGTATCCCGAGCCACGTCGCCCCCGAAACCCCCGGTTCGATCCATGAGGGGGGCGAGCTCGGCTACGCCCTGGCCCACGCTTACGGGGCAGCCTTCGACAACCCCGGCCTGGTGGTGTGCTGCATCGTCGGCGACGGGGAAGCCGAAACCGGCCCGTTGGCGGCGAGCTGGCACTCCAACAAGTTCTTGAACCCTGACCGGGATGGAGCGGTGTTGCCCGTCCTCCATTTGAACGGGTACAAGATCGCGGCGCCGACGATTATGGCCCGCATTCCGAAGGAGGAACTGTTAGCCCTTCTGGAGGGTTATGGCCATCATCCCTACTTCGTTGAGGGCGATGATCCCCGGGAGATGCATCAGTTGATGGCGGCCGCGCTCGATGAGGCGATCGACGAGATCCGACGCATTCAGGAGGCGGCTGGCGGCACGGGTGACCATCAGAGGCCGCGATGGCCGATGATCGTGCTCCGGAGCCCCAAAGGCTGGACCGGGCCTGATGAGGTCGACGGGCAACCGATGGAGGGGACTCAGCGCTCGCATCAAGTTCCCTTGGCCGAAGTTCGTACGAACCGCGAACACCTCCGACAGCTCGAGGGCTGGATGCGCAGCTACCGGCCGGAGGAGCTATTCACTGACACCGGTGCGCTGGTTCCCGCATTGGCCGAGTTGTCGCCGAAAAAGGAGCGGCGGATGAGCGCCAACCTTCACGCCAACGGTGGCCTCCTCCTCCACGACCTGTCCCTCCCCGACTTCATGGGCTATGCGGTGGACGTGCCGAAGCCGGCGACGACGATCGGGGAGGCGACTCGGGTGGTCGGCGAATTTCTGCGCGATGTGATCCGGCGCAACCCTCAGACGTTCCGCCTGTTCGGACCCGACGAAACCGTCTCCAACCGGCTCGGGGCTGTGTTCGAGGCCACCGATCGAACCTGGACGGCTGAGACTATCCCGACAGATGACCACCTTTCGCCGGAGGGTCGAGTGATGGAGGTGTTGTCCGAGCATCTCTGCCAGGGATGGCTGGAGGGCTACCTGCTTACCGGCCGCCACGGGTTGTTCAACTGCTACGAGGCCTTCATCCACATCGTCGACTCGATGTTCAATCAGCATGCCAAATGGCTCAAAACCACTCGGGACATCCCGTGGCGCCGTCCGATCGCTTCGCTCAACTACCTCCTGAGCTCGCATGTCTGGCGACAGGACCACAACGGCTTCTCCCATCAGGACCCGGGGTTTATCGATCACGTCGTCAACAAGAAGGCGGAAGTCATCCGGGTGTATCTGCCACCGGACGCCAACACCCTCCTCTCGGTGACTGACCATTGCCTGCGCAGCCGCCAGTACGTGAACGTGGTCGTGGCCGGGAAGCAACCGGCCCTGCAGTATCTGTCGATGGAAGAGGCGATCCTGCACTGCACCCGCGGCATCGGCATCTGGGAGTGGGCCAGCAACGATCACCCCGGCGAACCCGACGTGGTGATGGCCTGCTGCGGCGATGTCCCCACCCTCGAAACCCTGGCCGCGGTCGACCTGATCCGCCAGAGTCTCCCCGAGTTGAAGGTTCGGGTGGTCAACGTCGTAGACCTGATGCGACTTCAACCCGATAGCGAGCACCCCCATGGAATGCCGGACGCAGAGTTCGACGCCTTGTTCACCACCGACAAACCGATCATCTTCGCCTACCACGGCTATCCCTGGCTGATCCACCGTCTGGCCTACCGGCGCACCAACCATCCCAACCTGCATGTCCGCGGTTACAAGGAAGAGGGGACCACCACAACCCCCTTCGACATCGTCATGCTCAACGACCTCGACCGTTTTCACCTGGTCATGGATGTCATCGACCGAGTCCCCGGACTCGGGACCAAGGTCGCCCACCTCCGTCAGTCTCTCGCCGACCGGCGGGTTGAGGCCCGCGCCTACACCAGGCGAATCGGGGAGGACCCCCCAGAGATCCGCGACTGGACGTGGCCCTACTAGATGTCCCGCCCATGAGGATCCTTGTGATCAATTCGGGCTCGAGCAGCCTCAAATTGGGTTTGATCGGCCCCGACGACTCGGTGCTCGAATCAGACCACCTGCCGCCTTTCGATCACGCGGCGGAGCAAGCGCTCACCGATGTGATCAGAGGGTACGGCCACATCGATGCCATTGGCCATCGCATCGTCCACGGGGGCGACACCTACACCGGGCCGGTGCGAATCGATCGAGCTGTCGTCCAAAGGCTCCAAGCGTTGAGCGACCTGGCACCCCTCCACCAGCCACGGTCGCTGGCTGTGGTTGACACGGTGATGTCTCTGCTACCGGATGCACCGGCGGTGGCTTGTTTCGACACTGCCTTCCACGCTGGGCTGCCGGCGGCTGCAGCCACCTACGCCCTTCCCCGCGAGTGGCGGCAGCGATGGCAACTGCGACGGTACGGTTTCCACGGGCTGTCCCATTCCTATTCGTCGAGGCGGGCCGCAAAGTTGCTCGACCGAACCCAGGATGGGCTCCGCCTCGTGACCTGCCACCTCGGGGCAGGGGCTTCTTTGACCGCCGTGCGCGACGGGCGGTCGATCGACACCACCATGGGTTTCACACCAATAGAAGGCCTGGTCATGGCGACCCGGTCGGGCAACGTCGACCCCGGACTATTGCTTTGGCTTGCGCAAAGGCCAGAAATGACACTCGAGGATCTGGCAGATGGTTTGGAGCATCGATCAGGGTTGGCGGGTCTGGCAGGCACGCCCGACATGAGAGCGGTACTCGCGGCAGCGGAAGACGGCGCACCCGAAGCCCGGCTCGCCGTCGATGTCTACATACACCGGCTCCGAGCAGGAATCGCCGCCATGGCCGCCTCCCTTGGAGGCCTCGACTGTCTCGCCTTCACCGGCGGGGTGGGCGAGAACGCACCCACGGTCCGCCAACACGCCGCCGACGGCCTCGGCTTCTTGGGGATTGCGATTGACGAGGATCGGAACCGCGGAAACGCCGGCGACGGTGAGATCGGGTCGACCTCGGCAACAGTCGCCACACTGGTGATCTCCGCACGTGAAGACTTGGAGATTGCACTTGAGGTTCGACAGGTCCTTGAGCAATGAATGACGTCGCCAATTGAGCAGGCGGTAGTCGGTTGGTTCTCAGCGCCCTTGACAACCAACCGCTGTCAAAACCTGCGCGGCGTAATCCCGAGAGCAGATATGGACAACGGCTTCATTCATCGCCAGAGGAGACCTGACTGGTCGTTCTCGATCATCAGGATGATCGGCCCCTGATCTCCGCCTGCTTGAGGAGAATGAGGCGAACATCGACTGAATGCTGGCGAGAGGCGGTAAGGAATCTTCGGCGCCGACAGCTTGGCGGAGCCACAGGCGCCTCGAGGACGTTTCGCCATCCGGCGAAGCTTCCGACGGTCAGGACACCTCGATTATGGCCTGGAGCGCCAGGGCGGTCTCTTCCCAGCTCTTGACCGCGATGGTGTCGATCCCGACCGATTTGACCGGATAGTCGTTACCACCCTCATCGAGCTTGTCGCCCAAGAACAAAATGTCGCCACTGGTCAGATTGAGGACGGCCATCAACTTTCTCATCCCGTAGGCCTTGTCGATCCCCGCCTCGGTCACATCGACCGACGTGGTCCCACCAACATGTACCTCTAGATCGGGCAGTCGTTCGGCGGCATAGTCACGCAACGCCCCTTTCTTGACCCCGTCGGGATCCCAGGCATATTTCATCTCCGCCGGCGCCTCCTGACCCAGGGCGGAGTAGGTGATCTGGCTACCACGATCCTCGATGATGTCCCCAAAGGGCTCGGTCTCCCAATAGCCCAGCTCCTTGGCGCCGGCGGTGAGCACCTCGACGATCTCGGCTCGCTTTTGAGAGGAAAGGTCTTCGGCATACTGCAAAACCCAATCGAGCTTCCCCTCATCGAAACGCAAATACCTCGTCCCCGTAGTCGGCATGATGTGGAGCCGCGACATTTGCTGCGGGCTCACGTCGAGCCGGTCTATCAACTGGAGCTTGAACTGGTCGAACTTGCCACCCGAAATCACACAGACCTCAAACAGGGACAGGAGATCTCGCAACCGGATGGCCATGACATCGGAAATCGCCGACTTCGACACCGCCAACGTCCCATCAAGATCGAAAGCGATCACCCGGCGCTTCATCAGGTCCAACACCGCTGGGCGAAAGTCTGATGCTCACCGATCCCCGATATCTGAACCCTGTTACTCAAGCCAACACCGATGCGCGACGCGGTGCCGACAATCACTCCTCCACACGCGGCGAACATACGCCCAACACGGTAGGTGCCCGGAAAAGGGGAGAGAATCATTCCAGGAAGGCCCACCGAGCCTTGTGACCTTCGGCCCTACCTGCCCCACCCTCATGATCACACGACGCGGATCGGGATCAAACTGGACATCAGTCCGAATCACTGGGATTGCGGGCATGTGGATTGGCCTCTCGCCGTCGATGGGCAGCACCTCGGAGTCTCGGACCAAGGAAGCGGGTCCCGGTTCAGTAGGCACCGACTCTTCATCGTCTCTTCACGTACGTTCACGCTTTGTCTTCATATGGCTGGTATTCAATGTGTTCAGTAGCAATCTCGCCAAGGAGCAAGGCAATGATGTACGGATGGTCTGGATGGGGAATGTGGATTATGGGCCCGGTGATACTTTTGCTGATTGTCTGGTTGGTGGTGTGGCTGGTCCGGGACACGGTCGGTGCCACCCCCGCACCCCACAGCGGAACAGGGTCGGCGCGCGGCATCCTCGATGAGCGGTTCGCCCGTGGCGAGATCGACCGGGACGAGTACCAGGAGCGGCTCTCAACCCTGGAAAGAAGGTAAAACTGATGAAGCGAACAGTGATAGCTGCGATCGTGATCGCGGTCGCTCTGGTAGCGGTACCCACCGTGGTCGCACTCGCACAGTCGGATCAGTCTGAGGCGTCGGCGGTAGCGTGCCCTTACGACGGGGAGGGTGGGATGGATCACCGGGCCATGCACAACCAAATGGCCGCCAGCATGGACCAAATGGGCATGGGCCAAATGGGCATGGACCAAATGGGCATGGACCAAATGGGCATGGACCAAATGGGCATGAACCCTGATGATTCCCACATGAATGCCGACGGCTGAAGAGATGCCCGGGACTGATGGGGCGGCCTGTTAGCGGACCGCCCATAAAATTGCGTTGATGGCTACCAGAGTCCTGGTCGTAGACGACGAGCCGAAGATACGCGATGTCCTGCGCCGCTATCTGATGGCCGACGGGTTCGAAGTGTCGGAAGCGGCCACGGGCGAGGAGGGTCTGGAACGGCTTCGAGCACTTCACCCGGATGTGGTGGTGCTCGATGTCAGGCTGCCCGGAATGGATGGGTTCGAGGTGTTGGCCGAGTTACGGAAAACTTCAACTGCCTACGTGCTGATGTTGACCGCCCGGGCCGAGGAGGTCGACAAGCTGCTCGGACTCACCCTGGGTGCGGATGATTATGTCAGCAAGCCTTTCAGTCCGCGGGAGGTATCGGCCCGGGTCAAGGCCCTCTTTCGTCGGAGCCGCGCACCGGAAACCGCCGCTGGCGACATCCTCGATCTGGGAGTCCTTCGAATCGATCATGGCCGCCGCCTCGTGTCACACTCAGGTAGTCCGGTCGACCTCACGATGCTGGAATTCGATTTGCTGGCGGCGTTGGCCTCTGCCCCAGGCCGGGTATTCACCCGCCGGCAGCTACTGGAACGGGTTTGGGGTTGGGATTTCTTTGGAGATGAGCGGGTGGTCGACGTCCACATCCGCAACGTCCGCCATGCACTCAACGACGACGCCCAGAACCCGAAGGTAATCGCGACTGTGCGAGGGGTCGGCTACCGGCTTGTGGAGAATCCTCGATGAGCAGGTGGCGCACCCTCCGGGTCCGGCTGCTTGCTTCCTATCTGGCCGTCGTGTTGTCGGGGGCTCTCACGTTGGCAGCGGTCGCTTCGGTAACTGCGCCCACCTTCTTCGCCGGCCACATGGCAGACATGGATCCCGGGTCGGGGATGATGGCCGGATTAGCCGAGGATCTGGACACGGCGTTTGCCGTCTCGATGACCCGGGCCCTGGCGGTCGGAGTTCTGGTGAGTGTCGCGGTGGCGTTGGTGGTGTCGGCGCTGGTGGCAGGGCGAATCATCAGACCCCTTGACCGGGTGCGGACAGCTACCCGCCGGCTGGCGGAAGGTTCCTACAGCGAGAGGGTGGCGCTACCCGCCGAGTTGGAGTTGGCCGGGCTGGCTTCCGACGTCAACGCTCTTGCCTCGAGCCTGGAAGAAACCGAGCAGAAACGTCTTCAACTCATCGCCGACCTATCGCACGAACTACGGACCCCCCTCACTGCGATCGAGGGGTATATGGAGGGTCTCATCGATGGCGTCGTCCCCGCCGAAGCTGAGACCTTCGCCTCCGTGGCGGAGGAAGCTGCCCGCTTGAAAAGACTCGCCTCCGATCTCTCCTCTCTGTCCCGCATGGACGAGCAGGGGGGTTTAGCCCGGCGTGTGGAGGTCGACCTGGGCGAGTTGGTCGCTTCGGTCGCCATGAGGCTCCGGCCCCAGTTCGATGATCAGAACGTCGCATTGCGAGTTGACAGTCACAGCCTTCGGGTGAGCGGTGACCCCGACCGGCTTACCCAGGTCATCGTCAACCTGCTCGGGAATGCACTCAGCTATACCCCCTCCGGCGGCACGGTGGAGGTGACCGGTCGGCGTCGAAACGGTCATATCGAACTGGCGGTAGGCGACACCGGACGGGGCCTTTCCACCGCTGATCTGCAACGAGTCTTCGAACGTTTCTACCGGGCCGATCCGTCGAGCATCGGTGGTAGCGGAATCGGGCTCACCATCGCCCGCGGGATCGCCCGCGCCCATGGTGGCGATGTAGTGGCGCACTCCGATGGCCCTGGCGCCGGTGCCACCTTCACCCTGGTCCTCCCCGCTGACTGAAGGGTCCATCCCCTGCGCGCAACAGGGGGACCAAAGGCAAGTACCCCGGTCGATTTCGTCTCGTTTGCTCGTCTCCGAGTTCCCGAAAGCCCAACGATCGGGGTACCTGTCAGGGCCGAATTGTCGGGCATCTCCGAATCGCCGAGTAGAGGCGAAAGTCCCAACCCGTGCCCGCCGGCATGGGAGCGACCGTTTCAATAGGGCCTTTGTCCCCTGCCCTATCCCACCCCGGGGGGGATAGCTTTGGCCCTGAGGTGATAGGAATGTGGTGCAACTGGGCCACGATGGGATTTTGGGGATGGACCATGATGGCCGGCTTCTGGGGCCTGGTCATCGTGCTGATCATCTGGGCGGTTCGGTCGGCCACGACTGCGAAAACTCAAAGCCAAGCCGATGGCGGCAACGCCCTTCAAACTCTCGATGAGCGCTTGGCGCGCGGTGACATCGACCCAGACGAGTACAAGGAGCGCCGGGCCATCTTGGAGAAGCGGCGGTGAGGGCTGAAGCCACGTCGGTGCGTTTCAGGCTGCGATCGGCCCGCGGGCATCTTGATGGGGTGATTCGGATGGTCGACGAAGACCGTTACTGCGTCGACCTCCTCCATCAACTGTCGGCCGTGCAGGGCGCCCTCGACCGGATCAGACGCGACATCCTTGAAGGCCACCTGCGCGGCTGCCTCGCTGACGCCGTGGCCCAGGGCACCGCCGACGAATTGGTGGACGAACTGGTAACTGCGGCGTTCCGAACCGTGCCCACCAGCCGCAGCCCCCACGATCGCTGCCGCACCGAAGACGGCGGCTGCACACATGCCAGCTGACCTGAAGGAAATCCAGGTGCAACTGGTGACCGCGCAGGGCTGCCATTTCTGCGATGAGGCACAACGGACGTTGCATGTCCTCGAAGGTCGATTCCCATTGAGGATCGAACTGGTGCCCCTGATGTCGGAGACCGGCCGGGACCTCGTGGCGAGACACCGGGTGCCGTTCCCGCCGATCCTTCTGATCGAGGGGGCGTTTTTCGGTTTCGGGCGCTTGTCGCAACGTCGCCTGGAACAGCGATTGATCCAATTGATGACGGCCAAGGCCAGCTGAGATGGAGGGGATATTCCTCGGTGGCACCCTGCTCGCCGCCTTCGTGGCCGGAGCGGTCGCCCTATTCGCACCCTGCTGCATCATGGTCATGTTTCCTGCCTACCTGGCTGCTGCAGTCCGCAACCATCGGTGGCGGCTGGTCCCCTTCACCTTCGTATTTGCCGCCGGGGTGGCGACGGTGCTGGTACCGGTCACTCTCGGCCTCGGTCTGCTCACCGCCAGCCTCCTGCGGTTCCACTCGGTGGTGTACGCAGCAGGCGGGGTGCTGCTCCTGGTGCTAGCCGGCCTCTCGGCGACCGGCACGAACTGGTCGCTTCCGTTTCTGCGGGGCTCACCCGATATCACCCGCACCGATTCGGCCGGGGTGTACGCCCTCGGGGTGTTCTCGGGAGCGGCCAGCGCCTGCTGCGCTCCGGTCCTGGCAGGCATGCTCACCATCTCGGCTTTGTCGCCCGGCATCATCGGTTCGCTGGGTATCGGTTTGGCTTACGTGTTCGGGATGGTGTTCCCGCTGGTCCTGATGACCCTCATCTGGGACCGGGTCCACCCTGAGGCGTGGCAGCCGAGCCGCCGCACCTTTACCTGGAACATGGGCTCCCGCCGATTCACCATTTCCCTGCTCGAGGTCATCACCGCAGTGATGTTCGGGCTGATGGGAGCCATCCTGTTGGTGGTCGCGGCGACCGGTTCGTCGCTGGCTCCCACCTTCCAGGCTGCGCTGGGGAGCAAGATAGAAGACACCCTCGCCCCACTGCTCGATCGACTGGCCTGGATCCCCGATCCGGTCATCGGCCTCGGGCTGATCGCCATAGCGGTGGGAGCCATCATGTTGTCAAGCCGACGTCCCCATCCCGACCACATTCACGACGAATCAGATAGGAGCTGTCATGAGCAGGACATCACCACCTCCGCCTAAACCCGAAGTGAAGCGATCCCCCTGGCGGTGGATCGGATTCATCGCCCCCCTCGCCGTCCTAGCCGGATTAGTCGGGGTTGCTGCCGCTACCGGACCGAGCAACGAAACGCTTGGGACCGCAACCCCCTTCACTCTCAGCGCCACTGACGGAACCGACGTTTCTCTCGAAGAGACACTGGCAAAGGGCGATACCTTGTTGTACTTCTCGATGGGGGTCGGCTGTGACGGCTGCTTTGCCCAGATCCCTGAGATCGGGCCCGGGGCTGTTGAGCGAGGCCTCAACATCCTCCCGATCATGGTCGACCCGGCCCCGATGGTGAGCTCTGAAGCGGCTCGTTTCGGGATCGAAAGTCCGATCCTGATCGACTCGGGAGCCAGGGTGTCGGCGGCGTACGGAATGGTCGGTGTCTACGGACACAACGATCGGCCCAGCCACAGCTTCGCCCTCGTCCGCGTCGACGGAACCATCGCCTGGGTGCGTCACTACGCCGAGATGTTCGTTCCTTCCGATGCGTTCTTCGGTGAACTCGACATCGCCCTCGGGCCATGACCACGACCTCAATCTCGGCAGCGGCGACGGCCGGTCGGCTCCGACATCTTCTGTCAGCCGCCTGGGGAGCCGTCAGCGGGATCGCCCCCCATGTCCTCCACCACGTGGGGCCGCTGGCCGGAGCCGCCATCCTGGCCGGCACCGGAGGCAGGGTGCTCTTCTTCCTCCTCGGACTGGGCCTGGCCACACCCATGCTGGTACGCCTGCACCGGCGCTTCCGAACCTGGATCGCGCCTGCGATCGCAGTCGCAATCTTCGTAGTGACCTACACCCTGTCCTCGATCTTCATAGGACCGCTGATCACCGGAACCAACGACAGCTCGGATCTGTCACCACCCCCGGCTACCGCCACAACCGATCAGCACGGGCACGCCATCACCCCGTAGGCTCAGATGGTGACAACCAGACTCTCATGCCTTTCGGCCCAAATGAATCAGTGTGTCGCAGATGAAGATCGATCAGAGTAGAAAGAAGGGAGACATGGCCCGCGTACAGGAGAGGCAAGGAAAGGGGGGTCACTCCGAAACGCGCTCTCCACTTAGGTCTCGGGGGACGCCAAAAACGGCCGCCTCAGCTGCCGCCGGGCTCCGACCGATCGTCGATGACCTGCTGGGTCCCGACGCTCCTCTTCACCTGACATGTTGGGACGGGTCCACGATCGGCGATCCCGACTCGGCGGTGCGGATCCGATTCAGCACCCCCAACGCGCTGCGGCGGCTTTTGTGGGCACCCGGGGAGCTGGGCCTGGCCGGGGCCTACGTCGCCGGTGAGATTGACGTAGACGGGTCGATCTTCGATCTGCTGGCCCTGCGGGACCGGATATTGAGCACCCATGAGCCCACTCGAATCCGCTTAGGTGTTCTGGCATGGGCCTCGCTGGCCCGTTCTGCCCTTCGATCGGGGGCAACCGGATTCCTGCCGGCGCCACTCTCCGACGAACCCCGACTCCGGGGCCGGCTTCACTCCAAGGCCCGAGATCGCGACGCCGTCACCCACCACTATGACGTGGGCAATGATTTCTACCGGCTGCTGCTCGGACCCACCCTTACCTACTCCTGCGCTTTCTTTTCCGGGCCCGAGACAAACCTGGACGAGGCGCAGGAGGCCAAGTACGAACTGATCTGTTCCAAACTCGGCCTAACGCCGGAGATGCGACTACTCGATGTCGGTTGCGGGTTCGGTGGGATGGTGATTCACGCCGCCCGCCATTACGGAGTCCGGGCAGTTGGCGTCACCATCTCCCCCGCCCAGCATGCTCTCGCCGTCCAGAGAGTGGCTTCGGCTGGCCTGGCTGACAAGGTTGACGTCCGCCTGGCTGACTACCGGGACATTGATGATGGCCCCTACGACGCGGTTTCAAGCATCGGCATGTTCGAGCATGTCGGCCTCACCCGACTTCGGGAATATTTCATCCGCCTGCGGGAACTTCTGACCCCCGGCGGTCGGCTGCTCAACCATGCCATCTCGATGCCCGACGGGACCACCCAGATGGACCGGAACTCCTTCATGGGCCGCTACGTCTTCCCCGACGCTGAACTGCACGAGGTGGGATCGGTGATTTCGACCATGCAGCGTCAGTCGCTCGAAGTGCGCGATGTCGAGTCGCTGCGTGAGCACTACGCCCGCACAACCCGAGCCTGGGTGGCCAATCTGGAAGGCGAATGGGACCAGGCGGTGGAAATGATCGGTGCGGCAAGGGCACGGATCTGGCGGCTATACCTGGCCGGTTCGGCCCTCGGCTTCGAAGCCAACCGGATCAGCATCCACCAGGTGTTGGCAGTCAAGACCCACGCCGGTGGGGAAAGCGACATGCCTCCCACCCGGGAATCGTTCGCGGTAGGCCCCGGAAACAAGCGGCTGTGGCTTGCTCAGGCTTCTGATCGGGCCGACGTTCGGTCTTAACGGGCTTGGCGGCGCGATTCGTCATGACCACGCCACCATCTCTGCGGGTCGGTTCCGCCTCCTGTCGTTGCCGCTTGCCCTTTCACGACGCCAGGCTGGTGGCGGTGACCGGCGGGCCCGGCGCCGGCAAGACCGCGGTGTTGGAGTTGGCCGCCCGCTCTCTATGCGAGCACGTGGCGATCCTCCTCGAGGCGGCAACCATCGTCTTCGGGGGCGGCTTTCCCCGCCACCAAACAAAGCCAGGCCTGCGGGCTGCACAACGGGCGATCTATCGGGTGCAGCGGGAGGTGGAAACGCTCGTGATCGAAGAACGGCAGGTCGCGGTTGCGCTCTGCGATCGAGGAACCGTGGACGGACTGGCCTACTGGCCCGACCCGGTCGACACCTTTTGGGAAGAGATCGGCTCAAACTTGCAGGCCGAATTCAGCCGTTACCACGCCGTCATTCACCTCCGCACCCCCTCACCAGACCAGGGCTATCACACCGACCCGATCCGCAACGAACCAGCCGAGCAGGCCGCCGAACTGGATAGGCGGATAGCCGCAGCCTGGAAGGACCATCCGCACCGCTTCCTGGTCGAAGCCAAAACCGACTTCACCGCCAAGGCCAGCCACGCCCTCGAGCTGATCAGAAACCAGATGCCCGCCTGTTGCACCGGCCCTTCAGGGTTAGCGAAATAGGGGTCTTTATACCCTGCCCCACCCTACCCTGGGTGGGGTAGAACCCGGGATATGAAGCCACTCGCGGTCCTGCCCCACCCCCGCCGGGCCGAACGCGTGACCCGCCACCTCACCGACCGAAGATGAGAGGACATCTGACAATGCTTGGACAGGTCCCCGCCGCCAGGAGGATGGCAACCGCCGAACCGAAGCGGCTGGCGGTCAGCCTCCTCGGCGTGGGTGCCGCCATTGGCTTGGTGCTGTTGCTTCAGGGCCTGTGGAACGGGCAACTGGTGCAGATCACCGCCTACGAGGACAACGCCGGGGCTGATCTGTTCGTGGCTCAATCGGGGACAGAGAGCATCCTTGGAGACCGATCGATAGTCCCTCTGGCGGCCCTCCAACGGGTAGCGGCAATCGCCGGCGTTCAACAGGTCGACCCGATCCACATCCATTACACGGTTTTTGATTTGCACGGGGAAAAAGCGTTCGTACTGCTGGTCGGATCACAACCGGAGGGTCTGGGCGGACCCTGGGAACTGTCGGCAGGCAGGTACGCCACAGCCACCGGCGAAGCGGTGCTCGATCGGACCTTTGCCGATCAACACGACCTCGCGGTCGGAAGCGAATTCGAGATGGGGGGACGAACGTTCCGCACGGTGGGTCTGTCCGAGGGAACCCGCTCCTGGATGACCAGCCTGGTCTTCGTCACCATCGACACCGCAAGGGAGATGACAGGGGGTGGAGAGAATGTCACCTACCTGCTGGTGCAAACCGCCCAACCTGGAGAGGTCGGCGCCGCCATCCGCGCCCAGACGGGTCTCGAACCACTTCTGCCGGCGACTCTGGGCAACAACGATCGAGAGATTCTGGCCGGAATCATGGAGGGCCCGGTGCTCCTGATGATCGGAATCGCCTTCGCCGCCGCCACCCTGGTGGTAGCACTGACCGTCTACTCGGGGGTGGTCGAGCGCCTCCGGGAATACGGCATCGTCAAGGCGATAGGGGCCGGACCCGGGACCATCCTCCGTCTGGTGTTGGGCCAAACCATCTTCCTTGCCGTCGCCGGAAGCGGCATCGGCTACCTGATGTACCTGGGCGGAGCCTGGCTGGTCGGTCGGCTCCGTCCCCAGTTCTGGTTCTCCCTCCAAGGGCGGCAGCTATCGATATTGGCGGCCGCGGCAATTGCAATGGGATTGGCTGCGGCGATCATCCCGGCCCGTCGACTCGGGCGGCTTGAACCGGCCTCGGTCTACCGGGGGTGGTGAGAATGGTCCCTGTCGCCCGACGCATGTTGTTCACCGACCGGCGACGGGCGCTGCTCGGCGTGGCCGGGGTGGCCGTCGCCCTGGTGATGGCGCTTACCCTCGATGGCATCTTCGCCGGCACCACCCGCCAGGTCTCCCGCTACATCGACACCTCCCCCGCCGACATCTTCGTCTCCCAGGAAGGTGTCCGCACCATTCACATGGCGATCTCCGTAGTGCCGGTCGCGGTCATCGACCAGATCCGTGAGCTCACCGGAGTGACTTGGACTGAGCCCATCCTCTTCTCTGGTGACGCCCTCGAAGTGCCCGCTGGACGGAGACCCACCTACGTGATCGGCTACCAACCCGACGGGCGGGGCGGACCACAGACCCTCATCGAAGGAAGCGAGCCCGGGACGGGCCAGATAGTGATCGACGACTCGGCCGCCGACGCTCTCGACATTGCCATCGGCGATGAGGTAGAGGTCATGGGCCTCTCCTGGCGGGTCTCCGGCCTCACAACCGGAATGACCAGCATCATCAACACCACCGTTTACGTAACTTTCGAGGACCTTGCGCTCGTCCTCGGATCGTCGAACTCGGCCAGTTACATCCTCATCGGCACAGAAGGCGACCCGGAAACAGTCGCCAACAACATTGAAGCCGTCATCCCTGGAGTGGAGACTCAGACCCGGCCCCGCTTCTCCGCCGAGGAAAGGACCGTGGTCAAAGACATGAGCACCGACCTTCTGAACATCATGTCCCTCGCCGCCCTCCTCGTCGGCCTGGCCGTGATCGGGCTGGTCCTCTACGCCACCGTCCTGTCCCGGCTCAGAGACATCGGAGTCATGAAGGCCCTCGGCCTCGGCGGTCTCGGAGTCTTTCGTCTCGTCCTTACCCAGGCGATGTGGACGGTGGTGACCGCTCTGGCCCTCGCCCTGGCCGCCACCTTCGGTATCGGCGCCGTCGTCGCGGCACTGGCACCCGACATCGACCTAGTCGTGGAGCCGGCCTCGCTGCTCCGGACCGGAGTCGGCGCCGTCCTGGTAGGTGCACTTGGGGTGATCTTCCCCCTCATCCGAGTCTGGCGAGTCGACCCTGCCACCGTCTTTAGGAGAACATCATGAGCACGACAGCCCTCGCTGCTCGACAGCTTGACAAGACTTTCGGAGAAGGCTCCACCCAGGTCCACGCCGTGCGCGGAGTAGATCTCGAAGTTCAGGCAGGTGAGGTGGTGCTGATCATGGGACCATCAGGCAGCGGCAAAACCACGCTGCTCTCCATGCTCGGTGCAATGCTCCGACCCACGTCGGGAGAGATCGTGGTCGACGGCAACGACCTTGCCGCAATACCCGAATCCCGGCTCCCCAAACTGCGAGCAACCACCTTCGGGTTCGTGTTCCAGGACTTCAACCTCCTCGGCGCCCTCACCGCCCAGGAGAACGTCGAGTTCGCCCTCAACCTCACCGATGTCAGTGGCAAGGAAGCCCGAGGGCGGGCCCAAGATCTACTCACCAAGCTGGGTCTCGGCGAACGGCTCTCCTTCCGCCCCGACCAACTCTCCGGGGGCGAAAAGCAACGGGTTGCCATCGCTCGCGCCCTCGCCAACCAGCCACCGGTGATCCTCGCCGACGAACCCACCGCCAACCTCGACTCGAAGATAGGCCACGACATCGCCCGCCTCCTCCGCACGATCGCCACCGAAGAGAACCGGGCGGTCGTGATGGTCTCCCACGACAGCCGCCTCAAAGAGGTCGCCGACCGCATCCTCTGGCTCGAAGACGGCGCCTTCCGCAACCTCCAAAACATGGAAACCGACCCGGTCTGCGGCATGTCCGTCGACCCCCAGGAGGCCCCACACCTCCAGGCAGAGGGCGACACCGTCGTATATTTCTGCTCCACCGCTTGCAGGGAGGAGTACGCCACCGCTGAAAGCCCCGGCCGTCACGCTTTTCCGGGTATGCCCTCTACGGACCAACACGGTGAGCCTTGACCGCCAAGCACCCGATCGGAAACGCAGGACCGCTATCACTGGAGCCTGCTAGAGTTCGAAGGTCCCACCCTGGGTGGGGTGGGTTGGGTCGGGTCCACAACAGAAAGGATCGGAGACCAAACATATGAGAGAGGTCCACAAGCAGGGGGCACTCAACCGGCTCAAGACGGTGAGAGGTCACCTCGATGCGGTGATCGCCATGGTCGACGAGGAGCGGTACTGCCCAGAAGTGATGAAGCAGGTTTCCGCTCTGCAGTCTTCTTTGGAGAAGGTCAATCGGATTCTGTTGCAGAATCATTTGGAGACCTGCGTCCCGGAGGCGGTCGCCGAGGGACGCTCGGGCCAGATCGTCGACGAGCTGATGGAGACGTTGCGTTACACCGCCGCCGTCACCGGACCGTCAAACACCGAGGAGGTACTTACATGACCAGCCGTACGCTGACCGTTCCCGACATTCATTGTGATCATTGCGCTTCGTCGATCGAAGGTGCTGTGGGCGCCCTCGCCGGTGTCGACAATGTGAAAGTGGATATCGCCGGACGAACCGTCGCTGTCGCCTTCGACGAGGCCGCCGTCAACCTCGACGAGATTGTCACCGCAATCGAAGGCCAGGGATACGAAGTCGCCCCCTCAGCGTGACCGAAACTCTCGATCAGGCTCAACCCGAGGCCCGCTTCGAGGTGTCGGGTATGAGTTGCGCCTCCTGCGCCCTCCGCATCGAACGGATCCTCTCCAAACAGCCGGGCGTCTCAGCGGCCTCGGTCAACTTCGCCGGCGCTGAAGCCCGGGTCGTCTTTGAAGTGGACGAGGTCGACTCGGAGGCGTTGCGGCAGGCTGTGCGAAAGATCGGCTACGAGATCAGCGAGATCACCCCTGAGGATGAAGAGCGACAGCCTGTCGCCGTCCGCTACGCCGAAGAGGCCAGGGTCCAGCGTCGCAACGTGATCGGAGCCGCCCTCCTCACCATCCCGGTGGCAGCGCTGGCGATGGCCGGGGTTGACGCCACCTGGAGCCGTGTCCTGCAGTGGGCGCTTAGTACACCGGTTCTCTTCGTCTTCGGATGGCAGTTCCACCGCGCTGCTGTGCTCCGGGCGCGGTCCTTCGACGCCAGCATGGACACCCTGGTCTCGCTCGGCACCGTGGCCGCCTATCTCTTCTCGGTGTGGTCGCTGTTCCAGGGTGATCATCTCTATTTCGAGACCGCGGCGATCATCACCACCTTCATCCTCCTCGGCCGCTACTTCGAGGCGGTCGCCAAAGGACGGGCTTCGGGCGCCATTGCCCGCCTGCTCGAGCTGGGGGCCAAAGAGGCACGGGTGTTACAAGAGGGCAGGGAGGTGATGATCCCCATCGACCAAGTGACCCAAGGCGACCTCCTGGTGGTAAAGCCCGGGGAGAAGATCCCCGTGGATGGTGAAGTCGTGGAAGGGCGGTCGTCGGTCGACGAGAGCATGCTCACCGGCGAGTCGGTCCCGGTCGATCATGACCCGGGCGACAAAGTGTTCGGCGCCACCATCAACCAGCAAGGCCGGCTCGTGGTGCGTGCCACCCGGGTAGGCGGGGACACAGCCCTGGCCCAGATCGTGCGAATGGTGGAGGACGCCCAGGCTTCCAAGGCACCGGTGCAGCGTTTGGCCGATCGGGTGGCGCGAGTTTTCGTCCCCATCGTGATGCTTATCGCCCTCACAACTTTCGGTGTCTGGATGCTCACTGGTTCCGAGGTGGCACCTGCCATCACCGCCGCGGTGGCCGTCTTGATCATCGCCTGCCCTTGCGCCTTGGGTCTGGCCACCCCGATCGGGATCATGGTCGGTAGCGGCCGCGGCGCCGAGATCGGGGTGTTCTTCAAACGGGCCGAGACCTTCGAGCGCTCGCGCCGGATCGACGTGGTCGTGTTCGACAAGACCGGCACCCTCACCGACGGTCTGATGTCGCTCGCCGACGTCGTCACCGACGAGGACGAGCGCCGGTTTCTCTATCTAACCGCCTCGGTGGAAGCGGCCGGCTCCCACCCGATCGGCAAAGCTGTGGCACTCGGTGCCGAAGAACGGGACATCGAGCTCGGATCCGTCGACGAGTTCGTCAACCATGCCGGGTTAGGCGTGAGCGGCACCGTCGACGATGTCCGTGTTGTGGTGGGCAAGGCCAAGCTGGTAGCCGAAGCCGGCTTGCTGATCCCCGCGCGCTATTCCGAGGCCATGGAACGAATCGAAAAAGCGGCGAAGACCGCCTTTCTGGCGGGGTGGGAGGGCGAGGTACGGGGGGTCATTTCGGTGGCCGACACGCTCAAGTCAACGGCTAAATCCGCGGTGGCCGACTTGAGAGCCATGGGGGTCGAGGTGGCGATGCTGACCGGTGACAACCAGCGCACTGCCGCTGCGATCGCCTCGGAGGTGGGGATCGACCGGGTGCTGGCCGAGGTCATGCCCGATCAGAAGGTGGAGGAGGTCCGCCGTCTTCAGGCCCAGGGGCACATCGTGGCTTTCGTCGGGGACGGGGTCAACGACGCGCCCGCCCTCACCCAGGCCGATCTGGGAATTGCGGTCGGCACGGGGACCGATGTAGCGATCGAAGCCGGAGACGTGGTTTTGATGTCGGGCGACCCGGCGCTTGTGGTCCGGGTGATGCGACTCGCTCGGCGCACGTTCCGGACCATCGTGCAAAACCTCTTCTGGGCGTTCTTCTACAACGTCGCTGCTATCCCATTGGCCGCGATGGGATTGCTCAACCCCATGATCGCCGCCGGGGCCATGGCCTTTTCGAGCGTCTCGGTGGTGGCCAACAGTCTCAGACTTCGGCGGTTCGGCACGTGAGACCCCGGGGGCTGACGACGCGGCTTGGCAGCATCCCTCCAAGGAATGCCAACATCGGAAGGGGGAATTGAGATGACCGAGGTTGTTGAGCACGACCATCACCAAGGCAAGCACGCCACAGTGGTTCTCGAGGTCCAGGGACTCCGCTGGGCCACCCAGAAGTCGACAGTCGAGGCTGTGCTGGGAAGACGCCAAGGGGTCGTTGCCGTCGAGGCCAACCCGGTGGCGCAGACCGCCACCGTGACCATCGACACCGGACGCACTTCTGTAGCCGACCTGCAACGGTGGGTAGAAGAGTGTGGCTATCACTGCGCCGGCCAATCGGTGCCCGGGCACATCTGCGATCCACTCGCCGAGCCCGACCCGACTGGTGGACATGCCGGCCACGGGGTTGCCTCCGTTGCCCCCGATGCTGAGTCGGCGGCACCGGCGCCACCCCACGATCACACCCGCACCGTCACGTCCTCTGCCACTCCGCCCCCAGAAGCAGCCGAAGATGCCGAGCATGAAGAAGGATTGCGCTCCCCCCACGAGGTCATGGGACACGGAGGGCATGGCGACATGTCAATGGCGGCAATGGTGGCTGACATGCGCAACCGATTTCTGGTGGCGGCCCTCTTCTCGTTGCCGATTCTCCTCTGGTCGCCGATCGGTCGTGAGGTCCTCGGCTTTGAAGTAGCGGCCCCGTTTGGGCTTCGTGACGATGTGTTCCAGCTTCTCTGGAGCCTGCCCGTGATCTTCTATTCGGGCTGGATCTTCTTCGACGGAGCGGTGCGCGCCCTCATGGCCCGCACCCTCGACATGATGGTGTTGGTAGCGGTTGCCATCGGGGCTGGCTGGGTCTATTCGCTGGTGGTCACTTTGACAGGGGGCGGTGAAGTGTTCTACGAGGCGGCGACTGTCCTGGCGGCCTTCGTGCTGTTAGGCCATTGGTTCGAGATGCGGGCCCGGGGAGGCGCCAACGAAGCGATCAGGACTCTCCTCGACCTGGCGCCGCCAATGGCAGTAGTTGTGCGGGAGGGCGAAACGGTGGAAGTGCCCACGGCCGAGGTGCTGGCTGGCGATCTGGTTCTGGTCCGGCCCGGGGCCAAGGTGCCGGTTGACGGGGTGGTCGAAGAAGGTGAGAGCGAAGTAGATGAGTCCACGGTCACCGGAGAGAGCCTTCCGGTTCCGAAGAGCCCCGGATCAGAAGTGATCGGGGCCACCGTCAACACCAACGGCACGTTGCGGATACGGGCCACCAAGGTGGGCGCCGACACCGCCCTGGCTCAGATCGTCAAGCTGGTCCAGGAGGCGCAGAACTCGAAAGCCCCTGGACAGCGGCTGGCCGACCGGGCTGCCTTCTGGCTGGTGTTGGTCGCCCTCATCGGCGGCGGCGCCACCTTCCTCGTCTGGTGGGGGGCGGGAAGATCGGTGTCCGAAGCGATCCTTTTTGCCATAACCGTGGTGGTGATCACCTGCCCCGACGCCCTGGGATTGGCGACTCCCACTGCGATCATGGTCGGCTCCGGTCTGGGGGCCAAGCGCGGTGTGTTGTTCAAGAATGCCACCGCCATCGAGACCGCCGCCCGTATCGAAGTAGTTGTGATGGACAAGACCGGCACCCTCACCAAGGGCGAGCCCGAGGTCACTGACGTTATCGCCCACGGCATCTCGGAAGACGAACTCATGAGTGTGGCAGCCGCCCTCGAGCAGGAATCGGAACATCCCCTGGCCGAGGCAATCGTCCGGCGAGCCGAAGAGCGGGGGATCCCCAAGGTCCAGGCAGTCGACTTCGAGAACGTCCCCGGACACGGGGCCACGGCCCTGGTCGACGGCCGCCGGGTAGCGGTCGGCAACCTGCGCCTCATGGAGCGCGAAGGCGTCGAGATGGACGAACTGAGGCAACGACAGCAAGAGTTGGCGTCGAGCGGACACACCGCGGTCGTGGTCGCAGTCGATGGGCAAGCCGTCGGGCTAATCGGGCTGGCCGACGCCGCCCGGCCAACCGCCTTGACAGCTGTGCGGTCACTCCATGACGAGGGCATCCAGGTCGTAATGCTCACTGGAGACAACCAGGCAACGGCCGAACGGGTCGCCGCCGAACTCGGCATCGACACGGTGATCGCCGAAGTTCTACCCGGCGACAAAGCAGCCCAAGTGGCTGAACTTCAATCCGGGGGCAAACGCGTCGCAATGGTCGGCGACGGAGTGAACGACGCCCCCGCTCTCGCCCAGGCCGACCTCGGGATCGCCATCGGCGCCGGCACCGACGTGGCAATCGAAACCGCAGACGTGGTGCTCATGCGCTCCGACCCCCTCGACGTCCCGGTGGCCCTTTCCATTGGCAAAGGAACGCTGCGGAAGATGCGCCAGAACCTCGGCTGGGCCGTCGGATACAACGCCATCGCCCTGCCCATCGCCGCCGGAGTCTTCGAACCCAGTCTGGGACTAATCCTCCGACCCGAGATCGCCGCCCTCTCCATGTCCGGCTCCAGCTTCCTGGTCGCTGTCAATGCCCTTCTTCTCAAGCGCCTCCGGCTCCCCGATCAAGAGACCCAGCCCCAGGGCGAATCGAGAAGGTGACGGACCCGCGCCAACAGTCCGACGTCGGCCTCCGCCATATCGAGATCAGAGGCTTTCGCTCGGCCCGGCACGTCGAGTTCTCGCCCCGACGGATGTGTGCCCTGGTCGGAGAGGCCCGAGCCGGAAAGTCGACCCTCCTCGCGGCAATCCGGGCAGTGCTCGACCCCGAGTCCGCCCCCTTGACAACCGCAGACATCACTCGGGGCGAATCTCTCATCTCCATCCGAGCACACCTCGCCTCCGGCGACACGCTCTCCCTGGACGGTCCACCATCCAAGACAGAGACGCCGGCTGGCCCAGCCCCCCCGGTGCTGTTCCTTTCTGCCGCCGACCGGGCTGGCCACCTCATCTCCACAACCCGAGCCGAACCCACGGCGCATCCGGCGGTCGACATCTTCCGGGACGTGCTCGGCGACTACACCGACGGGGAGCGCGACCATTCGACGACCATGCCTGCCATCGGCCTGGTCAAGGCGATGGAACAGTGCTGCACGGCACATGCCGGTGGCCTGGTCCTGCTCATCGAAGATCCAGAGCTCTACCTCCGTCCCCAAACCCAGCGTTACCTATATCGTCTGCTCCGAGAGTTCTCCCTCAACGGCAACCAGGTCATCTACTCCACCCACTCGCCCGCCTTCCTCAACGTGGCCCGGCTTGATGAACTGGGGTTCGTGACCCGCGGCCCCGACAACGGAACCCACGTGCTCCACCCAGAACCGGTTTCGGCCGAAGAAGAGTTCAAGCTGATCAGTGAGTTCGACGCCGAAAGAAGCGAGGTCTTCCTGGCCCGAGCCGCCATCCTCGTCGAAGGCACGACCGAGAAACTCGCCCTGCCCTTCGTCTTCCGTGCCCTGGGCCACGACCCCGATCGCATCGGGATCACCATCGTCGAATGTGGCGGGAAGTCAGGAATCCCTCTCTTCGCCCGTATCTGCAGAGCGGTGGGAGTTCCCTTCGTGGTCCTCCATGATCGAGACGCACCCCAGGGACGGCAACCTATCGTTGCCGAGCGCCATCTGAACGACCTGATCGCCGAGTTGGCCGGACCGGAGCGGACCATCGTCCTGGAACCGGACTTTGAGGCGGTCGCCAGGATCAAGGGGCATAGCCACAAACCGCATCGGGCCTGGCAGCGGTTCACCTCGCTCAGCCGAAGGGAGATGCCACAGCAGCTCGCCCAGGCCGCCGAACTTGCCGTGGAGCTGAGTCAGCACGGCACAGGCGGGCTCACAAGTTGATCTAAGTCAGAGCCCATTGAGTGAACACACGA